>JAEEGF010548321.1_pt1 | contig 25631 bp, 22 predicted proteins | sample 9134171 | NCBI WGS metagenome assembly JAEEGF01 (sample SAMN16246542, study PRJNA631951) | gut metagenome | biome: gut microbiome; feature: rumen; material: AP-attached | host: Bos | place: Iran: Karaj | collected 2018-10 | reverse complement strand
TCACGAGAAGGAGATGCCGATGACACCAGTTTCACACGGGAAGCCGTGTGCGGGAAATCCGCACGCACGGTTTGATGAGGGGGCCTCCGCATCGGAAGAACCGAGGCGGAAGGCTCTACTCCACAACGAATTGAATCAGTTGATGATGGCGGAGCGGTCGGTCTTTGCCGATATGGGTGGTGGCGGTGAACTGGTCCAGGATCTCGGAAAGATCATCGAGCGCGCGCAACAGGCCGCCTATCGCTCGGTGGACGTGATGCTGGTCTATCGGAATTGGTTCATAGGCAAGCGAATTGCCGAGGAAGAGCTGAAAGGAGCCGCCCGAGCCGAGTATGGTAAAGAGGCCATGATGAAGCTCGCTACCCAGCTCACGGCAAAATATGGCGCCGGATTTGATTTTGGCAGTTTGTACAAGTATTTAGCCTTTTTTAAGCGATTTAAGATTTTGGACTCACTGCGTCCAAAATCTGGTGGACTTCTTAGTTGGACGCATTACCGCAAGCTATTGCAGGTTGAAAACGATGAGGCGCTTCGGTGGTATCTTGATGAGGCGGCGGCTGAGACTTGGGGTGTGCGTGTTCTACAGCGCAACATCTCCTCGCAGTATTATGAACGGATGCTGCTGTCGCAGGCAAAGGAGCCGGTGCGTGCGGAAATGGTCAAACTCACGGAGCCGTTCCAGACGAGGTTGGAGTTTATCAAGAATCCGGTGGTGGCGGAGTTCCTCGGCGTAAAGCAGGATACTTCGTTTACCGAAGAAAAACTTGAGACGGCGATTCTCGACAACCTGCGCGAGTTCCTGATGGAACTTGGCAAAGGTTATGCCTTTGTGGCGCGGCAACAGCACATTCATACGGAAAAAGAGGACTACTATATTGATCTCGTCTTCTACAACTATATCCTTAAATGCTTTGTGCTGATAGATCTGAAGACCTCCAAGATTACCCATCAGGATGTCGGACAGATGGATATGTATGTGCGAATGTATGACGAGTTGAAGCGAGGCGAGGGTGATAATCCGACGCTCGGGATCATTCTTTGTTCCGATACGGATTCGGACATTGCACGATATTCCATGCTTCGCGGCAATGAGCAACTGTTCGCCTCCAAGTATCGGTTGTGCCTTCCGAGTGAGGCGGAGCTGAAAGCGGAGATCGAAGCGCAGAAACAGCGCTTTATCGAGCAGCATTCGATGGTCGATGGCGATGTTTCGAAGCGTGCGGCTTCAGCCGCACAGGAGGAGGTGCGATGAATACGTTCAACGAATCGAATACGATTGAGGCCATGCTGATCGAGGCGGCGCAGAAGGCCGGCTGGGATTATGTGCCGATTGCCGATGTGCCGCGAAACGAATCGCAGATTCTCGTCGAGCCGTGGCTTGTCGAGGCGCTGCGGCGCTTGAATCCGGCGCTGACACCTGCGCAGATCGACGAGGTCGTCATCAAGTTGCGGACGGTCTGCGTGGCGGCGACGCGGGACGAGCTGGTGACGGCGAATCAGCGATTCCGCAAGTTGCTCTTTGAGGAGAACTCCTATCCGTTCGGCGAGGACGGAATGCATGTCAACGTGCGTTTCTTTGACGAGGAGCGTCTGGAGAATAACCGTTGCGTCATTACCAACCAATGGGAGTTCCCCAGGCGTTCTGCGCAGGGCGGCAAACGGTATGACATCGTGATGGTCGTCAACGGCATCCCGATGGTCATCTGCGGGACGAAGACTCCGGTGCGGCCGTCCGAGACATGGGCGAACGCCGCGCAGGACATGGTCTGGTACCAGGGATGCACGCCTGAGATGTTCGTGCCGAATGCGCTTTGTCTTGCGACCGAGGGCAAGGAGCTGTTCTATGCGGGCATTGGAACGCCTGCGGCGAAATGGGGTCCGTGGTTCAGGGACGAGTCGCGTCCGCACGGGGATCTCGCGAGCGTGGCGGGGAATTTCCGTCACTTGGTCGATCCGAAGCGTATCCTCGACATCTACCGCTACTATTCGCTCTTTACGACCGTCAATGACCGCAAGGTGAAGATCGTCTGCCGGTATCAGCAGTATCATGGCGGAGAGGCGATTGTTCAGCGCGTCCTGAAGGGCTATCCGAAGAAGGGCCTCATCTGGCACTTCCAGGGATCTGGGAAAAGCTGGCTGATGGTCTTTGCCGCGCAAAAGCTTCGGAACATGGCGGCGTTGGAGAATCCGACGGTCGTGATTGTCGATGACCGGGTGGACCTTGAGGACCAGATCACCGGCGATTTTACGCGGGCTGAGATTTCCAATCTGGCCAAGGCCGCAAGCCGTGAGGCGCTGGAGACTTTCTTCCGGGAAGACCAGCGCATGATTCTCATCACGACGATCTTCAAGTTCGGAGAAGTGCAAGGCGAACTTTCCGACCGCAACAACATCATTCTGCTCGTTGACGAGGCCCACCGTACGCAAGAGGGCGACTTGGGCGTGAGGATGCGCATGGCGCTTCCCAATGCGTTTTTCTTCGGCTTGACGGGAACGCCGATCAACAGGCGGGACATCAACACGTTCAACACGTTCGGCGCGAAAGAGGACGAGGGCGGGTACATGAGCAAGTATTCGTTCCAAGACTCCATCGACGATGGCGCGACGCTTGAGCTGGAGTTCCAGGCGGTTCCCGTTGAGCTCAAGATCGACAAGGCGAAACTTGACGCGGCCTTCGAGGAGATGACGCAAGAGTATGCCTTGACGGAGGAACAGCAGCAGGCAATCGTTCGCCGCACGAATGTCGAGGCGCTGTTTACGGTCCCCAAGCGCATTTCGGCCGTGAGCGCCCATGTCGCGGAGCATTTCCGGAAGTACATCCTGCCGACGGGATTGAAGGCGCAGCTCGTTGTCTATAACCGGGCGAACTGCATTGCCTACAAGAAGGAACTCGACATGCTTCTCGGGCCGGAGGCCTCGACGATTGTGATGCATACGGCGGGAACGGATGACGAGGAATACAGGAAGTGGAATCGGACGCGGGACGAGGAGAAGAAGGTTCTGGATCGTTTCCGCGATCCGCTTGATCCGCTGAAGATCGTCATCGTGACGTCAAAACTGCTGACAGGCTTTGATGCGCCGATCTTGCAGTGCATGTATCTGGACAAGCCGATGAAGGATCATACGCTGCTGCAGGCGATCTGCCGCACGAATCGCAAGTATGAGGCCATGAAGAAGTGCGGCCTCATCGTCGATTATGTGGGCGTGTTCGATGATGTCGCGAAGTCGCTGGCGTTTGATGACAAGAATGTGAAGAAGGTGGTCAAGAACATCGAGGAAATCAAGGCGCAGATTCCGTCTCTCATGGCGAAATGCCTGGCGTTCTTCCCGGACATCGACCGCACGGTGGGCGGTTACAACGGCTTGCTGGCGGCGCAGGAATGTCTGCGAGACGACAAGGTTAAGGATAATTTCGCCGCGCATTATGCCACGCTTCACCGGTCGTGGGAAATCGTCGCCCCGGATGTCGAGATTGAGCGGGCGTTCAAGACGGATTACGTGTGGCTGACGAATGTCTTTGACAGCGTGCGTCCGCCGTCGGGTGGCGGCGGAGGGATGATCTGGACGCTCCTCGGTCCGAAGACGATTGAGCTTATCCACCAGAACGTCGAGCGGATTGACGTCGGCGATTCGCTCGAGGAGCTTGTGCTTAATTCGCAGGTGCTGGACGAATTCATCGAGGGCATCAAGGACAAGGGCAAGCCGATCATTGACATTGTGAAAATCCTTGAAATACGCCTGTGGAAGAACCGCAAGAATCCGAAGATCAAGAAGCTGGCCGAGAAGCTTGACGAGTTGCGCGAGAAGATGCGGCAGAATCTCATCGAATCGATTGAGTTCCTGAAAGAGTTGCTGAAGATGGCTCGTGAGGTTCTGACGATTGAGAAGGAGGAGAATCAACCGGAGGATCGTCGTCGGCAGGCGCGGGCGGCCTTGACGGAACTGTTCGAGTCGATCAAGAGTCCGGAGATGCCCATCATCGTCGAGAACGTCGTCAATGACATCGACACGCAGGTTGTTGAAATCGTGCGCAAGTTCCGCGAGACGTTCGAAACCGTGACTGGCCAAAACGAGGTCAAGAAGCGCCTACGCTCGATTCTCTGGCTCAAGTACCAGATCAAAGATCCCGAAGTTTTCGAAAAGGCCTATTCGTATGTGGAGCAATATTACAATTGAAATGATGGAACTTTTGGGGCCAGTCCTCGCAGTGCCCGTTCTCGCCACCCCTGTGATCTGCCCCGGCCTTACCCACACCTTTTACGGTGGTAAGCGCCAAATTCAATAGGCGACTGGCGTATCGCCCGTTGCGTACACGCGGCGAATCAAAATAGATTGGAGTGTGTTCCGGTGTCGGAGAGGGTGAGAATCAGTTCGCCTGTAGTCGTGTAGAAATAGAAAAGCACCCAGTCGTTCTCGATGTGACAACGCCTACGTCCACTGCATAGCCTCTGCGGATCAATTCGCTGTAAATCGGATTCTCCATGAGGTGCGTGGGCTCATACTGTCGGAAGTTCATGTGCACGTTGCGAATTCCGGTGTCGGCCGCAAGTGATTAGAGCGGCCTTCGGCCGATTTATGCGACGCAGTCGCATCCTCAAACGCTTAACTCTGCACATATACAGTCGTTGAGGGACGCGAAGCTGCGGAGCGGGAATGCACCGAAGCGCAGCGGAGGGAAGATTCGGCGAAGCCGAACCCGCAGGGCGCGCAAGCGTCTGCGCGGGAGCCCAAACGCTCGGAGTTGCTTAGATAATCGGCAAAGGAGTTTTCTCTTAACGCAAAACGGAAATCGCCACTTCACCCCATGTTTTCAGGGGTGCGGCCATTTTCACGCCTGAAAAATTGGGGAACCTCCAAGACGTCCGCCTTCTTCCTTCATCTAAACCTTGCACCTTCACCTTAACAGAAATTCTCGCGTGAGATTTCGCCGCGCGTCGGCAGTATAGGGTAGAGGATAGGTCTGCCCTTTCCACGGAAGAAGGCGCTGGGTCGCAAATTGGCTGTTGCTGATTTTTGCAGAATAACGCCCACAAATGGCTGAAGTTTTGCTATAATTCACAATAGAAAATTTAAGACTTTGCGTTCTGCGCATCGTTTTGGCTCAGGTGGAATGTAGGATGCTTTGTACCATGAACTACGAAATAGTCAGCACGCGCGGGCCGATGAAGGGCCGGAGGTGGATCTTGACGCCGCAGGGCGTTAAGATCGGGCGCGCAGATTCGTGCGAGATTCAGGTCTCGGACATTGCGGCCGAACTATTCCACTGTGTCGTCAAACTTGTCGACGGAAAGCCGACGGTACTCAACCTTGCGAGCGATAGCGGCGTAGATGTCAACGGAACGAACGTTGACGAGGCGGGGCTTGATCCGAACGACACCATACGAATCGGAAACGAACGTTTCATTGTCCTTGCGTCAGGCCGGAAGAGGGCCGGCTCGATTGCCGGGAAGATCATTCCATTGGCGATTCTTGTTGTCATCGCAGCCGTGGGCGCGTATTTCTACAGGCAGCATAACGGCAGGATGGGACGTGACAGTGTGGTTGCCTCTACGCCAGCGGTCTCCGCAGTCATGCCATCCGACGATTCCGTCACGACGAACCGGGTCGTTAAAATCGTCAATGAAGAGATTGTCACGACGAACAGAGTTGTCCACATCGTCGACAATGTCGTCGTCACGAACTATGTCATCGAGACTCGACGTGCAAGCGAGAAGCCGCAGATGGCGAATAGGGTCGAGAAGCCGTGGGTGCCGGGACCGACGGACGGTCTTGTGCTCTCCGAGGGCGGGCTGACGTTTCTGTCCGCGCCTAAGGGGCTCAAGAGCGTTGCGATTCCAGGCGGCGTGACGAAGATAGCCGACAGGGCGTTTGCGGACCAGAAGGAGCTTATGTACGTTTTGATCCCGCCCAGCGTGGCGGAAATCGGCACGGATGTTTTCAACGATTGCGGCAAGCTGTCGGGTATTTACATCTCCGATCTCGCCGCCTGGTGCAGTCTTTCGTTCAAGCGAGACGAAACGTGGTGGCTTTGGCTCGACTATCCTCTTATGCGCGCGCGTAATCTGTTTCTCGACGGAATACTTGTCGAAGACATGGAAATACCTCAGGGCGTCACGGGCATCGGGGAGAATGCGTTCCGCGGATGTCCCAGCATTGTGCGTGTCACGATTCCGGACAGCGTAGTCAATATAGGGGCTGGAGCATTCGCCGACTGCTCTCGTCTTGCCGAGATTGCTGTTGATGAAAACAATCAGTACTATAAGTCGGTTGACGGGTTGTTGCTGACAAAGGACGGCCGAACCCTTGTCGCCGTGCCTGCCGGGAAGGAAGATGTCACAATTCCAAAGGGAGTCGTAGTCATCGGTGATATGGCGCTACTGAAGTGCAAACGAATCACCAAGTTGGACATTCCCAATGGCGTAACGGAAATAGGCTTTAGAGCTTTTAGCGATTGTGTCAGCCTGTCGAGCATTTCCTATCCGCCCAGCATGGCAAAGATCGGGCACGGAGCATTTTATGGGTGTGACAATCTTGCTGACATATACATCACAGACATACCCGCATGGTGTGGGCTTTCGTCTATAGCTGAGCATGGTGGACGCCCCTTGGAAGGGCGTAAGCTGTATCTCAATGGCGCATTGGTAGATGAACTAAAAATTCCTGATGGTGTGACGCGAATCAATGACCTTGTGTTTAGCGGTTGTGACAGCCTGGCACGTGTCTCAATTCCAAGAAGTGTTGAGTTTATTGGATGGGGGGCATTTGCATATTGCAAGAATTTGAAATGGATTGAGGTCGCCGGTGGTAACCTTCGCTACAAATCGAATGACGGACTCATTTTGACGAAAGACGGAAAGAGACTGGTCGCTGTTCCAGCAGGTCTTGAACATGTGAAAATACCACATGGTGTTGAGACCGTTGGTGGCTATGCATTTGCGGATTGCAACGCATTTTATAAAATCCCTGACGGTATCATATCTATTGAGTATAAGGCGTTTAACGGGTGTAGGGGGTCTCAGAAATTGGAACTACCCAATAGCCTCAAGCACATCGGAGGGTGGTCTTTCTCCGCTGTATCGATGCTTGAGAGTATTACAATACCAGAAAATGTTGAGAAGTTAGATGGCGGCGCTTTTGCTGGATGTCGGCGACTTAAGGAAGTGATAATCAAATATGGTGTCATGAGGATTGGCACTCGGGCTTTTGAAGGGACTAGTATTACGAATGTCTCGATTCCAGGCAGTGTGGAACGCATTGGCGGTGGAGCCTTTAGGGGAAGTAAACTTGAGAATCTGACATTAAAGAATGGAGTGAAGGATATTGGGGAAGAGGCGTTTAAGGACGTACATATAAAGAGCCTTGTGATTCCAGAAAGCGTAACGAATATTGCTACGCGTGCGTTTTGCAACTGTAAGCAGCTTGAACGCATTACGGTCCCTGAGGGACTTACGGATATTGCCGAGAATGCCTTCGAGGGTTGCGACAAGCTGCTGGACGCCAACGGCAAGCCTCGGCTGACCCGCGTTCCGCGCGGGGCGAATGCCGACAAGATGCCGAAGAAAACTGTCGTTGACAAGGAACTGGATGTAAAACTTCCCCCATACGAAATCATAGACTCGAGGAAGTCTCTCGCCATGGGCGGGGCGTCGGGCGGCGACGAAGTGCGAATAGTTGTCAACACAAACGGCACATGCGACATAATCCACATATTTACCGAAACAGAAGTTACCAAAACGCTCGTTGTTCCCAAGAATAATCGCATCATTCCAAATTCGGGAAAGTTCCTCGTGGTTGGGGGAGGCGGAACTTCCAGCACTTGGGACGGCAGAGGTGGCGGCGGTGCCGGCGGCGTGGTTTTTAGGAAAAACGTAAATGTTGTGCCAGGAACTGCATATGTTTATGTCGGAAGTGGCGGTGAGCGCTATGGTTGGCATGGCCGAAACGGGGATGATTCAATATTGACACTTTGCGGCAAGACGTATGTTGCCATAGGCGGAGGAGCCGGAGGAGGTTTCTCTGGTGGATCGGGTGGTGGCGGACAGGGCATCACGGGGCAAATAGGGAAGGGGCTTCAGACAAAGTCAGCTTCCGGTGGTATTGGACATGATGGTTTCAGCGACAAAGGTGAAATTCGTTGCGGCGGAGGTGGCGCTGCGGCGCAATCGAGTATTTCCGGAGATCTTGTTATGTATGCTAAAGGTGGTGTGGATGAAGTGTGCTCGCCAGCCGAGGCAACAGGAGCGGCCAGTACCGGATCAGGGGCCAGTTTTGGTGGATGGGATGGCCCTTCATTTTTCAAATTGCCGGGTGGAAGCGGTATTGTAGTGCTTCGATATGCTGTTAAACGCCCAGTCTCTAGACTCCCTGTTTCAAATATTCCACCGGAGTTCCCCGGCCAGGACAGGAATGTAAGGACGAAATGGGTGTCTGGAATTGAATGGCATTATTTTGTGGGGAAAGACGGGTCGGCCACCATTGGAAGCCACGCAGAGGCCTGTTTGGGTCACCCTGATCTGTGGCAGCCTGCCGTTGATATCAATGCATTGTCTGGCGTTGTCAAGATTCCGGACAGAATTGACGGCTGGCCTGTGCGAAGAATCGGGAAGGGCGCTTTTCAAGGATGTATGCGTGTTACCAAATTTGTAGTTCCAGATGGCGTTACTCATTGCGGCCCCAGGGCATTTGCGCGGTGTTCTTCGCTTGAGGTCGTCGAGTATCCAGGCTCAATCCAATGGCTTGGTGACGGCCAGGTCTATAACTCCCGGAAGATAAAGTATCTTAGATTCCAGTCTGCACCACCTCAGTGTGATTATGGCCGGTGCCCATTTAAAGGCACAAGTGGCGAGGGCGTGTGTCTGGGAGTTCCCTTCGCGTTGCAGTCTGGATGGCAAAACAGAACTCGATGGCTGAATGATCAAGACAAGGCGTTTTATCGGTGCAATGACGGTTGCCATTTGTGCCCATTGCAGAACATCCCATCGGATGAAGATATGAAAGAAGCGACTCGAAATAATGCTGGTTTTGTCAGCATGCAGTTTAAGTGGAAGTCATTGGAAGAACTAAAATCTTCACATACTGACATTGAGAAGGACTCGAATGTTATTAAAAAGTGGCAGAACTGGCTCGGGCTGCAGGTTGAGACTGTTTGGCGAAATTTCGAGCGCATCGCGGATCGTAGGGTTCTTTCACCGTGCTTCGATAATCCCGAAATGACTGCAACGATTTTTGTAGGGATGATGCATTTTCGTGCGTTCGAGCCGGTTTACTTCAGGCATCGAATCGACAATTACGGCATGATAATGGTGGACGATAAAATTGCGCTGGAATTTGATGTTGAAAGTTCACATGATCGCACTGTTAGCAGCAAGGATCCTATAGTATTTCCCGTTGATGGTTGGCATAGACTTGCTATAATTTCTGCCAATGGAATGAGGGAGAGCGGTGGATGGGCAAATTATAAACGCGGAGAGAAGGGCAAATGGCGAAATTTCGAGGCGAACCCAGAAGGGGCGGAGTTTCGCGTGACGAAGGAAGACTCTCTGCGTGCAGTTGCCGATATCGAGAGAGCAAAGCACAAGTAGTTAATGTCCATGGTGCCATCTATCATCGTATCTTAGTTGCAAAGGAAGTGAACTTGAATTTTGACAAAATAGACATTGACGTGACGATCCTGCCTGGGGCGGCCGGCGCGCTCGGGCGCATCGACAAGTACGAGCTTCGGCGCGAGCTCGGCGAGGGCGGGTTCGGACCGTCTATCTCGCGCATGACACTGTTGCCGATGTCGATGTCGCCGTAAAGGGGCTGCCGCCGGAGATGAAGCACAACGCGGTCGAGCTGGAGTCGATCCGCGGCAATTTCGCGCTAGTGAAGCGCCTTCGCCATCCGAACATCGTCGCAGTCACCGATCTGCATCAGGCGCTTTCGGTGAGCTACGCATCGAAGGATGTGGAGTCGAAGCTGCGCGTGTTCGAGCGTGATACCATGGTCGTCATGGACTACGCGCCGGGCGTGACGCTCGCCCAGTGGCGCCGCCAGTTCCCGGATGGAAAGGTTCCGCTTGACAAGGCGATCGCCGTTGTGCGGCAGGTTGCGTCCAGAAGGTCCTGCATTGCGGCGTAAAGCCCGCCAACGTGATGGTGGAGTCCGCGGACGCCGGAAAGCTCGTCGCGCGCGTGCTGGATTTCGGGCTCGCGGCGGAGATACGCTCGTCGATGGGGCGCCTTTCGCGCGAGATCCGCGACACCTCCGGCACGCGCCCCTACTTGGCGCCCGAGCAGTGGAGGGGCGAGCGTCAGGGGCCTGCGGCGGACGAGAAGGCGGTTTCGGGGGAAGAAGTGGAGATGATACCCGCAGAGGAGTTCTTTAAAGACGCGAAGTGACGTCAGTTCCAGGCCGTGTCGTCGAGCGTCACGAGCATTCGAGAGTGGCGGATGGAAAGGATGTGGACTTCGCCTTCGGCGGTTTCGTACACGATGCGGTAGGGTTTGACGATGATTTGGCGGAGCAGGTCGGCATTCATATCATGCGCTCTGCACGGGTTGCGAAGAGTTTGTTGAGGAATTCCAGAGATTCCCTGTCGACTCGCTCCTGCGGAATGCCCTTGCCTTCCGCGAATTCGCGGCGGGAGATTTCGATGTCGCGAGAAAGTTCGATTCTGTCGAGGAGTTCGTCCAGCGACTTGGCGTCGACGAGGTATGAGGCGGCGCGTCCGTTCTGCGTGATGAGGACGGGGCGATGCGTCTCGCGTACACGGGTGATGTACATCGAGAGATTGTTGCGGCATTCCGAGAACGGAACGACGTCCTCGCTCGGACGGCAACGGCGAATCGGCATCTCACGGACAGCGGGCATGATTATTCCTCCTTTGGGTTCAACGCCGAAAATTGTACAAAATTCTGGCGTGAATGTCAACGGTGCTTAAGATGCAAGTTGTCAAAGTCGGTGAGTGACGTCAGGTTCAGGCCGTGTCGTCGAGTGTCACGAGCATCCGAACGTGGCGGAGATGTTGCATTATCGGCGCGTTCGAGGCGTCGACTCACGACTGGGCGGACGTGGACACGAATGGGCGGCTGAATTGCAAAAGCGAGAACCAAAAAATCACGCCTATATGCGCGGAGTCGCCCAAAGCGCCGTTCTTTTTGGTATAATACACAACATGACTTTGAGAAAAACTATCGTTTTATCAGTTTTTGCGGCCGCGAGCTTCGTGGCGGCAGCCGTTTCGCCAGGCGCGAGTCCGGGTCCGGGAATCCGCTATGCGACCGACGCGTATCCTGGCTTCGACAGCGAAGACGAGATAATCAAGCCGTCCCGCAAGGAGCCGCGCTGGTTCTCGTGGCTCAACGGTCCAAAGCGCGACACGGCGGCGGAGCAGTTCGCCTACGCGGCCGAGCTCGCCTCCGCGGAGGACTGGAAGGGCGCGCGCAAGGCCTACGACGCGCTCGTGCGCGAGTGGCCCACCTCCCCCGAGGCGCCGAAGGCGCAGAAGGCGATCGGCGACATCCTGCTCTCGCGCGAGCTCGACTACGAGGAGGCATTCAAGGAGTACCGCTACCTCGTCGACTTCTACTCCTCGCAGTGCAACTACGACGAGGCGGTTGAGACGCTTTACAAGATTGCGGAGCTGATGCGCGAGGAGGGCAAAACCGTCGTGTTCTTCCGCTTCGACAACACGGTGGACGTCCGCCGCGCGTACGAGGCGGTTGTCCTCAGGGCGCCCGGCGCGAAGTTCGCGCCCGAGGCGATGCTGACGATCGCGAAGCTGCGCGAGGATGAGGACAAGCCGGAGACGGCCGTCACGGTATACGAGAACCTCCGGAACCTCCATCCGTCCGCGCCGGAGTCGGACGAGGCCCTGTACCGCGAGGCGAAGGCGCGCATGGTCGTGCTGCACCGCTGCGAGTACAACCGCGACCGCGTGCGCGACAACATCGACTTCATGCGCATGGCGCTTGGCTCGCACAAGCTTGATTCCGAGCGCCGCGCGGAGGTCGAGGGCTTTCTCGCGGAGGCGAAGTCCATGATTGAGGAGGAGGCCTACAAGGCGGCGAGGTTCTACGACTCGCGCACGCGCACGAAGCGCAGCGCGATAAGCGCCTACGAGCGCTTCCTCGACGAGTATCCGGCTTCCGACCGCGCGCCCGAGGTGAGGCGCCGTCTTTTCGAGCTTCAGGAGGAGGTCAAATGAAGAGGTTCTTTCCGATAGCCGCCGCGCTGGCGGTCCTCGCGGGATGCAGGGCGTACACCTGGACCTCGTCCGTTCCGGAGGACATGCGCACCGTGTCGGTTCCGACGTTCAGAAACGAGACGGACGTCGTGGAGCTCGGGGCGGTCGCGACTAGGCAGACGCTCAGGGAGTTCCAGCGCGAGGGCACGTTCAGGATCGCGTCGCAGGACGACGCGGCGCTCGAGGTGCAGGCCGTTCTCAAGAGCGCGCACCCGGGGCTGCTCAACTACAAGCGCGGGCAGTCCATGCGCGCCTTCGAGCAAAGGCTCACGCTCAAGGCCGACGTCTCTCTCGTCGACCGCCGTAACGGCAAGGTGCTTTTCGACAACCGTCCGTACGTGGCGGAGACGACGTTCTTTTCGGACACGGACATCGTTACGGCGCGTCGCGACGCGTCGGGACGGCTCGCCGAGGACCTCGCCCGCCAGATCGTGGACGATGTCGCGGGGTACAAGTGGAACAAGGGGAAGGAGTGACACATGGACGAAGTTCATGCAGTGATCGAGCTCAAGATAACGCCGCAGCGCGACTGCGGCTTTGGCAAGATAGCCGAGCGCGTTTCGAGGTTCGAGCAGGTCGAGGCCTGCTTCCTGATGTCCGGCGGATACGACCTGCTCGTGTTCGTCAGGGGCGACAGCCTGCAGGACGTTGCTCACTTCGTCGCGGCAGACCTTTCGACGCTCGACGGCGTCCTGTCGACGGCAACCCATTTCATGCTCAAGACCTACAAGGCCGAGGGCGTTTTCGAAAACATCGGTGACAATCGTCTGGAGGTATCGTAATGGCAGTAGATCTGGCACAGAAGGCGCAGAACTTCACTAACAGGGGACGTCAGGCCCTCGAGACGGGACGCTACGAGCTCGCCGTCGACATGCTTATGGAGGCCGTCGCGGCCGCTCCGGACGTCCTTGAGACGCGCAGGCTCCTCAGGGCGGCGCAGATCGCGAACTTCCGCAAGAACGGCAAGGCCGGCTTCGGCGCGAAGCTCGGCTACAAGATGGCCCAGATGAAGATCATGGGCCTCGTCAAGAAGGGCGAGGGCGCGGAGGCGATGGCCGAGGCGGAGAAGCTGCTCTGCCAGAATCCGCTTGACCCAGACAACATCGAGGCCGCCGTGAAGGCCGCGGAGGCGGCCGGGAAGGCCGACCACGCCGCGATAACCGTCGAAGCCGCGTACGAGTGCTCCAACCGCGATCCGGCGCTCCTTGAGCGCGTCGCCACGTACTACACGATGGCCAAGCGCTACGACAAGGCGCGCGACGCCTACCAGAAGCTCTCCGAGATGAAGCCGGGAGACCAGCGCGTCCTGCAGCTCCTCAAGGACACCGAGGCGCGCGCGACGATGAACGCCGGATGGGAGCAGACGGCCGGCAAGAAGGGCGGCTTCCAGAACCTGATCGCCAACAAGGACCAGGCGAAGAAGCTCGACCAGGCGAACAAGGCCGTCATCACCGGCGACGACGCGGAGTCGCTCATCCAGGAGAAGCTCGCCCAGATCGCCAAGGAGCCGAAGAACATGAACTTCCGCCGTGCGCTTGCGCGTATCTACGTGCAGAACAAGCGCTTCGAGGAGGCGATCCAGTGTCTTACGGAGGCGATCGAGGCCGCGGGCTCTATGGACCCCGAGCTTGACCGCATGCTCTCGCAGACGTACGTCAACTACTACGACCAGCAGATCGAGGCGTACCGCGCCGCAGGTGACGAGGAGAACGCCATCGAGATGGAGAACCAGAAGAACCAGTTCGTTTTCGACGACCTGGCGCAGCGCGTGGAGCGCTATCCGAACGACCTGCACCTGCGCTACGAGCTCGGCGTGCAGTACTTCACCTACGAGTACTACGACGAGGCCCTCGAGCATCTGCAGCTCGCGCAGAAGAGCCCGAAGGACCGCCTCTGGGCGCTCTACTACCTCGCCATGTGCTTCCTCAAGAAGGGGCAGACGGACATGGCGATCATGCAGCTTGAGACGGCGCGCGACGCGATCCCGACGATGGACGACCTCAAGAAGAAGATCGTCTACCAGCTCGGCCTCTGCGCAGAGGAGTCGGGCGACCTCGAGAAGGCGTACCAGTACTACAAGGACGTCTACTCGACGGACGTCGGCTTCGAAGACCTCGGCGACCGCATGCTTGCCGTCAGCCAGAAGCTGAAGCAGAAATAAGCGGCATGAAGAAGATCAAGCTCCTGCTGGCGCTGTGCGCCATCGCCACAGCGTTCTGCACGCTTGCCTTCGTCAACAACGTCGTCGCCATCTGGAACTGGTGGTCGGCGTTCCTTGCCGCCGGAGGCGACACGGCCGCCTTCTCCGCGAAGGCGCCCGGCGTGATACCGTGGCTCGACTGGACGGCCGTGGACTATTCCGCGGTGACGACGTTCATCCCGACGCTCGGCTTCCTCTGCATGACCGTCTCCCTCGCGCGTATGGCGAGAGGGCGGCGCTTCCGCGCCGGGGATTTCCCGTTCTTCCGCGGATCGGACCAGCTCAACGTCGCGCTCGGACTTTTCGGAACGCTGTGGGGCATCATCGTCATCGGGTACTTCCAGCTCGACACGGTCACGATGGCCGACCTCATGCAGTGCCTCCACACCGCGCTCTTCTCGACGCTCATGGCAGTCGTCTGGGTGTTCCTCGTCGACCGTCCGCTCGTGCGTCCGCTTTTCACCAGGCTTCTTGAGTCGTCCGGACTCGCCGAGACGGATGACGGTGACCTCGCCGCGGCGGTGGACAGGCTCGTCGTCAGGCTCGGCGCGGCGTCGGATGCCTTCGAGCGCCGCCAGAAGGAGTTCGAGGCGGCCTTCGAGAAGCGCGCCGCCGAGTATGCCGCGGCCTTCGAGAAGCGCGAGGTCGAGTTCTCGTCCGAGTTCGAGCGCCGCCGCGGCGAATACGCCGCGCACTTCGAGGAGAGGCTCGCGAAGTACGAAGGCGAGTTCGAGGCGAGGCAGAAGGAGTACAAGGAGTTCTTCAAGCGGGAGATGGACGCGATGGAGCGCAGGGCTAAGGATGCGGAGTCCGCCCGTCTCGCCACCGAGGAGCGTCTCGCGCGCGTCGCCGCAGCCCTTCGCGGCATCTGACGTACAATATTGTAAAAAAGGAGAGAAAAACATGCAAAACAATGTCCTTCGGGGTTCGTTGCGCGCGAGTCGCGTGGCATGGGTGGCGCTGTGCGCCGTCGGTTTGGCGGGTGCGGCGTTCGCCGAGCGGGTGAACATATGGCCGGAGGGCAAGATGCCCGACGCGCAGGACCACCAGATCGCGGCGATGACGAACGAGAAGGAAAAGGGCAAGTCGCCGTACCTCGACTGGCGTCCGGCGCCGGAAAAGCCGAACGGCGGATGCATGATTCTCATTTCCGGCGGCGCATACGAATGCTGCTGCGACGTCGGGCTCGTCGAGATGTGGGAGAGGAAGTTCACCGCGATCGGCTTCCAGTGCGTCAACTTCGTGTACAGGACTCCGCGTCCGAAAGGGCTGCCGATCCACCAGAGCGCGTGGGAGGACGGGCAGCGCGCCGTGAGGATGGTGCGTTCCGAGGCGGCGAAGCGCGGGTTCGATCCGGAGAAGATCGGCACTATGTCGATGTCCGCGGGCTCGCATCTCGCGACGCTGCTCGCGACGAGCGCGCTTACCCCGGCGTACGAGAGGATCGACGAGCTGGATGACGTTCCGTGCCACATCAACTGGGCGATCACCGGCGCGATCGCTTACGCTGTTACGGACGGAATCGGCATTCCCAACACGCGCAACGGACAGGCCGTCGACGCGAAGCTCGACTCGATCTTCAAGTTCGACGAGAAGACGGCGCCAATGTGCATGTTCCACGGCAGCGCCGACGAATACTCCCCGATGGCCTCGACGCTCGTCTACCGCGAGCTGAGGAAGCGGAAGATCCCCGCCGAGCTGCATCTCTTCGCCGACCGCCACCACGGCTTCTGGGGCCAGGACGGGAAGGGCGACAAGGCGGCGGCGTACGACAACTGGTTCGACCGCGCGCACGAGTTCCTGACGCAGATGGGCTTCCTCGGCGAGCTTGCGCCGGAGGAGGACCTCATGCAGCGCTATGCAAAGGACTTCCACGATCCGGCGAAGTACGCGAAGGAGGAGCTCTGGCCCGCGGGCAGGATTCCTGACTTCCAGGAGAAGCAGAACATCCCCTACCTCGAGTGGTACATCCCCGCGAACCTCACGACTAAGTCAATCCAGATCATCTACTCCGGCGGCGCGTACAGCGGGAACGATCCGTACGGATTCGAGGTCGTGCCGGCGCGTCGCTTCCTCAACGAGAAGGGCATGGCGGTCGTGACGATGAAGTACAGGACTCCTCGCCCCGCGGCTCCGCTCGCGAAGCACACGACGGCGTGGCAGGACCTGCAGCGCTGCATCCGCATCGTCCGCTCCAAAGCCGCCGAGAAGGGGCTCGACCCGAACCGCATCGGCATCATGGGCTCTTCCGCGGGCGGGCACCTCACGCTCATGGGAGTGACGAGCTCGCAGAGCCGCTCCTACTGGAACATCGACGACATCGACAAGATCCCGTGCAACGTGCAGTGGGGCGTCGGGATATATCCCGCGTATTCGCTCACGGACGGAGTCGACGAGCTCAACACGACAGGCGGGAACGATGACTCCGCGCGGCTCGTGCCGGAGTTCGCGTTCGATCCCGCGACCTGCCCGATGGTCTTCATCCACGGCGACTCGGATGGCTGGGCGGCGATGAACTCCGTCAAGGCGTGGGAGCAGATGCGCAGGATGGGCATCGCGAGCGACCTGCACACCCTCTGCAAGAGGAACCACTGCTTCCACCGCAGCGCATCTCCCGGCACGGGCAGCTACACGTGGGTTGGGCGCATCTGGGAGTTCATGAACCACAAGGGCTTCAACAGGTAAGGGCAGGGTACGTCGATGACGATCGATCAGCTTAACGCGCGCTACGGCGCTCCGGGGCGGATAGTTTTCCGTCCCGGACACTGCGGGTATCCGAACGTGGTGCTCGCGAACAAGTATGGAACGGCCGAGGTCGCGCTGATGGGCGCGAACGTGCTGTCGTACCGTCCGACGGGGCATTCGGAGGTTCTGTTCCGCCCCTCGAAGCGCGACTACAACCGCGGCGAGTCCTTCCACGGCGGAGTGCCGGTGTGCTTTCCGCAGTTCGGCAACCGCTTCTCGAAGGACCTTCCGCAGCACGGCTTCGCGCGCGTGATGCCGTTCGAGGTGAAGGCGACTGAGTACTCGGACGAGATGACCGAGGCGACGCTTGTGCTGCGGTCGGACGCCGCGACGCGCTCGCTGTGGCCGCACGACTTCGAACTTGCGATAAAGGTGACGGTCTCGATGAAGCTCAACATCGCGCTCACGGTGACGAATGCGGACGAAAAGCCGTTTGACTTCAGCTGCGGACTGCATCCGTACCTGCTCCTGCGCGAGCGCGACGAGGCTGTCGTGCGCGGACTGGACGGCGCGGCGTTCCACGACGCGGAGGCGGATGCGGACGGCGTTCAGGTCGGCGACATCGCGATGACGTGTCCGAAGGACCACATCTTCTCTCTACCCCCCTCGCCGCGGCACGAGTTCGCTGTGGTCGATTCCGGGCTGCGGCGCGCGATTGCGATTGCGTCCGCGGGGAACGACAGGGCGGTGGTGTGGAATCCCGGGACGAACTACACGCTCCCGGACTTCGACGAGGACTCGTGGAGGCGCTTCGTGTGTGTGGAGCCGGTCTCGGACTGGCCCGGCGGACGCACGCTCGAGCCCGGCGGAAAGTACACGCTTCTCGCGGCGATACAGTCGACGATGGAGGGGTGCGATGAAGAAGCTTAAGCTCAACCCCGAGTTCTTCCGCCGCCACCTCGCGGTGTGCCTGCTGATGGTCGGGCTCGGCTGCTGGTTCGGATACGACGGGCTCGTTTCGTATCCGAAGACTCCCGCCGCCGAGCTCTACGAGAAGATCGAGAAGGCGAAGGCCCCGGAGGGGTATCCGCTCGAGGCTTTCAAGCGCCAGAAGATCAAGTCGCAGTACGGCTTCGCGGCGCTGTGCCTCGTAGCCGCGGCGCTCATAGGCATCAACATCTCCGCTGCGGCGTTCTTCCGCTTCGAGTACGACGAGAAGTCCTTCGTCTACGACGGCAGGCGCCGGATGCTCGGCGAGGTGAAGTCCGTCGACCGCTCGCAGTGGAAGAAGAAGGGCATCCTGAAGCTCGTGCTTGAGGATGGAACGAAGGTAGTTCTCGACGCCTGGCACCATCTGGGCGTCAAGGATTTCGAAAAAATGGTATAATCTACGCCATGGAAGCAATTGAAGAGGCAAAGGTAATCGCCCGTTCGCTGGAGGAATCGAAGGCGGAGGACGTGAAGATATACGACGTGCGTGGCAAGAGCTCGCTCACCGACTTCTTTGTCGTTGCGACGGGTTCGGCCGCCCCGCACCTCAAGGCGCTCGTCGCAAACGCCCAGCAGGCGATGCGCGACGCGGGCGTCAGGCGCAACCGCATGACGGGCGATCCCGAGTGCGGATGGATCGTTGCGGACTTCATAGACGTCGTAGTGCACGTGTTCTCGCGCGAGGCGCGCGCCTACTACGCAATCGAGAAACTCTGGGAATAAGAGGGGAAGCTGAAATGGACAAGAAGCTGTACATCAACCCGCCGCTCGTGGAGCGTGCGTACGACTGGAAGAACGGCCCGCAGCCGAAGACGCGCCGCGAGCTCGACAAGTTCTTCGACTCGCCCGCGATCAACAAGGTGAAGGACCAGATCTGCGAGATGGGCCGCCGCATCTACAACAAGGGCTACACCGACGGCAACGGCGGAAACCTCTCTGTGCGAGTGGGCGAGGATCTCGTCCTCTGCTCGCCGACGTTGTGCTGCAAGGGCTTCATGAAGCGCGAGGACATCTGCCTCGTCGACATGGCGGCCGGGCAGCTGTGCGGATACCGTCCGCGCACGAGCGAGGTCAAGGTTCACATCGCGATGATGAAGGCGACGGGCATGAACGCGTGCATGCACTGCCATCCGCCGCACTGCAACGCGTTCCTCTTCGCGGGCGAGGTCCCGCCGAACGGAATCAACCCAGAGGCGGACATCTTCCTGTCGCAGATTCCGCTCGCGCCCTACGCTACGCCCGGCACGGACGAAGTCGCCAAGACTGTCGCGGAGGCCGCGAAGAAGTCCAACGTCGTCTTCATGGCCAACCACGGCATCGTGTGCGGCGGACGCGACATCGAGGAGGCGGAGTGGTTCGCGGAGAACGCGGACGCATACTGCCAGGTGCTGCTTCTTGCGTCCGGACACGGCGGGAAGGTCAACCAGCTTGCGCCGAAGTTCGTGAAGGACATCGTCGCGATAAGGAAGGCGATGGGTCTTTCGGTCGTGAAGGGGCAGAAGCTCTACAACACGCACCGTTTCAACGGCTACACGATGAAGCACTGAGACATGGAAACCAACGAATACCGCGAGCAGCGCCTCGCGTCGATGAAGGCGCTGAAGGAAATGGGCTACGAGCCCTACGGCTGCAAGTACGACCACGTCGACCTCAAGGTCGCGAGGGAGACATTCGAGGAGGGCAAGGCCGTTCGCGTCGCAGGACGCCTGCTGATGATCCGCCGCATGGGCAAGATGAACTTCTGCACCATGAACGACGGCACGGACCGCTTCCAGCTCATCTTCAAGCGCGACGAGCTCTCCGAGACCGCCTTCGCCGCGTTCAAGCAGCTCAACCTCGGCGACATCATCGGCGCGGAGGGCGTTTTCTTCACGACGCAGAAGGGCGAGAAGTCCGTCGTCGTCAAGGAGTGGACCATGCTCGCCAAGGCGCTCGAGCAGCCGCCGGAGAAGTTCCACGGCCTTGCCGACCAGGAGGAGTGCTACCGCCGCCGCTACGTAGACCTCATGACGAACGACGAGAGCCGCGCGCGCTTCTTCACGCGCTCCAGGCTCATCATGGAGATCAGGAAGTACCTCTGGGACAAGGGCTTCGTCGAAGTCGAGACGCCGATCCTCCAGGACCAGGCGGGCGGAGCGGCCGCGAAGCCGTTCTTCTCCCACTTCAACGCGCTCGACAAGGACTGCGTGATGCGCATCGCGCCGGAGCTCTACCTGAAGCGACTCCTCGTCGGCGGAATGAACAAGGTCTTCGAGCTCGGCAAGGACTTCCGCAACGAGGGCATCGACCGCACGCACAACCCCGAGTTCACGGTGTGCGAGATATACGAGGCCTACGGAGACCGCACGTCGATGGAGGCGATCATGGAAGGGCTCCTTCCGCACCTCTGCGACAAGGTCATCGGCACGCGCAAGGTCGAGTACGGCGAGGAGAAGACGGTCATCGACTTCAATCCGCCCTACAGGCGCGTCGCGTACAAGGACCTCGTCAAGGAGCTCATGGGCGACGACTGGTTCGACCTCGACTTCGCGACGCAGCTCGAGAAGGCCAAGGCGAAGGGACGCGAGACGGACACCAACCTCGAGCTGGACGGAATCACGCGCGAGCTCGAGCTCACGCACGAGGTCTACGACAAGCTCATCGAGAAGAAGCTCATGCAGCCGACGTTCGTTACGCGCATTCCGCACGAGTTCGTCCCGCTCGCCAAGGCGTGCAAGGACGATCCGTCGCTCGTGGACGTCTTCGAATTCGTCGTCGCAGGACGCGAACTGTGCCCGGGCTACACCGAGCAGAACGATCCGCTGGAGCAGCGCAAGGCGCTCGAGAACCAGGCGGGCGAGGATACGGAGAAGATCGACGAGGACTTCATCTCCGCTCTCGAGTGCGGCATGCCGCCGACGGGCGGACTCGGCTTCGGCGTCGACAGGCTCGTGATGTTCCTGACCGGAACGGATTCGATCCGCGACGTTGTTTTGTTCCCACAGCTGAAGAGGACCTGACAGATGGACTGACATGGGGACGGACTGGAGAGAGCTGCTGGTTCCCGGAAGCATATTCGGGAATCTCCGCATCATAAAACGGCTCGGTTCGGGCGGCACGGGCGAGGTTTTTCTCGCCGAAGACCCGAAGGGCCTGCGGTGCGCGCTCAAGGTGCTCGATCCGTCCGTCTCCGGTTCCGACTCCGAATTCCTTGAGCGCATCCGCCACGAGGCTGACTTCGCGAAGAGGGTGAAGCATCCTAACCTCGTCCAGGTCTACGGCGCGGCGCGCGACAAGGGGACGGGGCTCTGCTATCTACTGATGGAGTACATGCCGGGCGGCTCGCTGAGGGACGTCCTCAACGCGAACCCCGGCGGGCTGTCGCTTGACGGCGTGATGTCCGTCGCTCGCGACATCGCGCGCGCGCTTGTGCTCATCGAGGCGAGCGGGATGGTGCACCGCGACATAAAGCCGGACAACGTACTCTTCGACGCGAACGGCGTCGCGAAGCTTTCCGACCTCGGCATCTCGCGCTTCTCGAAGTTCGAGGACGTGCGCGCGACGCGCGCCTCGGCCGTGATCGGGACGCCGGCATACATGGCGCCCGAGCAGATGCTCGACTCGCATTCCGTCGACATACGCGCGGACATCTACTCCTTCGGCGTGATGCTCCACGAGCTGCTCGCTGGGAAGCGTCCGAACGAAGGCGAGGGCGCGATGAAGACGCTTGCGAAGGCGCTTGAGGGGCGCTCGTTCCCCGACGTGCGCCTCAGCAGACCCGACACGCCCGCGGAACTCGCGGTGCTCGTGTCGGAGATGACGCTTCCGGACGCCGACCAGCGTCCGCCCTCGGCGAGGCTCGTCCTAGAGCTTCTCACCCATCCGGACCGCATACCGACCGGCGAGTTCGCCCCGCCTCCGGTACCGTGGTACAAAGACCGCTACGTCCTCTACGCCGCGACGGGCATGGCCCTTGCGCTGGAGGCGCTAGTACTCGCCATAATCAAGGCAGCAAGGGGGATGTGATCATGCTGTTCGGACTCTTCAAACGCCGGAGACGCATACACGTGGACATCGCGCACTTGTCGGAGTGCGGACCGGTCCGCCGCGAAAACCAGGACAGCGTCTTCGTCAACAGGCGCGGACTCGTCTTCTGCGTCGCCGACGGAATGGGCGGCGGCGAAGGCGGGGCGATAGCGAGCGGAATGATCTGCCGCGAGCTGGGCGCCGCGCTTGCGAAGCGCTCCGATTTCCCCGAGCGCGTCAGGCTGGTCGACGACGCGGTGAGGCGCGCCGACAAGGAAGTGCGCTCCTACGCCGCGAAGGCCGGCTACAAGCAGATGGGCTCGACGGCGACGGTGCTCGTCGCGGATGCGGAGGACGGACGAAGTGCCGTCGTCGGCAACATCGGGGACAGTCGCGTCTACAGCCTGAGCGGCGAGGGGTTCCGTCAGCTCACCAACGACCACACGATGGAGCGCGAGATCTTGCGACACCACAGTTCGCGTCCGGGCGGCGCGATGGCGGAGACGCGTGCCTCGATGCTTGCGCACGTCCTCACGCGCGCCGTCGGCGTCGGGCAGAACTCGCGGCTCGAGTGGAAGAAGGTCGACATGCATGCCGGGGACATTTTTCTGCTGTGCTCCGACGGCGTGCACGGAATGGTCCCGCCGGCGCTCCTGAAGGGCGCGCTTTCTGAAGGCGGCCGCGCGAAGGAAATCGCGGAGCGCATCCGCTCGCTCGTCGAGAGCGCCGGAGCGTCGGACAACTTCTCGGTGATCGTCGTGAAGATTGGGGGGCGCGCATGAACTTCGGCAGACAGGAGGTCTTCAGGAACGGGGAGAAGTTCCGCGGATACGTGATTGAGCGGCTTCTCGGCAACGGCTCCCTCGGCGCGGTGTATCTCGTCCGTCACGAGATACTCGACACCATCTACGCGCTCAAGGTGCTTTTCCCGGAGGTGGCGAAGGAGAACAAGGAGTACGTCAAGCGCTTCCTGCGCGAGGCGAAGATAGCGACGCGCATACGCCATCCCAACCTCGTCGCGGTTCATGACTGCGGCTACGACGAGGAGAGGGGGCTCTACTACCTCGTGATGGACTACATCTCCGGAGGAGACCTCCGCCAGGCGCTCGCTTTTGCGGGGCGTTTTGCGCCGGACCGCGCGGTGGAGGTGGTGCTCCAGGTCGCCGAGGCGCTCAACGCGGCCCAGAAGTACCACGTCGTGCATCGAGACATCAAGCCCGAGAACATAATGATCCAGCCGGACGGACTCGTCAAGCTTGTGGATCTCGGCATCGCCAAGTCGGACGACATAAAGGACTCGCTGTGCACGGAGGCGGAGAGCGTCTTCGGGACTCCTGCCTACGTCGCGCCGGAGCAGGCGCTCGACGCGTCCGTCGTCGACACGCGCGCGGACATATACTCGCTCGGCGTCGTCCTGTTCGAGATGATCGCGGGGCAGGTTCCGTACGACGGGCCGAACGCGCCGCAGATCCTCGCGCAGACTCTTTCGTCCGATCCTTTCCCCGACATCCGCGACATAAACCCCGACGTTCCCCCTGAGCTCGCGGTGATTATACGCCGCATGTGCGTCAAGGAGTACGACCGCCGCATACCGACGCCCGCGGCGCTCATCAAGGAGTTCGCGAAGATCGGCTACAAGCCAAAGGGCGGACACGTCTCAGACGTAAAGTTTGCCCACCAGGCCGATTCCGCCCCTACGATCGTCAGCATGAAGTCGCTCATCGGGAAGGCCGAGAACGCCGCAAAGAGGGAGACGCTCTCCTACGAGACGCAGGACGTCGAGATACAGGACTTCGTCGCGCGCATCAAGCGCCGCAAGAAGATCCGCAAGATCGTCTCGTCCGTCGCCACGGGCGCGGCAGTAGTCGCCGGTGCGCTCGTCCTCGCATGGCTCCTCGGAGTCCTCTGACGGGGCGGTAAATTTGGTATAATTACCGCCATGAACAAACGTGTACTTGTCACAGGAAGCTCCCGCGGAATCGGGAAGGCGATAGCCGACGCGCTCGCGGCTGAGGGATACGACGTCGTGACGCACTCCGTGCGTTCGGGCGGGACGGACCTTGTGTTCGACGTGTCGGACCGCGCGGCCGCGAAGGCGGCGCTCGACGCGGACATCGAGGCCAACGGCCCGTACTACGCCGTCGTCCTCAACGCCGGCATAAACCGCGACAACGCGTTCCCCGCGATGGAGGACGAGGAGTGGGACGCCGTGATGCGCACCGACCTCGACGGATTCTACAACGTCCTCAAGCCTTGCCTCATGCCGATGATCATGGAAAGGGTGCGCGGCAGGATCGTCGTCTTGTCGTCCGCCTCCGGCGTCGTCGGGAACCGCGGGCAGGTCAACTACTCCGCGGCGAAGGCCGGTCTCGTCGGCGCGGCGAAGGCGCTCGCCGTGGAGGTCGCGAAGCGCGGCATCACCGTCAACGCGATTGCGCCGGGCGTCATCGAGACGGACATGACGCAGTCCATTTTGCCAGAGGCCGTAGACGAGGTGAAGAAGGCGATTCCGATGCGGCGCTTCGGCAGGCCGGAGGAGATTGCGTCGCTCGTTACGTACCTCCTTTCGGACGGCGCGGCGTATCTGACGCGCCAGGTAATATCCGTCAACGGCGGAATGTACTGAAAAATATGGTATAATATTCCCCATTATGGCAGAAGAAAGCAAATCCTCACTCGACGCCCTGTCGGCGCTCTGCAAGCGCCGCGGCTTCATCTATCATTCATCCGAGATATACGGCGGCATGCCGGGCTTCTGGGACTACGGTCCGCTCGGGTGCGAGCTCAAGGCCAACGTCAAGCAGGCTTGGTGGCAGTTCACGGTGCGCGGTCGCGAAGACGTCGCAGGCCTCGACGCGACGATCATCATGCATCCGAAGATCTGGAAGGCGTCGGGCCATCTCGACACGTTCGCCGATCCTATGACGATGTGCAAGGACTGCAAGAAGCTGATGCGCGCGGACCAGATCAAGGACATCTACGCGGACCAGAAGAAGAAGCCCCAGCCCAAGGTCGCGGGTAGCGATTTCTTCTGCCCCTACTGCGGCGGCGAGCTCACGGAGCCGAAGCCGTTCAACTTGATGTTCAAGACCGTCGTCGGACCTATCGACGACCCGTCGAACGTCGCGTACCTCCGTCCGGAGACGGCGCAGGCGATCTTCGCGCAGTTCCTCAACGTGACGGCGACCTCGCGCATGACCGTCCCCTACGGCATTGCGCAGATGGGCAAGAGCTTCCGCAACGAGGTTACGCCCAGGAACTACACGTTCCGCTCGCGCGAGTTCGAGCAGATGGAGCTCGAGTTCTTCATCCGCCCCGACGAGGCGATAGAGCTCCAGTACGGGCACGTCGTCACGCTCGCCGACAATCCCGACCTTAACGGCCCGGTGCAGGACGACTGGGGCTGGGAGGTCTGGCACAAGTACTGGGTCGAGCAGAGGAAGAAGTTCCTCAACGCGGTCGGGCTACCGACCGAGAAGTTCGTCGAGTACTGGCAGAAGCCTGACGAGCTCGCGCACTATGCGC
>JAEEGF010795160.1_pt1 | contig 25643 bp, 27 predicted proteins | sample 9134171 | NCBI WGS metagenome assembly JAEEGF01 (sample SAMN16246542, study PRJNA631951) | gut metagenome | biome: gut microbiome; feature: rumen; material: AP-attached | host: Bos | place: Iran: Karaj | collected 2018-10 | reverse complement strand
CAAGATTGCGCCTCAACTCCTCATAATTGCCGAAACTCTCTTCCTTCAGTTCATCAATCATTTGCTGCTTGTCTTTGCGATTTTTCCTACTAATGACGATAAAAAGTGCTGCTGTAACCAATGCAAAAACTAAGAATAAAGCAGCAAGGATAATTATGGTTTTATTTAATGAATTCACCTTCTTGCCTTTAGCTGCAATTCTATCAGCATCAAAATCTGACTCAAACTTGCTAAGTGCATACTTCTCTTTATTGTGTTCTAAAGAATCAGTCAAGTTATGATATTTTTTTTCATATTGAGTTACATTGGCAAAATCTTTCTTGGCAAGAGCTATTTCCTTGAGCGCTCTATAAAGCATGACACTGTCATAAGAATTGCATGTTTTCAAATCAACTTTATTGAAATAATATTCTGCTGAGTCAACAAATCCTAAATTGGCATATGCTTCACTCAAAATAAAGTAATGTGAATTCCTTATGTTAATATTTGGCAATGACAGTGCCTTAAGCATGCATCTTTTAGCGTCTATGTAGGATGAATCGACAAGGTACATTAGCGCTTTTGAGGTAATACAATCATACAACTGAATAGAATCCCTCAGTTCTATTGCGAGAGCCTGAACTTGGTTATATAATAATTTAGAGGTGTCACTATTAGTTATCCTGTAAAGATTAGCTACATAGGAAGTGGCCACCATTGTCATTCTTTTGTCACGCAGCTTTTTGTAATAATATTCTGCTTTCTTAAACTTCTCGAGGTCAAGGTTATTGCTGGCATAGTTGTTATTGTACAACATACCCAATCGCATGTTGATTTGCGCAAGATTGCGGTAGTCTGTGCTGTCGGCGTTGTCTTCTGCCTGTTTATACCACTTGATAGCTTCGACAGGATTATCTCTTTTTTCGTAATAAGATCCTTTATAGATTAATGAGCGAGTATAGTGCTCTCTATTGTGGTTGTCACTATAGTAATCCGAAGCAAAGTTGATTAAAGAATCACTAGTGCAGTTGCCGTTGCAGCGGAACTGTGCTTGTGTGAAAAGGAGGGCATAATATGCCTGGTTCTCGTCACCTTGCAGTGAATCACGGTTGATTGCTGAGAGGATTGCAAGCGAGCTATCTGGATTGACCCACATTAACGAGTCGGCAAGAACAAGCTTCTTATCCACACTGCGACCACAGCTCATAACAGCCGACATAAGTACAGATATTAAGATTATATTTAGCAGTTTTTTCATCTTAAAAAGTAATAATTTAAATTGCAAAGATAGTAAATGTCTGGCAATCTATCAAGAAAAACTACCGTACCCTTCACACACACAAATTCCTGTCAATGTGACGAATACAAAATATTAGAACGTACCTTTCTATAAAACCACCGCACATGGTAGCGCAAAACTGAGTACATAATATTTTAATCGGTACAGAATGTGATGTGGCCTGCCTCGGATGTACTCTTGCAAAGATGCACCTCTTGAGACCTCATAATTTCAAAACAAACACAACAAATAAAAAACAAAGGCAACAAATATCTTTGTTTTGTTTGTCAAGATTTGTTGACTTTGTTTAATTCAATCTACTCGTTGCGCAGATGGGTAGCGACAAGCTCGAGCATCTGGCAGTTGAGTTCGCGGCTGGTGTCGATCACGTTCCAGATGCCGTCCTCGCTGAGCACTCCACATTTCAGGTCTTTGGGCAGGCGTCCTGCCTCGCTGTCGTTGAAGTCTTGCTGCCACTCGTCGCTGACGAGGTAGTCGTCAATAGTCTCTATTGATTCCATAGCCTCGGCATAGAGGTCGAGTGCATCGCTCAGCGCCTTTACTGCTTGAGAAGCCTTGTTCAAGTGCTCCTCCATAGTCTTTATTCTTTCTATCTGGTCCATGATCAACGGGTTATAATCGGTTTAGTATATTGTGAGCAAAATCAAGCCGCAGCACCAACACCGGTGAGCCCGCTTGAGGCTGTGGTCTATTCTGCTTAACGAGTCTCTTCTTTAATTGCTGGCGCGAAGCGCTGTCTCCAAAAGCCTCCTCAACAAGAGGCACATCATCAGTTGCGACAATGCACAGCGGCTCAGGCACATAGATGGTGTTGCCGAGTTCACGGTCAAAAGGCAGGATGGAAACCAACCTGCCCTCATCATCTATCGTGGTGATGTGGTTAATAAACTCCTCACCACTGCCAGTGAGAGTATAATTAGAAATAAATCGCTTCATGTTAATATCTTGTATCGAGATTGCTCGCCTTGCCAGTGAACTTGGGAGGTCGCTTTTCGAGGAAGGCGTTGATGCCCTCGAGATAGTCGGCACCTTTGTAAACACGTGTGCGATAGGCATTGATACGCTCAAAGCCCTCGCTGGAGATTACCGACGACGACTTCAAGAGGATGCGGAACTGGCGCTTGATGGCACTTATCGACATCACCGAGTTGCGACGCAGTGGAGCCAAAAAATGCTCCTCGAGCACCGTGTTGAGCTCCTCAAGAGGCGCCACGCGGTTAATCAGGCCAACGTTCAGAGCATCTTCGGCCTCGATGGGTGTAGCGAGGAAGAACATCTCACGGGCTTTGTTCACTCCCAGCTGGTTAACGAAATGCATTATGCCCGAAGCATTGTAAGGGATGCCTATCTTGGCTGGAGTGATGGCAAAGGTGGCATTGCTCGACGATACTATCATGTCGCAGCTTAGGCACAGGTCACAGGCCCCACCCCACACCGTGCCATCCACGCAGGCTATCACGGGGATTGCCACCTCCTGCACCTGATGCAGCATTCGCTCCATGGGCACGTCGTAGGCCAGAGGGTCGCTGCCATCTTGCGGCAACTCGTGGATGTCGTGACCAGCACTCCACACCCCTTTGTGGCAATTGGCCTTGATAACGATTGCCACGCACTCGTTGTTGTAACCATAGTTGATGGCATTGACGATGTCGTTACACATCTTGTCGTCGAGGCAGTTAAGCTTATCGGGATTATTCATCACGACAAAGCATATCTTGTCGTCGATAGTGACTTCTACACGCTCAAAATTCTTGTCTTCTTCCATTGTGTATTTAAAAAATGTCCTCTGGCATTTTACCTATAAATGCCAGAGAAGTGAAAGGAGGAAAGGGGAAAGTGGAAGGATGTTCTCGTTCCACGTTCTACATTCCACGTTCCACTAGTTATTACATTATTGGGAACAGGCCATAGAGCAAGCCGTCGATGCGCTCGGTGACTTTGGCGAAGTCTTCGGCACGGTCGCCAAACTTGCAGTTGTCGCCGTCGATGATGATGAGCTTGCCGTCATAGTCCTCAATCCACTTCTCGTAGAGGCGCTCTAGACCCTGCAGGTAGTCGAGGCGGATGGTCTGCTCATATTCACGTCCGCGTTTTTGGATTTGTCCTACAAGAGTAGAGATGCTCGAACGGATGTAAATCATCAAGTCGGGCTTCTCCACCAGCGACATCATCAGCTGGAACAAGTCCTGATAAGTCTCAAAGTCACGGTCGCTCATCTTGCCCTGGTTGTGGAGGTTGGGCGCAAAGATGCACGCGTCCTCAAAGATGGTGCGGTCCTGGATAATCACATCGCTGCTCTTGGAAATCTCCACCACATCCTTAAAACGCTTGTTGAGGAAGTAGATTTGAAGGTTAAACGACCAGCGCTCCATGTCGTCGTAGAAGTCGGCGAGATATGGATTGTTGGTAACAGACTCAAAACGTGGCTCCCAGCCGTAGTGTTCGGCGAGCATTCGCGTCAACGTGGTCTTGCCACAACCTATGTTTCCTGATATTGCTATATGCATAACTATGTAAGTTTTAAGTGTTAAGTGTTAAGTTTTAAGTGTTAAGCACAAAACCTTGTGAACTGTGAACTATGAACTGTGAACTATGAACTGTGAACTGTGAACTGTGAACTATTCCATTGGGAAGAGGCCGTAGAGGATGCTGTCAATGCGGTTGGTGATGCCTATGAAGTCTTCTCGGCGGTTCTCGAAGTCGAGGTTATCTTTATCGACAATCATCACACGGCCTTTGTAGTGGTTATTTATGAAGTCCTCGTAGCGGCGATTGAGGTTGTCGAGATATTCAATCTGCATCGTCTGCTCATAGTCGCGGCCACGCTTCTGGATATTTGCCACCAGATGTTCTACCGACGAGCGCAGATAAATCATCAGGTCGGGAAGTTTCACTATTGAGAGCATGTGCTCAAAAAGCTCCATATAGGTGGCAAAATCACGCTCCGAGATGTTGCCCATAGCGCGGTTGTTGGCAACAAACACATACACGCCCTCAAAGATCGAGCGATCTTGAAGGATGGTGCCATGAGCCTGCGATATTGCCAAGAGGTCACGGAAGCGCTCCTTGAGGAAATACACCTCAAGGTTGAACGACCACCGCTGGATGTCGTGGTAATAATCTTCTAGATAGGGATTGTGGGCCACACTCTCATAGCGGGGAGTCCAGCCATAATGCTGCGCCAGCAAGCGCGTGAGCGTTGACTTTCCTGAACCTATATTTCCGGCTATGACGATGTGCATCGGGGATGGATAATTTCTAGTTTGCAAATATACAAATTTCTAGTAAACTATCCTAACAAAAAGACTATTTTTCTGAGAATATTTGTTAGAGCTTTGAGCTTTGAGTATCAAAAAACAAGAGTGCGAGACCAAAGTAGCCTCGCACTCTATATGTGCTGATTAAGAACGATTAATCTTATTTTGCATAGAATTCCATCTCGGCGCCAGTGCTATCGGCAAGAACGAGCCTTTTGTTGTCAAGAGAAACAACCTTCATGTTTTCCATATTAGGAAGTACTTTAAGCAATTCTTTCTTAACTTCGGCCTTTCCTTTTTCAATTTCAGGTTTCATCATGCTTTCCATCATTGCCTTGGTTTTAGCATCCACGCCATCGATATCGATGCCAATCTCAACTTTGGCCTTTTCCCTATCAAGGTTAATCTTAAGGTCCTTATCATTGAGCTTATAGGACCCTGGAACATCAAGTTCCATGGCAATACTCATTTTCATGCCGCTTTCACTCATGTCCTGAACAGCGACAAGTTTGATTTTATTTACACCATCTTTCTCAAAAGTCATTTGAAATGCAATCTGAGTTCCATCTTCATCAGGAATCATGGTGCACCAATCTTTGCCAGTGAGGCTCTGAGCGTTGACAGCTACCGCCGATGCAATCATCAGCAACAATGTAAAAAGTGTTTTCTTCATTAGTTGAAATTTTTAAAAAATTAATATCCAGATTATTAGATAATATTAAGAAGCAAAAGTTTAATCGTCGTTCTATCTAAATTATTGTCTGTGAGTCTAAGGCTCTTGCCACTTAACTTATTATTTTGTGATACGTGTGCGCTTGTAGCCATGCTCGAGGCGATACTTGCGCACGTCGGCAAAGAGGTCGGTTGCATAAACGAAGTTGTTGAGGTCTTCATTGTCAACATTGTAAATCTCGTCTTTGTTGCCTACCCACCCCACGTGGCCCTTGAAAATGAACACGATGTTCTCACCAACTCCCATCACCGAGTTCATGTCGTGGGTATTGATGATTGTGGTAATGCCAAACTCATGGGTGATGTCAAACAGCAATTCATCAATCACTATAGATGTCTTGGGATCAAGACCTGAGTTAGGCTCGTCACAGAACAAGTATTTGGGATTAAGCGCAATGGCGCGGGCAATGGCGCAGCGCTTCTGCATACCACCACTCAGCTCGCTAGGGTACTTATTTTCGCTACCAGTGAGGTTCACACGGTCAATGCAGAACTGGGCGCGCTCACGCTGCTCGGCAGCGCTCATCTTCGAGAACATCTTCAATGGGAATATCACATTGCCCATCACCGTCTCGCTATCAAAGAGAGCCGAGCCCTGGAAGAGCATGCCTATCTCCTTGCGTAGCTCCTTCATCTGCTTGGTGTCGAACTTGGTGATGTCGCGGCCATCGTAGAGTATTTCGCCGCTGTCGGGCTTGAACAGGCCCACTAGGTTCTTCACCAGCACCGTCTTTCCCGAGCCACTTTGACCTATTATCAGGTTAACCTTGCCATCATAGAACTTGGCATTGACGCCAAAAAGCACCTGCCTCTTGCCACCATCCTCGTCAAACGACTTCTCAACGTTTTTTACTTCTATCATAGTGTAGAACTTTACTCACAAATGAAAACTCAAAACTCTTACATCATCATCAGCTTAGTCAGCAGCACGTCGGTGAGCAGAATCATGATATTGCTCATCACCACGGCATCGGTACTTGCCTTGCCCACCTCGATGGAGCCACCCTTAACGGTGTAGCCGTAGAACGCCGAGATGCTTGAAATAATGAAAGCAAAGAACAGCGACTTAATCAAGGCAAACCACACATACCACTCTATGAATAGCGTCTGAATACCAAATATATAGGTGTCGGTGTCGATGATTCCCGTTATAACGCATATCAGGAAACCACCAAATAGACTCGTCACCATACATATTATCACCAAGAAGGGCATAATGGTCACCAAACCAGTGATTTTGGGCATTATCAGGTAGTTGGCACTGTTGATGCCCATAATGTCGAGGGCGTCAATCTGCTCTGTAACGCGCATCGTGCCTATCTCACTGGCAATGTTACTGCCTATCTTACCTGAGAGGATAAGACACAAAATCGACGACGAGAACTCCAGAAGGATAATCTCGCGGGTGGTCAAGCCCACCGTGTAGCGAGGCAGCAGCGGGTTGCTGATGTTAAGCTTGATGAGTAGAGTACACAGTGCGCCGATGAATAGCGACACAATCAGAATCAGGGGGATAGAGTCGATGCCCAGTTTGTATATCTCGGCCATATAGCGCTTGAAAAATTCCTTCCATTTGTCGGGAATGCCGATGCTTCGCCACATCAGCGCGCAATAAGAGCCTAGTTTCTCAAATGACTTAAAGAGTACCATAAAAGGTGTGTTATATCTCTGTGTTTTTTGTTATCAATCGGCAAAGATAGTAAAAAGTTTTCAGATTTTTACCATCAGATGCCAGATTTCTAATTAGGACGTCTCGAAGTCACCTTTTCATTTTTTCATACCTATGAAAAGTTTGCAACAAAAATATTATTAACTTTGTGAGCGAAACATAACCATAAAAGACACATTCATGAGTGACTACGATGACATGATGAACGATTATGACTGGTATCAGAATACTGGCGAACTTCACGAGAGTTTCGAGGATGATGATCCCGATTATAATCAAGGTGACAACAATCTTCAATCGGACGGCGGCACATCAACAGGCTGCCTGATTGCAAGCGTTATCGTCTTAATTATAGGCTTGATAGTGTGGGTGATATAACCAAAAAGTAGAATTGGTTTTACGGAATCTTTCACGAAATCGCTGCTGTTGAGAGCACTTGTTCGCGGAAGATATTGTCTTTTTTGAGTCGCTCATAGGTTTTCTTGCTGGCGGCTTGATGCGACTCTTTCTTGCTGTAACCTTCACCGTCGGCAGCAAAGATACCTCCGAGCAGCACGGCGGTGCGGAACACGGGGTTCCCCTGAGTGTCGTTAATGGTGTCAATAAGCTGGAACTCAATTTGCACCCTGTACTTCTGAGTCCACTCTATGAGTCGCGACTTGTAGTTCTGCTCGGTCTTGACGAGTTCCTTTAGATCGAGGTTATCGGCAATGATTTTCCTTTCTATAAAGTTCTTGCAGGCTTTGTAGCCTCGGTCGAGATAGATAGCTCCCACTAGAGCCTCCACGGCGTTGCCGCTGATGTAGGAGTTGTGGCTTGAGGAGTGTGTAGATGCCCTCACGTGTGATTCCAAGCGAAACACCTTGCCTATGCGGTTAAGGCTCTCGCGCTGCACAATCTTGGCGCGGGTGCTGGTGAGGAACCCCTCATGCTTTTTGGGGTAACGGTCGTAGAGGTAAGCGCCCACTACAGCATCAAGGATAGCGTCGCCCAGGAACTCCAGGCGCTCATTGTTGGCCCACCGTCCGTCGGCAGTTTTCACTGGCATTGAGCGGTGCACGAATGCCAATCTATAATACTCGATGTGGAGCGGATAAAACCCTGTTATGCCATGAATAAAAACGTAAAGTTCCTTTTCCTTAGCGAAAAGGAACTTTACGACTGATATGATTCTGTCAAACAAGGTCGTGGAGTCTTTAATTAACAGGCAAAACCGCCATAGCACTCCACTGTGATGGTAAAAAGGGAAATCCTAAAGAGGTTAATACCTTTTCAAATATGTTTAACTAATCAATACTTCTTCACGATAAGGCTGGCGTTGTGTCCGCCAAAGCCGAAGGTGTTGGACAAAGCCACTTTCACCTCGCGGCGCTGAGCCTTGTTGAAGGTGAAGTTGAGGTTGTAGTCAATCTCAGGATCGTTGTCACCGTCCTCATGGTTGATGGTAGGAGGAACGATGCCATCCTGACAAGCCTTAATGCAGAACAGAGCCTCCATAGCGCCGGTAGCACCGAGCATGTGGCCGGTCATCGACTTGGTGGAACTAATGTTCAACTCATAGGCATGTTTGCCAAATACCTCAAGTATCGCCTGTGCCTCGCTGAGGTCACCAACAGGAGTTGAAGTGCCGTGAACGTTGATATAGTCAACATCGTTGGCAGTGATTCCGGCATCCTCAAGAGCGCGCTGCATCACGAGCGATGCGCCAAGGCCCTCAGGATGGCTGGCGGTGATGTGATAAGCATCGGCACTCATGCCGCCGCCAATCACCTCAGCATAAATCTTGGCACCACGAGCCAGAGCATGCTCAAGCTCCTCAAAAACGAGTGTCACGCCACCCTCGCCCATCACGAAGCCGTCGCGCGAGCCGCTGAAGGGGCGAGAAGCAGTAGCAGGATCGTCGTTGCGGGTGGAGATGGCCTTCATTGAGTTGAAGCCTCCCACGCCTGCGGGGAAGATTGCTGCCTCCGATCCACCAGTGATGATGGCTGTTGCCTTGCCTAAGCGCACGTAGTTGAAGGCGTCGATAAGGGCGTTGGTCGATGTGGCACACGCCGAAACAATGCCATAGTTAGGACCGCGCAAGCCCCACTTTATCGAGATGTGACCGGCAGCAATGTCGGCAATCATCATAGGGATAAAGAATGGGTTGTACTTTGGTCCCTTCTCCTCGTTCTTGGCATAGTAACCTGCCTCACTCTCGAAGGTGTGAAGACCGCCAATACCAGAGCCGTAGATGACTCCTATCTCGTTGCGGTCAACCTTCTCGTCGTCAAGAAGCTTTGAGTCAGCTAGAGCCTGAGTGGCGCTCGCCATAGCATAGTGGCAGTAGAGGTCCATGCGACGTGCGTCGCGGCGGTCCAGGTACTCGTCCACGTTAAAGTTCTTGACCTCGCAAGCAAACTGTGTCTTGAACAATGAGGCATCAAAATGAGTAATAGGTCCTGCACCGCTCACTCCGTCAATGGCGTTCTTCCATGTGGTTTCAACGTCATTTCCTAATGGAGTGATGGCACCAAGACCTGTTACCACTACTCTCTTTAATTCCATAAATAAGGAGATGTATTTCTATCAAGCTTTAGCAGCCTCGATGAAAGAAACAGCGTCGCCCACTGTTTGAATCTTCTCGGTCTCAGCATCGGGGATAGTAATGTCAAATTCCTTCTCAAGCTCCATGATGAGCTCTACAGTGTCGAGACTGTCGGCACCGAGATCCTGTGCAAATGTTGCCTCAGGAGTGACTTGTGACTCACTAACACCCAATTTCTCAACGATAATCGCTGTTACTCTTTCTTGAATTTCTGACATAATTGTATGAATTTTAAATTGTTAAATAAATTACTTTCAAATTTTGCGGTGCAAAGTAAGGCATTATTTTTCAAATAGAAAAGCAAAAGCCAAACAATTTGTGCACAAAGGCACGTTTTTTGTGCAAAAATAACTTAACGAGGCTTAAAACTAGTAACTTAGAAACACAAAATGACCTTTTTTAACAATGTGGCGGCACTTTTTGCCTAATTATCATGCCACATTCTTTGACCCAAAACGCTGGTCCCCGCGCGCTCCTGCGCAACCAGTTTTTTCCTCCATTTTGTGGCCTTTGACTAGTAAAGTGAATGAGGGTTTAATCAGGGCATAAAAAGTTTTTGTGGAAGGTGGAAGGTGGAACGGGGAACGGGGAACGGGGAAGGTGGATCGGCTATGCTCAAGCACAACCGCCCCCAAAAAAAGCCAATAACAGAAATGATTTTGTATTGCGCCATAAGCGCGGCACTCGACAGTAAGCATTGCCTATTGTGCATTGAGCATTACCAATTATGCATTGTCAAAGAGTTCTTTTTCGAGCAGCTCGCTGGCGTCGGCCACGCAGCCCTCACAGGAGCGAAGCACTTGGCCTGTGCCTACTCCCTTTAGCAACTTGCACTGCGTAGCGCCGTTGCGCGCATGAAACTCGTTCATTATCTTGCTCATCACTTGGCGAGAGCGGAGTTTGTCGCGGGTAGCAAGGCCCACTACCATTGCTGCTCCAGTAAGCGCTCCGCAGGTGCCTTCCATGTTACCCATGCCGCTGCCGAAGGCGTTGCCCAGCGCCATCGCCGTCTCCTCGTCGATGCCCGCGAGGTCAGCGTAGGTGGCGATCACCGCCTGAGCGCAATTACACGTTTTCTTTCTCTCGGCCGCCAAGTGTTTTCTTGTTTCCATAGACATTGTTTTTTCCCGACAAAATTAGTGGTTTTTATCTACTTCTCCAACTTTTTTGCCGATGATAGTTGTAGATTGCCGTCAAATGCGTACATTTGCAGCGATTTATGTTGCAGATTATTCTCATAATGGCGGCCGGCATTGCCACAGGATGGCTCTTGCGCAAGCGCACGTTCAATTTCATCAACACATTGCTCATTGTGCTGGTGTGGGCGCTGCTGTTCTTTCTGGGTGTGGAAGCCGGCGAGAACCCTGCCGTTATTGAGGGTCTCAAAGACCTAGGCCTAGAGGCGCTGCTGCTCTCTATTGCCGGCACGGCAGGCAGCATAGCCCTGGCGTGGGCGCTGTGGAAGTACATCAGGCACAAGGAAGGAGGCAAGCGATGAAAGGCAGTCTAATCATCGTAGCATTCTTCGTAGCAGGCATCATAGTGGGTGTCACCCACCTGCTGCCACCCATGAGCAGCCTGGGCAACATCAGCTACATCACGCTGTGCGCCCTCATCTTCCTGGTGGGCTTTATGATTGGCAACGATGCCGAGATTTTCACGAAGTTCAAGCGCCTCAACCGCCTATATATGCTACTGCCATTGATGACCATTGTGGGCACTCTGGCAGGATGTGCCATCACCACCCTCCTACTCCCTAACCGCTCGCTCAGCGACTGCCTCGCTGTGGGTTCGGGAATGGGCTACTACTCGCTCTCTAGCGTGCTCATAACCCAATACAAAGGTGCCGAACTGGGCACCGTAGCGCTGCTTGCCAATATTGTGCGCGAAGTCATCACCCTGCTTGGAGCGCCATTGATGGTGCGGTGGTTTGGCAAGTTGGCGCCCATCTCGGTAGGCGGAGCCACCACTATGGACACCACCCTCCCCATCATCACCCGCGCTTGCGGCAAAGACTTGGTCATAGTCTCCATCTTCCACGGCTTCATCGTCGATTTCAGCGTGCCCCTACTCGTCACCTTCTTCGTAGGATTGTAGCAATCCGTGGAACGAGGGACGAGGAACGTGGAACGATAAAGCCTTCCACTTTCCACCATCCACCTTCCACTTTCCACCGTTCCACCTTCCACCTTCCACTTTCCACTTTCCACCTTCCACTTTCCACCTTCCACTTTCCACCGTTCCACTTTCCACTTTCCACCTTCCACTTTCCACCTTCCACTTTCCACCTTCCACTTTCCACCTTCCACTTTCCACCGTTCCACTTTCCACCTTCCACCTTCCACGAGACAAAAAAACATCCCCGCCGAGGTATGGGCAGGGATGTCGTTGAAGTGTGGCGTCACTCGCCATCGTCTTCTAGTTCGTTTTGCTTCCTGAGCCGGTTTTCCTTCTTGCTCGAGGAACTGCTAGTGTCTTTCTCTTCGCTAAGGTCAATTTCCTGCTTTTTGTTGTCGATGACTCGGTATTGCAGGTAGGCGAGGTCTTGGTCGGGCATGATTCTGAATTTGCGCCCGTACTCTCTGCGCCATTTCATGTAAAGGCTGATAAGGCCCTTCTTGAGATAGGCATCGACAAATGGATGGACATACATAACAAAACCTTTCACGCCCAGGTCATTGACAAGGTAGTCAATCTTGTCCTTGAGGCGGTCGGTGAAAAGCAGCGAAGGCATGATCTCCCCTTTACCTCCACAAGAGGGGCACGTCTCGCTAGTGACGATGTCGAGCGCGGGGCGCACTCGCTGGCGGGTAATCTGCATCAAGCCAAACTTGCTCAGTGGCAAGATGTTGTGCCTGGCTCGGTCTTTCTGCATCACTTCTCGCATGTGGTCGTAGAGGGCTTGACGGTGCTCGCTCTTGGCCATGTCGATGAAGTCGATGACTATGATGCCTCCCATGTCGCGGAGCCTGAACTGGCGCGCTATCTCGTCGGCTGCCAGCAGGTTCACGTCGAGAGCGTTGCTCTCCTGGTCGGTAGTCTTGCGTGACCTGTTACCCGAGTTCACATCGATGACGTGCAATGCCTCGGTGCTTTCAATAATTATGTATGCGCCCGAACGGAACGAAACCGTTTTTCCAAACGACGACTTCATCTGCCTGGTGACATTAAACTTGTCGAAGATGGGCATGTCGTCGCTATAAATCTTCACGATGTCGCCACGCTCGGGGGCGATTAGGCTCACATAGTTGTGAATCTGCTCAAAAATCTCGGCATCATTCACATGTATGCTCTCGAAATCGGGGCTGAAGATGTCGCGTATCAAACTCACTGCCCTGCTGTCCTCCTCATAGAGCAGACTTGGCGCGGTGCTGTAGTCGATCTTGGCGACGCTCTCTTCCCAGCATTTCATGAGCACTCGCAGCTCGCTGTTGAGCTCGGCGGCGCGCTTGCCCTCGGCCGAGGTCCTGACTATGATGCCAAAGTTCTTTGGCTTGATGCTCTCCACCAGGCGGCGCAGGCGCATCTTCTCGGCGCGGTCCTTAATCTTTTGCGATACCAGAATCTTGTTGTTAAACGGTATCAGCACCAGAAATCTGCCTGTGAAGGTGATTTCGGTCGTCAGGCGCGGACCTTTGGTCGATATCGGCTCCTTAGAGATCTGCACTATCAGTTCCTGTCCTTGCGTGAGCACGTCGGTCACTGAACCATGCTTGTCGATATCGGGCTGCAGCTTCATCTTCGAGAGGTTCACAGGGCGCTTGCCCCCGCTCTCTTTAAGCTGCTTGACAAACTCGCAATAGCTGTTGAATTGTGAGCCCAAATCAAGGTAATGAAGAAAAGCCTCCTTGCCATATCCCACGTTCACAAACGCGGCATTCAGGCCCGGCATGAGCTTCTTTACCTTGGCAAAATAGAGGTTACCCACTGCATAGGAGGCGTCGCGCGTCTCCTTTTGAAGCGACATCAGCCTTCCGTCTTCGAGCAAGGCAGTGCTGATGCTTGTGGGCCGTACGTCAACAATCAGTTCACTTTTCATTGTGAATTTTTTAGTGTACTCTCGCCTAACCGTCACACGGTCGCCACACACATTAATATATAATCAAGTGGCTCGGCAGGAGTGGGGATCAAGTCCTCAGCTACAGAGGACTGCATTGTGTATAAAAAGAACAAGCCAATTAATGTCACCCGTCATGGCACACAGCACACAAGAGCATCCATCCATTGGCTTGTTCCTTCTATAGACTCATCTAGAAAGAATTACTTCTTGTTCTTGTGGCGGTTCTTTCTAAGTCTTTTTTTGCGCTTATGCGTAGCCATCTTGTGGCCTTTTCTCTTTTTTCCGCTTGGCATTTTATTTGATCTTTAGAAATTTAACTTCTGTATCGATGATTATTTCTTCACTTGCTCCATGAACACCTTAGCTGGCTTGAAAGCGGGGATCTTGTGCTCTGGAATGATGATAGCAGTGTTCTTAGAGATGTTGCGAGCGGTCTTCTGCGAGCGGGTCTTCACGATGAAGCTGCCGAAGCCTCTCAGATAAACGTTCTCACCCTCAGCGAGTGAATCCTTAACGGTCTCCATAAATTTCTCAATTGTCTCCAACACTGATGCTTTGTCAATGCCTGTTGATTTAGCGATTTCGCTTACGATATCTGCTTTAGTCATTTTAGTAAAAATTTAAAGTTTATTTATAAAATTCATTTGTACTCTCTAAAATTTGAGGTCGCATCATCCTCTCACTTTTCTTCAAAAACGAGCAAAACGCCTAAAAAACAAGCAGATAAACAATACCCTCAATTTTTGCAACTGCAAATATCGTACTTTTTTTTTAATTACAGCATATTATTCACAAAAAATTATCGTTTTTTTTAGTTTTTTTCTCATTTTCAGCATTTTTGCACCAAAAAAAATCGCAGCAATGCCATTTTTTCGAAGATCGGGGATCGGAGAGCAAGAAAAGAACAAAGGAATGAGCTGCTGGGTTGTTTTTGAACTCGTACAAGCCAGTGGCTCGCAATACGAACAAAAGCCAGGCATCACATTTCGTTTATTTCGTTCATTGAAAAAACTAAAAACTCTCAACTGACAAATGAAAACTTTTCACTATTTTTGCAGACGCAAAATGAGGCGGCTGCGATTACATCACAAATCTTAATATGCAACATATTACAACGGTTTTTATCGACATTGACGACACGCTGTGGTGGTTCTCACGCAACAGTGAGGTGGCGCTTGAGACTACTTTCTGGCTCATGAGGTGCGGCGATTGGTGCAAAAGCTATGACGCGTTTCATGATCACTATGAGCACTTTAACCATGAGTTGTGGCAGCTCTACAATCAAGGGGCTGTTGAGAAGGAAGTGCTGGAAGTGAGGCGGTTTGAGCAGGCTCTTGAAGCGAGCCACTATTGTTGTGATGATGTTGACGAACTTGCGGCGGCTATGAACTCATGCTATCTCAATCAGCTGGTGAGGCAAGAGCACCTGATGCCTGGCGCATTGGAGCTGCTGCAATACCTGCACGACAAGGGATATGAGATCAATACCCTGAGCAATGGCTTCAAGGGTGTGCAGGAGCGCAAGCTCGAGGTGGGAGGCATGAACCGATACATCACTCACGTGGTGCTGAGCGAGGACTGCGGCATCACCAAGCCCAGGCGGGGCATCTACGACTATGCCATGAGTCTGTGCGGAGCCAAGTCCGAAGAGATTGTGATGATTGGCGACGACCCGACTACCGACATCCCCGGTGCCAAAAACGCCGGTTGGAAGACTATCTACCTCAATACCCGCAATATCCCTTGTCCGCTTGCCGACCACACCGTGGAGTCACTGCTAGACGTGAAGAAGATTTTGTGATGAGGCGCAAAAAACTGGTTGCTGATAACTGAAAACTGAAAACTAATTACTACTTTTGCAGGCGCAAAGCATTTAAGGGAAGTTCACAGTTCACAGTTCATAGTTCATAGTTGTCAGTTGTGAGTTCCTGGCCCCTGAATAAACGATAAACGACCAACGATAAACGAAAAACGAACAACGAACAACGATAAACGAACAACGATAAACGACCAACGATAAACGAAAAACGAAAAACGAACAACGAACAACGATAAACGAACAACGATAAACGATAAACGATAAACGAACAACCACATATGGAACAAGAACAGAAACTTAAGCTTGAAGAGCAGATCATAATGATGCTCAAGACGGTGTTTGACCCTGAGATACCGGTTGACGTCTATAGCCTAGGGCTGGTATATAAGATTGATCTTCAGGATGATGGCAACGTGGTAATCGACATGACGCTCACAGCCCCTAACTGCCCGATGGCCGACTTCATCTTTGAGGACGTGCGCCAGAAGGTGGAGAGCATCGACGGCATCAACTCGTGCACCGTCAACCTGGTGTATGAGCCCGAATGGGACGTGCGCATGATGAGCGACGAGGCAAAACTGGAGCTCGGCTTTGACATGGATTGATCGCAGGAGTTAAGAGTTAAGAGTTCACAGTTGAGAGTTGTCCTCTCGTTCTCTTGTTTTCTTGTCATCTTGTTTTCTAGTAAACTCTTTATAGCATGAAAAAAGCCTATTTCCTATCGGACGCGCACCTGGGAGCACGCTACATCACCAATAAGCGTGAGCATGAAGGACGACTGGTCGCCTTCCTCGACAGCATCAAGGACGATGCCGTCGAGCTGTACCTGCTGGGTGACATCCTCGACTATTGGTATGAATATAAATATGTGGTGCCACGCGGGCATGTCAGGTTCCTGGGCAAACTCGCTGAGCTCGCCGATGCTGGCGTGAAGATTTTCTGGTTCACCGGCAACCACGACGTGTGGCTCTTCGACTACCTTACCAACGAAATAGGCCTTAAAGTGCTTAAAGGCAGCACTATGATGGAGATTATGGGCAAGCAGTTCCTGCTCTCGCATGGCGATGACGTGGGATACCAGAGGCCCATGTACCGCTTCACTCGCTGGTGCTTCTACAACCGCGTGTGCCAGTGGCTATATGCCAGCATCCATCCCCGCTGGACCTACCCCATCGCCACAGGATGGTCGCAGCAAAACCGCGTCACTCGGCCTCAGGACTACGAAGACAAACTCAAAGAGGTGTGCTGCCAGCGCCTGGAGACTTTCTGCAACGAGCATGCCGCCCAGCATCCCGAGGTTCAGCACTATGTGTTTGGGCACGTGCATCTAGCACGTCAAGTCATGCTCAAAGGCGACCGCACCATGACTATCCTCGGCGAATGGATTGATCAGTTCACCTACGCAACCTTCGATGGCAACGAGATGCGCCTAGCTCAAGCAAAGCTTGAAGGTTAGAGGTTAAGGTTTGGTGGTTATTGCTTTGCTAAAGCCGCAGGTGCAGCGCAATACTTCAACAACGCCCACGCTTCTTGTTCTCTCTTCCTCTTGTCAATATGTTTTATAACATATTTTGTATCGCTTTGATTTACAACCCTTTTTGATAGCGCCAAGATTTTTCTTCCGAAAAAGTATGGTATATTCAAAAATTATACATAACTTTGCAGCGCAAAACAGAAGGTCATTGAAGAATTTTTGAAACTTTCCAGTCCAGAAAACCATGTCTGGATTTTTTTGGAGAGGCATCCGCAATCGTTTGCACAATCTTTTATTTAAGATGCTGCAACAGCGGGCGTAACAAGCTTTCTTTCAATTGGATTGCATAACTAACGGAACTTTCTAATAAACGCAACAGCGTTAAATATGAAAAAACTGCGTTTAATGCCGCATTACCTTTGAAAGCATAACTTTGAATTTATATAAACCTCAAAACATTCTTTTATTACCTTACACACAAATTATTACCTATTGAATGCTTGGCAAGGATCATTTGACGAAAATAATCCTTGCCATCTTTTTATGCGCTTAGCCTAGGGGAGAGGTTGGTGTGCTTCGCACAAGTTGAGAGGGGAGAGTGGAGAGGTGAGAGATTATGAATTGTGAATTATGCATTAATTGATTTTTCCATTCGGTTTAAGGTCTTGATGCCTAAGGGGATGGCGAGTAGGAACGAGGCGGTGTCGGCTACCGCCTGGGCGATCTCCACACCAAGGAATCCAAGCAGCCAATTGCCCAAGAACAGAGCAGGGATAAGGAATATGCCCTGTCGTGCCATAGCTATGACGACGGCAGGCACGGTGCGGCGTATGTTCTGCAAGTACATGTTCACCATCACCACAAAACCCGTGAGCGGGAACGAGAGGCACTGGAAACGGAGCACCTCGGTGCCTATGCGGCTCACTTCTGGATCGCTCTCGACAAAAAGCGACACTAGTTCCCTCGCGAAGATGAACCCCGCCACTGCAAGGACGGTGCAGTATATTGTCGAGACTTTGCAGCTGTGGATGAAGGCGGCTCGCACGCGGTCAAATTTCCCCGCACCATAGTTGAAGCCGCACACTGGCTGGAATCCTTGTCCGTAACCTATCATCGCAGCGCTGGCAAGCATAGTGATGCGGCTCACAACCGAGAAGCTGGCAATCGCCGAGTCGCCATAGAGTCCCGCCACATGGTTGAGGATGAGAGCGGCGATGCCCATCATCGACTGTCGTGCCAGCGATGGCAGACCTCCTGCCGCTATGTCGCGGTAACGCTGCATCGTGGGTTTGAACTGCGAGAGACGTATTGGCACCCCTCCCCTCTTGCCCGAGAGCATAAGCATGATGGTGAAGCTCACCACCTGCGACAGCGCCGTTGCCATGCCCGCGCCTTTCACGCCAAGGCCTAAGCCAAAGATGAAGATTGGGTCGAGAATCACGTTGAGCGCTGCGCCCGTCATGATGCCGAGCATCGAGAGCATGGCGTTGCCCTGATGACGCATCAAGTTGTTGAGCGTGAAACAGCTCATGATGAACGGCGTGCCCAGCAGTATGAATGTGAAATAGTCGCAAGCGTAAGGCAGAATGGTTTCGGTTGAGCCAAAGAAGCGCAACACTGGCTGCATAAACACAAAGCCGATGGTCGCAATCACAGCGCCCGTGAGCCATGTAGATACCAGGCCCACCGATGCCATGATACCGGCGTTGTGGCTGTCCTCATGGCCAAGCATGCGTGAGATGTAGTTTCCCGCACCCTGCCCAAAGAAGAAAGCGATGCTCTGCACTATCGACATGTAGGAGAACACGATACCCAGCGCCGCCACGCTTTGCGTGTTGATTTGCCCCACGAAGAAGGTGTCAACCAGGTTGTAGATACCCGTCACGAGCATGCTCACCATGGCAGGCACAGCAAGCCCCGTGACCAACCTGCCTACTGGCTGGGTTGTCAACTTCACAAATTTAGCATGCTGCGCTGGACTGTTCATTTAATCAAAAGGAGTGTAAGGAATAATAAGGAGTCAAATTGCCTAACACTTACAACTTACTACTTAACACTTAACACTTAAGAAATTTATCCTTGTCCTTGGCTCTTGGGGGTGACGCCGGGTGTGGGAGGGGTGACATGGAGTTGAAGCGTGTGTATATAGCCTCTACGGTCATACAAATTAATGCCATCTTTATGTATCTCAATGCGCATCATGTCGCTTCCATCCAAAGTGCCAGGAAACTTCAAGATGCCTCTCACTCGGCCATTCTGGTCACAAATCTGGATGCCAACATCTTTGGTTACTACCCATAGATTTCCTGCTCCGTCAAATGCCATTGCTTTCACGTCGAGTTGTGAGTTGTCGTAGCTGTGCAGCCAATAGAAAGGTTGCCCATTTTGCTCATTGCCATTTTCGTCTATCGTGTACTGCCACAGGCAATTTGAGCCAGGATGAGCTTTAACCATCAGCGTAGAGTCAGGATAGACAGCAATAGGCACACCATTTTCATTCTCTTCAACGACCCACAACCATGGTTTCCACCCTCTGCCTCCATAAACCAGCATGGTGTCGAGCAGGTTGTTCTGCGTCTTGCCGCAACGTGGCGCCTCGGGCCAGCCTTGCCACATCCATTCCATGACTTCAGGGAAAATCTCGTTGGCGCGCTTCACTCCGTGGTAGCAGTCGCTCCAGTCGTAGCGAGCGTCATAGCCAGCGAAGTCGAGCGCCGAGGCGAGCATGCGGTTGCCCTCGTACCAGTGGCCGAACAATGGGTTCCACACATCGTTGGTGCCGTCTTGCAAGAAGATGCGCAAGGGGCGAGGCTCGCTCTTGCGGACTATAGCTTGCAAGTCGTTGCCGCCACGCATCGCAACAAAGGTGCCCACGCCGCTGAACACTCGGCTGAACAATTCGGGGCGATGCCAAGCCGCCGTGAAAGCTGCAATGCCGCCACTGCTCAGGCCGAAAATCATGCCGTCGGCTCCTCGATGCGAGAGCTTAATAGGGAGCCCACGGGCAGTGGTGAGGTTCTCCACCCAGGGCAGCACCTCTTTCTCGATGAAGGATACAAACGTACGAGTTGTCATGTCAAACTCGTTGCTGCGGTTGTAGCGCACCACATTGCCGTCCTTGTCCTTTATCACTCCTGGCTGGACAAAAACACCTATGGTCACTGGCATCTTGCCTACAGCGATGAGACTGTCCATCACATTAGGAGCATTGCACAAAATACCGTCAAGCCCCACATAGAGGCACGCCGGCTGCTTGCCATCGTAGGCATCGGGCACATAAACCTGAATTTCGCGCTCAGTGCCAGGATAGTACAACTTGCTCTTGAGTGTGCCTTTGATTATCTCATGTGCGCCGGCATTTATGCCAAGCATCAGCATCGCCAGCACAAGAATCAAACCATATCGTTTCATTACTGTAAATAACTAAATGAAATTAATCACAAAGGTAATACATTTTCTCAAAAATAATCGTTATAATCCATGATTTCACAAAATTATGACTAACTTTGCACATTATTTAGAAATTAGACCAAAAACGATATGGAAACCAAGAGCAAGAAACTTAAGCCACTCGCTGGCATGAACCTTCAAGAACTGCGTGAAGTAACTGCCGGACTCGGCATGCCCAAATTTGTCGCAACTCAGCTTGCCGACTGGATTTACAATAAGCGAGTGAACTCGTTTGACGAAATGCGCAACATCTCAAATGCCAACAAAGAGCTGCTGTCGCAGCAGTACTGCGTGGGTCTTTATGGTCCTCAAAGCGCTCAGTCGAGCGAGGATGGCACCATTAAGTACCTGTTTGACGCTGGCGGCGACAAGGCGGTGGAGAGCGTCTTCATCCCCGAGGATGACCGAGCCACCCTGTGCATCTCGTCGCAGAAAGGCTGCCGCATGAACTGCTACTTCTGCATGACTGGCCGCCAAGGTTTCCACGGCAATCTCACCTCCAACCAAATCATCAACCAAGTGCTCAGCGTTCCTCAGAGTCAAGAGCTTACCAACGTAGTGTTTATGGGCATGGGTGAGCCACTCGATAACCTTGACAATGTGCTCAAAGTCATAGAGATCCTCACCGCCGACTGGGGTCTGGCATGGAGCCCTAAGCGCATTACTGTCTCGACAGTGGGTGTGAAGAATGCCCTCAAAGTGCTATGCGAAACCACCAGCGTGCACATCGCTGTGAGCGTGCACAACGCCATCGAAGACGAACGCAGCCAACTGATGCCCATCGAGAATGCATATCACATCAAGGAAGTGATGGAACTGCTCGGCAAGTACGACTTCGCCCACCAGCGCCGTCTCTCGGTGGAGTATATCATGTGGCAATGGTTCAACGACGACATCAAGCACGCCGAAGCGCTGCGCGAGATACTGCCGAACGAGCACGTGCGCGTTAACCTTATCCGCTACCACATGATTCCTGGTGCCGCCAAGCTGCGCACCTCGAGCGACGAGCGCATGGCCTACTTCCGCGACTATCTCAATGGCAAGGGCATCACCTGCACCATTCGCCGCAGCCGTGGTGAGGACATCAGCGCAGCCTGCGGTATGCTCGCCGGCAAGGTGAAAGATGCTGAGAAAGAAGACGACAAGAAATCAAAGAAAGCAGCAAAAACCAGCAAATAAAACTGCCACTTCTGCCAATGCAAAGCATTCAACTGGCACGCCAGCAGCAAATATAACACTAAACCCAACAATAAAAACCAGCTCAAACGGCATTCATGCTATTTGAGCTGATTTTGGTTTTATAGTCCTTAAACTCCTACCACATCATTCTCCTACTGGAGCAGTTGGGTTAAAGTAGTAGTTGTCGTCTCTTTTATCGCCTTGCTCTATTTCGTGGTCAATGTTCTCATACTCACTGTGCATGCTCTTGTACTCGGGCACAAACTGCTTCATGCCCTTAACCATGTCGTGGATGTTACCGCTCTGGGCGAGTTCAATGATATTGTCAATATTGTTGCACACATCGAGGTAGTCGTACTTACGCACACGCGCAATCATAATCTTCTCGTTGTCGGTCTTGATGGTGTTCTCCTTGTCGTTGAGAAGTTCCTCATAGAGCTTCTCACCAGGACGAAGACCTATCTCCTCAATTTGTATGTCAATGTGTGGACGCAGACCAGCAAGCGATATCATGCGAGTCGCAAGGTCATAGATTCGGACTGGTTGACCCATATCGAAGATATAAATCTCGCCGCCATGACCCATGCATCCTGCCTCAAGAACGAGCGAACAAGCCTCAGGAATTGTCATGAAATAGCGGATGATATCACGGTGAGTCACAGTCACAGGTCCACCGTTCTCTATCTGCTTGCGGAACAGCGGAATTACCGAGCCATTGCTGCCCAGCACATTACCAAAGCGAGTGGTGATGAACTGGGTGTTCTTGCCCATCTTCTGAGCATCGAAGAAGAGCGACTGGCAGTAAATCTCGGCAAGGCGCTTTGTACAACCCATAATGTTGCTGGGGTTCACCGCCTTATCGGTAGATACCATCACAAACTTATAAACGCCATATTTCAGAGCCAAGTCGGCAATGTTCTTGGTGCCTTCCACGTTGGTGATCACAGCCTCGGTAGGATTAAGCTCCATCATTGGCACATGCTTGTAGGCTGCAGCGTGGAACACATATTTAGGTTGATACTGCTTGAAAGCCTCCTCCATGCGGGCATGGTTTTGCACGTCGCCCATAAATAGCACCACGTTAGCATCGGGAAACGACTTCTTCATCTCAAGGCTCAAGTCGTGCATTGGTGTCTCGGCTTGGTCAACAAGCACAATTTGTTTTGCTTTGTAGCTTGCCACCTGGCGCACAATCTCACTACCAATCGAGCCACATGCGCCGGTGATGAGCACCACCGAGTCCTTGATGTGCGAGCGTACTAGAGTATTGTTCAGAATAATGGGATCACGTCCCAGCAAGTCCTCAATCTGAACCTCCTTGATGTAGGTAGATATGTTAGAGCCATCGCGCTCATCATCGATCTCAAACTCCTCTACCTTGTTAATCGCCAACAAAGCGATATTATTCTCTATAAACTTATCGGCAAAGCCGTTGCGCATCAATTTGATAGCCGAAGAGTCAAAAATCAGAGCATGTATGCCACCACCAACAAATATATTTGTAACATCATCGTCATTGTATTTATACACCTTGAAGCCGTTGATTTCGTCTTTGTCCTTGCCTTTCTTTATGCTGAGCAGTCCCACAGGCTCATATTTACCGCCAATCTCGTTCTTGAGGGCGTTGGCAAGGATTAGCGAGTCGAGCGAGGTGCCAAGTACCAGCACCTTGCGGCGATTGCTCTCGGTAACCGTCATGCGGGCATACATATACTTGATAACCAAGCGCTCAATAGTGAGCAGTGCAAACGCTAGCACTCCAACATAAACTACACCCCAATAGCTGAAGAGCACGTTGTTGGTGATAGCAGACCATATCATATTGATTAATATCAAAATGATTGTTGACATGAACACAACAACAAACTCTCGGTACAAGTCCTCAATTACCGATAGTCGGATTATACAAGTATAACTCTTTGAAAAATAAGTCACTAATCCATAGACAGCAACTACAATTATCAGATTACGTAAAATCACCAAGGTGTCTATCGCTTGATGGTTAAGACTCGACAAATAGTAAATGCCAATACTACATGTTACCAGCAACATGTCAATAAGAAGTATAATCCATCGCGGAACCGTGTTGGTTTTCAGATTCTTAAACCATTTCAGTTCAAATAACTGTCGTATTAATTTATCTAACATAAGCAAATAGGCTAAAACATAGTCACTCAGTTTTCGTTATGCAACAAAAACTGGCGCTCTTGAAAAAGTGTCGCAAATATACTATTTTTATTTTATAAACAAACAACATTTCTACTTAAAAACATAATTTTTCTTTTATATATAATATTTTAATATTAAATAGAGCATAATTCAAGAAAAAACACTACCTTTGCAGCTTGAATTGAAATTTATTAAAAAACGAAATATTTGAAATGATATTCTTCAACGATAAAACACTTGTAGTTGTGGCTGTTATGATTCTGGCAGCGATCAACACATCGTGCTTTAAGGAAGAGCCTCTTAATGCCGAGTGCGACATCGAGCAGGCGTGGGTGCACGTAAACAACATCGAAGCCAGCTTCTACAATGCCAACGACACTATCATCAACGTTCTCAGCAACGAGGACAAGATTGTGTTCACAATGCGCGACGATGCCGATGTCACAGCTTTTGCTCCACAATTCAAAATTACTTCTGGCGCCACCATCACCCCAGCTAGCGGGTCCGCTCACGACTTCACCAATGGTCCCGTGACCTACACCGTCACCTCCGAGGATGGCAAGTGGAACCGCACCTACACCGTATCGTGCAACCGCATGGCGCGATACACTACTTCTGAAATTGACTTCGACTTCGAGCACTATGAGCTCGACAAGGACTACCATAAGTTCTATGTGTGGCACAACGTATTACCCGACGGCAGTCTGGGTGATGACTGGGCTACGGGTAACTATGGCTTCTACATTGCAAACAGCAATTCAGCCGCTAATGAATACCCAACATTTGTCCTGGAGAACGGTTATGACGGTCATGGAGTTCAGTTTGTAACAAGAGACACTGGACCGATGGGCCGAAGATTAGGAAAACCCATTGCAGCTGGCAACCTGTTTTTAGGAAAATTCAACATCATTTCTGCATTGCTTCAGCCATTGAAGGCTACAGAGTTTGGTATCCCATTCACTCAAAAACCAGTAAGACTTTCGGGCTACTACCAATATAGTCCTAGTGCTCCGTTTACCGACAAGGACTTTGTGGAGCATCCCGAACGTACCGACGCTGGCGATATTTATTCTGTACTCTACATCAACCATGACCGTAACGGCAATCCATTGGTGCTCTATGGTGACAACGTGCTCTCAAGCGAGAGCATAGTGGCTGTAGCACGCGTCCAGAATGTGAATGAGACCAACGGGCAATGGGTGAAGTTTGACATAGAGTATGAATACAAAAAAGACATCGACCCCGAGATGCTTGCTAACCGTGGCTACAACCTTACAATCGTGTTCTCATCGAGCATTGATGGTGCCACATTCGAAGGCGCAATTGGCAGTACTTTGAAGATTGATAAGGTAAAACTCACTTGCGAAACCAAGGAGTAGTCATTTGTCAGTTCTCAATTTTCAGTAATAAGACTTCAAACATGAAACGATACATAACATCAATAATAATCGCAGTTCTAGCCTCAATGAGTGCTTGGGCCATCATGGAGAACGACGGCGGATGCCAAAACTTGCAAAACTTTTTCCGCAACGTGGAAGGATATGGTCGTGTGGGTTATTCCGTTGGTGGCACGGCACCTATGGGTATGCCTGCCGAGATAAGGAAACTCAACAAGTTCATTCTGCAACCCAACGTTGCATTCGGGGCTGACCTCATCAAGCCAACCAGCAAGCACTGGGGCGTGCTTGCCGGCATCCACTTTGAGAATAAGGCGATGCACATCGATGCAACAGTTAAGAACTACCACATGCAAGTGACCCAAGACGGTCAATCTATGGAGGGTGTGTTCTCCGGGAAAAACGATAGTCATGCTTTTCAATGGACTTTTACAGTACCCATTCAAGCAGTTTACAAGTTCAACGACAAATGGAAACTCAAGTTTGGACCCTATTTCTCCTACGTCACCAGTTGCGGCTTCGACGGTTTTGCCTACGACGGTTACATTCGTGTGAACGACCCAACAGG
>JAEEGF010617182.1_pt1 | contig 25643 bp, 24 predicted proteins | sample 9134171 | NCBI WGS metagenome assembly JAEEGF01 (sample SAMN16246542, study PRJNA631951) | gut metagenome | biome: gut microbiome; feature: rumen; material: AP-attached | host: Bos | place: Iran: Karaj | collected 2018-10 | reverse complement strand
GCGGCTGCGGCACGCGGCCTGCGCGTGACCGGCGCCGAGATCGTCGGCCTGGTTCCCAAGCGCGTGCTGCTCGAAGCTGGCCGTTTCTATCTGGCGAAGCAACAGCGTTCGCTCGGCATCGATGAAAGCGAGATCCTGAAAATCGCCGTCAAGTCGATGTCGCTCGACGACCTGCGGCCCTTCGATCCGAAAGAGAAAGTCATCGAGTTCCTGATGGAAGACCCGGAGGAAGAGGCCCGCAAGCACCGTCTAGTGCGCATGACGGCCGAAGGTTTCGCCCGCGAGACGGCCTCCGAATCCCCCGCCCCGGGCGGCGGATCCATCTCCGCCTACATGGGTGCCCTGGCAGCCGCACTGGGCACCATGGTCGCCAATCTCTCCGCCCACAAGCGCGGCTGGGACGAGCGCTGGAAAGAATTCTCCGACGTGGCGGAGCGGGGCCAGGCCCTGATGCAGGAGCTGCTTGACCTCGTGGATGAAGACACCGCCGCCTTCGACAAGATCATGGCCTGCTTCGGGATGCCTAAGGGCACCGACGAAGAGAAGGCTACCCGTGCCGCCGCCATCGAGGAGGCTACTTTATATGCCGCTTCCGTTCCTTTGAAGACCATGGAGGCCGCACTCAAAGCCCTGCCGCTGGCGCTCGAGATGGCGCAGAAGGGCAATCCGGCTTCGGCATCGGATGCCGGCGTGGCCGCCCTGGCCGCCCGCGCCGCCTGCCGTGGCGCCGAGCTCAACGTCCGCATCAACGCCTCGGGCCTGAAGGACCCCGCTCCCGCACAGCCGCTCATAGCCCGCGCCGCGGAGATCCTCCGCGAGGCAGAGGCGCTGGAAGCGCAGGTACTGGACGCTGTCAACGGACACATTAACGGATAATGCCATGAACGCTTTCCAAGAAGAAATACTGGCGGGGATTCCGGCGGAGTTGCCGGAGGTCAAGGCCTATGATCCCGAAATCAACCATGCGCCCAAGCGCAAGGATATCCTTACACCGGATGAAAAGGTACTGGCGCTGAAAAACGCGCTACGGTACTTCCCTGAGCGGCACCACGCCGTGCTGGCCCGGGAGTTCGCCGATGAACTGCACAAGTACGGCCGCATCTATATGTACCGCTTCCGTCCGTCCTACGAGATGTATGCTCGGCCGGTCGATGAATATCCGGCGCGCTCGCACCAGGCCGCGGCCATCATGGCGATGATCCAGAACAACCTGGACCCGCGCGTGGCGCAGCATCCGCACGAACTGATCATCTACGGCGGCAACGGGGCCATCTTCCAGAACTGGGCACAGTACCGGCTGGTGATGCAATACCTGGCCACGATGACCGACGAGCAGACGCTCGTCATGTATTCCGGCCATCCGCTGGGCCTCTTCCCTTCCCACAAGGATGCGCCGCGGGTGATCGTCACCAACGGCATGGTGATCCCCAATTACTCGAAGCCTGACGACTGGGAGCGTTTCAACGCCCTGGGCGTTTCACAATACGGCCAGATGACGGCCGGTTCCTATATGTACATCGGCCCGCAGGGCATCGTCCACGGCACCACCATCACGGTGATGAATGCCGCCCGGAAACAGCTTCGCAAGCGCGGGCTTTCCGGCGATGACCGCGGCGGCGTACTCTTCGTGACCGCCGGCCTCGGCGGCATGTCGGGTGCCCAGCCGAAAGCCGGCAACATCGCCGGCGTGGTGAGCGTCACCGCCGAAATCAATCCCAAGGCAGCCGAAAAACGCCATGCACAGGGCTGGGTGGACGAACTCCACCACGACCTGGACGAACTCATCCCCCGCATCCGCAAGGCGGTCGCGGCCAAGGAGGTCGTATCGCTGGCCTATGTAGGCAACGTCGTGGACCTGTGGGAGCGCCTCGCCGACGAAGATATCCACGTGGACCTGGGGTCTGACCAGACCTCGCTCCACAACCCCTGGGCCGGCGGCTACTATCCAGCAGGCTACAGCCTCGAGGAATCCAAGAAGATGATGGCCGAAGAGCCTGCGCGTTTCAAGGAGGCCGTGCAAGCATCGCTCCGCCGCCAGGTAGCTGCCATCAACCGCCTCACTGCCAAGGGCATGTACTTCTTCGATTACGGCAACGCCTTCCTGCTGGAAAGCTCCCGTGCCGGTGCCGACATCCTGCTTCCGGACGGACGCTTCCGCTACCCGTCCTATGTGCAGGACATCATGGGCCCCATGTACTTCGACTACGGTTTCGGTCCGTTCCGCTGGGTGTGCATGAGCGAGAAGCCGGAAGACCTGGCCAAATCCGACGCGCTGGCCGTCAAAGTCCTCGGCGAGATTGCCGCCTCGGCTCCGGAAGAGATCGCCGGGCAGATGCGCGACAACATCCACTGGATCGAGGAAGCCGGTCGCAACCACCTGGTCGTGGGGTCGCAGGCCCGCATCCTCTATGCCGACTGCGAGGGCCGCACGAAGATCGCACTGGCCTTCAACGAGGCCATCCGAAAAGGCGAGATTACCGCACCTATCGTCCTGGGGCGCGACCACCACGACGTCTCAGGCACTGACTCCCCGTTCCGCGAGACCTCGAACATCTACGACGGCTCGCAGTTTACGGCTGACATGGCCGTCCAGAACGTCATCGGCGACGGCTTCCGCGGTGCCACCTGGGTCTCGATCCACAACGGCGGCGGCGTCGGCTGGGGCGAAGTCATCAACGGCGGCTTCGGCATGGTGATCGACGGCTCGGAAGACAGTGACCGCCACATCCGCGAGATGCTCTTCTGGGACGTCAACAACGGAATCGCCCGCCGCAGCTGGGCACGCAACGAAGCCGCCCGCTTCGCTATCGAACGCGAAATGGCCCGCACCCCGCAGCTACGCGTCACCCTCCCCAATATCGCCGACGAAGAACTGATCAAATCCGTATTGTAATGCACTACATATCCCATGAACACCTGACGCTGGAAAATATCCGGCGTATCGCCGAAGAGCACGAACCGCTCGCACTCTCGCAGGAAGCCGTCGAAGCCATCGAAAAGTGCCGCCATTACCTCGACGCCAAGATGGAAGACCTCGACCGGCCCGTCTACGGCATCACCACCGGCTTCGGATCGCTGTACAACGTAACGATTCCGGCCGAGGACCTGTCGCAACTCCAGCACAACCTCGTCATGTCGCACGCCTGCGGCACCGGTGAGGAAGTACAGCCCGACATTGTCCGCCTGATGCTCCTGCTCAAGGCCCAGTCGCTCTCCTACGGCCATTCCGGCGCCCAGCTGGTCACCGTGCAGCGGCTCATCGACATGTTCAACAACGATGTCCTACCCGTGGTCTACCAGCAGGGCTCGCTCGGCGCCTCCGGCGACCTTGCGCCCCTGGCCCACCTGAGCCTCCCGATCATCGGCATGGGGGAAGTCCGCTACAAAGGCCAGGTGCGTCCCGCCGCCGAAGTCTGGAAAGAATTCGGCTGGGAGCCCATCCGTCTCCAGTCGAAAGAAGGCCTGGCCCTGCTCAACGGCACCCAGTTCATGAGTGCCCACGCCATCTGGTCGCTCATCCAGGCCCAACGCCTCTCGAAATGGGCCGACCTGATCGGCATGATGTCGCTCGAAGCCTACGACGGCCGTATCGAGCCCTTCCTGCCGCTCAGCCACCGCATCCGTCCCCACAAAGGACAACTTGCCACGGCAGAACGTTTCCTGCAGGTGCTTGAAGGCAGTGAACTCATCCGACGCCCCAAGGAACATGTGCAGGATCCCTACTCTTTCCGCTGCATCCCGCAAGTGCATGGTGCCGTGAAAGACAACCTCACATACGTGCAGTGGGTCATCGAGAACGAGATCAACGGCGTCACCGACAATCCGAATGTCTTCCCCGACGAAGACATGGTGATCTCGGCCGGCAACTTCCACGGCGAACCCATTGCCATTCCGATGGATGCAATGGCCATCGCCCTGTCGGAACTGGCCAGCATCTCGGAGCGCCGTGTCTACCTGCTCATCCACGGCTACCGCGGCCTGCCGCGCTACCTCGCCCCGAACCCCGGCCTCAACAGCGGCTTCATGATCCCGCAGTACACCGCCGCCTCCATCGTGAGCCAGAACAAGGGCCTGTGCTGGCCGGCATCCTGCGACTCCGTCCCTTCGTCGAACGGACAGGAAGACCATGTGAGCATGGGCGCCAATTCCGCCACGAAACTGGTGCGCATCATCCACAATGTGGAGACGGTGCTGGCCATCGAACTTTTCAACGCCGCACAGGCGCTCGATTTCCGCCGTCCGGCCAAGAGTTCTCCGCTCATCGAGCAGATCCACGCCGACTACCGCAAGGTCGTTCCGTTCCTCGACGTCGATACCTATATGCACCCGCTGATCATCCGCTCGGCAGAGTTTATCCGGACGCACAAATACATCTGACATGAAACGCCTCTTCACGAACATAGGCACCCTGGCGGGCATCGTGCCGGCCGGCGTCCTCCGGAAAGAGGGAGCTGAGATGGATGACGTAGCCATGCTGTCGCAGGCCTGGCTGCTGGTCGACGAGGGACGGATCGCCGCCTTCGGCGACGCTGCCATGCCTATGCCGGAGCGGGTTGACGAAGTCATTGACTGCGAGGGCGGGATGCTGTTGCCGGCTTTCTGCGACAGCCACACGCACATCGTGTATGCCGGCAGCCGGGAAGGCGAATTCCTGGACAAGATCAACGGCCTCTCCTACGGAGAGATCGCCGCCCGTGGCGGCGGCATCCTCAATTCTGCCGACCTGCTGCACCAGACTTCCGAAGACGAACTCTTCCGGCAAGCCATGGAACGGGTCCATGAGATGATCGCCCAGGGCACCGGCGCCATCGAAATCAAAAGCGGCTACGGTCTCAATCCGGTCGACGAGCTGAAGATGCTGCGTGTGATCGACCGCATCAAGGCCGCTTCCCCCGCCCTGGTCCGCAGTACCTTCCTGGGCGCGCATGCCGTGGGACGCGGCTATTCGCACGAAGACTACGTGACGGCGGTCTGCCGGATGATGCCCGAAGCGGCGCGCTATGCCGACTTCGTGGACGTCTTTTGCGAGCATGGCTTCTTTACGGTGGAAGATGCGGCCCGGGTGATGGAGGCGGGCCTGCGGGCCGGCCTGCGACCGAAGATCCACGCCAACCAGCTGGCTGTCAGCGGCGGTGTACAGGTGGGTGTGAAATATGGTGCCCTGTCGGTCGACCACCTGGAGCAGGCGCGGGCCGAAGAGATCGAGGCGTTGCGCGGCACGGCGACGATGGCGACCTTCCTGCCCGGTTCGTCGTTCTTCCTGCGGCTGCCCGACGGCCCGGCCCGGTCATTCCTCGCCTGCGGACTGGGCTTCGCCCTGGCCTCCGACTTTAATCCCGGTTCTTCGCCCGCCGGCGACATGCGCTGGATCTGGGCACTGGGCTGCATCCGCATGCGGCTGACACCGGCCCAGGCTTTCAACGCCATCACGCTCAACAGCGCCTATGCGATGGGGGTCAGCGACCAGTGCGGATCGATCACGGCCGGAAAGCGCGCCAACCTGATCCTCACCCGTCCGGGCTGGAACCTGACAAAGATCCCCTATCTCCACCACACGCCCTACATCCGGCAGGTTTATCTGCAGGGAAAGGCGGTGTAACACTGTCGGAAAAGATGAAACGGCTCCTGACCGTCGTCCTGGCGTTCTCGCTGATGTTTGCTTCGGCGTCGTGCGGTGTCATGATTCCACGCGGCGCCGTAGTCATCACCGACCACGAACAGATGATGTCGATCCTTCAGGAGCACTTCCCCGACCTCTACGAACTCCACGAGCAGGAACGCATCGAAGTCGACGAAATCTATTTCTATACCAACCGCGACGGAGAACCCCAATACAAAGTCTCCTTCCGATACATTCCGCCGCACAGCGAATGATAAAAGAAACCCCGGGTCAAGCCCGGGGTGACGATTGATGGTGCTTACTTGTACAAAAATCTCTTGATGGACATCTTCGGGGTCTTCTCGAAGGGTTGGGCCATCAGTTCGACTTTGGAGAGCTGGCTGTAGGACGGGAGCTGGCGGTTGGCGCCGGCGCGGATGTTCTCGGGGATGTCGCTGCGGGCCTCGGCGTCGAGCAGGGCCTTGGCGATGGCCTGCTCATCAAGGAAGACCAGCGCAACCAGCTTGCCGCCACGGTCGACCACCACGCTCTCAATGACATAGTCCTGGTTGTTGACGACGGCTTCGATCTCCTCCGGATAGATGTTCTGGCCCGAGGGACCCAGGATCATGTTCTTCGAACGGCCGCGGATGAAGATGTTGCCCTCTGCGTCGATGACACCCAGGTCGCCCGTCTTCAGCCAGCCGTCTTCCGTGAACGCGTTGGCCGTAGCCTCCGGATTCTTGAAATAGCCGATCATGATGTTCTCGCCGCGCGCCTGGATCTCGCCCACCACATGCTGCGGATCCTCCGAGTCGATGCGGACTTCGGCTACGTCCACGCACTTGCCGCAGGAACCGGCCACATATTTGGTCCAGTGCTCATAGGCCAGCAGCGGGCAGGCCTCGGTCATGCCATAGCCCACCAGATACGGGAACTTGATGCGCTTGAAGAGGCGCTCCACTTCAGGGTTCAGGGCTGCACCGCCCATGATGAACTCCTGGACGTTGCCGCCGAAAGCCTGCACCAGGCCGTCTTTTACCTTCTTGTATATGATGTTGTTGAGGCCGGGAACCTTGAGCAGGAACTTGACGGCCGGCTTCTCGAGCGTCGGCTTGACCTTCGACTTGTAGATCTTCTCCATCACCAGCGGCACCGTGATGAGGAGGTACGGCTTCACGTCGGCGAAGGCCTTCAGCAGGGCGGCCGGCGTGGGCGTCTTGCCCAGCCAGTAGATGGAAGTGCCGTTGCACAGCGGATAGATGAATTCGATGACCAGGCCGTACATGTGCGCCATGGGCAGCATCGAGACCATCTTGTCGCCGGCCGGCACGTTGCGCTGGCTGTAATCCACGTTCGCGGAGAAGTTGCGGTAGGTCAGCATCACGCCTTTCGGGTCGCCCGTCGAGCCGGAAGTATAGTTGATGGTCGACAGGTCGTCCCAGTTGTCGGTCGGAAAGACCACGTCGTCGGGGCCGTATCCGTTCGGATATTTCGCAGCGAAAAGCTCGTCCATCTGGTCGTAAATGGCCTGAACCGAAGGATCGGCCGTCCAGAGCGTCTTCCAAGTATCCACGTCGATGACGATCTTGAGAAGCGGCATCTTCGCGATGTCGAGCTTCTTCCATTTGGCCTCGTTGGTAAACAGGGCGATGCTCTCAGAATGGTTGACCAGGTGGTTGACGCTCTCGGGCGTAAAATCGGCCAGGATGGGCACGATCACGGTCTCGTAGGTGTTGACGGCCAGATACGCCATGCCCCAACGGGCACCATTCTGGGCGCAGATGGCGATCTTGTCACCTTTCTTGAAACCCAGTTTCTCGAAAACAAGGTGGAATTTCTCGATCTGCGTGGCCATCTGGGCGTAGTTGAAGGTCTCGCCGCCGATGTTGTTGAGGGCGGGCTTTTCCCAGAACTTCCGGGTAGCCGCCTGCAGTCTCTCCAGATAATGCGGGTACTTGCTCATGGTATTGCTTTGGTTTTAGTAACTTGTCAGGCCTCTGCGTCGGATTTGAGCGGAGGCATCATCATCGGGTTCATCGGGAGACGGATCTCTCCGAACTGGCTTTCATACTTGCGGATATTTTCGGTCAGGGCGCCCAGCAGGCGTTTCGCATGTTCGGGCGTCATGATGATGCGGCTGCCGACCTGCATCTTGGGCAGGCCCGGCATGTTCTGCGCGAAATCGAGGATGAACTCGCTGGAGGAATGCGTGATGATGGCCAGGTTGGCGTAGTGCCCCTGTGCAACCTCGGGCTTGATTTCAATATCGATCTTCTTTTCCATGGCGAAAGGCTATTTGGCGAATGCGACGGCCCGGGTCTCCCGGATGACGGTAATCTTGATCTGGCCCGGATAGGTCATCTCATCCTGGATCTTCCGGGCGATCTCGGTGGAGAGTTCCTCGCACTGCTGGTCTGAGACGCTTTCCGCGCCTACGATGACGCGAAGTTCACGACCGGCCTGGATGGCGTAGGTCTTGGTGACACCCTGATGCGACAGGGCGATGCCCTCCATGTCCTTGAGGCGCTTGATGTACGATTCGATGACCTCGCGGCGGGCACCCGGACGGGCGCCGGAGATGGCGTCGGCCACCAGCACCAGCGGTGCGATGAGCGTGGTCATCTCGATTTCCTCGTGGTGTGCGCCGATGGCGTTGCAGATGTCAGGTTTCTCCTTGTATTTCTCCGCCACCTTCATGCCGAGGAGTGCGTGCGGCAACTCGGGATCTTCCTCGCAGACCTTGCCGATATCGTGCAGCAGGCCGGCGCGCTTGGCAGCTTTGGTGTTCAGGCCCAGTTCGGAAGCCATGGTCGCGCAGATGTTGGCCACCTCACGGGAGTGCTGCAGCAGGTTCTGGCCATAGGAGCTGCGGTATTTCATGCGACCCACCAGCCGGACCAGCTCCACGTTCAGGCCATGGATGCCCAGGTCGATGCAGGTGCGCTTGCCGGTTTCCATGATTTCGTCTTCGAGCTGCTTGCTCACCTTCTCCACCACCTCTTCGATGCGGGCGGGATGGATGCGGCCGTCGGCCACGAGCTGGTGCAGCGCCAGGCGGGCCACCTCGCGGCGGACCGGGTCGAAGGAAGAGAGCAGGATGGCCTCCGGCGTGTCGTCCACCACGATCTCGACGCCCGTGGCGGCTTCCAGGGCGCGGATGTTGCGGCCCTCGCGGCCGATGATGCGGCCCTTGATCTCGTCGTTCTCGATGTTGAAGACCGTGACGGCATTCTCGATAGCCGTCTCGGGCGCAGTGCGCTGGATGGTGTTGATCACGATGCGCTTGGCCTCCTTGGCGGCGTTCAGGCGCGCTTCATCCATCACTTCGTTGACATAGGACATGGCCTCGGTACGGGCCTCGGCCTTCATGTTTTCGACCAGCTGGTTCTTGGCGTCGGCGGCCGTCATCCCGGCCACTTCCTCGAGTTTCTCGATGACCTTGCCCCGCAGCTTCTCGTATTCATCCTGTTTCCTGTTCACGATTTCCATCTGGCCCTTGAGGTTTTCGCGGATGGCGTCAACCTCTTTCTGTTTGCGGCCCAGTTCGGAATTCTGCTGGTTCAGGCTGAGTTCGCGCTGCTTGAGCTTGTTCTCCATCTGGAGGGCCTGCGCGTTGCGCTCGTTGATGTAGGCCTCATGCTCGCTCTTGAGCTGGAGGAATTTCTCCTTGGCCTGGAAAATTTTCTCTTTCTTGATGGCTTCGCCTTCTGCTTCTGCGTTCTTGAGAATCTCATCACGCTTCCCCTTCAGTATGACGTTCCTTACGAGCAGGGTGCCGAGGACACCCAGGCCCGCAGAAATAAGTGCTGTTACAATGATTACCAATGCAGTTGACATAATCGTAATATATTGAGTGTTAAAGTTTCACACAATACTTACGATCGAAGGGAAAAAGCCGCCAGTCCTGGTCTGTTCGAAAATCTTGAAATACAAGATTTGAGCTCCGGTAACGCCGCAGACTTCCAACGTCCTGTCGAAACAGAATCCCCCGAAGGGTCACCCAGGCCTGTCTTTGGCAACCGAGTCGGCTCGGTTTGATTTATAGTGTTGATTTTGGCAAAGAGCAGGGCTGACGGCTAAGGTATTCTCCAAGCGCCGCATCGAGGTCGCCCAGGCGATGCAACACGCTGTTGGTCTCATTCGTATTCCTGGCTTCGAACTCCAGCAACCGGGTCTCTTCTGAAAGGAGAATCATCATCAGCACTTCGCTCAAGCCCTGGTCCCGGTAATCAAACCGGAGCGAATCGATCTCCTGGTTGATCCGCGCCGCGGCGGCACGGATGATCTCCTCCCGCTCAGGCTCCACCCTGAATTCCATCTCCTTCCCGGCTATCTTCAATATGATCCGCTGTTTCATCGTTTCAATCATTGAGCAAACTCACGCAGGCATCGATCTCCTTGATCAACCTGGACACTTTTTTCTTGGCTTGCGTCCGGTCGGCGGACGTCCCCAGGAATGCATCCTTCAATCGCAAGTTATCTATCTGTTTTTCTAATTCTTTTACGCGTTGTTCTTTTTTATGGTTGTCGCTCTCATATCTGGCCAGGGATGCCCGCAGCTCCGCATTCTCCGAAGCGAGCGACTCGTAGCGCGAGATCAGCTCTTCTACCTTCATTTTCAGCCGGTTGGCGAGATCCTGTTCCATAGAGACAAATTATCGTTCAAAGATAGGTATTATTTCACAAATTTCCAATTGGTGGAGACCTTCGGTTCGATTTCCCCCTGTTCAGAAATATAATCGCCCACGAGCGAGCGGATGTCCTTCATCTTGTCGTACACGACCAGCGAATCCGGATCGATACCGGCGCCCAGGGTCAGCAGGTCGCCGCCACCGGAAGCCCGGTACGAGGTCATGGCCACCTTGTAGGTCTTGTCCAGCTCGAAAGGCGTACCGTCGGACATCGAGATAATGTTGACGCGCTCCCCTTTCGGCGCACTCCTGCTTACCTCATAGATGATGCCGTCGGCCGAATCCCAGTTATACGTCGCACCTGTCCGGCTCACCCAGCTGTCGTAGGAGTACTCCAGGTAGTCCTTGATCTGCCGGCCCGTCATGCCGACGACGTAGAGCGTGTTTTCGAAACGGTAGATCGAGGTCAGGTCCTGGAACTCGATCACGCCCTTGGGCACCACGCCGCTGTTGGAGAGCGGTGCGGCAAACGAGATGTCGGCACCCGAAGCGCCGAGCTGTACAGTATGGAGCAGATTGATGTAGGAAGACGGGCCGTCAAGGGCATCAGCCAGGAAGATGTTGTCTGATACCCTGCCGATGGGCCGCGTCGCAAAGTCCTTCACGGCCAGGAAATCGTCCCTGAATGTTGCCGCGTAAGCAGAATCGACGGGATACTGGTCCATGGGCACGAGCTTGTAGTCCACGTTGCGTTCGATCAGCTTGCCGTTCTTTACACGCAGGGTGAAATCGGCCTGGCCGACATACTTCGCCTTCATGCCTTCATTGAGCAGGACGACGCTGCCGGCAGGATTCTCCACTTCCTTGGCCAGCGGGCGGTGATCATGTCCGTTGAGCACGAGATCGACATGCTCGAGCGTGGAGGCCAGGTACAGCGCCTCGTTTTCACGGTCGGGCAGATCGGTACCCGTACCGGAATGGACGGCAAGCACGACCAGCTGCGGACGCTCCTTGGCGACGATCTTGTCGATCAGCCCCTGGGCGATGTCGTGAATCATCTGGAAGTCCATTCCGTTCCAATAGCTATCGGACAGCCAGCTCTTGATGTTGGCATTGGTCATGCCGACAACAGCCACTTTCACACCGCCGCGGTCAATGATGCAATACGGCAGGAAATAGGAATCCGACACGAGTTTGTTTTTCGGATCTTCGTCCATGTCCGCCACGCCGTTTTCATCGCGGTCACAGGCGGCATTGGCGGCCAGATACGGCACGCGCAGCTCACTGGTGATGCGGTCATAGACAGAATGGCCCGTCTCGATGTCGTGATTGCCCACGATCACCGCGTCATACCCCAGGTATTCCATGAGGCGCGGCATCAGGTGCGGCACGTCCGTCGCCACATAGTTGAAATAATAAGCCGCATTGTCTCCCTGCAGGTTGTCACCCACGTCGATGAGGATCGGCTGCACGCCGGAGGCACGCAACCCTTTCAGGTACGAAGACACATTGGCCAGCGACGTAGAATTGGCCATGTTGTCGACATACAGGGAATCGAAGTAGGCGCCATGCACGTCCGTGGTCGCACAGACCGTCACCTGATACTCGCCGTCGGCGAGCGTCCCCTTCGAGGAGATGAGGGAGATCAGGCAGCCGATACCGAAGCCGATGCCAAAGAGGGCAATGAGAATGGCGGCAATATTCAGTATGTTCTTTTTCATGTATTTGTCGAGCGTAATTATAATTTCACTGTAAATTCATCCGCATCTTCGCTAACTGGGAAGCGGCCGCGGTAATGCTGGAGCTTGGGCAGGGACAGGTCGGCGGTCAGGAAGCGGACGCCGCCGACGCGGCGCCGGCGGGCGATGTCCTGGCCGAAGAAGTTCACGATCATCGAGTGCCCGTCGTATTCGCAGAAAGCATCCTTGCCGATGCGGTTGCAGAAAGCTGCATAACAGGCATTCTCCACGGCACGCGCATGCAGAAGGATGTCAGCCGCGTCAATGCGGACGGAAGGCCAGTTGGCGATGTTCAGCAGCAGGTCGTAGCCGCATTGCGGATTGCGGCTCCAGACCGGAAAGCGGAGATCGTAGCAGACATTGAGTTCGATGTTCCAGCCCTTGTAGGGGACGGTGCACCTGCGCATGCCTTTCTCATAGGCGCCGCTTTCCCCCGAAGGAGAAAACAGATGCCGCTTGTCGTAGTGCCACTCCTCCCCTTCCGGGGTCACGAAATAGCAGCGGTTGTAGCGGTGCCCGTCGTCCAGCGTGGGGACGGATGCCACCACGGCCGTGCCACAGGAGCGCGCAGTCTCGCGCAGCCAGCTGGCAGAAGGGCCGTCGCCAGGCTCGGACTGGTCGGGGTTCATGGTGAATCCCACCGAGAAGGTCTCGGGGAACACCAGCAGGTCGGGCTGGTATTTGGCGCAGAAACGCTTCACCGGGCTTTCGAGCCGGGCGATCGTCGCGCGTGCGTCCTCCCAGACAGTGTTATGCTGGCACAGTGCTAGTTTCAGTATCTCCACTTGTAATTTCCTTATTCTTTATTGTATTAATTATCAGAGCAATGGCACCGTCTCCCGTCACATTGCCCGCCGTGCCGAAGCTGTCCATGGCAATGTAGAGCGCAATCATCAGGCCCTGCATGTTGGCATCGAAGCCCAGCATCGAAGCCAGCAGGCCGAGGGCTGCCATGATGGCGCCGCCGGGCACGCCGGGCGCCGCGATCATGGTCACGCCCAGCATCAGGATGAAGCCCAGATAGGTGCCGAAACTGATGTCCAGCCCCATGCTGAGGGAGATGGCATAGGCACAGGCCACGATCTTCAGGATGCTGCACGACATGTGGATGGTGGCGCAGAGCGGTATCACGAAGTCGGCCACGTCGGAGTTGACGCCGTTTTTGATGGCCTGGGCCCGTGTCACGGGAATCGTGGCGGCGGAAGACTGCGTGCCGAGCGCCGTCACGTAGGCCGGAAGCATGGTCCAAAGCGCCTTGAACGGATTTTTGTGCGCAATGGCGCCTGCGATGCAGAACTGCAGCACCAGCACGATGACGTGCATCAGGAAGATGACGACGATGATCTTGAGGAACATGCCCAGCACAGGGCCCACGTTGCCCTCCGCCCCCATTTCCAGGAAGATGCCGAAAATGAAGACGGGCAGGACGGGAATGATGACATTCTTGATGACCAGGAACACCAGTTCCCGCAATTCCAGCATCAGGTTGCGGAACGTGACGCCACGGATGGCGATCAGCGACAGGCCGATGACGAAAGCCAGCACCAGCGCGGTGGTGACACTCATCAGCGGCGGCATCTCCACCGTGAAGAAGGGCTTGAGGTCATTGGCTTCCATGTCGATGCTGCCCAGCGAGACGGCGGCATCCCCCAGCAGGACGGGATAGGTCAGGCGGCAGGTGCCATAGGAGAACAGGCCGGACAGAATCGTTGAAAGATAAGCGATGCCTGCCGTAATGAGCAGCAGACGCCCGGCGCCCTTGCCCAGCTCGAAGATGCCGGGGGCGATGAGCCCCAGGATGATGATCGGGATGAACAGTCCGAGGAAGTTGCTGAAGATGCCGTTGAAGGTGATGAAACAGCGTACGAGCCAGGCCGGGAAAAAGAAGGAACAAATCACACCCAGTGCGATCGCGATCAATACTTTCGGGAGCAGGCCCCAGTCCTTGAACTTCTTCATCTTTCGCTTATTTCAGAGATTTGACAGCTTGTTCGAGCCGCTGCATCGCCTCGGCGACCATGGCTCGCGGAGCACCCACGTTCATGCGCATGTGTCCTTCTCCGCCGGGACCGAAGGCCACGCCGTCGTTGAAGGCCAGGTGCGCCCTGTTCACGAACAGGTCGATGAGAGCATCGTGGTCCAGGCCCAGCTGCGTGCAGTCGAGCCAAATGAGGAACGAGGCCTGCGGACGGACCGGCACGATGCCGGGCACATGCTGCCGCAGGTAATCACAGACAAAATCGACATTGCCCTTCACATAGGCCAGCATCTGGCGCCGCCATTCCCCGCACTGGGTGAAGGCCGCCTCCGTGGCGATAGCCGACAGGAAGAGGGGTCCGTCGAATTCGTTGGCCTCGAGGTAGTGGAAGAAAGGCTCGCGGATGCGGGGATTGGGAACCACACAGAACGAACTCACCAGTCCGGCGATGTTGAAGGTCTTGCTCGGCGCTGCGAATGCGATGGACACATCTGCGGCTGCGGGCGAAACGGTCTGGAAAGGATGGTGGACCGCTCCTTCGAGCGCCATGTCGGCATGGATCTCGTCGGAGATCACCAGCACGCCGTGGCGCTGGCAGATATCCGCGACGGCGGCGAGGTCTTCCTCCGGCCAGACGATGCCGGCCGGGTTGTGCGGATTCGAAAGGATGAGCACCTTGGGAGACTCCTTCCCGCACACTTCTTCCAGATTGGCCAGGTCCATGCGGTAGGTTCCCGCAGCGGCATCCCAAATCAACGGATTATAAACCACCTGCCGGCCGTTGTCGCGGGGCAGGTTGAGGAAGGGCATATAAACAGGCGGCTGCACCACGACCTTGTCGCCGGGCTGCGTGAAGCACTGCAGCACATAGGCGATGCCGCGCACGATGCCGGGGATGAAGGTCATCTCCCCACGACGGAACTTCCAGCCATGGAGTTCACGCTCCCAGTCGATGATGGAAGCCCAATAGGAAGCAGCCGGCACGGAATATCCATAAATCTGGTGTGCCAGACGACGTTCGATAGCCTCACGGATAGGCGCAGGCGTCTCGAAATACATGTCTGCCACCCAGAGCGCCAGGAGGTCGTCCCGCCCGTAGCGTTCCAGCAGCAGGTCGGTCATGATGGCGCCGGAACCGCGGCGGTCAAGAATCTTGTCAAAGTTATGTTGCATATATTCCGCTTTCATGGCATAATAGCATGTAAAGTTATAAAAAAGCAATAAAAATGTGACAAATTTTGTATATTTACATGTTATTTTTCATCGATTTTGTAAAAATGGGTAAATTATACAATCGGCTGGCACAGGATTACCGCATCAAGGAAGGGCTGAAAGCCTGCATCAGCTGCGGCACCTGCACCGCCATCTGCCCCGCCGCCGAGTTCTACCGCTACAATCCGAAAAAAATCGTCACGATCGTACAAAGCCGCGACGACGAGGCCATCCTCGAACTGCTCAAGAGCGATACGATCTGGTATTGCGGCGAATGCCTCTCCTGCGTCACGCGCTGCCCGCGCAAAAATGCACCGGGCCTGGTCATCATGGCTCTAAGGGCCCTTTCCATCGAGACGGGATGTTTCGCGGAAAGCGAGAAGGGCCGGCAGATGCTCCCGCTGATGCACGCCATGCAGCAGAATGTCCTGAACTACGGCTACTGCGTCTATCCCAAGACCTTCGCCTACGAGAAACACCCCGAATACGGCACCGTGGGCAAATGGACGCAGGAACACATGGAAGACGTGTATGAGCGCCTCGGCGCCCATCTGGGCCAGGTCGGCCCCGGCGCCCTGCGCAAGATCCCGCAGGAATCGCTCGACGAGCTGAAGGCCATCTTCGACCTGACCGGCGCCACACGCTGGATGGAGATCGTGGAGGAGAAATCCCGCGAGAAGGCTGCCGAGATGGGCCTTTCGATGGAAGAATACGAAGCGCAGGCCTTCAACCAGACCTCGACCTGTCACCTCAACACCGAAGACTGACATGATCTACCAAGGCAAACAACGCATCTGGTCCGAGTACCAGAAAGAGATACCCACCGACCATTGGTTCTATGTACGGAGCTGCATCCGCCAGAGTTTCTTCCCGGCTTCCGAGAAGACTTTCCTGGAAATCCTGCGCCAGCGGCTGGGCAAAGATGTCTACGAAACCCCGCACCACACCACCTGCGGCGGCATCGCCTACCACAGCGAAGCCATCCCGCAGGAGACCATGATGACCATCATCGCCCGGCAGTTCGCCCTGATGACCGAGGCAGGCTATGAGAATTACGTGTGCAGCTGCATCACGAGCTTCGGCCTCTACTCCGAAGTCATCGAGGACTGGCGTGAATTCCCAGAACTCGAGGCAAAGATCCGCGAGAACCTCTGGAAGGCCACGAAGCGGGAATTCAAAATCCCGACCTACCTGGCGCACGCCAGCGACCTCATCTACAAATTCAGGAACGAGATTGCCGAGCAGGCGAAATTCCGGCTCGTGAACAAGGCCACCGGCGAACCCCTGCGCGTGGTGGAGCATATCGGCTGCCACTATTCCAAGATGTTCCCTTCGAAGGGCGTGGGTGGCGCCGAATACCCTTATGTGCTGGCCGGCATGGTCGAGTCGTGGGGCGGCGAGGTCATCGACTACCCCGAACGCCGGCACTGCTGCGGCTTCGGCTTCCGCCAGTATCTGGTCCGGGCCAACCGCGGCTATTCGGTATCGAACACCCACAAGAAGTTCGAGAGCATGGAGCCTTTCAAGCCCGATATGATCATCACCAACTGCCCGGGCTGCCCCTACTTCCTCGACCGCTGGCAGTATGTCATCGCCGAGCAGACGGGCAAGACCTACGGGCAGGACGGCTACGGCATCCCTGTTTTCACCTACGAAGAGGTGGCGGGACTGGTGCTGGGCTACGACCCCTGGGACCTGGGCCTGCAGACCCACCAGGTAGCCGTGGAGCCGCTGCTCGACAAGATGGGCATCCCCTACAAACCTGAAGACAAATATAAGGGACTGAACGGCAAGGAGTTGCAACGCCCGGAATTCCCCATGAACATCAAATGCTGCTGACATGAGCCAGAATGTCGTCGTCATCGGCGGTGGACCCGCCGGCATCGAAGCCTCCCGCAGGTTGCGGGACCTGGGCTACACCCCCATCCTCGTTGAAAAACAGCCCGTCCTGGGCGGGCATCTCGCCCGCTGGGACCGTCTCTTTCCCGACGGCGTGGAGGCCCGCACCGTGCTGGGCCCCATGCTGCAGGACCTGGACGGCATCAAATATTTCACCGACACGGAGATCTCCTCAATCAACCGGCTTAAGGACACCTGGGTGGTCATGCTGTCGAACGGTCTCTCGGCGCAGGTGCGCGCCATCCTGCTGACCACGGGTTTCGACCTGTTCAAGGCTGAAAAAAAAGAAGAATACGGCTACGGCATCTACGAGCGCGTGATCACCAACGCCGACCTGGAAGACTGGTTCAAGGCGGGCGCTGCGCCCCAGTTCGACCATGTCCATACCATCGGCTTCGTACACTGCGTGGGCTCGCGCGACGAGAAAGCGGGCAACCGACAGTGCTCGAAGGTCTGCTGCGTGACGGCGGTCAAGCAGGCCTGTGAATTCAAGGAGAAATATCCCGACGTGACGGTCTACTGTTTCTACATGGACCTGCGCATGTTCGGACGGAAGTTCGAGGATCTCTACCTGAAAGCCCAGAAAGACTATGGCATCCGTTTCGTGCGCGGCCGCGTGTCCGAGGTTTCTGAAGACCTCGACGGGCATCTTTTCGTCAAGGCGGAAGACACGCTCTTCGGCAAGCCCATGAAGATCAAGATGGACCTTCTGGTGCTGATGGCCGGCATGGCGCCGGCTGCCGGCACGTCCGACCTTGCCCGGATGACGAACATCTCGGTGGGCGACGACGGTTTCTTCGTTCCGAGCAGCATCGTGGACGCCCCCTGCAGTTCTTCGCGCGAGGGAATCTTCTTCGCCGGCACAGCCACCGGACCCAAGACCATCCCCGAGACGCTGTCTGAAGCCGCGGCTGCCGCAATGGCCATCGACCGTTATCTCAAAACCCCCGCCAAACGATGATCGACTTCGGTTACGGACTCACTCCCAGCGCCACGCTCAAGATCGAGAACGTGCAGAATCCCCTGTTCGAGGAGCTGCACCGCCGCGAGCCCGACGTAGCGAAGTGCATCGCATGCGGTTCATGCACGGCCAGCTGCAGTGCGGGCGTCTTTACCGAGATGAGCCTGCGCCGCGTGATCCTGTCGCTGCAGCGGGGCCGTGAAAAGGAGACCCTGCCCATGCTCCGGCACTGCATGCTCTGCGGGAAGTGCCTGCTCGTATGTCCTAGGGGCATCAACACGCGCCACCTGATCCTGAGCATCGGAAAAGTATACGGGCCGGACGGGCTAAAAGAGGAGGCTGACCGATGAAAGAACGCATCCTCGCCGCCTACGACCCCTTTGTCCTGCCCTTCGTCTTCGGCATGACCTTCGTGCTGGGCTACTGCCTCATCGCGCTGGTCCGGGTTCTCGTCCAGCTCAAGCCGGCCGACCGCCAGAAGTTCGCACTCTCGCTGATTACGCCGTCGGCCATCGCCAGGAACGTCCGCGACCTGTTCTGCGACTGTCTCTTCCACGTAAAACTCTGGAAGCGCAACAAAGTGCTGGGCTACATGCACGCGAGCATCGCTTTCGGCTGGTTCATGATCATCGTCATCGGCCACATCGAGACAATCCTCTATATTCCTGAACGGCTCCACAAGCTCTATTACCCGATCTTCTTCCGCTATTTCATGGAGGAACAGAACCAGACCCTGCAGGGCTCGTTCTTCTTCTTCCTGATGGACTTCTTCCTACTGGTCATCCTGAGCGGCATCACAATCGCCATCATCAAGCGTTTCCGCTCACGCATCGTGGGCATGCGCCGCACCACCCGGCTCACGCTGCCCGACCTGATCGGTCTTTACAGCCTGTGGGCCATCTTCCCGCTGCGCTGGATCGCTGAAGGATTCACGGCCGGCGTGGCGGGCGGCAGCTTCATGACCATCCCGATCAACTGGCTGCTCCGAAACTTTATGAGCAATCCCCAGAACTTCACCCTGGCATGGTGGCTTTACTCTCTGGCGCTGGGCACTTTCCTGACGGTTCTGCCGTTCACGCGCTACATGCACATCCCGGCGGAGATCCTGCTCATTCCCATGCGGAATGCGGGGCTGCCGGTACGCCACACGCGCAAGGGTTTCACGCTGGCGATGCTCTATGCCTGTCCGAGTTGCGGCGTATGCATCGACGCCTGCCCGATGGGCGTGCAGAAAAAGAACGTTCAGGACGCCACCGTCTACATGGTGCGCAGCCTGCGGCGGCGCAATCAGCGCCGTTCTCTGGTCAATGCGGAGAAATGCCTGATGTGCGGCAAGTGCGCAGCGCTCTGTCAGGTGCAGCTGGATGCCTGCGGCATCCGCCTGGCCTACCGCACGGCGCAGGAAAAGAAGAACAACCGGCTGCCGGCCGATTTCAGCTATCTGGCCGCGGTCGCGCCCCGACAGGTCGGCGAAGACAAGGTCCTGTATTACGCGGGCTGCATGAGTTCGCTTACGCCAGTGATTTCCAGGTCCGTACAGAAGGTGCTGGAGGCCGCCGGGATTGACTGGGAGATGATGGACAAGGACGGCAGCATCTGCTGCGGCCGCCCGCTGATGCTGGCCGGGCGCCAGGAAGAGGCACGTCAGCTGATCGAGAAGAACCGCAAGCTGATCGAAGACAGCGGGGCGCAGATCCTGCTGGTCAGTTGCGCCATCTGCTACCGCATCTTCAAGGAGCAGTACGGGCTGATCGGCGTGGAGGTAATGCACTACACGGAGTATTTCAACCAGCTCATCGCCGAGGGCCGGCTGAAACTGGAGAACGGCCACGAAACGCTGGTCTATCACGACCCGTGCGACCTGGGCCGCGGCTGCGGCATCTACGATGCGCCGCGCCAGGCGCTCGCCGCCGTCGGTCAGCTGGTGCCTGCGCCGAAGGAGCGCAAGGAGAGCATCTGCTGCGGCGGCTCCGTCGGTTCGCTGACGTTACGCTACGAAGACCGCGAGCCCATCACGCGCGGCTCCGTAGAGAACCTGACGGCCAACAACCCCGAACAGATCGTCACCGCCTGTCCCCTCTGCCTCAAGACCCTCTCCCGCTACGCCCCCGTCCCCGTCCGCGACTTCGCCGAAATCCTCGCAGATCATCTGGAACCCTAGTCGGCAAAAACACCATCCTCACCAGAGCCGTCTCTTGAGGATGGCGACTTTTTTTCGAGCCCTCCATCCTCATCATTGCCCTCTTTTGAGGATGGCGATCTTCGGCGGGCACTCTGGCTGTCTCTTCAAGGACCGACTCGCCAAGCGAGTCTCCTTCCCACCGCTAAAGCGGCGGGCCCCTCCCTCTATCAACCGAGGGTGGTTAGGGTCCTTGAAGAGACAGCCAGAGTGCCAAAGCACAGACCTCATCAAGACGGAAATATCTGATCGAGATAGTTTATCGAAAGGTTCAACATGCGTCGGATCTTTTCATTATCGGCATTATAGTCATAGTGAAGCATACGAGCCAGTTCCGTCTTCTCATTTTTCCCCAACAATGCCGGCCGTTGACCATCATACTTTTCATTGCAGACCTTCCGTACGACATCAAATAACTCGTCATCGGTATAAAAAATGGAGTCTCCGAGCATGGCGGCAATCTCTTTATTCGATTCGATGTTTTTCGTCAGTTTGTTGAAGTAGTGCCGGGCATCCCGGAAAACGGCTTCGCCAATGTCAAGCCGACAGTAATTCATCGGTGAAAAATAGCCGTCCGTAATGACATAAGTATCAGGATAGTTAGGCTCCCGCGCATGGATCAGATGCCGTTTCTCGCGCAGGGTCAGTTCACCGAACAGCTTGTCCTTCTGCTGTTTGGCCTTCGGCGTAAAGAAATAGCTGTTCGCACCGTAGGGATACGAAAACGGCGTATGTCCGGGATCAACGACAAAGTTGTTTCGGTTCGTGTAGCAGATTTGGTTGCGCATCGATTCGAGTGTCTCGATCGGAATCGGCTCCTTACAGGCAAAGTTGGTCAAATCCATCCTTTGCCCTTTTTCCGCCAGATAACGCTGCAAGCGTTTCTTGAATAAAGCGAAGAAAATCTTCACTGCCGATTCGCTTCCGCACAGTATGAAATGTACGTGGTTGCCCATGATTTCAAAAGTGATGATCTGCACGTCCGGACAATCATACGCGCACATCGCCGCCAGTGTCATCGCAAACACATAGTCGATATCATCCTTGAAAATCAACGCTTGCTTCTCGCCCGGCGTACACAGATGCCACACACCGCCATACTTTCGAAGCGTCCATTCGAAAACCCGTCTGCACCGTTCTTCCTTTTCATAGAAGGAATGCTCCTTTTGTTCCTTTGCCATATTCTATCTTCACAAAAACGCCAACGCCACCATGGCTCTGGTCAACTACAAATATACTGCGCCAATACACGAAATGCAAGCATTTCGATTTAAAAATGTTCGCCATCCTCACCAGCGCCGTCTTTTGAGGATGGCAGCCGTTTTTCGAGCGGTCCATCCTCATTTGGAGCCTCCTGTGAGGATGAGATTTTGGAGAAATTGGGTATCTTTGTCTTTGTTACTGTTTATCGTCGATAACGACGCCCATTCAGCATGATCTACCGTCTTCATCATATCGGAATCGTTATCATTCTTGCTGCGTGCGCCTTTTCTATAAAAACTTTTCCCATGATCCGCAATCAAGATGTCTCGAAAGTAAGACGGCCGGCTGTCGCCGGCTCCTTTTATCCTGCTTCGGCAGATGAAATCCGATCCATGGTGTCGCCATGGCTGCGCCCCTCCGTTGACTCCCCCGCCCCGCAGGCTCTCATCGTGCCCCATGCGGGATATGTCTTCAGCGGCGAGGTGGCCGGGGCAGCCTACAGCCGCTTACCCCGCGGACACGCATACAAACGGATCTTCCTCATCGGCCCGAGCCATCGCGTGGGCTTTGCCGGGGCCAGCGTAGATACCCTTTACAACGCCGTAGCTACGCCATTGGGCAACGTCAGGATAGACGCCACCATGGGTAAGGAGCTCATCCGAAAGGGCGACGGCGCGTTCATCTGTCGGGCCGACGCCCACGACCGGGAGCATTGCCTGGAAGTCCAGCTACCTTTCCTGCAGATGATCTTCGAGGATGTTCCTCCTATAGTGCCTATCATTGTCGGGACCCAGCGTCTCGGTGTCCTACAGCAGATTGCCGAGGTGCTTGAGCCATATTTCAATGAAGAAAACCTCTTCATCATCAGCTCGGACTTCTCCCACTATCCCTCTTATGATAATGCAAAGACATCCGACCTCTATCTCGCAAAGGCCATCACCACAGGAGGCCTTGAAGAATTCTTGAACGCGCTTTCGGACATCATCAGGAAGGACTTTCAGGGAGAGGATACTCCAGCCTGCGGGGCCTCCGCCATCGCCATCCTCCTGTCTATGATGGACGCCCAGGGACGTGACGGCTTCTCGGCCGAACACATAATGTATCGAAACTCTGGCGATTCCCCATACGGTGATAAAGATGCGGTCGTGGGGTACAACGCCATCGTAGTAACCCGGCAGGACAAACCTCTTTTCCAATTTTCCGAAGAAGAGAAGAAGCGGATGATCGCCACCGCCCGTTCAGCCATCTATTCCAAGTTGGGCCTCGATTATGACGGAGACGACGCCCCCGTCGGTATCTTGAAAGAAAAGGGATATGGCGTCTTTGTGACGCTTCATCTCTACGGAGACCTGCGGGGCTGCATCGGGAGATTCACGTCCAATGAGAGCCTTCATGCCACGATCCGGGAGATGGCCCTAAGCGCCGCCTTCTCCGATCCCCGCTTCCCCGCCCTTTCGAAAAGAGAGGCGCCGAAGGTGGAGATAGAGGTCTCCGTGCTTTCCCCGCTCAAGAAGATTGACTCTATCGACGAGTTCAAGCTGGGCCGTGACGGCATCTACATGATCAAGGGGTACAACCACGGGACCTTCCTGCCCCAGGTTGCTGAAGAGACGGGCTGGACGACGGAGGAGTTCCTGGGCCACTGCGCCCGCGACAAGGCTGGAATCGGCTGGAATGGGTGGAGGGATGCCGATCTTTATATATATCAAGCCCAAATTATTAAGGAGTCTGACATAAAGCGATGATTGAAGCAAGGTATTTTACAGCCACCGGAGACGGTGTGCAGTGCCTGCTCTGCCCCCACCGATGCCGGATCCGGGAAGGCGCAAGGGGCATATGCCGCAGTCGCGAGTGCCGTGGCGGCAGGCTGTATGCGCTCTCCTACGGGATGCCCTGTGCCCTGGCCGTGGACCCCGTGGAGAAGAAACCCTTGAACCGCTTCATGCCCGGGACGCGCTGCCTTTCCCTGAGCTGCACCGGCTGCAACCTTTCATGCCGGTGGTGCCAGAACAGCGACATCTCACAGGTGGCTCCGGAGGAGACCGACAGCACGCCCTTCTCTACTGAAGCAGTGGTCGACATGTGCCTGCGCCGTCGCCTTCCCTCCATCGCTTACACCTATACCGAACCTTTCACGTGGTGGGAATACATGTACGACATCGCTGCCCTCGCGCACGACAAGGGCTTGAAGAACATCCTCGTTTCGGCGGGATATGTCGAGAAGGAGCCTTTGCAAGAAATCTTGCCGTATCTCGACGCCGCCAACATCGATATCAAGGCGATGGACAACGACATATACCGCAAGTATTGTGGGGCAACCCTCGCCCCTGTGCTGGAGAACATCCTGGCCATGCACAAGGCGGGCGTCCACGTCGAGATCACCAACCTGCTGGTCACGGGCTTGAACGATTCGGATGGGCATATAGGGAAACTCTGCCAGTGGATGGTTGACAACCATCTGCCGGACGTGCCGCTGCATTTCAGCAGATACTTTCCTTGGTACCGCATGAAGGCGCCGGGGCCCACTCCTGCGGCAACGCTGATCCGGGCCAGAGAGATGGCCCTCTCCTATGGGATTAAGGACGTTTTTCTGGGCAATATCTGACGGTAACGACTTGCGCGGCCTCCAGTGAGGATGAAATATCGGAGAAATTGGGTATATTTGCGATTACTACCGATTCTTTTCTTTTGCCATGAATTTTTCACTTTACAACAAAGACATCACGTACACTTTCACATATGGCAGGCCGTTGAAGGTGTGCGGGAAGGGGAAGGTGTGCGAAGGAGACCTGGATGTGAAATATGATCGCGGGATGGGCCGCAGATGGACGGATGAGTACCCCTACGTAGAATTCGAGAAGGGCATCACCGAGGTCGGCCCGGGGTTTCTGGAAGGGTTCCGGAACCTGGAATGCGTCGTGATTCCTTACACCCTCCGGTCCATTACCATGACACCGGCGTTAAAGACCCTGCTAAAAAAACAGAATGTACTTGTCAGGGGCTGGTACGACAGCTATGGGGAGCGTTTCGCGCAAGAAAACGGACTGGAATTCCGCCACGCGGACATCCTTGTGGGCTGGGCGCGCGACGAAGAACACCATACCGACACCCGTCTGGAGATCCGCTTCAATAAAGAAGGAAAACCCTATCGTTTCTATGACGACATCTGCCCGGGCTGGGCAGCCAGCAACAGCGGCGGCGGCACCTATGAACGGGAACTCGATGAAGATTTCTTCGTGGGAGAAACCCTTGAAAGTTTTGCCGAGTGGTTCACCCGCTTCCAGAAAGATATCCTGAAGAACGAAGACCTCAAGTACTATCTGGAAACGGCCAACAAGCGTTACGCCAAGGGGAAAAAATAGCATTTGCACGATGGACATCGTACGGTTGGACACCAGCGAGCTGGATGCGTATCTTGCGGCGCATACAGTAAACGGGGAATATCTCCGGTACGGGCCGGAGCTGCGCGAGACGCTCGACCAGGAGCAGACTGAAGAACTGGACCGGATGGAAAACTCGGAGAAAGTTTTCACGGTCCGCCGGGCGCTGGCAGCTTTTGACGCAGAATGCAATTCGGATACGAAGCTGATCGACGTCAAGCGGCTGGACCAGAACCAGCGGGAACGCATCTCGTCGCTTGTGCCGGCGAATGAATGGGCCCGGGGTTTCCGCGAGATGTTTCTCATGAAGATCCTCCACTATTTGATCACTATCACCAACCGGTCGCTCCCCTGGGACGCAGCAGAATCCGAGGTTTTCAAGGAAAAACGATATGACCTCGGCGAGGACGGTGCCTGGGCCCATGATGTCACCACGGCGCTGATCAGCGCCTTCCACTTTCTGGACCAGTGGCACGCCGATCCGGAGCCGGGTTCCACGCTCCAGCGACTCATTGATTCTTATAGTTCCACGATCAAGGCCATGTGCCAGGAAGCGGGCTGCGCTGTCATTACCGAGGCGGAATTGGAGGAATGGGCGCAGCACCGGGAAGAACGGAAGAAGGAGCAGAAGAAGAAATGGATCATCTTCGGCATCCTTTTCGTCATCGGTTTTCACCTGGTCAGATTCCTGGTGGGACTCTTCGCCAAAGGGTAAGCTTTATTTCACCTCGATATAGGTCGTGAGCGTCTTGACAGGGGCGGCTCCGACTTCGGGAGCGACGGCAGCCTCGATTATCCAGAGGCCTTTCTTCGTCAGTTGGAATTCCCATTCGGACTGGTCGATCGTGACAGCCTTCCC
>JAEEGF010390572.1_pt1 | contig 25646 bp, 15 predicted proteins | sample 9134171 | NCBI WGS metagenome assembly JAEEGF01 (sample SAMN16246542, study PRJNA631951) | gut metagenome | biome: gut microbiome; feature: rumen; material: AP-attached | host: Bos | place: Iran: Karaj | collected 2018-10 | reverse complement strand
AATCCGAAACCCAGGAGCTGCCTTCAGTACTGCACATGGACGTAGAGGATTATAACCGGGCAGTTAAGATAGTTGCGGACTTTGACAATGGGACGCTCACAGCACGCATGCAAGCTCGTCAGCTGTCGGGAAACAGCATTAATGCGGCATGCAGCAGAGCTAAAGAGACTGTAAAGCAGATTGAGCAGATGAAGGTTAAGGCTGAGAAACTCCTTCGTTATAAATACCCTGAGTTATGGGAGCAGAATAAAAACAAGCCGGAAGAAGAATGGGATTGCAGACTGCGATTTTTCCTTAAAAAAGAAGAATTTGATAAACTTGACTCTCTCGCCGACCTGGCACTTGATCCCGGTGATACCTACCTGGTGCAGGATGACGATGACTACCTGAGTACACAGGAGGCATTCAAAGACTGTATGACAGGCACCGAACAAAGCGATGCTAAGGACCGCCGGGAAAAGGCATATATGGATCAGAAGAGGTGGATGGGAACGAAAGATCCAAAGGAAAACTTCAAGCCGGATGTATCTGCTGTAGATATGAGTCTGCATAAAGCCCAAAATGCTAATCCCGCCGCATGATATGCTATATTATAATGGTAGTGGAAGGCAGAGTATGAAAAACTGCGGATCGCCCTAAGGCATCAACAAACGGAGGATGACTATGAATATCATCGAACTGACAGCGGACAACGCCGAATCTTACAGCGAATTGATCGACCGGAATGTTCTGGAGAGTTTGAGCCGCAGCGGGCATTTCGGAGCGGTTGCCGCAGAAGAGGGGCATCCTCTGGCGGCCATGATCTGGCAGATCACAGATGGTCATAACGCAGAAACCGGTACTTCGTCAGAGATTGTATGGATGGATGCAACAGGTGATCCTGTTGCCACAGAAGAACTTCTTAAGACTTACAAAAGACGAATCGATGAAGCAGGAGTAAAATCATCATCTTTTGTTTTAGACAAGGAGTTGCACAAGAATTCAATTAAGGTGCTCAGGGATTTTGGCTTTACTCTTTCCGAAGGGGAAGGTCCTGATATTTACACTTCTGTAGGAAATCTTATCAAAAGTCCGCTGGCAAGAATAAAAGGAAACTGTGATAACATCTATGAACTCAGGACTCTGAAAAAAAGAGCATTTGGCGAGTGTGTAAGGGACTGCCTCTCCAAAACAAAACGCAGCTTTCCTGAGGATCTGCCAAGTCTTGGAATGGGGTGGTTTGAGCCGGACGTTTCCTGCTACAGTGAGATGGAATGCACCTTAAATGGGATGCTTCTCGTACATAAGATGCCTGACGGGGCTCTACGGGTTGAGCTTCTTTCTTCCTGGGGACCCGGCGGTGAGACTGCAGTGGCACTTATGATAAAGTATGCCATTGAGAATACTTTTGAGCTGTATCCGACAAAAACTCCGGTAATAATCCACAGGCATGACAAGGTAAGCCTGCGCCTTTCCTCCTACTGTCTTCCAAATGTGAAAGGAAGACCCTCAATTTACGGAAATCGTCCGGAAGTACAGTGATTTATATCCAAAGGCAGGGACGAATTTAAAGGCACATATGATGCATGGGCATCACATGTGCCTTTTTGATGTTCAGAGATCTGTTGACTGCCTGTAAATGAGATCAGTTTCGGTGTAGGTAATGCGGTAGTTAAGACCTGGCTGCTCAATCCTCGACATTATCATATTCGCGGCAGAATATCCAATTATCTGGCTGTGGATATGGCTGGTGGACAGAGACGGAGTCATTATCTTTGACTCCGGGGAATCGTCGAAGCCGAACAGTTTTATGTCTTTTGGGCATTCTACCCCGATTTTCCGAAGTCCGTACAAAAGGTCTATTGCAACAAAGTCGTTTGCACAGATGAACATTTCAGGAAGTTCTTCCATTTTTTCAAGAGCTTTATATAAATACTCTTTGTAGTCCGCGTCGTGAGGATGAACCTCTGAAAGGCAGTATTTGTCGTCAAATGTAAGATTGTTGATATACATGGCTTCCCTGAATGCCATAAAGCGCTCGTAGAAGGAACGGCAGTGGGTTACCTGCCCCACAAAGCCTATCCTGGTTATGCCTTTTTTGCTCATATCGTTTACTACGCTGAAAATGCTGGAAAAGCTGTCCATGAGCAGAACATCGGCATTCAAAGGCCTCCAGTAACTTGCGACCGGAGCATCGATCATCAGGACGGGAAGACCGAGATTGCAGACCATTTCACAGTAAGGATGATTGAACATTTCTATACATGCGATCGCTTTTGTGTTGTCAGGCCTGTATGAGAGAGGAAGACTAAGGTCTTCTATATTATGAGCATCAACTCTGTGCATTGTGAGGCTGTAGCCAAGCAGAGAAATCTCGTGCTGGAATTTGTCCAGCATGGTGGAAGCAAAATGAGAATTATTAAGGAAGCTTCCCGTGAAAAGAGCTATCTCTCCCGAGGCTTTGTTTTTTGTAAATGAAGGGGCCTTTATGTCTGCCATGGAATTGGCATACGAAAACTGTTTATAGCCCATTTCCAATGCTTTCTCAAGAACCTTCTGTCTTGTGGATTCTGCAAGTACGCCTGTATTATTGATTGCCTTGGACACTGTATTTCTGGATACTCCGAGAGCATCAGCAATATCCTGAAGAGTAACTTTAGCGGCCATGTTTTTTCTCCGTTTATTGATATAAGTCTTGTGCAGGAATGTTACGTTTGCACCATACATATTATAGAATGTAAAAGTTTAAGCGTCAAATGTAAATAGAAAATGTTACAAATGTAAAATTTTATACTTGACAGGTGACAGTATATGTGATAAATTTTACATACACCAAAGAGATGTTACAAATGTAAAAATAACGGAGGAGCCAATATGAATGCAAAAGCAAAGGATAATACACTGCATAACACGCTTATATATATCAGGCAGCACTGGCAGCTCTACGTGTTCTTTTTAGGACCCGCACTTATCCTTACAATAATTTTTAAGTATATTCCGATGGGAGGAATCCTTATCGCCTTCCAGAAATATAACCCGTTTAAAGGAATACTTGGAAGCGAGTGGGTGGGATTTAAGTACTTCCAGCAGTTCCTGTCATCGCCGGACTTTCTTCAGTACCTGGCGAACACATTAAAACTGAGTGTATACGGACTGCTGTGGGGATTCCCGATGCCGATCATTCTGGCACTTCTGCTCAATAGAATTTCAAGCAGCAAGATAAAGCAGAAGATACAGCTTGTCCTGTACATGCCGAACTTCATATCGGTCATAGTTCTCTGCGGTATGGTAAGAATTCTGCTCTCGGTAACAGGACCCTTCAACATGTTCCTGGGAACCAGCATAAATTTCCTTACTATACCGGAGGCCTTCAGACCGATCTACATCATCAGCGGTATCTGGCAGGGAGCAGGATGGGCATCCATCATGTACACGGCAGCACTTTCAAATGCCAGTAAAGAGCTGAAAGAGGCTGCACAGATCGACGGAGCGAACATCTGGCAGCAGATAAAGGCCGTTGAATGGCCCGCCATCAAGGATATGGTTGTCATCCAGTTCATCCTTCAGGCAGGAAACATCATGAGTATAGGCTTTGAAAAGGCCTATGCATTACAGTCAGATATGAACCTTTCATCATCGGAGATCATAGCTACATATGTATACAAAAAGGGTCTTTTGAATGGTGATTACAGTTATTCGACAGCGGTTGGACTTTTCAATACGATCATCAATGTAATACTGCTTATAGCAGTTAACAAGGTGGTGGAAAAGCTCAACGACGGTCAGGGATTATAAGGAGGTGTCGAAATGGAAAAGGCGCTAACTATGAAGAAAAGTGAATTTGCAAGAGCCTCCGTGGGGGATAAACTGTTCCTCCTGACCGGATATGTGCTCCTGGGATTATTTGTGGCAGCGATAATCGGGCCGGTGGTTTACATCATCATTGCTTCCTTTATGGATCCGATAACACTGCAGAATAAAGGAATTGTATTTGACTTCAGTAAATGGACGCTTACAGCGTATGAAAGAGTTATGACGAATCCTCAGATCTGGATCGGATTCGGCAACGCTGTTCTCTACTCGGTTCTGTTCAGCGTATTGTCGGTATTTTTAACACTTATGTGTGCTTATCCCATGTCCAGAGATGACTTTAAGGGGAAAAAGATATTCAACACGATCTTCATCATAACCATGTTCTTCGGCGGAGGGCTTATCCCTACATACCTTCTTATCAGTAACATAGGGCTGCTGGACAGCATGTGGGCAGTGATACTTCCGAATGCTTTCAGCGTATGGAACATGATAATTGCCAGGACATATTACAAGGGAATTCCCAATGAACTCAGGGAAGCAGCCGATGTTGACGGAGCAAATGAACTGGTATTCTTCTTCAGGATCCTGCTTCCGGTATGCACTCCGCTTATTGCAGTTTTGATCCTCTGGCAGTTTGTCGGAATGTGGAACAGTTATTTTGACGCTATGATATACCTGAATTCATCTTATAAGCAGCCCCTTCAGCTGGTACTGAGAGCCATTCTTATCCAGAATGAGCCCGATCCCGGAATGATCGCGGACATGCAGAGTACCGCGCAGAGGGCACAGCTTGCAGAACTTCTGAAATACGCAACGATAATAATATCGAGTCTTCCATTAATTGTGATGTATCCATTCTTCCAGAAGTACTTTGACTCCGGAATTATGGTTGGATCTGTAAAAGGTTAAGAAAAGGAGAGGAAAAATGAAAAAGACAACAACGAAACTTATGGCAACAGCGCTTGTGCTGGCAATGTCAACAAGCGCACTCGTGGGGTGTGGGAATGCAGCAACAGGAAGCAGCACAGCATCTGTATCCACAGATGATCTGAGCTTCCCGCTTCAGCAAAAGGTTACTATCACCGGAACAATAAGCTATCCATCCGGCACAGAAGCAGAACCAAACAACAGGACTATCTTCAAGAGACTTGAGGAAGCAACAAATGTACATGTTGACTGGACAGCCATTTCAAATGATCAGTGGGGAGACAAGATTCAGCTGAATATGGCAAACAAGAATACGCTGACAGATTTTGTGTTCAATGCGGGCTTTAGCAATTCAGACCTTATCAGATATGCTGACCAGGGCGTCATCATTCCTGTTGAAGAATACATTGACAACAACATGCCCAACCTCAAGGGTGTGTTTGATAAATATCCTGAGTACCGCACAATGTGTACCGATTCAGAGGGCCATATCTGGGCACTTCCATGGATAGAGCAGCTTGGCGCCAACAAGACAGCTATCCAGACAGTGGGCAACAACTTTACTTACATCAACAAAAAGTGGATGGATTTCCTTGGACTTTCAACACCTACAACAGTTGATGAATTCGAGGAGGTTCTCAAGGCCTTCAAGGAGCATTCTTCTGAACTTCAGGCTGAATTCGGTATTGAGGGTGACATCATTCCCATGTCATGCATCATGAATGACCAGGATCCGAGTCTTCTCATCAATGGATTCGGAGAGGGATATGGTGATAACGATATAGGACAGCATATAGCTGTAACTGATGACAAGAAGGTTATCTGCACAGCAACTCAGGAAGGATTTAAGGAAGGCTTCCAGTGGCTTCATAAGCTCTACGAGGAAGGTCTCATCGATCCTGAATGCTTTACACAGGACTGGTCTACATACGTAGCAAAGGGAAAATCCCACAGATACGGCGTCTGCTTCACATGGGATGTTGCAAACATTGACAACCTTCAGGACTTTGTGCCTCTTGCAGCTCTTAAGGCCGATACAAAGAATGTTACTCCTATGAACAGCTCTTTCACTTCAGGCTTTGACCGCGGCAGATGTGTTGTAACCGCAAAGTGCGATAACCCTGCTCTTGTATGTGCCTGGCTCGACCAGATGTATGATCCTTTCCAGTCACCTCAGAATAACTGGGGAACATACGGCGAGGATGACGAGTTTGATATCTTCGAGCTTTCCACCAATGCAAATGGGGACAAGATGCTTAAGCACGCTGCACTTGGTGATGCTTCTCCTGTAGAAGTACGTGAGGCTGAGTGTGTTGGAGGACCTCTTGCAATACTTGATGAGTATTACGGCGTTTACGTTACATGCCCTGATGATGCACAGTACCGTCTTGACTGGATCAAGGAGTACTACACCGATGATATGAACTGTGAGTATGTATATCCCAATGTGTTCATGACAGCAGAAGATACAGAAAAGCTTTCATCAATTCAGCAGGATCTTATTTCCTATATCAATTCAAGCAGAAGTAAATTCGTCATGGACGGACTTAGTGATGCTGACTGGGATGCATATATCAATCAGGTTAACGGATACGGACTGGATGAGTACCTTGAGATCTATCAGAAGTACTTTGATGAGTTCTACAAATAATTGACAGAATCTGTTCGAAAAGAGTTTAAGGAGATGGGGAGGAGAAAATCCTCCCCATTTATAAAAAATGAAAAGACTTACGATCATTATGCTGCTCATCCTGGCTATGGTGTTACAGGGATGTGCTGAGCAGGAAAAGAGCGAATGCTTATTTCCGAAAGCTGAAGGCAGTTATGTCGGAGATGTCATGTCGCTTGTGACAGAGGATGGTGTTTACCTGAATTATCTCTATGAAACAGACAATAACGGAGTGGGATATCATCCGATACACCAGTTTTACACTAAAGACTTTCTAAATTACAGGTACAATGGACAGATACTTCCTTTTGCCGAAGATGTGGAAGTTCCGGATCTTGCGGTAGGCACAGGTTCATTCATTCAGGATGATGAAGGGAAATACCATTGTTTTTATACGGGACATAATGATTACTACGAGGAGTACGGACTTGACAAAGAGTGTCTTATGCATGCTGTAAGCAAGGACAATAAGACATACGTCAAAGATTATGAAAACATTATTCATGCACCTTCAGGGTACAGTACAAATGACTTTCGTGACCCGCAGGTGATAAAGACAGATGATGGTTATCTGATGCTTGTTGGTGCAAGAAAAGATAAAGACAATGAGAGCGCGGTAATATGCTATCGCTCCAGGGATCTGAATAACTGGGAGTTTGAAGGAGACCTATACACAGACAAGGATCTGTATTTTATGGAATGTCCGGACCTTTTCAGGATGGGCGATCATTACTATCTTACCTTCAGCTGGAACAACGTTGTATATTACAGGGTCGCAGACAGCATTGAAGGACCGTGGCAAAGACCTGAGATTGATACATTTGACGGAAACGGATTTTATGCTGCGAAGACATGTGAGTATAAGGGTAAAAGATACCTGATAGGTTTTTTGGACAGAAAGAAGAGAGAAAATGACAGGCTCTCATATACATGGGCCGGAAATGTCCTCGTGTATGAACTGACGGAACAAAGCGGCGGAAGACTCGGAGTTTCGATGCCTGAAGAGTATAAAGATTATTTTGATAAAGAACTGTTTAAAAATGATTTGTCAAAAGACAGTCTGGAATTTGGTGATGTTCCGGATTCCTGCCATCTTGCTTTTGGTCTTGAAATGGAAAGCGAAGGCATGGCAGAACTTGTATTCAATAACGCTGAATCAGGTGAAGAATACAGGATAACGATTGATAACAGCAAAGACCTGATAACGTATGATGCTCACCCGAATGAACAGAAGATGAACTTTCAGGAAGGCATTAAGTACCATGTAGACGTTGTCGTGGAAAAAGATATAGTTGTGATCTATGTTGACGGTGAAAAGGCGCTGTCCAACCGGATCTATTCTGCCAGGGGAGGCACCTGGGGAATCAGGATGACGGAGGCTGAAGCTGAGAATATTAGTATATGTGGTAAGTGAGGGAAGACATGAACGATAAGTTATTACAAGCACGTGAATATGAAAGTAAAAAAGAAAAAACAATAGGTGAGGAACTTCGTCCTCTTTTCCATCTGACACCAAGGTGCGGATGGATGAATGATCCGAACGGATTCAGCATATATAAGGATAAGTATCATCTTTTTTATCAGTACTATCCTTATGGTACTTCCTGGGGCCCAATGCATTGGGGACATGTTGAAAGTGATGACCTTATCACCTGGAAGTATCTTCCTGTCATCATGGCACCGGAAACAGAATACGATAAGGATGGATGTTTTTCAGGAAGCGCTATAGAAACTGAGGATGGAAAGCATCTGATCTTATATACGGGAGTACTCAGAAAGCAGGATGAGAATGGCGATTTTTATGACGTCCAGACCCAGTGCGTGGCAGTGGGAGACGGGACCGACTATGAGAAGTATGAGATGAATCCTGTGATCACAGGCGATGATCTTCCGGAGGGCGCCGGCAAAAGAGATTTCAGGGATCCCAAGATATGGAAGGAAAACGGTAAGTACTACCTTGTCGTTGGCAATAAGACCGTGGACGGAGATGGCCAGCTTTTGCAGTTTTCAAGTGATGACGGCTTTAACTGGAAGTATGAAAAGGTTCTGATAAAGAACAATAACAGATTTGGCGTTATGTGGGAATGCCCCGATTATTTCGCACTGGACGGGAAGCAGGTGCTGCTCACCAGCCCCCAGGATATGCTTCCGGAAGAGCTGGAATTTCACAATGGTAACGGCACTTTATGCGTGATCGGAAGCGTCAATGATAACGGGGATTTTTGTGAGGAAAACTGTCAGGCAGTGGATTACGGAATCGATTTCTATGCACCTCAGACCATTCTGACAAAGGATGGCAGAAGAGTAATGATAGGGTGGCTTCAGAACTGGGACACTGTGGGCATAAGACGCGATGATTTCCCGTGGTTTGGACAGATGAGCCTTCCAAGAGAGATAACAGTCAGAAACGGCAAGCTGATTCAGCAGCCACTGCGCGAAATTGAGAACTACTACGGCAAGAGAGTCAGCAGGCAGAACGTTCTTATTTCCGATACCTGTGCGCTTTCAAGCATTGAGGGAAGATGCATAGATATGACAGTTAACGTAAGGCCTGCAGGAGCAGAGCTGTCATATAAGAAATTTGAGATACGCTTTGCTGACAACGGTAAAGCATATTCTACCGTGGAGTTCGACCCGACCGAATCCATAGTAAAGATCGATCGCAAGCATTCCGGAAGCAGAAGAGCTATCGTACATCAGAGAAGATGTAAGGTGGCTAACAGAAATGGTGAGATTACACTCAGGCTTATACTTGACAGATACAGCATGGAATTGTTTATTAATAATGGAGAACAGGTAATGTCCATGGGAATATTCACAGATATAAAGGCCGAGGGTATTAGTTTCAAGGCAAATGGTGAACTCATCATGGACGTAGTGATGAATGAATTGGAGAAGAAGTGATGAGCAGATTTAATGTTGTGGCACTTGGAGAATTACTGATTGATTTTACGAATAATGGAATAAGCGATCAGGGAAATCCATTATTTGAGGCTAATCCCGGAGGAGCTCCCTGCAATGTTCTGGCCATGCTGCAGAATCTTGGAAATGATACTGCATTTATCGGAAAGGTTGGAGACGACTTCTTTGGAAGGATGCTGAAAGAACGCATTGAGAAGCAGGGAATAGATGCTTCAGCCCTGGTGCTTGATGGCAATGTACCGACAACTCTGGCATTTGTAAATAAACTTCCAAACGGAGACAGAGACTTTTCATTCTACAGAAAGCCCGGCGCAGATATGATGCTGACTGCCGATGATGTTAAGGCGAATAGAGCTGTTATAGAGGATACGGAAGTTTTCCATTTTGGCACCTTATCCATGACAGATGAACCGGCAAAGGAAGCAACAAAGCTGGCAATTGATATCGCAAAAGACAGCGGCGCAGTTATTACTTTTGATCCAAACTACAGAGAGCCTTTGTGGTCTTCTGTAGAAGACGCACTGGAGGCTATGAAATACGGCTTCGAAAAATGTGATGTTCTTAAGATATCCGACAATGAAGTAGAGCTGTTTACAGGCCTTACAGACGTCGAAGAAGGCGCACGGAAAATCCAGAAAGAATTTGATATTCCTTTGGTATTTGCAACACTTGGCCCGGATGGAAGCATGGCTCTTTATAAGGACATGGTTGTAAAAAAGAATGGCTTTAAGAATCCTGCCACAATAGAAACTACCGGTGCGGGTGATACGTTCTGTGCATGTGCGATTGATTTTATCCGGAGAAATGGCCTTGAAGGACTATCTGAAGATAAACTTTCAGAGTGTCTTACGTTTGCCAATGCAGCCGCATCGATCATTACAACAAGAAGAGGTGCGCTATCGGTAATGCCATCCGTGGATGAGGTCAAATCTTTTATGGCAGGTCTTGCCTGAATCTAAAAAAAAAATTAAATATATTAAATCGAAGTTTATAAATTTTATATTGTACGAAAATTTTGATAATATTAAGATATGTTTATACAATTTATGCATAAACAGGGCGGGGGAGATAAACAGCAGATAATGCAAGGAGAGTGCAGCCTTGGAAAAGAACAGGGTATCACTTCAGGTTATCGCCTTTAACTCAATATTATTATTTTCGGCAACTCTTATATTGGTTATTGGCGCGATAACCCTGGTAAATAATTTCTTCTCAACAATGAAAGCCTATAAGAGAGAGACTGCTCACAGCATGGAGTATGCAGTCTCTCTCATCGACGCGTCTTACCTTGAAAATGCATATAGAAAAACAAGGGAAAAATATGAGAATATTCCGGAAGATCTGGCAGCAGACCATCATTCCGAAGAGTATATTTCGTATTTTGTTGACCTTGTAGATGAGGATTTTTGGGTTGCAAGGGATATCCTTGTCCTTTGTAAGGAAAAAAATCAGCTCAGCAGTATAGCCCTTTTCTTTCCTGATGAGGAAAGACAGAGGGCTGTTTTTGTTATTGACGGATATGACATTGAAGAAGCATATGTTCCGGGACAGTGGCTCTCGACTGAAGAGTCCGACATAGATACTCCGGAGAAGATGGAGAGGGTTGCATCTTCAGATGTGATCCTTCATGTGGGACACGGTGAACTAAACGGCTGGAATGCCACAAATTATATCAAGATATTTGATTCTAAGGGCGATTTTATCGGATATTGCACCTGTGATGTGAATATCAATGATTTCTTCAACAGGCTCATAAGGTCAGCAATAGTATACATTATTGTATTTCTGGTGATAGTTGCCTTCATGGCATACAGGATAAGCAGGCTCTTAAAGAAGAGGATCATCAGTCCCATAAATGCTCTGGCTGTTACGGCAGAGGAGTACACAAAAAGAGATAAAACAGCTGAAGAGGAAGAGACCAGCTTCTTTAAGAGTCTTCATATCGACACCAATGATGAGATAGAAACCTTATACAGCTCTTTGTCGGAGATGGAATCGGATATCAACAGTACGATGAAGCGCATAAGAGAGATGACCGCCGAAAAGGAGAGGGTGAGTGCGGAACTGTCGGTTGCCACCAGCATACAGGCGGACATGCTGCCCAAGGATTACGAGTTTTTCTCTGACCGAAAAGAGTTTGACCTCTATGCATCCATGACCCCTGCCAAGGAAGTGGGGGGAGACTTCTATGACGTCTTTATGCCCGATGACGATCATCTGTGCATGGTTATGGGGGATGTTTCAGGAAAGGGCGTGCCGGCGGCTCTTTTTATGGCCAGATCCATGACGGCTATAAGAATGCGTGCAAAATCCGGCGGAACTCCGTCTGAAATATTAAATGATGCAAACATTGTCCTGTGTGATGGTAACGATGAGATGATGTTCGTAACTGTATGGCTTGCAATCCTAACGCTTTCGACGGGTGAAGTGACAGAGGCCAATGCCGGTCATGAAAACCCTGCAGTAAGGGAGCCCGGCTCAGATTTCACCTATATTAAGAAAAACCACGGAGTAGCTCTGGGCGTCAACTACCGGATAAAACAGGAAGATGATACCTTCACAATGAGGCCCGGGAGCACGCTCTTCATATACACCGACGGTGTGACTGAGGCTACAGATACTGAGGATGAAAGGTTTTATGATGACAGGCTTGCAAGTGCCCTCAATGAAGCAAAGGACAAAAAACCTGAAGAAATCCTTGCACATGTTAAAGAGAGAATCGATGAGTTTATAAAAGGAGCTCCTCAATATGACGACCTCACAATGCTGGCAATCACCTATAACGGGAAAAAATGATAATGAGCGGTGGATCACTGTGCATTCAGATGTCAGCAATCTTCCGCATGTTACTGAATTTGTAAATGCGATGCTTGAAACAATAGCAACGCGACATGAAATTCTCAAGATCGATATGGTTATTGATGAAATATTTACCAATATTGACAGTTACGGATATGTCAATGAAAAAGGAGATATAACGGTACAGGTAGATATTCCTGAGGATAAGAGCAGGGTTACGCTGACCTTCATAGACACCGGGATCCCATATAATCCCCTTTTACAGGAGGATCCGGATCTTGACAGGAATAAGCTTAAGAAACAGGAAGGGGGTCTTGGAATATACATGGTAAAAAACACCATGGATGAAATGAAGTATGAATATAAGGACAAGCAGAACATATTAACACTGACGAAGCGGATAGGAGGACACAATGATTGAAATTAAAAAAGAACAGGATGGAAGCAATCTGACAATAGGCCTCAAGGGAGTGCTTGATACACCTGCAAAGCCTGCGCTTGAAGAGGCTTTAAAGGGGTGTTACTCCGGCCTGTCGAGGCTGACATTTGATTTTGTAGAACTTGAGTATATAACAAGTGCCGGAATACGTGTCCTTCTGAAAGCCCAGAACGAGATGGACAGGCGAAACGGGGAGATGGTTCTTATTCATGTGTCAAAAGAGATCATGGAGGTATTTGGCCTGACGGGCTTCTCGGATGTTCTGGATATCAGAGATTCTGCCCAGCCGGATTAATGGCTGCTTGGCTTTCTGCGGAGGTTACAATGTATAAGATCATAGAGTTAAAAGAAGATAACATCGATAATTTCAAAGAGTATGTTGACAAGGATATCGCGGAATTCATTGGAAGAGCATACTACAGAGGCCTTGTAGCACTTAATGACGACAGAGAAGTGGCTGCGTCACTTGTCTGGATGCTGCGGCATTTCAATGATGAATCAAAGGACACTCAGAGCGATATCATCTGGGCTAAATGTAATGGCAAAGAGGCATTTGATGAGATTATGGAGGAGTACGCCCTATGCCTTTGGAATGAAGACGTCAAGGTCTCAACCGTCTCTTTGCCTGCAAAGAACGGCAAGGAACTAAGAAACCTGTTCCGGACGGCAGGATTTGAGATGGAGATTGCTGAGAGTGATATTGTGCTGGTCAGGGTTTCAGAGCTTTCAGCCATGCCCTTCATGCAGAAAATGAGAAAGAAAAAGATTCCGGAGAGCATAAAGTCGTTAAACAGTGTGACGATGAGAGTCTTCAGAAGAGGGATCAATAAATGCATAGGCCAGGGAAGCTATGGGCTATGTGAAGATCTTCCGGACCTTGGCATCAGCTACTTTGAGAAGGATGTGTCCTGTGTGTCTGTTCTGGAAGGTGAGATAAACGGGTTCTTTCTCTTTCACAAGAGGCCCTCAGGAATACTGGCGATACAGCTTCTCAGATGTCTTGATGATTCCTTCAAGACAACAATTCCGTATATGATGTGTCGCTTCGTGGCTGCGATGGAAGCAAAATATGGACCGGAGGCTCTGGTTGAGCTTGACAGACATAATGAGCAGTCACTTCTTCTGTCGGAGAAGCTTATTCCAAGAGGTCTCGGAATACCAGTTTACTCGGGAAAAAGAAATGAAATCTGACGGTCCAACAACGTTGTCAATCATTATGTAACAGAAAAGGAAGGGAAAACATGCCAGAATCACAATTATCGGTAAAAGAACAGGCGAGGCTTACCCAGAATATGGAACAGCTGCAGGAGCATCAGAAAAGGGATGCGGTGTTTGTTACACCTGAGATGCAGCAGGATAAGAGACTTTACAGAACAGAAACGGTGTTGTCTGATATCCAGAAGATAGATGAGATCCTCGCCAACAAGGAAGCACTTGCAATCTCTGAGAAGGATGCAGAGAGACTGCGTCTGATGTCAGGAAAGAGCCACTCTTTTCTCCTTTTGAATGACAGGCAGACCAGTAAAGACAGTCCGGAAATGCAGGAGGTCAAGCGCACGCTTGCAGCGCTTGAACGCCTCAAGGAACAACCCCTTCCGGGCGGCTTTACCGAGGAGGGAGCACAGCTCGTATCGGATCAGTATGACCGCGTGATCGCAGCCTGTGATGCTTATATCAGAAAGAAGGATGGCCGTCCGTTCTGGCCGGCTCATGCCCGCCGTTATGACATGGTCATGCAGAACAGGGACAGGCTCAGGAAGGAAAAGGCAGAGTATGAGCAGAACTGGAAGTACGGAGCAAACAAGGAGCTGGTACGCCTTGCAAGATCTGCCCAGGATCTGCTTACCTTAAGCAAATTCAGGCAGGAGCCTCCGGCACCGGATGCTGTGGAGAAGGATCCTGTTGTTACAAAAACGAAGGCGGACCTTTCGGTTTACTGTAACGAGCGGATCACCTCTCTTCGTGCCAAGGCGATATTCAGGATTGATCTGCCGAATATCTGCCGTCTTGCCCTTGCGGATATCACCATGATGGAGCAGGAGATAAACAAAAAGCTTAAGGGTAAAATAAAGGATAAAAACATCCCCGCGCTCCGCAAGGAGATAGACGGTCTGTTCAATGTGCTCGAAAAGCGTTACGCCTCTGACTATAATGCAGCTTCACAGGTGACCGGAAAGGAACTTGAAGAACTTGAAAAGGTGGAAAAAGACTCCTATGAGCACGGTGTTTTAGAGATCATGGAGCAGGAAGGTGTTGATTTTGTAGAAGCTGAAAAGCAGTTTGCAGACGAACGGCTCAAAGCTAAACAGCCATTTACAATGCTTCATATAGATGAAGCTGCAGAGAAAAATAAGCCAAAATATGAAAAGTTTGAAAGAAACTATATCAAAGATTTAAACGCTAACCTGAAAAGAGCGTTTCCGGATGATAATCTTACCGGCTTTACTTTTGAGGAACTTGATAAGATGCTCAAGGACTACACGGATGCTATCTTTGCCAATAACGAGAAGTCCTATCAGATCAGGGTCGGCGATCCCAACACGATAGCTCTTATCCTGAACTCAGGAAGGTTCAGGTCACAGGTGGAAGGCAACTGTGAGGTGGGAGGTGGAGGACTTGCCAATTTCCTGCGCAGGGATTTTACCGCTCAAAAGTACGGCGTTAACCTGAGCAAGGCCGATAAGGGAGAACGGCTCCATGAGCTGTACACAATTCTGAATAATCAGAATGCCAAGATTTCAGCGGAAGAGAGAAAAAAACTGGAAGATGAGGTGAAACGCCTCGAGTATCTTCCTGAGAATAAGTATGAGATATACGGATACCTGTCTCATGGAGATCTTGAGAAGGAGACAGACCGTGAGAACTCAAAGATTAATGTTGTTAAGGCATACGGACAGGTAATTGTCAAGCTGAAGCCTGAGAGAATGAAAGAGAGGATCACCATGATCATCGGTGACAGCCTTAACGACAGGTTTGACTCTGAACCTGTCAAGGAAGGCCAAAGCCTTGGTCTTAGGAATGCCTGTGGGAGAAGAGGACTTATTTTAGAGGCATACAAGTTCTTTAAGAAAAAACAGGATCCTAAATATGATCCTAAGAAAGACAAGGATCTTAATATTGACAAGCTTCTGGATGTGTCCGCTGCCCCATACGTAGAGCTGCAGTTTCACGGTGGGGTCAGTGCTGATGATATCGAGAGCGTTACTATTGACGGGGATGCTGAAGCTGATGACTTCATGGAATCTAAATATATAACTCATGAAAGACTTCCCGATTATGTTGTTGAGATGCTCCGTGAGAAGGGAATCAAGGCATACAATATCAAGAATCATCATCTGACAGAGGCTACAACCACGCAGGAGGATCTGCTGGCCGAATATCAGAACCTGAAGCAGGAACTTAAGTCTTCACGCAAGGGCGGGTTCCTTGGTATATTCCGCTCCAACTCTGCGGAGTTTGATGCTGTACTGACATGTCTTGGTGACACATACAAGGCGCTTTCCAAGACCGGATTTAAGACGAAACAGGACATTACATCAGGAGGCGTTGCCATTCTCTCTGCAATGCAGGCTGTAAAGGATGCCTGCGATACATATCTGAAGAAATCCGGGCATAATTCAAGCGCCGGCGCAGCCAGAGCTTCTCTTATATTAAAGACGCAGCTTAAGATCATAAATGATATTGCCAGTCTTAAGGCAGGGCTGGATGCTTTCCAGCAGGGAGAAGAAACCTTCCAGCAGGGCTTTTCCTGGGCTATGATGCTCCGTACCAGGATGATCAATATCAGACGTCCGCTGAAGGAAATGAACCATGTAGGGAATGCCATGTCAGATCTTGTTGAGATCAAAAAGACTGACGATCCCGTCGGAGGAGGGTTCTTCAGGGAGGAGGAGATACTTAAGATCAAGACTCCCGAGGAGGTCCTGGCATCCTGCAAGGAAAAGACCCTCAATCAGCTTAAGGCAGACGGATACAAGATCACGGATGTTATCAAAAACACCCTTGATGGCATCACGAATACCAGGAGGCTCTACACCAACAGCAACGACCCGATGGCTAAGCTTACGGTCAATTATCTGACGAAAATATTTTTGCCTGAAATGCGCACAATGGGCAATATTCAGAATATGGGTATGAAGGAAAAGACTCAGGGCGCATCCGGCAAGGGTATTTCCCTGGGAGACAGGGATGTGGCAGCTTTCAGGGTTGCATCTCTTTTTGGACAGGAGCACCTTGTTGCCAAGACTGAGAAGGTTGAGATCAAGAACTGGGGGGCAAAATATAAAGGTCATCTCATGCAGAAAGCCCCCGGCACGGAAGCAGCTGTGTATGGCGCAAACCTCATAGCAGAAAAGGAGAAAAACGGTGATCATAGCGGAATGGGTGAAAATGACATCAGGAAAAAGGTCACATCATCTTTCCTGCGGGATATGAACAATATGATGATCATCGACTATATATGCGGACAGAAGGATCGCCACTGCGGCAACTATTTTGTTAAGGAGGACAGCACAGGAAAACTTGTTTCCGCCACCGGAATAGACAATAACCTGGCCTTTGGAAGCAACCGGGAGTTTGATTTTTCCGCAACTTATCTGCCGGTTCCTGTATCCGCAAACGGAGACCTGCTTTTAAAATGCATGGACAAAGAGATGGCGGATACCATTCTTGCCATGAGACCGGAGATGTTCCGATTAGAACTTGCGGGGCTGCTTGTTGGCGAAGAAATTGACGCTGCTCTTGAGAGACTTGAAAAACTCCAGACTGCTATAGCCCGTGAGATAGATAAGGGCAACGACGACATGTTTATAGATGCACGCGGAAACTGGGTTGAGAGATTTGATGACTTAAAGTCCCTGAAGGGACAGAACGGAGAGCCGGAAGGAGATTCGACGTATCTTGGTTCGTTTATGGATGGAGGCGGCGGAATGTCAGCTGACATGCTAAGTAAGGAACGCGCCATGAAGAAAGGCAAGGACTGGTTTATTGATAATAAGAACATGACATTTGAACAGCTTGCGAGAGCCATAGACAAGACAATGGGGGGCAAGCCTCTTGACGTTCCTTTTGAGACCCTGATCTTCCTGGAGCAGAAGAAGGGAGAGGCGCCTTTTTCACCGGCTGAGCGCATCGTTACCCAGAAGGGACTCTCTGATGTGCAGAAAAAGCTGTGCGAGGATCTTATATTAAAGATTGGCAGACAGAAGATGAAAGGATAATAGAATGAAGATATTCAGAATAGATAAAACCCGCATTGAATTATTCCGATGGCTTGATCCCTGGGGTTGTCTCGACCATGCAGATATACCGGGATACTTTGCGGTGGGAGCAACCCTTGAAGAGGATGGCAATGATTTTCCCGCAGGTCTTATGTGCTGCTTTGAATCCAAAAACCGCATAGTTATCGAGTGGATATGTACAGACCCCGGTCATCGCCATGAGCGTATAGGTGAGGGACTGCTGCTCAAAGCCTACGAGATAGCTGCTTATCTTGGCAAAGCTCAGGTGGGAGTACTGATAGATCATTCGGCAGAAAAGGAAGGATTTATTGAGGATGCGAAAAGCTATTTTACTGAGCGGTTATTTGAAGAGGAAGAAAAATTATCCGGCATATCGGGTCTGAAGCTATCGGATATCAAAAAGCTGCCCTGGTATACCGGCACCGATACTGTGGAGACTTTGCCTCTTGACAGCATTGACCCGCAAGCCTTCCGGGCATTTATCACTACACCGGAAACAGAGCTCGATGGAGAAGAGATGTGTAAATTCAAAATATCCGAGCTGGATATGAAAACTCCTGACAAGGACCTTAGCAGAGTGATCCTTGACGGTGATGATATCAGCGGCTTTTTTGCGGCTGTTGCGGCGGACGATTGCATTATACCGGTTGCTCTTTACTCGGAATCCGAACAGGAAACAGACGCACTTCTGCGATCTTCAGTCAGGGAAGCTGCAATGTCGTATGACCCTGATACGGCAGTGGTACTTGTTTCCGACGATAAAAAAGAAGGAGAGCTTTTCGACAGGATATGCGGCGAAAAAACGCATCCGGTGGATCTTTTGCTGGCCAATGTGTCAGACTACCTGGAACTTTTGAAAAATTGATCTGATAAAAGGGGAAAAATTGGCGAACGACATGTACAAAACAGCAGAAAAGGAAGGCTTTGAGTTTAAGATCTCATCGTCGACAGAACAGATTGCGGCCAGGCAGACAGACATCCAGCGTGATGCGAGGCTGACTGCCCAGAATGGATATGACATTGAAGCCCTGACCAGAGAGAATGAACTGCTTACGAGGCAGCTGAATGATGAGCAGCTTTGGCAGGAGCAGGAAGTACGTTTCGCAGAGCGGGATAAAAACAGCATGCAGACCCGCGTTACGCGCAACCAGATGATACTGCTGTATAACGATAAGAAGTCATCAAAAGACAGTGATGAGATGATTGACGTAAAAAACGGCATGGTTGAGCTTGATGGTATTTTAAGACAGACCAAATGGAGTGCCTCTGAGGTATATACTGCCTATAACCGCGTGATCGGCTACATGCGCAACTATGAGATGGTAAAGCACTCATTCTTTCCCACCGGAAAGCGGAGGGAGGCAAGGGTATCGGCACTTCGCGCAGCCCTGGAGGCAGAACGCGACAGATTTATGTCAGCTGTGAATTCTATTCATGGTGAACTGCCCGCTGCAGTAAAGTCACCGATGGATATCCTCGAAGGGAAGCACATCGGTGATGTGATAAACGGAGGGGCTGAAGAGAAACTTGCCAGACGTAAGAGAAAGCTCCTGGGCCTTAAGCGCGAGGATGGCAAGGCCGACGGCGAACAGATGAGGAACATAAAGGATAAGTTCAAGGAACTCTATGATCTTTTGGGAGGAAGAATTGCCGCCGGAGATGAGGCTGAGCAGCAGATAGCAAACGTTAAGGAAGTGTATGGCAGACTCATAGAGGACTGCAAGTCCTACATCAGGGACCACAATCCCTACACACAGGAGGGAAAAGAGCGCCTTGCCTTTGTGAAGGAACTGATGGAAAGATCTGAAACAGAGCGGGAGCATATCGCTTTGGCGGCAAGAGAACAGATTGAGGAAAAGGGAGAAAATGCTCTCTGGATCGATGCGTTCGGAACTGTGGATCTTATGGCGGACAATTATCGCTTCGCTGCCAGGCAGATAGACGATGTCTTTTCAAATCGCACAGCACCTTCGAAGGCGCTTAGCTTTATATACTCCCTGACTGCAGTTGCGAACAGTGAAAAGTGCAAGCATAAGATCCTGAGAGACGAGATAGCGCTGAAGTGGTACAAAACCTATATGAACGGTGACCGCTATAAAGAGATAATCCTTTATTCTGAAAGACTTAAGGCAGATATCGCTGAGCTGTTCAGGAAAGAGGTCAGGAATCCTGTGCCGGTACGATTCCTTAAGGATCCGAATGCGGACCCCATGGAAGAAAAAGCGAGGAAAGCTTATGCGAGGCTGTGCCTGAATGATCATCCGAAGGTTAAGCTTTTCCGTGGTCTGAACCATGCACTGTCAGGATATGTTTTGGCAAACATGGAAGATGAAGGGGAAAACAACCTTTATAGGCAGGGAAGTCAGTTTCTTGATAAGTACATGGAGAGCCTGCCTGAGGGGGAACGGCAAAAACGCGCAGAGAACAATGAGATAGCTTATGCAATAGCCAACCTCGAGGGTACGTCAGCGCTTAATGAGACTGCCGTTAATTCCTACAGGACAGCGTTGGATAACCGGGAGAGGAGTGAGAGTAAGGAAAATCTTAAGGACTTTGTCAGCGCCGAGCTTCTTGATCTTCAGGAAGGTGAGAAAAAAGCTGCTGACAAGGCCTTTGATGAGATGAAAAAGGATCTGGTATGGAGTAATGCCGAGGCTGTGTTTGAAAAAGCACGCTCTCTTGGTATGGCCATACCTGCTCTGAGTGATGCACAAAAGTCAAAGCTCAGGGGCTGCGATGCCTCCCTGCTTGGAAACGAAGTATGTAACGGGCTGGACTTCATTAAGGGTGCACTTTCTCACTATGGAGCACAGGCGGTTTCCGAATTCGATGCAAAGAAAAATGACATCTATTACAAGGTTGCAGCCAGGACACTGCTTCGCTTTGCCAATGTTTCCGATGACGGAGACATCGCTGCTGAGTATGAGCTTTCCAAATTCTTATCGGAAACAGTATTTGAGCTGGCAGGAAAACAGGACCTCAAGGTGGTTTCTGAAAAGGCTTATATCGGCGATCTTGCTGCCTTCGGCGCCGGAGGAATCTTCAGTGCCGTTGAGAGAAAGCGCACGGAAGTTGCTTCATGGCAGGATAAGAAGAACCAGGTGGATATGGGCGTAACCAGTCTCGCAGAACTGTGCAACAACCTGCATGAAATATCCGATATCTTTGCCAAGGCGTTTACCGCGGGGCTTACAGATGAAGAGGCCCAGCGGATCAGGACACTGGGGACAGATATTGATACGCTGCTTGCCTCTGAACAGGACGTTGAGGATATGGATCTGGTTGCCAAGGGGCTTAAAGGACTTCGATATGAGACGGGATTTGCCAGCATAAAAACTCTCTTTGCAGGTGGATTCAGGTATAGAGATGCGGCAGAGAAGATCATAGCAGAGCTGCTGCTTCCGGCTGAGGAACAGCAAAGACTGAGGGACATTAAAAACAATTGGGTCATTGTGGAGCCGGAAAAGGAAGAAAAGAAGGAAATCAAAGAGGAGAAGGAGATCAAAAAGCAGGCTGAGGATACAGATCCTGTGTTTGAGGGAATCCTGAATGTCCTTGACACAAAGGTGATACCATCAGTCCTGATGGACAATCTGTCCGAAAAGGATAAGCCCCAGCTTCCTGCTATTGCGGCAGGCTATGTTGAGATGCGGAAGGCACTCAGGTCATTTAAGGCTGGAGAGTACAGCGTAAAAGAGATGCAGGTAGGAACGACTCCGGTCAAGCTGGTGCACTATGATAACGGAAGTATAGATATTATATCCGGAAACAAGGTGACGGCTCTTACCAACAGCGCATCATTCCTGGCAGAGCGGCTTGAAGCAGACATAACGTCAAATATCCGCATCTATGGGAAAGAGGCTGCATATCAGATCATTCTGGAAAATGAAAAGGAAGGATATGCAGGAAAGACAGCCCTTAGGAGTATGTGTCTCCACGCCATTGAAGGAGTCTCTTCTTTCACGGGATCTTATTTTACAAACATCACCACGGAAGAAGTAATCCGTATTGCCAAGTACCTGCTTAATGAAAAGATGACAGAGGAACAGGTAAGAGAATATGTAAACTCTGTGGAGGATTCTGCTCTTATCAACGGCGAGGAGACGCTGATGCTGCTGAAGGATATGGAAAAGCAGCAGGATCTGGACAAATATGTGGTAATACGGCCACAGACTCAGAAGGCAGCGCAGGAAGATGATGGCTGGACGGAGCAGGAACGCGGCGTCATCGACCTTGTGTCAGATATTGTTTTCACACAGGATACATGGATTGCGGATGAGACACACCTCAAGCCTGGACAGAGGCTTCAGAAGCTGATCCTTAGTCCAAAGCATATGGGTACCCTTGTCTATCTGATCCAGAACAAGTACAACCACGGACTGGATAAGATGCTGGAAAAGCTGAACATTCCTGAAGATCTGAAAACTACCGTCAAGAACTTCATCGATGTATTCCTGGGAGATAAGAGAATCGAAGAGGATAGAAAGCGACTGGAGGGCCTTGATGGTCAGGAACTTGCGGATGAAGTCGCCAAAATGCACCAGGAGATGGAAGCCCAGCAGGAGATCAAGGACAAGCTTAAAAATATCATCGAGGCCGGGGATCAGAAACAGGAAGAGGAAAAGAAACCGGCGGGCGGTCTTTTTGGCGGTTTGGCAAATTTCCTCGGACAATTTTCAAAGGCAATGGTCAAGGATCCTGTCAAGGCAAAAAATATAGCTGTTGAATCCGCACTGCGTCTGGCTATAACCGGTATTACGGCCAGCAGACCCGATCTTTTTGCTGACCTTGAAAAGAAGATAGATGAGCAGGTGGAATCGGCTGCCAACAAGATACAGGAGGAGGTCAATAAAAATGTTGATGTCCTGTTTGGAGGCAGCGCTGAGGAGAATGCGCAGCAGAATGAAGCGGTAAACCAGCAGCCCGTACAGCAGAACGAGCAGCAGAATGAGGTAGGAAATCAGCAGCCCGTACAGCAGAACGAGCAGCAGAATGAAGTGGTAAATCAGCAGCCCGTACAGCAGAATGAAGCGGTAAATCAGCAGCCCATGCAGCAGAACGAACAGCAGAATGCTGAAGGAGAGCAGCAGGAGGAAGAAGAGCAGGAGGAAGAAGAGCAGGAGATCACAAAACTTGAGCTTAACATGGAAAAGCCCCGTGATCCTTATGAGAAGGGAATCAGCGCAGAGGAAAAGCAGCGAAGAAAGGAATACAAGAAGGAATACAAGAAAGCTTCCTGTAGAAAACTGGTAAGTGTGATCACAGAGAACTATCTCACCGGAAAGAGGGGACAGGGTAAGTTCATGCGTCTGGTACTCTCGAACTACTTCGCCGGTGTCTCAACTCTCGACAAGCGATCCATGCTGGCAGGGGCAATAAGGGCCACCAAACCTGCGGTAAAGCTTCCAGATAATGCGACAGAAGAACAAAAGAAGCAGGCAGAGAAGGATGTGACGGGAGCATACCTGGGAGGAATACTCAAAGGAGCAGGTCCGCTTCTTCAGAAGATGCTTCAGGGTATCCCTACGATCGGCCTTCCCAAAGAACTGCAGTCAGCTCTTGACGATATGAAATCCCGACTTGCACCGATCCCTCCGCAGATCGTAAAGGCGCAGATGCTGGATATGGTCAAGCGCTCAAACGGACGTGTGACAAAGATCGAGGTAACACGTGCGCTTGGTGCAGCTTCCGTGGGACAGACGTTCCTTTGCAAAATGTACGGCCCGGGCTTTGAAAACGGCAAGGACGTGGTTGTGAAACTTCTCCGTCCCGATGTTCGCAACCGTATGATGAGGGAGAAGTCCATTATGCGTGACTGCGCCCGGATCACAGATAAAAACGGCGGTATGCTTGCGACTTATGAGGGACAGCTGCTTCGAATCGAGGAGGAGCTGGATCTTACCATCGAGGCAGCAAATGTTGAGAAGGGTATCTGCTATGATAAACATGGCAATACCGTAAAGGCCATGAAGGTAGATCACACAGTAGAACCGACGGCCACTTCCATGGTGCTGGAGAAGGCTCCCGGGACTACACTGGATGCCTATATGAAATCTGTGGCACAGGAAAAGAAGGAAATCATGTCGCAGTTTTATATGTATAAGGAAAAGAATGTGGATGGCGTAATTGTCAGAGAACCCATGACGATAGAAGTTAATGGCGAAAAAATCATACCGGTCAGACTCAATGCCGATAACTCGGGAAAACTGTTTGAAGCCCAGAAGAGAATCCAGAAACTTATATTGAGGCTTCAGAAACGCCAGCAATATATGACGGATCTGGCAAGGATATGGGTTGAAGAGGGAATCTTCAAGAACGGATTTTATCACGGCGATCTTCACGCGGGCAATATTATGATCGACGATGATAAGGTGACGGTCATAGATTTCGGTAATGCGACAAAGCTTGACGCCAATCAGCAGCTTCACATTACCCGTGTGATCATGGCGGCAGCCGCCGGCAATGTCAGCGAATTTCAGAAAGGATTCCATGCGCTGCTTAAGGGTGCAGATCCAAAAGTGCTGGAGGAGTACGACAAAAAGAAGGATCAGCTGACCAGGGTATTTGAAGAGGTGATGAAGCTGGGCAATCCTACCACCACCGGCCAGCGAATTGGTGCCTGCCTGATCAGGGCACAGGAACTGGGAGTTGCGATTCCGGCTGCAATCAATAACTTTGTGCAGAGTCAGCTGCGAATCCAGAACGCCATAGCTGAGATGAACGAAGAGATCCGTGATCTTAAGAGCTGTGTTGGCCAGCTCTATGCCATGAATAACTGTCCCGGCCATGAACCAAAAGCCGATATTTATGCGAAAATACATTCTGATATGAAAGAGAAAGATGGTTACTTGTCCAAGCTGACTTCCGAGATTAAAATGGAGATGAAAGGGGAGATAGACAGGGAAGCGGTAAAGAAGGATTTCCATAATCTGGGTGACTCGGATGAATTCTTCGAAAAGCATCTAAATGGTGTTATTGATGTCGCAAACAGTATTGAAAGTGTCAGAGACTACATAGAGACGGTCAGAGAGGCTTATGCCATGGGAGGCAGTCAGGCAGAGAAACAAGCCATTTGCAACGAGGCATATGAGGCAATAAAGAATGACCACTATCGACTTGAAGATTATTTCAACAAGCCACAAGTGTATAAGATCAGAAGGCTTGCCGTGAATATAGCCGAAAACGGTTTGAAAGACGGCAGGGAGGAAGAAATAATTGCAGCTCTGAATGCACTGGATGCTGATGGAATCTACAAAAATGCGAGCTCTGAATACAATAGGCTGAAAGAACTTAATCCTGAAGGTACTCAGGAAGAAAAGGATAACCAGATGAATGTATTTCTAGATAAACTTGCTGAAGCAAGAAAGAAGAAATACATATCCGGGAACAGGTTCCTTGTAGAAATAAAGCGTAATATCGGCCACATATACGATAGAAAGCTGATGGAGATAATCGATAAAGAGCTCGAACCGTATTTCAATGACCTTGAGAATGGTGGAGCTAAGCTGCGAAAAGTCTATAAAGAGATTCGTGAAGCGCAGGCTGAGCAAAGGGTCAAATCTAACGATGCGCAATTTGTTGAACTGGAAGCGCAAAAAACAGAAGAGTTTCTCAAGCTGCTGCATGAGTATGCCATAAAACAGGTCGAGGCTTTAGAAAAAATTGCTAAGGAAGGAATATTTATTGATAAAGAACCCGATGACTTCTTCGACGTAATGGCAGATGTTCTTCTTGAGAACAAATCTGCAGCGCTTAAAAGACTCGGCGGATATTTGTCTATCTGGTGGAAATACGGCAATATTAATAATCATATGTACTAAAATGATCTGTAGTAATAGAGATCATATCAATGTGTTTC
>JAEEGF010590101.1_pt1 | contig 25647 bp, 23 predicted proteins | sample 9134171 | NCBI WGS metagenome assembly JAEEGF01 (sample SAMN16246542, study PRJNA631951) | gut metagenome | biome: gut microbiome; feature: rumen; material: AP-attached | host: Bos | place: Iran: Karaj | collected 2018-10 | reverse complement strand
GTGGTGCTGGGAAGAATCGAACTGCCGACACATGGATTTTCAGTCCATTGCTCTACCATCTGAGCTACAGCACCGTTATTTGCGGAATGCAAAGGTAGGTATTTTTTGGGAATTTGCAAATTTTTTTTGAAAAAGCTTGGAGGATTTTTGCTATCTTAGCAGAAAGATTGAACGCAGCAATGAGCAAAATTGGTAATCTTGTCCGGAAATGGGCAGACAGCAGCCTTATTGTCAGGATTTTAATTGGTCTTGTGATAGGTGCGGTGATGGGAGTGTTCCTGCCGGGATGGAAGTGGATTGGAATTCTTGGAACCGTGTTCGTAGGGGCGCTGAAAGCAATAGCGCCTGTACTGGTGTTTGTGCTGGTGGCGGCATCGGTGGCAAAGGCAGGGAAGGGGCTGGGGCCAAGGTTCAGAACAGTAATCGGCCTGTATCTTGCCAGTACGCTTACGGCGGCACTGCTTGCAACACTGGCCAGTACGCTGTTCCCCATAACCCTGACCCTGCAGGATGTGGCTGAGGGGAGCGCTCCCGGTACCCTTGCCGATATTTTCAGGAATCTCCTCTCCAACATCGTCGCAAATCCCGTTGCGTCGCTGGCCGGGGCCAATTACGTGGGGATTCTCTTCTGGGCTGTCCTTCTTGGCCTTGCGCTTAGGTTTGTGGCCTCTGAAGGCACGGTGACGGCCGTTTCCCAGTTTGCCGATGCCGTGTCCCTCATCGTTAAATGGATAATCCAGTTTGCCCCGTTCGGAATCATGGGCCTGGTGTTCTCCGCCGTGGCGGACAGCGGGCTGGAAATATTCACGACCTATGGGAAACTGATCCTCCTTCTGGTTGGCTGCATGCTGCTTAATGCACTTGTCATGAATCCCCTGTGGTCCTTCATTGTTACACGCCGGAATCCTTATCCTCTGCTATGGGCGTGCCTGAAGGAGAGCGGCCTGAGTGCCTTCTTCACAAGGTCATCGGCCGCTAACATTCCAATTAATATGGCCCTGTGCAAGAAGTTGGGCCTGGAGGAAGACTTCTACAGCGTAAGCATCCCGCTGGGGGCTACTGTCAATATGAACGGCGCGGCTGTGACAATTACGGTTATGACCATGGCCGTGGCTCACACCGTGGGCGTTGAGGTTGGTTTTGTGACAGCCCTTCTTCTGGGTGTAATCTCAACCCTTGGTGCCTGCGGGGCATCCGGAGTGGCCGGCGGGTCTCTGCTTCTGATTCCCATGGCCTGCTCTTTCCTTGGGATAGGGAACGATGTTGCCATGCAGGCCGTAGCCGTTGGCTTCATCATAGGGGTGGTGCAGGATTCCGTTGAGACCGCCCTTAATTCAAGTGCCGATGCATTCTTTACGGCTACCGCAGAATATGCGGATAGAAAGGCTAATGGTTGATTATTTTGTTTTTTTTTCTTAAATTTGCATGATTAACTACGGAAACACTTTATTTTTTATACTAATATGAAGAAAATTTTTGCAACCCTTCTTGCAGCATCTCTTATGTTTGCTGCTACCGATGCTTTTGCACAGCTTTCCGCTGGTGCAGGTTACATCAATGCAAGTGACAAGTCCGTCTACACTCCTTCCAAGGGTGACAAGGTTATCACTGAGACCCCTCTCAACGGTTTCTATGCCGGTGCTCAGTACGATATGCCCATCCCCGCAGTGAGCGGCCTTGGCATTGAGGCAGGTGCTTATGCAAACTTCCTCTTTGGCAGCAAGCACTATGACGGCCTCTTCGGTCTTGGTGCAGGTACCAACAAGTATTCCGAGATCAACCTCAACATCCCTATCAACGCAACCTTCGGCTTCAGCCTCGCAGGTGACACCAACGTATTCGCATACGCAGGTCCCATCTTCCAGTTTGGCCTCTCCAGCAAGAGCAGCTACATCCCGGACAGCGACAAGGGCAGCAAGACCGTCAACGACAACTATGCAGATCCTGACCGCAACCGCTTCAACCTCCTCATCGGCGGTGGTATCGGTGCACAGGTTGCAGGTATCCGCATCGTCCTTGGTGTAGACCAGTCCCTCCTCAACTACGAGACTGCAGACAACACCGTTGGCAGCCGCTTCCAGCTCAAGCTTGGCGTTGGCTACGCTTTCTAAGCCTTAGAAACATACCAAAATGTAAAAGGTTCGGTTTTTTTGACCGAACCTTTTACTGTATATGGTTTGTGACTTGATTTTATGTAGAAGGTTCGGAACAAAAAACCGAACCTTTTACATTATTTCAAGAATTCGTGGCTGGAGGTCATGGCTTTGGGATCCAGGGCCTCGTCAAGCTTTTCCTTGGTCATGAGGCCGTAGTGGAGAACCAGGTCGTAGACACCCACGCCGGTCTCAAGGGCTTCCTTGGCAACCTTGGTGGAGGCCTTGTAGCCAATGTACGGGTTAAGGGCGGTGACAATACCGATTGAGTGCTTTACCATCTTGTAGAGGTGATCTGCATTCACCGTGATGCCGTCGATGCACCTGGTGCGGAGTGTGTTCATGCCGTTGATGAGCCAGGTGATGCTCTCAAGCACGGATTCCGCGATGACGGGCTCCATTACGTTGAGCTGAAGCTGGCCGGCCTCTGCGGCAAACGCTACGGTGGTGTCATTGCCGATGACCTTGAAACATATCTGGTTCATGAGCTCCGGGATGACGGGGTTCACCTTGCCGGGCATGATGGAGGAACCGGGTGCCATGGGAGGAAGGTTGATCTCGTGCAGGCCGCAGCGGGGACCGGAGGCAAGGAGACGGAGGTCGTTGCAAGTCTTGGAGAGTTTGACTGCCAGGCGCTTCAGGGCTGCGGAATAGCTTACGTATGCGCCGGTGTCGGGGGTGGCCTCCACAAGGTCTGCGGCTTTCTCGAAGTGGTCTCCGGTGAACTCGCTCATGAGCTGGGTGCAGAGCTCTGCAAAGCCGGGAACGGCGTTGAGGCCGGTTCCGATTGCGGTGCCGCCCATGTTGATTTCCTTCAGGAGGACGGCGTTGCGCTCAAGGTTTGCAAGCTCTTCCTCAAGGTTGTTTGCAAAGGCGTTGAACTCCTGGCCGCAGGTCATGGGAACGGCGTCCTGCAGCTGTGTGCGGCCCATCTTGATGACATCCTTGAACTCGTCACCTTTGGCGCGGAAGGCAGCGATGAGGCTCTTAAGGGCGTCCTCAAGGTGCCTGTTCATGCGTACGAAGGTATAGCGGAATGCTGAAGGATATGCGTCGTTTGTGGACTGGGCGCAGTTGACGTGGTCGTTGGGGGAGCAGAACTGGTACTCTCCTTTCTTGTGGCCAAGGAGCTCCAGGGCGCGGTTTGCGATGACCTCGTTGGCGTTCATGTTAACTGAGGTGCCGGCGCCGCCCTGCATCATGTCCACGGGGAACTGGTCGTGCAGCTTGCCGTCCACGATTTCCTTGCAGGCAGCAACAATTGCATCGGCAATCTTGCGGTCCAGGACACCCAGGCGGGCGTTTGCCTCTGCCGCTGCCATCTTCACGTACGCCATTGCAATGATGTACTCCGGATAGTCGCACATGTGGGTTGTGGATATCCTGTAGTTGTTCAGCGCGCGCTGAGTCTGGACGCCGTAGTAGGCGTCGGCGGGAACCTTAAGTTCGCCAAGAAGGTCGCTCTCGACCCTGAATTTCTGTTCTGACATTTTAGTATGCTTTTATTCTGTACATAAATCCTATTTCTGCGCGGCCGGTGCCGGAATCCTGAAGGGAATCCAGGGTGTACCAGGCTTTGTGGCCGATATATGCCAGGAAGAAGCGGAGGTCCTGGCCTTTTATGGGGAAGTACTCCAGTGCTCCGGCATAGCCCAGGGCGTTGCGGTAGTGCCGTTGCTCCGGGACTGAGGCACCGTCGTACATGAGCTTTGTCATGAGGTTCCAGCCGGGAGAGAACTGCCAGTTGGACTTGAGGGCAAAAGATGTGTAGGTGACATCTTTCTGGTATCCAGTGCCGCCCAGTTCCCTTGTGGCTATCTTGAGCCTGTCAATATCTTCCGCGGAGCCCATTATGTCAAGGTAAACCTGGAATGCAGGGAATGCGAGTTTCTGACCGAAGAAGGCGACGTAGTTATTGAACCCGACGGCCTGGTTTATGACGCCGCCTCCCCAACGGGTTTCAACCGGGCCGATATGCCCGTTCCAGTTGAGGAGATAACTCAGAGGAGCGGCCGATGCCTGCGCCTGGGTGCCGTCGGTGAGGAAAGCCCCGCCCGGGTATTCCTGCTCAAAACGATAGTTGTATGAGTTGGTTACGTTGAAGAGAATCTCCTGATCCTTTACCGGATACCATGCAAGCTGAACGCCGGCATAGAATATTTCCATGGCGTTGAGAAGGTCCGAGTACTGGTATATGTACAGCGGGTTCTCGTCGTAGTCATAACCGCCTATTGCCTGGCACATCTTACCCACAGTGAGGGTGAAGCGGTCGTTGAACTTCCAGCCTATCCACATGAAGTCTGTTGCGCGGGAGAAGTTCTCCCAGTTTCCGGGAGCGCTGCTTGCGTTGAGTCTCTGGCGCAGGCGATATGTTAGATGCTCTCCTACTGCGCCCCTCACGTCCACGCGCAGATTACGTGCGCGGAAGGCGCCTTCAGCGATGCCGGAAGAATTGTCCAGCTGGAAGCTTGCGGCGGTGTCCAGGAAAAGGTTGAAACGGTTGTCCTGTGCCCGGGCTGTTATGGCAGCTAAGGCCAGAGCAACGGGGAGGATAACTCTTGACAGATTCATGGTTTTGGTTTAGTTTCAGTTTACAAATGTAAGAAAAATTATGTATCTTTGAAAGTTTTCAAAAGATGAAAAGATGCCGGCCGAAGGAAATATCGTAATAAGGAGAGCAAAGGTGAACAACCTCAAGGATATTACCGTGGAAATTCCGCGTAACCGCCTTGTGGTTGTAACCGGCATTTCCGGCAGCGGAAAGAGCTCCCTTGCCTTCGACACCCTCTTCGCAGAGGGCCAGAGGCGCTTTGCGGAGAGCCTGTCGTCCTACGCCCGCCAGTTCCTTGGCCGCATGGTAAAGCCCGATGTAGAGGCCATAGACGGCATCCCTCCGGCAATTGCCATAGAGCAGAAGGTGAATATCCGTAATCCCCGCTCCACCGTTGCCACCACCACGGAGATATACGATTATCTCCGCCTCCTCTATGCCCGCATAGGCCGCACATACTCTCCTGTAAGTGGCAAGGAGGTCCATGCAGACGGCGTAAAGGATGTGTTGGATTTCCTTCGTGACGGCAAGGAGCACGCAGTTTATATCCTGGCGGAAGCCGGGTGGCGTACGCGTAAGGATAAGGTAGAGTACATGCTTTCCCTCAAGGAAGAGGGCTACAGCCGTTTCTTCAACCTTGAGGAGCAGACCATAACTGATATTGACGATGTCCTGCGCATGGATGGCATGTATCCGGAGAATCTGTTCCTGTTGGTGGACCGTCTCAAGGTTCAGGGCACTCCTGACCGGGATATGCTTATAAGGCTACAATCTTCCATCCAGGCGGCGTTTGATATGGGTGGAGGGGATATGTATGTGTATGAGATGCCCGGTCAGGACATGAAGCACTTCTGCTCGCGTTTCGAGCTGGACGGGATAACGTTCCGTAAGCCTGACGAGTATCTGTTCTCCTTCAACAGTCCGTTGGGGGCGTGCCCGGTGTGCGGCGGCCTTGGAAAGATAGTGGGCGTGAGCGAAGACCTTGTGGTGCCGGACAAGACAAAGAGCATCTACGACGGCGCAATTGCATGCTGGAGGGGAGACAAGATGGGCTGGTTCAAGGACCAGCTGATAAAGAATGCAGACCGCTTCGGCATCCCCATTTTCGAGCCTTACTGCAAGCTTACCCAGGAGCAGAAGCACATAATCTGGACCTATGAAGGGGATTATGAGAATCCCGATGATTTCTGCGGCATAGACCAGTTCTTCAAGTGGGTGGAGAGCAACCGGTACAAGATACAGTACAAGTACATGCTGTCCCGCTACAGCGGCCGTACAACCTGCTCTTCCTGCGGCGGCAGCCGTCTTCGCAAGGAAGCCCTGTACGTGCGTGTGGCAGGCAAGACCATCCACGAGCTCATGTCCATGACCGTGGAGGAACTGCTACAGTGGTTCACCGTCATTGCCGGCTCCGGCTCTTCCGTCATTGCCGGTTCCGACCGGCAATCTTTAACGGCTTACGAAATAGATATCGCCGGCAAGGCAATAGAAGAGATTCAGTACCGCCTGCAGTGCATAAAGGACGTGGGGCTTGGTTACCTGACTCTGAGCAGGACCATGAACACCCTCTCCGGTGGCGAGAGCCAGAGAGTAAACCTTGTAACCGCCCTGGGAAGTTCCCTGGTGGGTTCCATGTACATCCTGGACGAACCGTCCATCGGCCTGCATCCAAGGGATACGGACAGGCTCATCGCGGTGCTCCGGCGCCTGCGGGACATAGGCAACACCGTAGTTGTTGTGGAGCACGATCCGGAGATAATCCGGGCGGCGGACTTCCTCATCGACCTTGGTCCCCGGGCCGGTGTGAACGGCGGAGAGGTGGTCTTCAAAGGAATCGTGGGCAATGAGACCCCGTCCGATACGGAGAAATCCCTCACCCTTCAGTACCTCAAAGGAATACGCAAGCCATACGTGCGTGAGACGTACCCCTGGCGCTATTCCATTACGGTGAAGGGCGCCATGCAGAACAACCTCAAGGACATAGACGTTACCTTCCCGTTGAATGCCTTCACTGTGGTTAGCGGCGTGTCCGGCAGCGGTAAGAGCTCCCTGGTGGGGGATATCCTGTACCCGGCCCTTCACCGGAGAATAAACGAGACCGGAGACCTCCCGGGCACCTTCAAGGGCCTGGACGGGGACCTTTCCCGCGTAACCCGGGTGGAGTATGTGGACCAGAATCCCATCGGCAAGAGCACCCGCTCCAACGCCGTCACTTACCTCAAGGTGTGGGACGATATCCGAAAGCTCCTTTCCGAGCAGCAGTTCGCACGCATCAACGGCTTCACTCCCAGCTACTTCTCCTTCAACCAGGAGGGCGGCCGGTGCCCGGAATGCCAGGGCGACGGAGTGGTGAAAATCGGCATGCAGTTCATGGCCGATGTCACCATGGTGTGCGATTCCTGCGGGGGAAAGCGTTTCAAGCCGGAAATCCTGGAGGTGCGCTACCAGGGGAAGAATGTGGACGATATCCTGAACATGAGCGTGGATGAGGCCATCCGTTTCTTTGGGGAGCAGAAGGAAGACACCGCCAAGGAGATATCCCGCAAGCTGCAACCGCTTGTGGACGTGGGACTTGGCTACATCAAGCTGGGCCAGAGCTCAAGCACCCTTTCCGGCGGTGAAAGCCAGCGCATCAAGCTCGCATACTTCCTGTCCCTGAGCGAGAGCTCCCGTCGGGAGAGTATCCTCTTCATCTTTGACGAGCCCACTACCGGCCTGCACTTTTACGATGTGGAGAAGCTCCTGAAGGCCTTTGACGTACTCATTGCCAAGGGGCATACCGTGATAGTTGTAGAGCACAACCTGGACGTGATACGGAGCGCCGACTGGGTCATCGACCTTGGCCCGGACGCCGGAGACAGGGGTGGAGAAGTTGTCTTCGCCGGCACCCCGGAAGACCTTGCCGCAAAGGGTGATACATTCACTGCCAAATATTTGCGATAGATGGATGCTGTTATTACATACGTCAATGGGGCGGATCCTGCATGGCAGGCCATGTATGCCGCCCATAACGGCCAGGAGCCGGCAAAACGCTTCCGTGACTGGGGCCTTCTGCCGCTGCAGATTGCCGCAATCCGCAGGTATCTTCCTTTTATAGAGAAGATATTCCTTGTGGTGGCTCTGCCGTCCCAGGTTCCCGCCGGCCTTCCTGGAGACGTGGAAGTGGTTCTCCATAAGGAGATTATCCCTGTCAGGTACCTTCCCACCTTCAACAGCACCGCCATAGAGATGTTCCTTCACCGCATTCCGGGGCTTGACAGCCGCTTCCTCTATATCAACGACGACTGCATTCCCGTAATGCCCTGTGCAGAAAGCGACTTTTTCATGGGGAACAAGATAGTGAAGGGATTCTCGAGGCATCTTTTCTCCTTTGGCCAGTACAAGAAACACTGCCGCAACTCTGACCGCCTTGCCCGTAAGGCCGCCAGAAGGCTGCCGTGGATGGTATACGTGAGGCCGCAGCATACCGCTTCTCCAATGTTCATGGATGCCTGTGAGGCCGTCTGGAGCAGGGTTGGAAGCAGGATAGAGGCTACCATCACCCCGGACAGGGAAGACTGCAACGTGAACCAGAACATCTTCCAGGACTATCTTTACCATAAGGGCAGGGCGGTGAACCTCCGCATGTCCAACAAGCATATTTCGCTTGCCGCCACTTCGCCCCGTAAACTTGCAAAGTATCTGGCAAATCCCACGGAAAAGTGGGTGTGCATAAACGATGTGGAAATGCCGGAAAAGCGTGCCGATGCCTTCCGGAAAGTAATATCAGAAGCTCTTTCCGTATGACCAGGGTCAGCATCATAGTCCCAATCTATAAGGTGGAGCCCTACATCGCCGCCTGTGCCCGCAGCGTCCTTTCCCAGACCTGGCCGGAGTGCGAGTTCATCTTTGTGGACGATGGCTCCCCGGACCGCAGCCGCGAGATACTTCAGGATGTGATAGACAATGAGTTTGCAGCGCTGAAATCACGCATCCAGGTGATAGTTAAACCGGTCAACGAGGGTCTGCCCCAGGCCCGCCTCACCGGTCTCAAGGCTGCCACGGGGGACTACGTGATGCACGTGGACTCCGACGACTGGGTAGACCATGACATGGCGGAAAAGCTGGTTCACGAGGCCGAGCGCACCGGTGCTGATGTAGTATATCACTATGTTGCCAAGGAAAAAGGAGAGGGCAAGGTGCATATCGCCAAAGACAAGCAGTACAGGACCCCGCTGGACTTTGCCAAGGCCATAATGGCCCGAAAGGCCCACGGCTACCTTGTCTGCAAGTTCATGAAGCGGAGTCTCTACACTCCGGACCTTTTCTATCCCACAATCAGCATGCACGAGGACATCATCCTTGGCATCCAGATACTTTCTCGCGCCCGTAAGGCAGTCCTGCTTCCCATAGCGCCCTACCACTACCGCCGCACCGTCTCCACCTCATTCACCCGTCAATCCCGCTCCGTCCGCCACCGTGCCAGCGCCCGCAGTTTCCTTCAGCTGTATCAGTTCTACAACGGCTTCTCCAGCGGCCCGGAAGACCTTTCCTGGATCCGTGAACCACTTCTGGATTACTGCACAGCTAACTTCCTGCATTACGACCGTCAGAGCCTCCCGGCCGTGCGTAACGCTTTCCTCTCCCTTCCCCTTACCCCAAAACGCCTGTTCTTAAGGCTTCTATTATCCAAGTAGCATCTGCCGGTGGTAAGAGGTTCTGGCCTGACAAAGAATTGGCGTCCGGCCTCCGTCTCACTTACACCTCCGGTTACCCAATTCTTCTATTCGGCCAGAACCTCTTACCACCGGCAGATGCATGTCATGCGAGGCCACGAAAACGCGGGAAAACGTGGCCTGGGGTGACAGGCATGTCATGCGAGGCCACGAAAATGCGGGAAAACGTGGCCTGGGGTGACATCAGGGGATATGAGACAGTGACTAAATGCGGTAGACGGTGCCGCCGTGGCCGGTGCGCTCCGACTCCGGAGGGGGAGTAATGTAGTCCGGGCCGTAAATCTGTGTTAAATATGCATTTGTGTCGGCCGGGCAGAGGAAGCTGTGGCCTGCGAGGACTATTTCAGAAGGGTTGTCCAGGAGGGTTTTGGGATGGACGTTACGGAAGGACGTTGCGCCCATCATTACTCCGAAGAGTGACGTGCTGCCGGGGTCTACGCTGTGGACGGCTTCCATGCATTTTTTCCACCAGTAGTTGCGGCCGCGGAGGTGGGCCTCCAGCATGAGGAGGGGGGAGCCGTAGGGGAAGCGCTTGCAGGTGTAACGGAGGCGGCGGTGACAGTGCATGGCGCGTTTGATGAGCTCATAACGTGCTCCGGGGTCTTCCGGGAGGGGGTCCAGCGGGAATATGTCCACGCTTATGCCGTAGCGGTACTTGACCTTCTTGTTGCCGATGTATTTCTGCGTGGAGGGGTCGTGGACCTTTGCAAAGCCGGAAACGTAATACTCGGTGTCGTTCACCGTGTTCAGGAGGCAGTGGAAGCGGCCGTCACGGGGATAGGTGGCCACAAAGCGGTCAAAATCTTCGCGAGGCATGATGAGGTCTGCATCATCGTCCCAGGGGATGAAGTCTCCGTACCTCACAGCGCCAAGCAGGGTGCCGTAGCCAAGGGCATAAGTAATGCCCTCTTTGCGGCAGAAGGCGTCGATGTCCTTCAGGATTTCCAGAAGGTTCGCGTGTATTTCCGTGAGGGTCAGTACTTGCATACGGTGCAGATTTTATCGTCACGGTCACGGTTGCCGGAGACTCCGGGGCGGGGATAGACGAAAGTGGGGTCAGGGATGCGCCAGTCAAGGCCGTAGCGGGCAACTACAAAGCCCTCTGCGGTGGTTGTAACGGGAAGGGTGATGTTCTCGAAGGGAAGGCGCTCGGTGACGGGGGAGAAGGGGACGTCGAACTCCACCACGCGGAGGCCGCCATGCTTCTGGACGGACTCGCCGAAAGACTTGCAGTCGCGGAAAGGGTAGAACATGTAGCCGCGGTAGGTGTCGCCCTCCACGGGATCGTAGAAAAAGATGTCTACGCCTATGTGGTTCCATTTCCAGGTTTCCTCGCGGGCGTAGTCTCCGCCGTCTACAAGCAGGGTGCGCTTGAGTACAAAACCCTCTCCCTCAAGAGCTTTGTGAAGGGCGTCGATGCCTCCGGGAAGGTGGTCTGTCCAGACGCCCATGTCCGCGTCGTCATCGTGCTTTATGAATCCCTTTTCCCGGATGGCGCCAAGAAGGGTGCCGAATACGGGGCTGAAGGGAATGCCTGCGCCGGTGAGGGCGCGGTCAAAGGCCTGCAGCATGGGAATGCCGTAGCGGCGTATGAGCCTGAGGCGGCGGGGCTTGATGTAAATCTTGTTCCAGAACTCCTTGAGTGTCATAAGCTGTAGTATTTTGCCATTTCCAGCCAGTTGTTGAGGCTTTCTCCCATGGCGGCGCCGCAGGATTCGCGGTAAAGGGCCCATACAAACCAGTACCATGCTATGAGCGCCGTATAGATGAGGTAGTGCTCCTCCAGCTGGGGTGTCCAGTCCTGAAGGAGGTATTCCCGGATGGTAGCCCTGGCCCTGTCCTTGTCGTACATGGCGTCCACGATGTAGTAGCCAACGTCTATTCCGGGGTCGGAGAATCCGGCATACTCCCAGTCTATGAGGATTACGCCGCCTTCCGGGGTAAACATCCAGTTGTGCTTGTACGTGTCTCCGTGGCAGAAGCACTTTCCGACGCCGTCCCCAACGGTTTTTTCATAGAGATGGCCGATGCGCGATTCCAGTTCCCGGTAGGGCTCAAAGCAGCCCGGGGCCTTCTCTTCCAGGAGTTTTATCATCTCCAGGGAGTCTTCCCAGGGGCGGAGGCCCCAGCCTACGGAAACGCCGGAAGAGTGCAGCCGGCGAAGGGTTTCAAGCACTTTTGCGGTGTCTTCTGCCGATTCGTATTCAGGTTCCCGGAAACTCTTTACATAGGAGCTTATCTTCCAGCCCTCCTCCACGTTCATGTAGATGTACGTGGGGTCTATGCCCAGCTGCTTTGCCTTTTCCAGGGAGGTGCGCTCGTGCGTACGGTCAATTATCTTTTCCGTGCCGTCGCCGGGATGGCGGTAGATATAGTCCTTGTCTCCGATGCGGAAGACGAAGGAGGTGTTTGTAAGGCCCTCGCTTATCTTCCGGAAGTCTGTTACGTCGGAGTCTTCGCAGCGGAAAACGCTTTTGATGTTGTCTATGATGCGGCTTCGTGAGTGCTCCACATATGCGGGGTCGAAGCGGCGGAGCTCGTCAAAATAGTCGAACTCATAGATTATGCCGCGGGGGTACTGGCGGAAGCGGAAGGGCGGGAGAACCGGCAGGTAGTCCCTCACCAGCCATTCCCAGTAAGACTGGTTGTACTTTCCGGTGATATCGGCCGATGCTATCTGGACGAACCTGCGGGCAAAATCCGCGCTCCAGAAGGAGTGGCCAAGGAGGATCTTTCCCCGCTGGCGGCCCTTTTCCATACGGACGATTCGGTCATCGGCCCCGAGGGTGACGAACATTTCCTTGGAGGCGAAATCCACTTCCTCGCCGGCGTAGAAAGAGAAAGGCTCTTCCGCATGGAAGGGATTCTCCGTGAAATAGTCGTCCGACGAGCAGATGTACGCGTTCTCAAGGTACTCGCGGGCGCAGAGAAGGCTCTGGATATTGTTCTTGGTATTGTACTCGGGGTTGTATATGAGTCTTGCGCCAAAACTTTGCGCAATGTAGGAGAACATCTCTTTCTTGTAGCCCAGAACCACCGTTATATCCTTGATGCCGGCTTCCTGGAGCTGGCGTATCTGGCGGTCTATGAGGCGTTCACCACCCACGGAGTAAAGGCCCTTGGGCTGCTCCAGGGACAGGGGGACGAAGCGCGTTGCCGCGCCTGCTGCAAGAATTACTGCGTGTTCTACCTTCATCAATACTTGTTTTTGGAGAATAATCCGCGGCAGGCGGCCTTGAGGACGCTCTCGCGGGCGCTGGTGTAGGGCTTCCCGGAAAGGATAAGCTGCTCTACCTTCAGGTCTTTTATCTGTGCGGCCGGAATGGTGTATGGGTTGGCGCTGAGAATTACCATGTCGGCAATCTTGCCAGGCTCAAGGGAACCGCGCTGGGACTCGTCAAACGTGGTCTTGTAGCCGTTGTAGGTGGCCATCCTCAGGGCTTCCTGGACGGAGATGCGCTGGCTTGCGACGGGGTTGTTCACGCAGCGGTCTATCCAGACGATGGGGTCCGGAGTTGTGCAGGGGGCGTCCGAGCCCAGGGATACCAGGATGCCGTTGTCGGCAAAATCCTTCACGGGGTTAAGGCGGGAGGCCCTTTCCTTACCCATGAGGCTCTCCAGGTAGCTGTCCGGCTCCTGCTTCCAGTTGATGAAGGCGCTCTGGATGGGCATTGCTATGCCGTATTCCTTACAAATCTTAAGGCCTTCCTCCGTGGGCAGGCAGTCGTGGATGATTCCGTGCCGATGGTCCTTGCGCGGGAAATCGTCCAGGGCGGCCTTGAGGGCGCGTGTGGCCTGGTCGAAGGCGCGGTCGCCGATGGCGTGCATCTCTATCTGGAGGCCTTCCCGGTTAGCTTTCTTGCAGAAATCGGCCACTTTCTCATCGGAATAATAGAGGACTCCGGAGGTGCCGTCCGTGTAGGGCTGGTTCATGGCGGCGTCCTGGGAGCCGAAGCAGCCGTCAAGGGCGCACTGGAAGCAGCCGCCTATGCGGGGAAGCTTGCGTGCCCTTGCCACGGAAACGTCCATGGGCTGGGGGAAAACCCTTACCTGGAAGCCGTTGGAGAGGGATTTTGCAAACAGGATCTCCGTGGTGATGTCCAGGTTGGCCACAAAGCCCACACCGCTCACGGTATGGATTTCCCCTATGCCGCGGGAGGCCTCGAAGTCTGCCGCCTGCTGCATCTTTGAGAAAAGGTCTACTATCGAGAGGCTGCCGGTAATGTAGTCCGATACCTTGAAAAACGCCTCCTGGTTCATCTCTCCGGTGTCCGGGTGGTAGCCACGAAGGGGACGCACCTTGGAATCCAGTTTCTTCAGGAGCTTGGAATTGACGATACAGGCGTGGCCGTCGTACTTTATCACCATCACTTCCTTGTCAGGGCATACGGCGTCCAGTTCCTCCCTGCTTATGAGGCGTCCTTCCTTTACGGAGTAGGGGGAGGCGCCAAAGGCTATGAGGGTCTTTGCCTTGCCGCTGCGCCTGTAGTAGTCTGCAAGCATCCTTGATATTTCCTCGTTTGACTCCGCGTCCATGACGTTGAGGCCGGAGTGGAAGATAGCAAAGGATGCAAAATGCTGGTGGCTGTCTACGAAAGAGGGGATGAGGGCCTTGTCTCCAAGGTCCGTAACAGGGGCCGATGCATATTCTTCAGGGAGGGTTTCCCCGGTGAAGACAATGCGTCCGCCGTCTTCAACCAGATACTTCCTGACGCTGTCTGCGGCGTCTACCGTGAGGATATTACCTTTGTATACTTTCATCGTTTGTAGTGCTTGTAGGTGGGATCAAGGGCGATGAGCTCCTGGAAGGAGTCTATCTCTACCACATCGGCCTTCTGGCACTCGTGGATCTTTACCTGGTAATTGTCCTTTCGGAGGACAAGCGGGACGAACTCGTAGAAGACGTCCTTTCCGCCTTCCTGGTTCCAGACCTCCTCAATGTCCTCACGCAGCTGCTCGCAGTCTTCAGGAGTCCAGAAGGAGATACCGTAACAGTTGAAGCACTCCGTGCCGCCCTTGCGGTAGTCCGTTGCATAGCCGTCTTTCTCTGAAAGGCACCAGTCGTCAGTTTCCCTGACGAATGAGCCAAGATAGTCCGACGATGCGTGGTACTTGCGTATCACGTCCGGATTTGCAATCAGAAGGTCTGCCTCGCAGATATAGCAGCCGCCTTCCAGCAGGTCAAGGGCGGCCCTGGCCGATGAAATGCTGTTGGTGCTGTCATAGAGGGGATTGTCTATGAACTTGAGCCCGGGGTACTTGGGGAGAAGCTCGTCAAAGCACTCTTTCTTGTAGCCGCGGACAATGGTGATGTCCTCTATCCCCGCTTCCAGGAGTGCGTCCAGAAGGGTGTCGATGATGCGTGTGCCGTGAACCTTGACCAGGGGTTTGGGGGTGTCAAGGGTGACGGGAACCATGCGGGAACCGAATCCCGCAGCCAGGATGATGGCTTTTTCTGCTGTGTATGTCATATTAAGTTCATTCCCCAGTCATAGACCTTGTCTATAACCGGCGTTTCTATATTGTTCTTTTCTGCAAGTTCCTTTATCCAGCGAAGGCCGAAGGGAAAATCCTCGGTGAAGTACCTGCTCCCGAAATCGGCCTTCCAGCCGCCAGGAACCTGCACCATGGGGCTGGTAATATTCAGGAAGGCAGGGATGGACGATATCTTCCGGGTGAGGGAAGCGGCGTCCGTGCTGTCGTAATAGTCCAGAAGGGTAGGGATGCCTTTGACGTCCAGGGCTTGAAGAAGGCGGAAAAACTCCGCGTCCATGTCTATCAGTACCTGTGACGATTGGTCCGTCCACTCCCTGTAGAAGAGGATGTTGTGATCCCAGATCTGGTTTTCCCGGCCGTTGAAAAGGGAGTAGAGCCTTCCGGTGTGGAGGATGGGGTTGGAATTGGTGAGGGATACCTGGAGGTAGTTGTCCGCAACCTCTACAGGCGTCTGGAAAAGACTCTCGAGAGTGCCTGCAAAGGCTTCCGGGAGGTTTTCCAGGGCAACCAGCAGGCTTTTCTTGTAGCCAAGAAGCAGCGCGCTGGAGCCATATTCCCTTACCCTGGCTATGTACGGAACCCTCTGGAACCCGAAGAGGCGGGCGCCGGTCCCGAGTATTTCATGGGCAAAGAAGAAAAACCCAGTGCTGGACACCACTGTGCCTACTGCGGCCGTTCCGATGAATGGCCTTATATCCCTGAGGGTCTTTTCAATAAGATATCCGGGGACGCACAGAAGGACGATATCGGATCCCGACACGGCATCTTCAGGGAGGGACGACACGCACTTCAGAGGCCCCGCGAATACCTTTCCTTCAGGGTCTGTGGCTTCCACCCTGGAGCGCCAGCTGCCGGGATGGCCGGAGAGGATGCTTACCTCTGCCCCGCCGGAGGCGAGGACAGCTGCGCAGACGTGGCCCAGGGAGCCGCCGCCGCATATGCAGACCTTTGTTGCCGGAGCTGTCATGTTTCCCTTTATTAATCCTACAAATATAATAACTAATTTTGGGAGTTTAGGAGAATTATGGATATATTTGCACTGATGATTAACACAGTAGAAACAGCCATCCCGGGAGTTGTGATAGTGGAGCCGGTGGTTTTTGGAGACGCCCGCGGGTATTTCTTCGAGAGTTGGAGCCAGAGGGACTTTGACGCCGCCGTCGGCCCCGTTGTCTTTGTTCAGGACAACGAGAGCAAAAGCAGGTATGGGGTGCTTCGCGGTCTGCATTTCCAGAAAGGGGAGTATGCCCAGGCCAAACTGCTGAGGGTAGTGAAAGGCCGCGTCCTGGACGTGGCTGTAGATATCCGCATCGGCAGCCCCACATTCGGAAAACACGTTGCCGTAGAACTGTCGGAGAGCAATCACAGGCAGCTGTTCATCCCCCGCGGCTTCGCTCACGGGTTTGCCGTGCTGTCGGAAGAGGCCGTCTGCCAGTACAAGACAGACAATTTCTACAAACGTGAAGCGGAAGGCGCCATTGCCTGGAACGATCCCGCCCTGGGGATAGACTGGCGGCTTCCCGCAGAGGACATAATCCTCTCTGAAAAAGACTCCCGCAACCCCCTCCTTAAGGATATCCGGCTATGAATGTGCTTGTAACCGGGGCCGCCGGCCAGCTAGGGAACGCCCTCAGGCGCATTGCTCCCGGCTTCATATACTCCGATATAGCCGGGGAGGGGAATGTTTTCCTGGACATCACGGACGCCGATTCGGTAAATGCTTTCGTCAAGGAGAATTCCATCGACGTAATAATAAACTGCGCCGGTTATACCAATGTGGACGGGGCTGAGGACAATCCCGGTGCCGCATATCTTCTCAATGCCACCGCCACCGGGTACCTGGCAGACGCCATCAAGTCCCGTGACGGTCTTCTGGTGCATATTTCCACTGACTATCTCTTTGGCGGAGAGCCTTGTGATGCGCCTATTAAGGAAAATGCAAAACCTTCTCCACTGGGCGTTTATGGCCTTTCAAAACTCCGTGGAGAGGAACTTGTGCTCTCTTCCGGGGTAAAGCACGTCATATTCCGTACCGCATGGCTATACAGCCATACCGGGAAAAACTTTGTGAAGACAATACTCTCTCTCATATCCTCCCGCCCTTCCATAAAGGTTGTGAGCGACCAGACCGGCACCCCGACATATGCAGGGGACCTTGCCGCAATGATTCTCGCGGCTCTTGACAGGTATGCAGACGGCACTCTTCCATATGGTATCTACAACTATACCGGGGAGGGCGCGGCGTCTTGGTACGACTTTGCCGTTGCGATAGCATCCATTTCCGGGAATACCTCCTGCGTCATCAATCCCTGCCGCACCGGAGATTATCCCGTAAAGGCAAGGCGTCCGGCATACTCCGTTCTGGACAAGTCGCTCGTGAAAGAGGCTTTCCATGTATCAATTCCGTACTGGAAAGACACTCTTGAAGCTTTTTTGAAATCGGTGGAAAAATAATTTTTTCTGTAAAAAAGCATTAAGAAACACGCAAAATCGGTAAAAATCGTGTGATACCACACTTTTTTTCCACCGATTCATGGTCTTCTGCGCCCGGCCCGCTAGTTTTGCACCAGAACCAATGGCAAACCAGCATGAAACGAAGCATAGTCAAAGGCCGGAAGTATATAACTACCAATACCGTCTTCATAAACGCACTGTCTGCGTGCCGCGTTTCTGTGGCCATCACTGCGCTCCTGCAGTTTCCGGCCTTTCTTGCTTCGTGTACGCAGGAACAAATACAGGTAAGGATAGACAAGGCGCCACACCTGTACAGTTACGGATCAGTCGATGTTTTTGTTTTTTGCAACGAGGCGCCTTATCTTCTGGACTCTTATCAGCAGTTCCCGTCCACTGATGCGCCCGTGTACGTGTCGTCAGGGCAGGGGAGCAAGATTATAGCGGCATTGTCGGCAAAAGAAGGGGACCTGTATGCAAGGGCGGGCGTGAGGACATATCAGGACCTTTGCCGCGTGTCCTTTCCGCTTCTGGAAGACTCCCCGTCGGCTCCCTGTTTCTATGGAACGGTGACAGTGGGAGAAGGCAGTTCCAGAAGTGCTGCGATGGAAGTTTCGCCCCTCATTTCATCTATCCGGGTAAGGTCCGTCTCCTGTGACTTCGGCGGGCGGCCGTACGAGGAACATGGGTTCCATAATGACCGTCTCTATCTTGTAAATGTTGTTTCTGAATTCTGCCCGCTACAGGCAGAAGGCGGACGCCCGGTTTCCTGGCTCAATTACGGAGCCATGACGGATGACCATCCTTACATAGCGGCCCCAGGGTACGGAGACATCGGCAGGGAAAGGGTTTATCCGGATATGGTTCTTTTCTGTTACCCAAATCCAAGGGGGAGCCCTCCGACGCGCCTGGTCCTTGAAGGTACAGTGGGCCCTGAAAGATGCTTTTATCCAATTAATATCGATGTGCCGCGGGGAGGAATGGCCGTGAATCTGGACATAACCCTGCACCGGATGGGAACCCGGGATCCGGATTCCCCGGCCGCTCCGGGCACTTATACCGTAGAATACTCAACCGTTCCGTGGAATGAGAAAGAAGCCGTCGTGGAGGATTTTTGAAATATTCCTTCTTTTAGTTTCCTGCACCGGTGAATCCGGGCCTTACTGCCTGTCTACCACTTTCTGTCTGTCACCGCAAATGTTTACAAAGGCGTCAGACCCGGACCCGGTGCTTATATCGGACTATAACCTGCTTATCTACAATGGCTGCGGCGTACTGGAGGAGAGCGTATGGGTTCCTGAAAGGGAAGCCGGGGAGATGGCGTCGTACAGTACCGTGCTGCTGTCCGGGGGGTCTTACACCGTAATGGCGGCGGCAAACCTGGGCTACGCGCTTGGGAACCTTACCATGGACCAGGCGCTTGAACTGCGGCACCACCTTGCCTACCCGGACGAGTACTCGCACGGGATTCCCATGGCGGCGGTAGTCAGGGACGTTCCTTCGGGGGATGTTGTCCGGATCCCCCTGGAGAGGCTAATGGCTGCCATAGACGTCAGTCTTGACCTGAGTATGCTGGACCCGGACGTCAGGCTTACGCCCGTTGAGGTAAGGATAGGGAAGTGCCCCCAGGCCGCCAGGCTGTTTTCCCCCGGCAGGGCGGAGCGCTTTTTCACGGGAGGCTTTGTCCGCAGCGGACGGGACCTTGACGACCTTAACCGCGGTGGGAAAGTCCGGCTGTACATGCTTGAGAACCTTTCCGGTGACAGGCCGTCCTCATATATAGAAATGAAATCGGCTTACCATGGCAACGGAGGCCACAGTAAGCCGGAAGAATACCTTGTCTACCGCTTCTATCTTGGCGGAGAGGGCTCCTTTGACATTGCCCGGAACACGCTCTGCAGCTTTGTGGTGCGTCCCGTGGGGGACGGCCTGTCCGCGGAGGACGGCTGGAGGGTGGACCGCAGCGGCGTTGATTAGCCGCCGAAGTTGTCGAACAGGATGCTCTCGGGCTCTACGCCAAGGGAGTCCAGAAGGTCGCAGACACACTTTGTCATCATGGGCGGGCCGCACATGAAGTACTTGATGTCCTCGGGGGCTTCATGGTTCTTGAGGTAGGTTTCGTTCATCACATTGTGTACGAAACCGGCGGTGTACTTGACGCCTGCGGCATCGGCGGCCGGGTCCGGACGGTCAAGGGCAAGATGGAAGTGGAAGTTGGGGAAATCTTTCTCGATTTCGGCGAAATCTTCCAGGTAGAAGGCTTCCACAAGGGCGCGGGCGCCGTAGAAGAAGTGGACTTCTTTCTTGGTCTTGAGGGTCTTGAAAAGGTGCATGATGTGGCTGCGGAGAGGTGCCATGCCGGCGCCGCCGCCCACAAAGACGTATTCCTGGCTGTCGGGATCGTCCTTGGGGAGGAGGAACTCTCCGTAAGGGCCGGAGATCATGACCTTGTCGCCGGGTTTGCGGGAGAAGACATAGGTTGACGCTATTCCCGGAGGAACGCCGGGGACGAACTTGAACACGCCCTTGGGCTGGGTCCTGTCAAACGGAGGCGTGGCAATTCGCACGTTCAGTTTGATAAGGTCCTTCTCTGCAGGATAGCTGGCCATGGAGTATGCCCTGATGGTGGGTACGGTGTTCTTGAACTTCAGGGAAGTAATGCCGTACTTGTCCCAGTCGCCTTTGTAGATGTCGGCTACGCCCATATCGGCAAAATCGGCCTCATACTCGGGGATGTCTATCTGGATGTACTCGCCGGACTTGAAGTCTATGTGCTCTCCTTCCGGGAGGCGGACGGTGAATTCCTTGATGAAGGTGGCGACGTTCTCGTTGGAGATGACCTCGCACTCCAGTTTCTTGACGCTGAGGGCGCTTTCGGGAACTGCAATGGAGATGTTGTCCTTGACCTTTACCTGGCAGCCAAGGCGCCATCCTTCCTTGATCTGCTTGCGGGAGAAAAAGCCCGTTTCAGTGGGGAGGATGGTTCCGCCGCCTTCCAGGACCTGCAGTTTGCACTGGCCGCAGTTGGCCTTGCCGCCGCAGGCGGAAGGGAGGAAGATGCCGTGGTCCGCGAGGGTGTGCATGACGTCGGAGCCGGGAGTGACTTCCAGTTCCTTGGCGCCGTCGTTGATGTTTATCTTGACGGTGCCGGAAGGGGTGACGGCAGCCTTGATGACAAGCAGCAGGGCAACCAGAACAAGAGTCACAACCACTATGACCGCAATTGAAAACAGAATGGTATTTGTCATATTGCAGTCCTCCTACAGTGCTATTCCCATGAAGGTCATGAAGGCAATGCCCATGAGACCCACGGTTATGAAGGTTATGCCAAGGCCCTTGAGGGCGTCGGGAACGTTGGAGTAGCTCATCTTCTCGCGGATGGCGGCCAGGGAGACTATGGCAAGGAACCAGCCAAGGCCGGAACCAAGGGAATAGACCGTGGCCTCACCTATGTTCAGGAAGTCTTTCTGCTGCATGAAGAGCGATCCGCCAAGGATGGCGCAGTTCACTGCAATAAGGGGCAGGAAGATACCCAGCGAGGAGTAGAGTTCCGGAGAGAATTTCTCTACCACCATTTCCACTATCTGTACTATTGCGGCGATGACTGCTATGAAGACGATGAAGCTGAGGAAGCTCAGGTCTACGCCTTCGATGAGGGCGTCGGGCGCCAGCACGTAGCGGTTCAGGAGATAGTTCACCGGAAGGGTGATAAGGAGCACCGCAATCACGGCCAGACCAAGGCCTGCAGCCGTTTTTACGTTCTTGGATACTGCCAGGAAGGAGCACATTCCCAGGAAGTATGCAAATATCATGTTGTCCACGAAGATGGACTTGACGAATAAGCTTAAAGTTTCCATAGGGCGTGCGTTTTACTTTTCCTGAAGGTCTTTCTGGATACTGCGCTGCACCCACACTATGCATCCCAGGAGGATGAGGGCGAATGGCGGCAGGATTACCAGGTTGTTGGGAACGTAACCGAAGCGGTTCAGGATGTCGATACCGAAGAGGGTACCGCTTCCAAGAAGCTCGCGGAAGAAGGCGACAATGATGAGGATGAGGCCGTAGCCTGCGCCGTTTGCCACGCCGTCAAGGAATGACGGCCAGGGCTTGTTGCCAAGGGCGAAAGCCTCGATGCGGCCCATCACTATGCAGTTGGTGATTATGAGGCCGATGTATACGCTCAGCTGCTTGTCAATGGCGTATGTGGCTTCGAAGCTCTTGAGGACCTGGTCCACCAGGATTACCATCATGGCAACAACAACCAGCTGGACGATGATACGTACGCGGCCGGGAATGGTGTTGCGCAGCAGGGAGAGGATAAGGCTGGAAATGCCGCACACCACAATCACGGACAGAGCCATGACCAGGGCGCCCTTCAGCGTTACCGTAACCGCCAGGGAAGAGCAGATGCCAAGCACCAGGACGGTGATGGGATTGCCCTTGAATATGGGGTTCAGAATGGTTTCTTTGAGTTTTGCATCCATATCTTATTCCTCCTCTTTGCTAAAATAATTTGCATAGGCGGCAAGCCAGGTGTCGATGGCGGCATCAAGACCCTTGGAGGTCATGGTTGCGCCGGAGATGGCGTCAATCTGGCCGCCCTTGGAGAGGTCCACGACGTTGGCATCGGCAAAACTGGCGGTCTTGCCCACGAACTGTGCCTGGAAGGAAGGATCGTCCTTGATCCTGGCGCCAAGGCCGGCGGTCTCGGACTCGTGGTCGAAGTAGGCGCCGCCCATGGTGACGTTGTCCGCCTCGAAGGAGATGTAGCCCCAGATGGGACCCCACAGTCCTGCTCCGTAGATGGGAACCACCGTGCGTCCGTTCTTGAAGACGAATACCGGGAGCTCCGGCTCGCCGGTCTTGTTGGCTCCGCCTTTGATGTTGTAGTTCTGGCGTTTGAGGGGCTTGGGACCGTAGACTTCAAGATTTCCGAGGTCGCGGATCACGTTCCCGTCAAGGCCGATGGTGAAAGCCTTCTCAATCTCTTCCGTATACTTTTCCAGTTTCTGGGTGTTGGAGAGTTTGTCAAGGTCTGCCTTGGTGCCGTACTGTGCGGCGGTGAGCATCTGGGAGATGGTCTCCGCCTTCTCGTTGGCATCCTGCCTGCTCTTGAGGCTCTGTGAGACGAAGGCAAGCAGAGCAGCCACCACTACCACTATTACAGTGGTGTAAACAAGGGTGTAGATGTTACTGTTTGTATTCATGGCTGCTAGGCGTTAAGGATTCTTTTTGCACGGCGGTTCACGGCGGCTGTTACCACACAGTGGTCTATGAGCGGTGCAAAGGTGTTCATAAGGAGAATTGCCAGCATCATGCCTTCCATGTAGCCGGGGTTCCAGAGGCGTACTACTACTGCCAGGGCGCCAACCAGGAAGCCATATATCCACTTGCCGGTTTCCGTCTGGGCGGCGGTAACGGGGTCTGTTGCCATGAAGACGGAACCGAAGAGGAAGCCGCCCATGACAAGCTGGTAGTAGCAGGGTAGCTGAGTTGCGCCGGCAATGTTGCCAAGCCAGCCCACCAGGAGGCCGCCGGCAATGCTGGAGACCATGATCTTCCACGATGCTACGCCGGTCCATACCAGGAGGATGGCGCCAAGGAGTATGGCCACCACGCAGGTTTCACCGGTACTGCCGGGGATGAAGCCCCAGAACATGTCCATGAAGGAATACTGGCCGACAGCGCCGGAAATGGCGTCGTAGGCGCCTTCGTTTGCTATTGCCAGGGGAGTTGGAGCGGAGATGGCGTCAACATACCTCAGGGAGCCTACCCAGGTCTTGGAAACCCAGACGCTGGAACCGGACATGCTGGAAGGATATGAGAAGAACAGGAATGCGCGCGCAACCAGTGCGGGGTTCCAGATGTTCATGCCGGTGCCGCCGAAGACCTCCTTCACGAATATGACGGAGAACGCCACGGCAAGTGCCAGCATCCACAGGGGAACGTCCACGGGGACGATGAGGGGAATCAGGAAACCCGTCACCAGGTAACCTTCGTTAACCTCCTCGCCGCGGATCTGGGAGCTTGCAAACTCAATTGCAAGGCCAACCACATATGAGACCACGAACAGAGGGAGCATCCTCAGGAGACCGTACCAGAACATATGGAAGAAGCTCCAGTCAAGGCCGTAGAGGGTAGAGGTCTGGAGGCCCACGTTGTACATGCCGAACAGTGCGGCGGGTACAAGGGCGATGACCACCATGATCATGACGCGCTTGAGGTCGATGCCGTCACGCACGTGTGCACCCTTTGCCGTTACGGTGCCGGGGACGCGGAGGAAAGTATCGAAAGCGTCGATAGTAGAATGAAGCCAGTACAGCTTGCCGCCTTTCTCAAAAAGGCCAGTTTTCTTTTCGTCTGCCATAGCTTATGCCATTTCTTTGATCATGAGGTCTATACCCTTCTGGATAATGGCCTGGATCTCGTTCTTGGAAGGATCTACATAATCGCACAGGGCAAGGTCTTCCGGGAGCACTTCGTAGATGCCGAACTTTTCCATCTTCTCAATCTCTCCGGCAAGGCATGCCTTGATGAGGTAGATGGGGAAGATTTCCATGTGGGTGACATCCTCGAAACACTTGGTTTCCACAAAGGCGCGGGGACCGCCGTGCAGGTTGGTGTCCATGTCGTATTTCTTGTCCGGGGTGAGCCAGGAGAAATAGCACCAGGAGGTGCTGTGCACCTTGGGACGGATGGGCTTTGCCCAGCCGAACCATTCCCTCTCATAGCCTTCGCGAAGAAGGGTGAGCTGATTCTGGAAGAAGCCAAGATAACCGTTTTTGCCAAGGTTCTCTCCGGTGAGGGCGTCTCCGCCGATTACGCGGACGTCCGGCAGGATGTGGGCAATCTGCTCCACGGGGGTGCCGGGAAGGCAGGTGACATAGCCAAGATGGGTTGCCGCAGGGCCGGTTACCGCCACTTTGCGTGTAAGGTCAAGTTTGCCCGTGCGAAGCAGGCGGCCGATCGCTGCAAGAAGGGCAGGGTCCACGGTCCAGACCACTTCTCCCTTCTGGATGGGGGCGATGTGGCTTATCTGGACGCCGACGTTTCCGGCAGGATGAGGGCCTTCCACGGTGTGAAGGACGGCGTTCTCTACCTTATGGAAAGGGGAACTGGACCACACTGAGGCGTTAACGCAAATGTGGACGGGCGCGAACTTGCCAAGGGCGTCCACCGCGGCCTGGATATCATCCAGGGAGTCCTTAAGGGTGAATTCCGTGTCTGGAGCAAGGGGGGCGGTGCTGAAACTGGAGATGAAAATTGCCTTGGGGGTGACCTGGGTATCGGCCATTACCCCATAGGGGCGCTGGACGATTGCACACCAGAGGCCGCTGTCCAGAAGAACCTTCCTTACATCGGCGGCCTTGTCCGGTACTCCGGTGGGGAAGGATGCGTACTGCATCTGTTCTCCGGCTTCTACCAGGACGGCGAGCAACTTTCTCTTTTCTCCCCTGACGATTTCCTTAACCTTTCCGCTGACGGGGGAGGTAAGGAGAATCTCGGGGTGCTGTTTGTGGCACATGAGGGGCGATCCGGCCAGGACGGGGTCTCCTTCCTTAACAAGGAGTTTTGGTACGAACCCCTTGAAATCCGTAGGTTTTACTGCAACCACGTCAGGCCTTACAACCTTCATTACCACGGGGTTCGCTTCTCCGGCAAGGGGAACGTCGAGACCCTTTTTAAGTACGAGATTGTTGGACATTATAAAAATAGGTTTTGAGTATTTCTTTTATACTGTGCGAAGATACGGATTTTTTTGCTAAATTTGTGTGTTTATTTAGGAATTTAACCACTTAAAACTAATATGAAAAAACTCTTACTGACTGCTATCGCAATCATCGCATCGGGCTCCATGCTCGTTCTTTACGCACAGGAAGAAAAGGAAATGAAAACCGGTTGGAGCTTCGGCGTTCTGCCCACTGCAACGTATTCCGTCGATAACGGCTTCCAGGCAGGTGCCTTTGGAGACATCTATTATTATGGTGACGGCAAAACATATCCGGATCCCCTCCACAAGATAAGCTGGGAAGGCTCCTACTTCACCCACAGCCACCGTATGCGCCTTTATCTCGCATACGACTCCAAGTACCTCATTCCCAACATGCGCGTAAACGCATCCGTCACCTACATGACAGACCCTCTGTACAGCATGTGGGGCTTCAACGGTGCAGCTGCAACGCAGGGTACAGATAATTATTTTGGCGATAATCACGTTTGGGGCAACAGAGACGTCACAATCCCTGAGTCTATCACCAACCCTACTACACTTACAAACGTG
>JAEEGF010252401.1_pt1 | contig 25651 bp, 17 predicted proteins | sample 9134171 | NCBI WGS metagenome assembly JAEEGF01 (sample SAMN16246542, study PRJNA631951) | gut metagenome | biome: gut microbiome; feature: rumen; material: AP-attached | host: Bos | place: Iran: Karaj | collected 2018-10 | reverse complement strand
TTCGCTCATCCGCAAGCTTGGCTGCGTTGTCGATGCAGTCTCCGCTGGTGAAATTGTGCGCGCCCTCAAGGCCGGCTTCAAGGGTGGACAGCAGAAGGGCAAGGTTCCTGAAATTGTCTACACAGCTGATATCTTTGATCGCGATGCTCTCGAGCTCGTGAAAAAGTACGACATCGCCGTGAACGTGGGCTCTCCGGACATGATCCAGCAGCTCGCTGATTTCGGTGTGAAGTCTGAACTCACCATCCGCGTGAATCCGGGCTTTGGCCATGGCCACTCCCGCAAGACGAATACCGGTGGCGACCTTTCCAAGCACGGCATTTGGCACGAACAGATGAAGGACTGCATCAAGCTCGCCCAGAGCAACGGCATGTGGATTACCGGTTTGCACATGCACATCGGTTCCGGCACGGATTTTGAACACTTGGCCCAGGTTTGCGATGCCATGGTGGACGCTAGCCGTCACCTCGGTTCTCACCTCCGCACGATTAGCGCTGGTGGTGGCCTCCCGATTCCGTATCACGAAGAAGAAAAGGGCAACCGCATTGACGTGAACGCTTACTATAAGCTTTGGGACGATGCTCGCAAAAAGATTCAGCAGAGCATTGGTCACGACGTGCACCTCGAAGTGGAACCGGGTCGTTACCTTGTTGCGGAAAGCGGTTACCTCGTTGCCGAAATCCGTGCAGTGAAGAAGCAGGGTGATAATTTGTTCTACTTGCTCGACGCAGGCTTTACCGATCTCGTGCGTCCGAGCTTCTACGGCAGCTATCACGGCATTTCTATCGTTGCCCGCGACGGTCGTGAATTGAACGAAACTGTTGACGCTGTTGTGGCAGGCCCGCTCTGCGAATCCGGTGACGTGTTCACGCAGGAAGAAGGCGGCTTTGTCGTGACTCGCAAGCTCCCGAAGGCAAAGGTCGGCGACCTCCTGGTTCTCCATGACGCCGGTGCTTACGGTGCCGCCATGAGCAGCAACTACAACAGCCGTCGCTACGCTGCCGAAACGATGTTTACAAATGGCGAAATCAAGCTCATTCGCGAACGCCAGACTTTCGAACAGCTCTTGCAGAACGACCGCATCATCGAATTGTAAACTTCGCATAGCTTCGTTGCTAGGCCGATGAAGTGATTGTATAACTTCATTGCGATAGTGTGCCGCTACTGCATAAGCGTTTGTCATTCCCGCCTCGTGCGGGAATTTTTTATATATACTGAGGATATAAAGACTCAACGAAGTTATCAATAGCGGCGTTATCAATCGCTCCCTGAAGAGCACTTCTCTCGCAAGAGAGATGGCAGCCTGCGGCTGCCTGCTTGTCGGCTCGGAACAAACCTATAAGCGAGTAAAGCAGAAATGTTTACATTTCTATTTTCGAGCGACTGGTTTGGTACTTGTACAATGGGCCTGCGAGCGGTCCCGCTTCACTCGCCTTACGTCGCAGTGTCTGCCTACGCAGCCCAAGGGGGCTGCTCAGATATTTTCAATATCCTCTTTACAATTCATCACGATTGTTCGATAGAGTAGATAGAACGCATGTTCTAATCTCCGTTGGTGTTGCCTCGGCTCCGGTGAGATATTCGGGGCTTTTTTTGTATATAAATTTTTAATTAACGCAATTGGTTTATTGTCTTTACAAATGTTTTACATTCTTGCCCTTGCCAAAAATGGGGTGTTAGCTACATTTCCTCTTGCGGTTCCGAACAGTGCGGATTCCAAGATGCATTTGACAATTGTCAAATGTTTTTTTTGTTTCTCGGAGTTTTGCGCAATATGGAAAACGTGAATATCATAATTCCCGAATGTCTTAAAGGGGCGAAATATTTGCATCCCGGTTATGGTCCTGCATTTCGCAAGATGCTCGAACAGCCAGATGTCATGGCGGATTTTATCAACAGCATTCTTCATTTGGATGGAAAACGTAAAGTGGTTGACCTCGCGACGGCATTTGAACAGCCCATCGACGTGTTTTACCCTGAAAACAAGACGTTCTTCTTTGACGCCCACGTCTCTACGGCAGACCGCCGCTATACGGATCTTGAACTGCAACGTGCTCGGCATGCGTTCTTTGTCGAAAGGACTCTTATCTACAACGCATATCACGTTATCCATAGCAAGCGTATTTTCGAGATTGCCCGCGAGAAGGAAAAACTCAAGGACAACGCGGTTATCCGCCGCCGTTACGAACTCCCGGAACTGATGTCCGTGTGGATTTGTAATTTCAGGCCGCGTCCGGACGGCCCCGAACATGACGATTACCGCGATTATTGGGCGGTTTACAGCGGCAATGACTTGAAGAAAAAGGTAGCCCTACCCGTCTCGGAAAAATTAAAGTATCTTATAATAGACTTGCCGAAGTTCGTCAAGGACCATCCGGCCATTGAATCTCGTGAATCCTTTTGGCTTCACTTGCTTGCGTCCGGAGTCCCAGGCGTACCGCAGACGGATGACCCGATTTTCTGTAAGGCCATTAATAATCTGCTGGTTGTGAATGCAAGTCAGGAACTTTTAAACAGGCAGGCGGAAATGATGACATTCAATTACTCTCACGAAATGGACGACATCGAAGCTATGCTCATCGATGCGAAGAACGATGGTCGTGAAGAAGGTCTTGAACAAGGTCTTGAACAAGGTCGTGAAGAAGGGCTTGAACAAGGGCTTGAACGAGGGCACGATGACGTTTTGAGTGTTCTGCATGATGTAGGTATTTCTGCTAACCAAATAGCAGAAGTTCGGACGAGATTAGCTGTTCTCGGTAACCATGAGACAAAATTCTAATAGTTGTCCGGAGTCTTTCGCGAAATATTGGAAAAAGTCTTCGGCATTTAGAAAAGCTGAGTGAATAACGTGAGTGTTATGCGATAAAAAAGTTCACTTGTCCTCGCACTTGTTGCGGCTCTGCCTTTTTACTATCTTTGGCCTCGGAAAAAAGACTATGGGAAATTTACGTGCGATTCTCATGCCTGTTGCAATCCTTGCGGGCATTCTCATTCCTCAGGCGCACTTTCTGTCGCCGCTCTTGCCGTTCACTATCGGCATCATGATGTTCCTTACGTTCGTGACGAAAATCCCGCCGCAGACGCATGGTTACACGTTCAAGATTGAAGCTCGTGCGTTTATCGCAAGCCTCGTTATCATCGCAGCCCTTTGGGGCATTGTGGAGCTTTTTCACTTGCCGCGTGAAGTGCTTTTGGGTGGGGCGATTATTGCGCTTTGCCCGCCCGCGAATGCTGCACCTGCGATGGCGAAAATGCTTGGCGGCAGTGCGTCCTTGGCGCTCAAGATTTTTCTCAGCGGAAATCTGATTGCCTGCTTTAGCATCCCAATTGTCTTTGGCTATTTGACCGGCGCCGAGGCGGACCTCTCTGAAATCGCGATGAAGATTTTCAACACCATCCAACCGATTATCAGTATTCCCTTGGCATTTGCGTTTGGGCTGCGCAACTTTTATCCGGAACTTGCCGACCGTGCCGCAAAGTATCAGAAATATACGATGTTCGTGTGGACGTTCTCGGTGTTCATTATCTTGTCCAAAGCAAGCTTTGACATCCGCGAGATGGGCTTTGCCGACTTGTGGAATAGCGGAAAGCTTCCGCTCATGGCTGCGGTATCGCTTGTGCTTTGCCTTTTGCAGTTCTGGCTCGGCTGGGTGTGCGAACGTGGCCGCCGTCCCATCGAAGGCTCGCAGAGCATGGGACAAAAGAACACGACACTCGTGATTTGGGTTTCTAGCCTTTACGCAGGCCCGGTGGTCGCTCTCGCCCCGACTTGCTACGTTGTTTGGCAGAACCTCGTGCTCAGCTACATGACTGCAAAGATAAAACCGGCCAAAAAAGCGGAATGAGCGATAATTTTTGGTCGAAATTTTAGACAATTTTAAAGTTTGTACCTATAAATTGTTGTTTTATGCATTTTTATAGGTACAAAAAGGTTCAAAACGGGGTGTTTTCTATTTTATAAAGCGGATTCTATGGATTTATGTACCTATAAACAACGTGAAAAATCGTTTTTATAGGTATTTTCGTGCTTAGCTTGTACGCAAAAATGAAAAAGTGTACCTATAAAAGTGCTGATTTTTTAATTTTATAGGTACGAAATGTCCAATATCAATGGATCCTATCGCCTTCGGCTCCAGGATGACATCCTCTTACAGCTCATGCCTCATCACTTTCCTAACCACTAACCACCAACCACTGTTTACTAACCGCTTTCACTTTCTTACTTGAACCTTCACTTCGATCAGGAGCCAAATGCTGGCCTCGGTCATGCCCAAGCGTGTTTTGCCGCGACGCTCTCCTTATGAAGTTGTCGCCTCTTGTCTAATTCCTAGCCACCAACCACTGTTTACTAACCACAATTCTTTCGTCTTTCGTCTTTCGTCTTTCGTCTATTTTATAAATTATAACCATGAAGTTGAATGCCAAGTTTTTCGCATTGTTTTTAGGCGTGTTCTCTTTAGCGTCTTTGGCGCATGCCGTGGATACGCTCGAAGTGTTTGTATTGCGTGTGCAGTTTAAGGAAGAAAAGCCGAGTGATAATTCGCTCACGACGGGTACTGGGCTTTTTGACTCGGATACGGCGACGTATAATCTGGATCCGTCGGGGAGCCGCAAGAGTATTCATTATTGGAGAAAGCATCTTGCCTTTGCGAATGCTTATTACAAAGCTGCAAGCGGCGGCGAACTTTTCGTCAAGGATAGCATTATCCCCACGGTTTTCGAAATAGACAAGCCGATGATCGACTACAACCGCACGCAAAAGATGAAAGGTGAAAAGGCTGCCGCCTACGACGAGGCGCGCAGTCGCGATTACGTGCGTTTTGTCTATGATGCGGTGATGGCGGCCCATAAGTCCGAGAATTCTCCGTTTAAAATTCCGCTTTCTAAAAATCCCAAAACCAAGCGTGCGTTCATGATAGCCCATGCCGGTGCAAGCCGCCTTTTGGATGGCGGAAGCATGGGGACGAAGGGCGCGAACACGCCGGGCGATTTTTTGGACATCTATCTTTCGAGAGAAGATTGGGTCTGGGGTGATTCGCTTTCGGGAGTCGTGATTGCGGAGGATTCCTTGAACAATGGCCTTTTGTTGAAAGGTTCTGCAATTGATACGCTCAAGTCGGTTATGGTGGTGAGCGAAACGGCTTCGCAGGATGGGCTGAACTGGGGCATTAATGGAATTATCGTGAACCAGATCGGGCGTGAACTAGGAATGCCCAACACGTACGATGTGGCGAAGGGAATTTCTCGCCTCGGCTATTTCGACATGATGGACTTTGCGGGCTATAATGCGGGGAACGGGTTCTTCCCGGTATTGCCTGCGGCGTGGGAGCGCATTTACATGGGATGGTCCAGCGTCAAGGAAGTACGGCCTACGGCGGGTCATCCGGTGACGGTGGATATCGCTGCTGCGGGTAGCGGTCTCGGTACGGAAATCGTGAAGGTCGCTTTGAGCGGGAGTGAATATATCCTTATCGAAAACCGCCAGCGTTCCTGGAAAAAGGACGGAATGGTGGAGGTGTATCTCGGCGAAGCCAAGCAGAACGACGATACGACAGATACTCGTGAGATTCTTGTCGATAGTTTGAGTACGGTATTTTTGGATTCCATTTGTAACAACGGCAAGTGCGATCGTAACAAAAAGAAGGCGAAGGGACTTGTGCTTGGCGTGAGCAGCTTTGATGCGGGTCTCCCGGCAAGCGGCATTGCCGTGTGGAAGGTCAATGACTGGTATTTGCGTGAATCCTTGAAATATGGTTTTGCGAACCAATGGGGCGGCGATCAGTATCGCGACCACCAGTTCGGGCTTGCTCTTGTGGAATCGGACGAGGTGCTGAGCATTGGCAAGACGTTCAAGAATGCAATTGGCGAAGACTCCTATGATTACGGCAGCGGCACGGATTTGCTTCCGCATTTGCGTTATGCTAAAGACAAAAAATTTGATACGGTCAAGACGATTAAGCCCACGGGTTATGCGAATACGGCGACAATGCAGGGCGGTTATACTGGCCTCAAAATCTCCGTGGAAATTCCGAAAAATGCCCGCATTGAAAAGACCGCAAATGCGTTCATGGGCGATAGCGTCGTGAACTTTGCGGCTCCGGTGATTCGAGTGACGATTAGCGTCGATGACGGAAGCATCGAGAATTCCAAGTTCCCGAAGAACGTCGGGCTTGCGAATGCGGTACGCGGTGCTGTGTTCGTCAATTACGAAGATGACGAGACGGGCAAGGCAATCGTGTTTGCCTCCGAAGATGGAACGCTCCAGGCGATGAACGCCCTTGGCGATACGCTCTTTGCTTCGGATACTTCTGTTGTGCAGAACGCCTTGACGCGTGACGATGTAAAACACGAAATTCCGCTATACCGCGTGGGGCAGAATTTCGGAAAGCTCGTTGGCATTGCCGGAGATGGCGATCGCGTTTATTCTTTGCATGAAAATTATTTGGTGCGTACAGCTTTGAGTGCCGGTGTACCGATGCAGGATGTCATGGATTTGCAGAAAAAAGCGGCGGGGGTTCCTGCTGCGGGTGAGGTTATGGCTGGCCCGATTATCGCAAATTCGCACTTGTTCTTTGCTTCGGATTCTGGATTCTGGGTGGTGAATTTGTCAGATGAAATGACTCGCTCGTTTGTCTCGACCGGAGATATTCGTTACCCGCAGGACATGGCTCTTTGCAAGGTAGATGGCAAGGAATATTTTAGTGTTGTCGTTGGCGAAGATGGCAAAATTTTTATGCGCAAGTTCTCGCTTGAAAACAAGGCGGATGCAAAGCCAAGCTTTAGCAAGCTTAAGGCGGGGTACGCACAAGTGTCTGCGACCAAACACGAAAAGTTCCGCGTGGCCTGTACGGATTTGGACCGCGATGGAACTGTCGATGCCGTTGTGCTCGGCAGCCGTGGCACGGTTGCAAGTGTCAAGCTTGCCGAAGGTGGCGAGGTGAAGGCGAAATGGACCCGTGAATACAAGCGTGGTGCTGCTGGAACGAGCGGACTTGATGACGAAAATTCAGGAATTGCATTTGGCGATGTGAATGGCGATGCATATCCGGAAATCGTATTCCTTGGAGATAACCTCGTTTATGTGCTTGACCGTTTTGGCGTGCCGATAGACGGATTCCCGGTGACGATTAATCGCGGAGCGCCGATCGTCGGATTCCACAGTGACCCGTTGATTATCGATGTGAATGGCGATAAGGATAATTTGCCCGAAATTCTCGTGCCGTCCAACGATGGATTAGTTTATGCTTACACTGGCAAGGGCAAGCGCGTTTCGGAACGTTTCCCGCTTGCGGCGGGCAGTTTCGAACTGATAGATTCGCTCGAACAGGTCGTTCCGATGAGCATTTACGTGACGGATGCAGTCAAGGATTCCAAGGGGCCGGAGCTTTATGCGTTCCACAGGAACAGCGTGTCGGCGTTCCGCTTGGACAAGGCCGCGAATGGTGCTGAAAAAGCAGCCGCTGCATGGGCACTCCCTGCAGGTGGTAACGAACGCACCGGATTCTTCGATGCATCCAAGCTCGGCGATGTCGAAACTGCAAAAGCGAAAGACGAAATTTCGGACTTCTTCATTTACCCGAACCCGGTTCGCGGTGGCGATGCGAAAGTGCGTATGGAACTCGGTGCAAAGCCTGAATCTATCAAGCTCGAACTTTACGATATCACGGGACTTTGCGTGTTCAAGACGAACATCCCGGATGGCGTTGCCGGCATGAATCAAGCAAATCTCGACTTGCGTGATTTGGGCAGTGACGTTTATACGGCGCGCTTGAAAGTCAAGTTCGAAAGCGGCAAGACAAAGCAGAAACTTTACCGCGTGGGCGTAGTCCGTTAACCGTTCAAAAAGGAGGCGAGTTATGCGTCAGAACAAAATAAAGTTCACTTATTTATCGTTGGCGTTATTCTCGCTTTTACTTTTGATGCTTGCTTTGCTTGGCGCATGTACCGCAAGTGGCGACCCCATTGTGGGGGAAGATATTTCTCAAAAGAATAGGGGACAAGCGACAAACCCCGATTCTGTTTCAAGTTCTGACTCGAATCTTGATGAAAACTCCTCGTCGAGTGCGGATTCTATGGATGTCGATACAACGTTCTTTAACATGTTCGAATGGGTGCGGATTCCTAGTGCGTCTATTCCGCGTGGCATCAATTATTTTAAAGTAAATACATTCATGATGGCAACGACCGAAGTGACGCAGAAAGTTTACAAACTAATTATGAAGGATTTGCCGAAACAGTACAAAGAAGGTGATGACCGTGCTGTTTCCAATGTGAACTGGTTCCGTGCGGCGCTTTTTTGCAACGCTATTTCGAAGTTGACTGGACTTGATACCGCTTACGTCTATAAATCCATTGCGGGTGATTTTACTTTGGTGGATTTGACCATTGACTATTCTGCGAATGCGATTAGGCTCCCGACAGAAAACGAATGGGAAGTCGCAGCTCGCGGCGGCACGAATACGACCTATTATTGGGATACGGACGTTGCGGCGAACTATGCGTATTATGGACAAACTGTAGGGCCTGACACGGTGGCAAATAAATTGCCTAATGCTTATGGTCTTTACGACATGGCGGGAAACGTTGCTGAATGGGTGAATGACTGGTACGATGAATATCCCAAAACGCTAAGCGATAGCATTTATGTGGGGCCTGCAAGGGGGACGTACCGCATTGTTCGCGGCGGCGGTTGGTCGGACAAGGTATCCGCACTGGCTCCGAAGGAACGCGAAAAGCTTGCTCCTGCCGATAGTAAGGCGACTCTAGGCTTTAGACTGGTCTATTCCGCCGGTTTTTAAATTCGACATCCGTTTGTCTTTTTTGAAATTTTTTAGATTTTGCACATGAAGTACGCCTATGTGCTAGCCGCTTTACTTTGCGGTCTTTTTTGGGGGTGTTCCGAGGAAAAATCGGAGCGGCTTCCTGATTTACCTCCCGTAGAAATTCCTGCGGATGTCTTTGGCTTTTATTCGGGACGTTTGCCGTGCGATGATTGCAAGCTGCGTGCTGTAGATATGGATTTGTTCAAGGACGGCGGTGTTCAGGTACTTCAAACTGTTTTGAAGGATTCTGTGCAGTCTGTGGATTCTGCACGGACTGATACGCTCCGTGGCTCGTTCGTTTATGCCGATAGCGTTGTGAAAATGCTTGTGTCGAAAGATACGGCGCAAGGAATGCTTTATTGGATGTTCAAGCGCGACAAAGTCGGGAACTTGGCGTTTATGAAATCGGGCAGCGTTTATCGCGATGCCGGTGGCATGAAGTATGTGATGGTCCGTTTTTATAAAAAATTAAAAAAGTGAGCGAGGAAATATGTTTACAGCCTTGATTGCCGATGACGAACCTCTAGCACGCGTACGCATGCGTTCTTTGCTTGAAACTTATTCTGGCGAAATTGAAATTCTGGGTGAAGCGTCATCTGGTGCGCAGACGATTGCCAAAATTCATGAACTTGACCCGGATGTTGTTTTCCTCGACATCCAGATGCCCGACATGGATGCATTCGAAGTCTTGAAGTCGCTCAACGAAGACGATATTCCGCTAATCGTTTTCACGACCGCTTACGACAACTTTGCGCTCCGTGCCTACGAAGAGGATACGGTTGATTACCTCCTGAAGCCAATCGACCCGGAACGCCTAGCATCGACGATGGTGAAACTCCGCAAACGCATGCCTAACGAAAGTGGGCTGGGTGTTCCGGCGGATTTTTCATGGGACAAGTTCAAGGAATTGATGAGCTCAAGTTCTCTTTACATGCAGCGTTTGCAAGTGAAAATGCCCGACCGCACTTTGCTTGTGAACATGGACGAAGTCATCCGTTTCCAGAGCGAAGAAAAATATACGACGGCTTACACCACCACCACGCAGTACGTTATTGACCAAACGCTTGTGGAATTGGAAAAACGCCTCGACCCGCGTCAGTTTGTACGTGTCCACCGTGCTCATTTGGTCGCGATAGACTACATCGCAGAAATTAGAAAGACGGATGCGGGCCGCCTGTGTGTCGTGCTTCGTGACAAGAACAGGACGCAGGTCACCGTGAGCCGTAATTTTGTAAAAACCGTAAAGAGTTTGTAATTTGGAGTTTTGATGGAACAATCACCTCAAAAGAAATCTGCAAAGACTTTTTTAAAATCATTTACTCGCGAAGTTATTATACCCGTTGTTCTTGCGTTAATCGTAATCCAGTACGTCATTCAGGCGTTCCAGATTCCGAGCGGTTCCATGGAGGATTCTCTCAAGACGGGAGACTTTTTGCTGGGCCTCAAGTTTACGTATGGTTCGCCGATACCTTTCTCGAACCAAAAGTTCCCAGGGTACGCAGAACCGAAACATGGCGATGTCGTCATCTTCCGCTATCCGGGCGAGCCGGAGTATCCCGACAACAATCCTAAGCGCTATACGCACTTGTTCAATGCGCTGATGCTGGGTAATTACTACTGGGATCACGCTCCCGAAAAAGGCCAACCGCATTTAGTGCATTATGCTGATGGCCCGAAGGATTACATCAAGCGTTGCGTCGCCGTGAGTGGCGATACCGTTGCCGTGCATGGCGGCAAGCTTTATTTGAACGGCAAGCGTCAAGATTCGCTCCCCGCATTTGGAAAGTGGACGGCTAGTGTCCGCACGCTTTCGCCGAGGGATGAAGTCGAAGAATTTGTCGTACCTTCCGTGGGAGATACGTTGTACGTCGATTCGCTTCCGATGATAAAGCTCTGGTGGTTGCGTTCGCTTATCGCTCAAGAAAATCCGGATTCTTCCGTGAGCCTTGATATTTCACTATTGCGTGATGGTCGTGAAAACAACAATTACGTGTTTACCGATTTCAGGTTCCCGGTCGAAAACGATCGTGGCATTATACTGAACGCGATGCTTGCGAAAAACCAGACGGTGGTTCAGCAACGCCTTACGCTTGGCGATACGTTATCTGGTGCTATGCCGTTCAGCTATTTTAGGGAACTTGCAAAGATTGGTTTTCTGCCGTTGCTTGATCCGCATGATCCGGGTTTAAATAGCGGTTTGACTCGTCCTGTAAGCTATGTTTCTTTTGAAGGTTCGATTCTTCAGGATCTTGAAGGCAATGTGAATCGTTTGAATGTGGCTCCGGCTACAGTTCCAGAGCCTAACGATTCGGCAGTTGCGTCGGAGGCTGCTTCTGCAAAACCTCATTTTGAAATCCAGCGCAATTTGTACTTGGGGTCTAAAAAAATCGACCGTTACGTTGTGAAATATCCGCAATACTTTATGATGGGCGATAACCGCGACAATTCTGCCGACAGCCGCTATTGGGGCGTTGTTTCGCTGCGCAACATTCGTGCAAAGGCTTTTGTCATCTACTTCTCTTTTGATAACGACGACCAGAAGTTTTCTTTTGGAAACCCGTTCTCTTGGTGGCGTATTCCGTTCCGCATCCGTTACACCCGCATTGGTAAAATTATCGACTTGATTAAATAAATGAAGTTTTCGAAGGTTGCATACTTCTTGGCGTCGTGCCTGATGATTGCCGCTTGCGCAACGCAAGTGGCTCCGACGGGCGGTCCTGAAGACAAGTTGCCGCCGCGTGTGGCTGCGGTGGCTCCTGCGCCAAATACTGCAAACCATCCGAACGAACTTTATGTGAAACTGGAATTTGACGAATGGATTAACGCTTCGATTCCGCGTGGAGCGATTTCCATTTCGCCTCCGATTGAAAAAAAATTGAGGCACGAAGTTCACGGCAAAACGCTTGAAGTTTATTCGCGCGCGGAACTCGATACCGGGACAACTTACACGGTCACTTTTGCGGGTGGCATCAAGGACTTGCGCGGGAATGCGCTTGCAAAGCCCTTCCATGTGGTTTTCTCGACGGGTGCGACCATCGACTCGCTTACGCTTTCCGGGCGTGTAATGGTGCCGGATTCGCTTGTCCGCAAAAAGTCGTATCCGAGCGTGGGCCTTTATTTGATGGGGCCTGAACGCGAATCGAAACGCTACTTGCAGAAGTACCGTGATACGGTTTCGCATGTGCTCGATTCACTCCCGATGCTCACGAAAGAGGAACCGCTTTACCTCACGGCAGCAGATAGCATAGGAAACTTTACGCTTACAGGGCTTAAAGCTGGGCGTTACCGCGTTGTCGCTTTTGTCGATGGGAATGGCAATCACAAAATCGAGCCTTCTTCGGAACTCGCCGGAGTCTGGGTTTCGGACTTGGAACTGAATGAATCTGTTCAAGACACGTTGTGGATTGCGCTTGCAGACCAGGATACTTCTTTGATGGAGCTGGACAACGTAACGCAACCATTTGCAAACGTACTCGAAGCGAATTTTACACGTCATGTATTTTTTGATTCTGCTTTTGCGGATACGTCTAACTGCTACCTCGCTTCGCCTGATGGCGACACGCTTTTTCCGCGTCTTGTCTATCTAGGTACTTCGAATGTCCCACGTTTTTACTTTGACCCGAAACCGAAAGATGAAATACTTTACAAATTTATTTGTAACAGTGCGAAAGATTCGCTTTCTCGTGCTTTGGATACTGCAAGAAATTACGCAGAAATCGAATGGAAGGAAATGTCCGCCGATACGCTGGCTCCGGCCATTTATACAGTGCAAGTGAAAGGCAAATCCAAAAATGCGTTCCCGGACGATTCTCTGGTCGTGATTTATAACAAGCCTGTCCTGGATTCTTTGAAGGATATGTTCTTCCTTGTCGAAAATAAGGATACGGTTCCTGTTACTGTCGAAAAGCTGGATCCGATTCGCTATGTGGTGTTGCGTAAAGAACCGTGGCCTACGGATACCAAGTTCAGTTTGTTGCGTGGCTACCGCGATACGACGTTAGCCAAGGCGGATAGCAATGGAGTCCGCGATACTGTAATCCAGACGAAGTACGAACGCAAACTCCAGTTCGAGACGATTTCCAAGCTGAAACTTGCGTCACTTGTGGGAAAAATCCCCGGTGCAAAGATGGATGCATTTGTTCGTCTCAAGTCTGTAGAGACTGGAAAGTTTGAAATTGCAAAATGTTCCGCTCATGGGGTCTTTTCTTTTAATGACCTTGTTGAGGGAGGTTACATTATTGACTATTATTATGCAGACAAGGGGGAGGATTTGCCTAATGGTGGATCTATACATCCCTTCAAATACGGTTCTGCATGGAGAGCTCCGCTTGACACGTTAAAACTGAAGAGTGGCGCGAACGATTTAGAACAACTGATGCCGAACTTGCCGGCATTGCCTTAAAGGATGGAAAAAGATGGAAAAGATTCCCGCATTTGTGGCGCTTGACTTGGAAACGACTGGTCTCGATTTCGAAAAGGACGAAATTATTGAGGTTGCACTTGTTCGCTTTGAAAATGGCGAACCGAAAGATAATCTTGATTTTTTGGTGAAGCCCTCCTCTGCGGAACTCCGACCGTTTATCGAAACGTTGACGGGGATTAGCAAGACTGATTTGGAGGAATCCCCGGACTTTGCGACGGTTGCCGGTCAGATTTGTTCATTTATCGGGGAACTCCCGGTTGTGGCTCACAACGCTCTCTTTGATTCCAAGTTTTTGAAGCAGACGTTTGCCAAGGTAGGCATTTCTTATGATTCCCATGTGTTTTGGGATTCGCTTACACTCTCCCGCATTGCGTTCCAGAATGTCCCGAACCATCGCCTCGATACTTTGGTGCAGGAACTCGAAATTGAACGTAGCCGTGCCCACCGTGCTTTGCCCGATGCTGATGCTTGTGGACGCTTGTTCGTAAAGGCCCTCGAAAAGATTTCTTCGATGGATCCGTGGATTTACGATGCTCTTTCTAAAGTGGCCAAAGGATCCAGCTACGAGACGCTTTTTACTTCGAACGTCGAGACGCTTGCTCCTCCGAAGTACAAGTTGTCTGCAGCTCCTGCTTTAGAAGCTTTGCCCAAGTCCAAGGCACCGCGTGTGAGCGAGTTCTTTAAAGAAGGCGGTTTTATTTCGTTTGTCTTAGAAAACTACAAACCGCATCACAACCAGCAAGATTTTGCGTCAGTCATGGAACGCAACATGTACAAGGGTGGCCTTTGTGTTCTTGAAGCTCCGACGGGTTCCGGAAAGACTTTGGCTTATTTGATTACTGCTGCGAACAAGGCGATTACGGGCGAACGCGTGCTCATCAGTACTGCGACGCGCACCTTGCAAGAACAGCTCTGGACAGAATCGATTCCGCAGATTGCAAAGATTTACAATGGCGAACTCCGTCCGGCGATTTTGAAGGGTCGCGACAACTATCTTTGCCTCCGCAAGTTCGAAGAGTTGCTGATGCACCCGCAAACGCTTCTTTCCGCCGAAGAACGCGATTCCTTCATGGCGCTTATCCCGTGGGTCTTGACTACTGAAACGGGCGACATCAACGAATGCAATTCCTTTAGTCAAAGCCGTAATCGTGTGCTTTGGTCCAAGCTTTCGTGCAGTGCCTCTTGCTGCAACGGCGAAAACCATTCGCATCACGAAAACTGCCCAGCGCTCATTGCAAAGCGAAAGGCCATGAATGCGAACATGGTGCTTGTGAATCATTCGCTCTTCCTTTCGGACTTGCAGCTTGATTTTGCTTTGCTCCCGTCTTACGAACACATCGTGTTTGACGAAGCGCACCGACTGCCCGAAATCAGCAACCAGGTGTTTGGCCGCTCCATCTCGTTCTTCGGATTCAGGAATATTGCGAAAACGCTTGAGCCTTCCAAGGCCGGTGGCGATGGCCTTATTGCAGAAATTGCAAGCCGTATTCCGGCAGAACAGCCGGAACTGCACGAAATTTGCGATAAACTTAATGATGCGTTGGCTGAATCCGAAAAGGCTTTGCACCGCTTCTTCATGAAGATTGGCAAGAAGCTTTCAAAGCAAAAAAATGGACGCAGTGGTTTTTCTTATACGAAAAGCATTCTTGCGGAGTTCGAGGCTGATCCGGCCACGTTCTTGGAACAGTATTCGAATGCTCGTACTTTAGCGGAAAAATTGGTTGCCGCGACTGCGGGTATGGACGCCCTCAAGGGGGTTACGAATGATCTCGAAGGTCGCATGACCGAAATTGCTCACTTCATTTCGGACTTTGAATTTGTCACAAAGGCGGGTCGCAATGATTGGGTATTCTTCATGGAAGAACCGTTCAATCCGCATACTATCAAGTTGCATGCGCTCCCGCTCCATTCTGGTAGCGTTTGGAAAGAAAAATTCTATCCGTGGATCAAATCTGCGACGTTTACATCGGCGACGCTTTCTGTGCAGTCGGATCTCTCATACTTCTTGCAGAAAATGAGCATGGACAACTTGAGGCCTGGAAAACAGCCGTTCTTGAGAATTTATACAGAACAATCTGATATAAACGAGCGCCGCTCCGTGATGATTGCGAAGTTCTTGCCTAAACCTTCTGCTCCAGAATTTGGCGATGCATTGAACGATACGCTTTTGCAAGTGCTCCCTGCTATCGAAGAAAATACGATGGTGCTTTTTACAAGTGTCGCTACGATGATGAAGGCTCAGACTGTACTTGCTCCCGCTTTTGCCGAACGTAACAAGCTTTTGCTTTGCCAGCATGTCGATGGTTCGCTCGATGGGCTTGTGGCTATGTTCCGTAAAGAACGAGGGGCTTGCTTGCTCGGTTGCCAAAGCCTTTGGGAAGGTGTTGATTTCCCGGGCGATGCGCTCAAACTGCTCGTCGTTACGAAGCTTCCGTTCCCGAACCCGACAGACCCACTTGTCGCTGGCCTCACGAACGAAATGAAGGCTACCAACAAGAACTTCTTCAAGGATTATTTTGTTCCTGAAGCTTATATGGAACTGCGTCAGGGCATGGGGCGCCTCCTCCGCTCGGATTCCGATTCCGGCAAGGTGCTCATTCTCGACAACCGCGTGATTCTTGAACGCTACGGCAAGACATTCTCCCGCATTTGGAATTTCAAGCATCGCATTGCAGGTTCCGTGAACGACATCTTAAGATTCGTGAAGTAGTTTAGCTATGGGGAGCTCGCGCTAAAGTGCTCCGAGCTCGCTCCGTTTTTGGGTTATCATCCTGAACAAAGTGTAAACGGAGTCGAAGGATCCAAGCATTGTCATGCCCGCCACTGCTCGGGCATCTCTTTTTTATGCCGGAACAAGCGAATTTTTAGATTTCCCGGTTTGGTTGTTCGACTCAAGGCTGGTGAGCATGCCAAACAGGCGCCGCAAAAATATGTTTGCTTTTTTATTTCGCGATGATTGCACTGGCGACCACGCCCTTGTCCGCATAGAGCACTAGCACTTGCCCCGGTGCCGATGCAAATTGCGGCTCGTCAAAACGCACGCTGATTGTGCCGGCTGTGGTGTCGAGTTCCGTAATCCTGGCGGTCGCGCCTTTATGCCCAAGGCGAATATGTGCCGTGAGCGGTTCTTTTAGCAGCGGGGAAGTCTCAGAGACCATCAAGTTCAAGTCAACGGCAGAAACCTCCGTGCAGCTCAAAGCACTTCGCGGTCCGAGAATCACCTGGTTGTGGTGTGCATCAATCGCAACAACGTAGAGCGGTTCCGCTTGCCCGCCGATATTCAGACCTTTGCGCTGCCCAATCGTGTAATGCACAATTCCCTTGTGCTTCCCGACAACTTTTCCGTTCACATCAACAAAATCTCCGGGCACGTTGTCGCTCTCGTCAAACAGCACCGAGTAATCGCCGCATTCGATAAAGTCCTGGCTTTCGCGCTTTGTCGCAAAATCATCCCAGCCGATTTCTTTGGCGAGCGCTTTTACGTCGGCTTTCTGCATTCCGCCGAGCGGGAAAATCACAGTCGAAAGTTGTTCTGCCGTAAGCCGCGATAAAAAGTACGTCTGGTCTTTATGCTCGTCCAGTGCTTCGTACAAGAACGGAACGTCGGGATTCTTGAAGTCTAGCCTTGCGTAATGACCTGTCGCAAAGTAATCAAAATCAATCCCGAGCTTGCGTGCGGCATGCTGCAGCGCTCCGAACTTGATGCTCTGATTGCAACGGACGCACGGATTCGGCGTTCGCCCTGCACGGTATTCCGCACGGAAGTAATCAAGAACTTCACGCTTGTAATCTTCGGCGACAGGAACAACGTAATGCGGAATCCCGAGGCGTTTGGCAACGAGCTTCGCTTCTTCGATATTCTTGTCTTCGCTCGGGCCGTAGCAGCCTTCGCGACCTTCGACCGCTGGCATTTTCACGGAACCGTCCCACGTGGCCATTGTCATGCCGACAACTTCGTAACCTTGCTTCTTCAATAAATACGCCGAAAGGGCGGAATCCACACCGCCCGAAAGTCCTACAGCGACACGCTTTTTTTGTGACATGTTAAAACCGTTCTTTTTGAAAATTGGTGATCCCGGCACAAGGCCGGGATGACAATGCGTTGTATAAAACACAAATAAACGCTAGGGAGGCGAATGGAACCATCTAGCGTTTTTCACTCAATAATGAATCATCTTAATGTTTTTTTTCGGTTTCTACTGCGAGGCGAATGGAACCGCGAAGCACTTACCGAACAAATTTTATCTAACCACTGTTTACTAACCACTAACCACTTAGTCAGCGAAGAGCGGTGTAGAGAGGTAACGGTCGCCGCTATCCGGGAGGAGTGCGACAATCGTCTTGCCCTTGTTTTCCGGACGCTTTGCAAGTTCAATTGCGGCATGCAAAGCAGCGCCAGAAGAAATACCCACGAGAACGCCTTCAGCCTTGGCAATAGCCTTGCCGGCTGCGAATGCGTCTTCGTTCTTGACCGGGAGCACTTCGTCGTAAATCTTCGTGTTCAAGGTATCCGGAACAAAGCCTGCGCCAATGCCCTGGATCTTGTGCGGACCTGCCGTGCCCTTGGAGAGCACCGGAGAAGATTCCGGTTCGACAGCGACAACCTTCACGTTCGGATTCTTGGACTTGAGGTATTCACCAACACCCGTGACCGTTCCACCAGTGCCAACGCCTGCGACGAAAATATCGACATTGCCATCCGTGTCTTCCCAGATTTCCGGACCCGTTGTAGCCTTGTGGGCTGCCGGGTTTGCCGGGTTCACGAACTGTCCCGGAATGAAGCTGTCCTTGATTTCGGCGGCGAGTTCGTTAGCGCGGGCGATTGCACCCTTCATGCCCTTAGCACCTTCAGTGAGAACAATTTCTGCACCGTAAGCCTTGATGAGCTGGCGACGTTCGACACTCATGGTTTCCGGCATCACGATGATGATGCGGTAACCGCGAGCTGCAGCGACAGAAGCAAGACCGATACCCGTGTTACCAGAAGTCGGTTCGATAATCACAGAACCCGGTTTGAGCTTGCCAGCGGCTTCGGCTTCGTCAATCATAGCCTTAGCGATACGATCCTTCACGGAACCTGCGGGGTTGAAGTATTCGAGCTTTGCCACAATCTTAGCCTGGAGATTGTTTTCCTTTTCGATGTGGGCAAGTTCAAGGAGAGGGGTGTGACCGATAAGCTGGTCAGCAGAGGCGTAAATTTTTGACATGGTAGAATCCTTTTGTTATAAAGTGGTTAGTGGCTAGTGGTTGGTGGTTAGTTTTCAATCGCGGCGAAGCCGCCTAACTAATCCTGTTTACTAACCACTGCCTACTGTTTACTAATTAAATCTGATCCAGTGCCTGAGAGAGGTCTGCGATGATGTCTTCGTAGTGTTCCGTACCGATGGAGAGACGGATCGTTGCAGGAGAGATACCAGCTTCGGCAAGTTCAGCCGGAGTGAGTTCGGAGTGGGTCGTTGTATAAGGATGAACAACGAGGCTCTTCACGTCGGCAACGTTAGCGAGCAAGCTGAAAATCTTGAGGCCGTCGATGAACTTGAAGGCTTCTGCCTGGCCGCCCTTCACATCGAACGTGAAGATGGAACCGGCACCGTTCGGGAAGTACTTTTGGTAGAGAGCGTGCTGCGGATGATCCTTGAAGCTCGGGTGGTTGACCTTAGCGACCTTCGGGTGCTTCGAGAGGAATTCGAGAACTTTCTTGGTGTTTTCCACATGACGGTCCAGGCGGAGCGAAAGCGTCTCAGTGCCCTGCAAGAGGAGGAATGCATTGAACGGAGAAATTGCAGCACCTTCGTCGCGGAGAAGAATAGCGCGGATGTAAACGATGTAAGCTGCTGCGCCAGCTGCTGCCGTGAAAGGCACGCCGTAGCTCGGGTTCACTTCGGTGAACTGCGGGAATTTGCCAGATGCAGCCCAGTCGAACTTGCCGCCGTCAACAATCACGCCACCGAGAGTCGTACCGTGACCGCCGATGAACTTCGTTGCAGAATGCACGACGATGTCGGCACCATGTTCAATCGGACGAATCAAATACGGAGTACCGAAAGTATTGTCGATTACGACCGGAATCTTGTTCTTGTGAGCGAGTTCGGAGATGGCTTCGATATCCGGGATGTCGGAATTCGGGTTGCCGAGCGTTTCAATAAAGACGAGCTTTGTGTTGTCCTTGATAGCGCCTTCGACTTCCTTGAGATTGTGAACGTCAACGAAAGTCGTTTCAATGCCGAACTTGCTGAGCGTATGTTCCAGGAGGTTGTAGGTGCCGCCGTAGATGGAGCGCTGAGCGACTACGTGGTCACCCTTGCGGGCGAGAGCCGTGATGGCATAAGTAAGAGCTGCTGCACCAGAAGCGACTGCGAGGCCTGCGATACCGCCTTCGAGAGCAGCGATGCGCTTTTCAAAAACGTCCTGCGTGGTATTGGTGAGGCGGCCGTAAATGTTGCCTGCATCCTTCAAGTGGAAACGGTCAGAAGCGTGCTGAGCGTTGTGGAACACGTAAGAGGTGGTCTGGTATATAGGAACGGCGCGGGAATCGGTTGCCGGGTCTGCCTGTTCCTGACCAACGTGGAGCTGAAGAGTTTCGAAATGGAGTTTGTTCTGAGTCGTCATATTGTTTAAATCCTTTTTTAAAAGTGGTTAGTGATTAGTGGTCGGTGGTTAGGAACGAAAGAACTTTTGATATTTGCATTCCGGTTTGCTAATCACTGGGTTGTTGCATCCTTTGGACGCTTTGAAGTTGTTTTAGGGCGAAGCTGCTTTTGTAACGATAGACATCGAGACTTGTTTCTCTTTCGTCTCTAGTCTGTAGGACCGCAGGTCCGTTCTCTCGTCTAATAAGCGGCCCGCCCGCCTTTGCTTTGGTTACACATTCGACATCGCATAGCGAAATCCTCCAGGCATTTTCCCTTGCGGGTCGCCTCGTTCGTTTGATGTGCATAATTTAAAAACTAAATCCTACCATTCCAATAGGAAAATAAGGCAGATTATAAATTTTTTTAAGAAAAATGCGATTCTTATAGTCTAAGACTATAGCAAGACGATGGTTTTATTAATAACGATGCGTGATAAGAGTGGTGAATCGTTTTTTACTCGCACTTGAATCCTTGCAGTTCCAAGCCGGCGCGCATTTCGCCATAAGTGGAGGTGCGCTTCATGTCCATGGCTTTCATGAAACGGCAGTCGTTGTCGATGTGCATTTGGAAGCCTGCCATGGTTGGTGTGACTTCGCCTTTGCCGCTTGCGCGGATGTGTGCCATCATTTCTTCGCGCTTGTCGCTCATCTCGGGCGGAACGAATACATCTGTAACGATATCGACGTTCTTGATTTCGGTATCGCCAAACACAAATGAAATGGTAACGAGATTCTTGAGTCCGTTAAACTGGCCGTTGACTTTACAGACAAGATTTCTATCTTTGCCTGTCTTTTTTGCGGGCTTCTTGGCGGGCTGTGGTTTTGCCGCGTTTGCGCTAGGCGTGTAATTGAGCGCTTGCAAAAGCTGTTCTTCTTTAACAACTCCGACGAGGCGGTTTACAATTTGTCCGTCTTTGATGAGGAAAAATGTTGGGAACGCTTGAATCGGGAGCGTGTTCTTGATTTTTTCGATGTTGGGTTCATCGATGCCCACGGATGCGACCTTGATGTCGCGGTAGTTCTTGGCGATGCCGATGAGTGTAGGGATCATGACGAGACATGGTGGACAGCTGGTCGATGAAATTTCCAAAATAATGGGTGCTTTGGATTGTAGAATCTCTTTTTCGAAATTGCTGTCATCTACTTTGACGATGCGGATATCCTCTTCGGAGGCGCTTTGCGAACGGTTGGCGCCTTTGGCTTGAACCTGCGAAACGCTACCTATGGCAAGAATTGTGGCTGTTGCAAATGCGATTGTGTTTGAGAGAAAACTGTTTTTTAAAATGTTCATAGAGACCGCCTTTCCAGTTTTGAAAATAGAAAATATTGCAGTGGAAAGGTAACTTGATATAGCTTTTTGTTATAATCGAAAGCAAATTTATTACTTGGTCATTTTTCGATTGTTGACAAGTCTTTATTTTGCTTGTTCTTCTTTGTCCTTGGGCAGCACGAGGTTCAATGCGACCGCAAGAATGAACACAACGGCCACGCAGTTTTCAGCGAAGATGGTTTGGATTGTTTGCGGGAAAATCTGGAACATCTTGGAGGCCGAAGTAAAGCCGAGGCCGATGCTCAGCGACATGCTGACGATAATCATGTTGCGCTGCGAGAATCCGCTTTTCGCAATCATGCCGAAACCGGCGAAGAGGATGGAGCCGAACATCATGATGGTGCAGCCGCCGAGAACAGCTTGCGGGATGGTCGTGAGGAGCGTGCCGATAGGCGGGAAGAGGCCGCCGAGGAGCATGATGCCTGCGCTTGTCGCAATGGCAAAGCGGTTCACGACGCCGGAGAGTGAAGCGAGACCAACGTTCTGACTGAAGGACGTAATCGGTGTGCAACCGAAGAGGCCGGAGATGGTGCTTACGAAACCATCGCAGCTGATGGCTCCGCCCATTTCGACTTTGTGGATTTGACGCTTGAGAGCGCTGCTGCAAAGGGCGCTGGAATCGCCGACCGTTTCTGTAGCAGAAACAAGGTAAATCGCGACAACGGAGAGAATTGCACCTAAATTAAATTCCGGAGTGAACGGGAGAATCTTCGGGAGTGCGATAATGCTGCTGTTGGCGAGCCCGGAAAAATCAACCATGCCCATGCAAAGCGCGAGAACGTAACCCACGATGAGGCCAACCAAAACGGAGAGCGAACGCAAGAATCCTTTTGCAAAAATCTGCGTGAGCAAGCAAGTGAGGAGTGTGACGCTACCGACAATCCAGTTCTGCGCAGAACCGAAGTCAGCGGCGCCTTGACCGCCCGCGAATGAATTAGCGCCAATCGGCAAAAGCGAAAATCCGATGGATGTGACGACCGTGGCCGCAACGATATGCGGGATGAGCTTGAGCCAGTATTTAGCACAAAGGCCGAGCAAACCTTCGACAATACCGCCGACGATAACCGCTCCCATGAGCGCGCCCATGCCTTGCGTGGTGCCGATAGAAATGGAAACGGAGAGGAACGTAAAGCTGATGCCCATGACGATGGGGAGGCGGGAGCCGATTTTCCAGATGGGGTAGAGCTGGATGAGTGTGCCGATGCTCGCGATAATCATGCAATTTTGGATAAGCGAAGCGGTGATGCCCTTTTCGATTCCGACAACATTGGCAAGGATGATGATGGGCGTTATGTTACTCACGAACATGGCGAGTACATGTTGCAAACCGAATGGAATCGCCTGCAAAAGAGGAACGCGACCGTCAAGCTGATAAATGTTGTCCGAAGTCTTCATGGCGAGTCTCGTTTACTGTTCGCGGAACTTGATAAATCCTGTTTCGGCGTCCATGCTATCGACGATGGCGATGGATTCCAGACGTACGCCTGCGGCGCGGAGCTTTGCGCCACCGGGCTGCATGCCCTTTTCGATGGCGATGCCGACGCCGACGAGTTCGGCGCCTGCTTGCTTCACGAGATCGATGAGCGCCTTGCTTGCTTCACCATCGGCGAGGAAGTCGTCAACAATCAGAATCTTGTCGGTCGGCTTGAGGTACGGGCGCGAAACAAAAATATCGTTGAACTTTTTGTGCGTGAAAGAGTAGGCCTTTGCCACGTATTTGTCGTCGGTGCTGTTGACGGTCTGACCTTTCTTGGCAAAAACAACCGGAACATCGTTGAGGTATGCGATGAACGCCGCGATAGCGATGCCACTAGCCTCGATGGTGAGAACCTTGTTGAATTGCACGTCCGCAAAACGACGCTTGAATTCTTCGCCGATCTTGTGCATCAGGCGAATATCAATTTGATGGTTCAAGAAACTGTCAACCTTAAGAACGTTGCCGGGCTTGACGACACCATCGGCAAGGATTTTCTGCTCAAGAAAGTTCATACCTGAAATCTAGCAAAAAGCATCATTTTTGCAATTATTCGAAATGCTTACATTGCGCGTGATGTTGTCAGAATTTCCCCAGAGGTGGGTGAAAAGTCGAGAGTGAGACTTTATTTTTGATGGGACTGCTTAAAAGTGATCAGAAATTCAAGCCATTGACTGAGAGTTCTAAAGTATCTAAGTTTACTAAAGAAGAATTCGAGGCGTATCAGAAAATGCATCACGACAGATGGGATCACATAGTCATGGTACCTGGCATATTCAGGGAATTCGCGGATGAAATCAACGCGGAGATTTCTAAAAATGTATCTAAAAATACTCGTGAAATTGCGAAGAAGATGAAAAGCAAGAATATGTCTGTTAAAGAAATTATTGAATTTACCGGCCTTATCGAAGAAGAGGTCAAGACTCTATAGATTCTCGTTGTTGCAGCGATTGGGCTTTGAAGAAAATGAAATAAGTAATCCCAATGAACGATGGTGATTGATTTACTAAGTCTCTTTTGGAGGAGTGAGGGTAGAAAAGTCATATTTTGCATAATTCTATAGCTTTTTTTGCACGCAAAGTATGTTACCCCCCCCCTGCTATCCCTCTCTAAATCTCGATTATTTGAAGAGGTCGTCGAGCGTAATTTCTTGATGTATGAGCTCGTTGTAGTAAGCGTTGTGTTGTGCGCCGAACGAGGATATTAGCACAATTTGGACGGCTTTCCTTGTTTTGGTGTTGCTTTCAAAAATACTTCGTTTGTTCTTTATGTTTTCGTAGGATTTCTTATCGAGGGAGTATTTGTCTTTGCAATATTTCATCTCGCAAATGTCGATGATGCCGTCGTTACGGTCAATGACGAGGTCGATTTGCGCACCGTCGTTTTCGTCACTAGCTTTGCTGAACCAAGATGCTGTGTTTGTCAATATTCCTGAAATTCCAAGGGCGCTTTTTATCTGGTCGATGTGTTGTAAGCACAGGCGCTCAAAAGCTAAACCGTACCACGTGTTTAGTAGTGCTGTATTTAACGATTTGCTCCAGAACTGTTTGTCGATGTTTTTGTTGCTTGCCAAAAATTTGAAGTGGAATAGCACGAAGTTGTCTATAAGCTGGAAAAGAGAGCCTTTTTTTTCTTGGCCGATTTTATGGTATCTTTGGATAAATCCGCATTGTTCCAGTTCTTCTAGAACTTTTGTCAGTGTGCCGTCGTTCTTTAGGTTTGGAGATTGCGTGAGTTGTTCCCTTGTGAGGCCTGCTTTTTTCTTGCAGAGTTCTTCCAATACTTCAAGGTGTAGAGACGGGTCTTTAAAGAGGGAGGCGAACATTTCCCTATATTCGTATTTTAATTTTGCGTCTTTATCAAAGAATAGTCTGTCGATATTTTGCGGAAGGCTCTCCGTTCGTTTCAATAGGCTCCAGTAAAATGGTACGCCGCCGAATATCATGTAGGCATTTGCAATGTCTGTGCGGGAAAATCCTAGTTGGGCTGCTTTGGCAAATTTTTCGCATTCGCTAAGCGTGAAGGGTTCAAGATGGATGGTGCAAGTGAGCCTGTTGTGTAGGCCTCCGTGGTTGTTGATGATTTTATTCGTAATCCATGATGTGGAACTTCCGCAGACGATTAAGACGATGTCCTGTTCTTTGCGGGCGGTCGCCCAGGCGTTCCAAAAATGCTCTAGCGCACTGACGAATCCTGATTTGGGTGTGTCAATCCACGAAAGTTCATCGATGAAGACGATCTTTTTTTTGTCTTCGGAATTCTGCAAAAAAGTTTGCAATGCGGTAAACGCTTCGCTCCAGTTCTTGGGAACAGGCTGTTTTGGGGCCCCGGCGGAGATTAGGGAATCTCTAAATGAGGATAATTGTTTTTTTAGAGGCTGGTCGGCGAGGCCTGTGTGCTGGAACGTAAAGTGGTAATTGAACGTTTCGCGGACGAGGTATGTTTTGCCGATTCGGCGTCTTCCGTAAATGGCGCAGAATTGGGATTCCTTGCTTTCGACTAAAGCGCGAAGTTCTTCTTGCTGTTTTGAACGTCCGATGAGCATTTTTAACCTCCGTTTATAGTCTAATATAACAAAAACCTTTCTTTAATTCTCTAAATGTGCTAAAAAATGCGAGATTTAGAGAATTATAAGCGCTTTTTTGCGGTATAACTCTCTAAATGTGCGTTTTTTTCAAAAAATACATAATTTTTGCATTGTTGGTCATTTTCTTATAAAAAATGGTATAAAGTGGCCCAAATGATGAGTCCATATAATATGTTATAGGTCCTCCCTATATCTTTTCTTGCATTTCTCGTATTTCTAAAAAAAATCGAGGTTTAGCCTTGACTAATTAGCCTAGGCTTACTAAATTTAGTCTTGTCTAATAAAAATTAGTCGAATCTAATAAAATTAGGCAACGTTAACGTTTAAAGGATCATCAATATGGAAAACAATCACGTGAAGCTCAGCCAGAGTCTTGAAGACTAC
>JAEEGF010849311.1_pt1 | contig 25652 bp, 24 predicted proteins | sample 9134171 | NCBI WGS metagenome assembly JAEEGF01 (sample SAMN16246542, study PRJNA631951) | gut metagenome | biome: gut microbiome; feature: rumen; material: AP-attached | host: Bos | place: Iran: Karaj | collected 2018-10 | reverse complement strand
AGGACAGCGAACAGGAAGAAGAGGGAGGGATCTTATAGTTCGACAAGCCGAAAAGCGCCTTCGACAGCCACCTCTATGACTGGCGAGGTCAGAGGGCGAAGCCCGGCATGAAGATCCAGACGATCGGTCACAAAGCGCCGTCGGGGACGTATTTCGACCTCCCGGGCTACTGGGCCGGAAAAGGCATGAAGATGGCCTATTTTTCCGGCCCGCACGTGCGGGAAGTGCTGGAGGGGGCCCGCATGGTCCCCTACGACACCAATGGCAGGCGGACATCCCAGCAGCCTGTGCCGGGGCTGCCGATCAACGGCAACGAGGCCGAAGACAGGAGCGAGGATGACGACGCCGACCTTTCGCATATCGAGCTGCGCAATTCCATGATGAGCCATCAGCAGTGGCGCAACTACGTCTCCTTCATGGAAGCGGAACTGGCCCTGCTCCAGGACCTGGGCTACGATATCGACCGCCGCGACTACTACGGCCGTTCGATCTACGGCGATAACGGCAGCATCGTGAACACGGCCCCGTTCTTCGCCCGCAACGCCGCAGGCACGGCCTACCTCGAGGGCACATACAACAGGCGCATATTCGGGATCGGGCTGCATGTCTACGGAAGCGGCAATGCCGTGCGCCAGGAAGCAGATCTGTTGACGAAGGGCATCGCCGGCGTGGGCATCCGCGTGGATGGCACCGGCAACGCTGTCACCGTCGGCAGCGGGACGCGGGTATGGGCCAACGGGCTCAACGGGAACGGCATCCTGGTTTCCTTTGGCAAAAACCACCGCGTGACCATTGAAAACGGAGCCAGCGTGCGCGCCCTCGGCAAGGGCGGGATCGGCGCGGCGTTCGACTTCGGCACGAACCTGCTGGGCATCCGCGGTGAAGACAGCGCCGGCCGAGCCTCGTATGCCGCACGCACAGGCTACAAGAGGCTCAAGGCCTCATCCGTCGAGGTGGACGGTCCGCTGGCCGGGGACGTGCTCGTCCAGGGTGAGCTTGCCGGTCAGAAGGCCGCCATCCATATCGGCAGAGGCGCCTATGTGCCGAGCATCCGCATCGGCACGGGCGCTTCCCTTTCCGGTCCTGTCATTTCGGAGTGGATGTACAGCGATGACAAGCTGCTGCGGGGTATGGGACTGGTCCCCGCACTATCCATGCAGCGGCAGTACGCAGGATCAGGCGAGCTGACGACAAGGCTGCTGTTCGAAGGGCAGGGGCTGTCGTATGACGGAGACATCACCGGGCAGGACAACATGCGCCTCGAAGTGAGCGGCTCGCTGGCCTATGCGGGCACTGCGAGCGTGCTTTCCGCAACGGTGCGGAAAGGAGCCGTGCTTTCAGGCGGGACCTACCGCCTGATGCGGGACGGCGTTTCGCAGCACCGCTTTTCCTACTCCATGAACAGCGTGCAGAAAACGCTGCGCGGCGTGGGTCTGTTCACCAATGACGGGGCCTTTGGCCCGCTGTCCGCTTCCATCCCCGCCAAGGTGGAGGGCGACATGAAGAGCCGGGGCATGCTTTTTGCCCGGGCCGATGCCCGGGGCCATGCCGGGATAACGGTCAGCGGAACGGCAGACATAAGCCGTTCCAAGGCCATCGCGCTCAACGCATTGCCCGGAGAGAGCTACACGGCGCTCACCGCGTCTTCCGTGTCCGGATCCACTTCCAACGGCCGGAGCGATCCCCTGCCGGTGAGCGGCATGCTGAGCCAGTACAGCTGGAAGGAAGGGAACACCGTGCGCGTGGCCTCCATGCTCAGCGACAACACCGGCGGCGCGCACAGCGCGTTCCGGGCCGCGGCCTCCTTGTACGAGAACCAGCCCTACGGCGTCAGCGGGCGCGAGGCCATGCGCCCCCTGTTCAACCTGGATGCGGCAGGGACGCGCACGGCCCTTGCCAGCATCAGCTCCAACGCGGCGGCACGCAGCATCAGCCTGCTGCAGCAGCAGGGGCAGTTCCTTCCGGACATGCTGTCGGCACGGCTGCGTGACGTCCGTGACAGGAAGGGCGGGGTGGAAGGCGTGGAAGATCCCGCTTCCCATTTCTGGATGAGGACCGGAGGTCGCTGGGGGATCCAGGACGGAGACCATTACCGGGGCAAGTTCGCCCTGCTCGGATGGGACCGTGACTTTGCCCATGGCTGGCGCGCCGGCGTGTTTGGTGGATATGGGGAAGCCGATCTTTCGCCCTCGTATGCCGATGCCTCCATGCGCGGAGCGCGCCTTGGCCTCTATGCCGGATGGCAGGGCGGACGTGCCGGCGCGCTGCTGTATGGGGCATGGTCGCAGAACGCGCACCATCTCAGGCGCAGCATCCCCATGCTGGGGCTGAACGCCGATGCCCGGTACCACAGCAATATGGCTGAAGCCGGCGCCGAGCTGAAGTACACAGTGGCAGAAAAACAGGGCTGGCGGGTGGCGCCCTATGCCGGCATCCACGGTTCCCATATCTGGCAGGAAGCCTATCACGAACACGGCGCCGGCATGTTCAGCCAGCATGTGCAGTCGGCATCGCTGGACCAGCTTTCAGGCAGTGCCGGCCTGGAACTCTCCCGCAGCCTGGAACGGGGCGGGTACGCCCTGCGCATAGGCGGCCGCCATGTCTTTGCCGGTGCGGAGCCCAAGCTTTCCTTTTCGCTGGAAGGGGACAGGGGGCACAGCTGGCTGATGGACAATGACCAGGACAGGACGTTTTTCACCATGTCCCTGGATGGAGGATTCAAGCTTCCCCGCCTGTGGGAAGTCTCGGGGAGCATGGGTCTGGAAAGCGGCGGGCACAGCACGCACCTGCGCTGCTCGCTCCTGCTCCTGAAGAAGTGGTAGCGGGAGCGTAGCCGCCCCTGCCGGAGGCAGGTCCGCCACCGGCACCGCTGATGCCCGGACCTCCCGCACCGCCTTCCCGGGGAGCCTTCTCCCGGAAGGCATTGACGGGGGAGGGAGGAAGGCCTTATGCCCTATCCAAGGCGGGCATGGCGCCTGCAATGCCATGACAAGGAGGTCACCATGCGTCTGATCCCGGTCTTTGTTCTGCTCTTTGCGCTGGCTGCGCCGGCCTGGGGCGCTTTCCAGGAAGGGGCCGGCAGCGCCGCCGGAGGGTTCCAGGGTCCTGGCGCCCAGGGCGGCGTGGCCACGGTCGCGCAGGCTCTTTCTGCGCGTGACGACTCTCCCTGCGTGCTTACGGGGCGCATCGTGCGCCGCGAGGCGGGCGACCACGAACACTATCTTTTCCGCGATGCCACGGGGGAGATCACCGTGGATATCGACGACGAACTGTTCATGGGTCGCACCGTGACGCCAGAAACGGTCATCCGCATTTACGGAGAAGTCGACAGGGAAGCCTTCAAGCACCCCAAGATCGACGTCGACCGCTTTGAGATCCAGTGAGTAAGCACTGAAGCCGGACGCCCGGCCTGCCGGGCGTCTCCCTGAGCCCCCTGTTCCTGCGCATCACCGGGATGGGAATGGACGGAGGGTCTGGACGCCGTGCTCTCTCCACGGTTTTAGCGGCTTGACAGATGCGCCTGTCCGTGCCCGCCGGAAGCAGAAGCCGCCGGCAGGGCCGGCGGCGTTCCGTCCAGGGTGCTGGCAGGATCCCTCCTGCGCATCCATCCCCTACTTCAGGGTATGGGGCAGCTCTTCCAGTTCCGTGTTGGGGCCGGCAAGCTTCAGCGTGCCGAGGTCCGCAGGAGCCGTAACGTTCCGGATGACCAGCGGTTCATAGCCCTTTGCCCAGATGCAGATGTCCCATGGCTTTCCGTCGGGGGCGAGCACGTCGACCCGGCCCTCACCGTAGAACGTGCCATTGCTGACCGCATTGACCAGGAACCATTTCTTGGGCGAATACTTTTTCACCTCGATGCCTTCGCCTAAGGAAACGCGCACGGTATTTTCATTCCCGTCTTCCAGGAGCTCGCCGGAGGGCGTGAGGATGATGGCCTTGATCCTTTTCGACAGGCTTTTTTCTTCGGCGATGAGTTGGGCGTCACGGATCCCGAGGAGGGGCACGTGCACGCCGCCCGGATAGGTCTTTTCACGTTCTTCCCAGGCTTTCTGGCGGGTCAGGCGGGTATTTTCACGGATCGCGGCTATCTGCTGGGCGTTGCGCTGTGCGTTTTCGATATTGCGCTTCTCCACCGCCGCGGTGTCGTTCGTGCCGGGCAGCTTCACCACGCCCACTTCCGAAGGCGAGGAGACCCCGCGCACGATCAGCGCCTCGTGGCCGGCCTTCCATGCGAACAGGTCGGCCTGCTTGCCTTCCGGATAGCGCACCTTGAAGGCCCCGCCCTTCCTGCTCTTGCCCGTGCCTTCGCACTTGCCGCTGCCCGGCTCTGCGCTGCTGTAGTACAGCACCATGCGGGTCTTGCTGCCGTCCCGCACCTCCCGTTCCGCCTTGACCAGCCCGGTGCAGATGTAAATGGTCGCGCCCTCGAGAGCGGTGCCGTCCGGCCCCTGCACCTCGCCGGTGATGTAGGATTGTTCCTGCGCCGCGGCAACGAGGGGGAAGCTGAGGATCAGGGCGGCAGCGAAACGAAGGATCTGTCTTTTCATGATGGACGCTCCTTTAAGCGTTGAGGTCTCCGCACGACATCTGCCTGGCCATCGGTGCGCCGCAAGGGCCTGCGCTTGCATGAGGCCGTGCGCCGCATGATGCCTTGCAGTCTGTCTGATTATGGGAACTGGCCGGGGAAGTGTCAAGCGATGCGTTTTTCCCGCCAGCCGCAGCGCACGGCGGCGGTGGGCGCCGGGGCGCAGGATGGAGGGGACGGCTGCATCCTGCCGCCATGCACGGGGAAGCGCAAGGTTGCGCCATGGGGAAATATGCGGTAGCGTACCGCCATCCATGGAAAAACGCTGGAGGCAGGGCGCTGCGCGATGGCATGCGGAGCGCCTGGCTGTTCCTTCCATGCCGTTCCATGGGGCAGGTCCTGCCTGCGTGCGCAGGGCGGGGACCGCATCGCGGCAGCAGGCCGCCATGCGGAGCTTCCATGCCCGGGCTCTCAAACGGATGACAAAAGCGGGTGCGGCGCAACAATGACATTGAAAGACATGCGGCCTGGCGGATCCGGGCTTATCGTTTCGGTCGGCGGGCAGGGCTCGCTGAGAAGGCATCTCCTGGACATGGGGCTCATCCCCGGAGCTGCGGTCACGGTGGTGAAGTATGCGCCCATGGGCGATCCCATCGAGATCACGGTGCACGGCTATTCCCTGACCCTCCGCCTCGACGACGCGGCCCGGATCACGGTGTCGACCGACATGAGCCATGCCGAACCGGAACTGCATGAATATCCCGCGATAGAAGCCGTCAGCAAGGAGAGGCACCCGCATGATCCGGAGCATCCCGGCTACGGCGAAGAAGGACGCTACCATGACCGGAGCGGCGAGCATCCCCTGCCGAAGGGGGAGGTGCTGACCTTCGCCCTGGCAGGCAACCAGAACTGCGGCAAGACCACCCTGTTCAACGCCCTCACCGGGGCGAACCAGCACGTCGGCAATTTCCCCGGCGTCACCGTGGACAGGAAGAGCGGGCCGATCCGCGGCTATGCGGACACCCTCGTCACCGACCTGCCCGGCATCTATTCCCTGTCGCCGTACAGCGATGAAGAGCTCATCTCGCGGAGCTTCATCCTCAGGGAACATCCTTCCTGCATCATCAATATCGTCGACGCCACCAATATCGAGCGGAACCTCTACCTGACGCTGCAGCTGATGGAGCTGGACGTGCCCATGGTGCTGGCCCTCAACATGATGGATGAGATGCGGAACAACGAAGGCTCGATCCGCATCAACGAGATGGAGCAGATCCTTGGCATCCCGGTCATCCCGATCTCCGCGTCCAAGGAGGAAGGCGTGGAGGAACTTTGCCTGCACGCCGTCCATGTGGCGCGCTTCCAGGAAAAGAGCCCGCGCACCGATTTCTGCGGGCAGGAGCACGGCGGAGCCGTCCACCGCTGCCTCCACGGGATACGGCACCTCATCGAGGACCATGCCGAAGCGGCTGGCATCCCTGCGCGCTTTGCGGCATCCAAGCTGGTCGAGGGGGACCCGCTGATCGCCCTTGCCCTGGACCTCACCCAGAATGAACAGGAGATGATCGAACACATCATCAGCCAGATGGAAGAAGAGCGCGGGCTCGACCGCGCCGCTGCCATAGCCGACATGCGCTTTTCCTTCATCCAGGCGCTGTGCGGGAAGACCGTCGTGAAGCCGGTGGAAAGCAAGGAGCATGCCCGCAGCCGCAGGATCGACAAGGTCCTCACCGGAAGATATACGGCCATCCCGGCGTTCCTCATCATCATGGGGCTGGTCTTCTGGCTGACGTTCAACGTGGTCGGGGCATGGCTGCAGGACCTGCTGGCCGGGGGCATAGACCTGCTGACCGAACGGACCGATGCCTTCCTTTCCGGACTCGGCATAAGCAAGGTCCTGCATTCGCTGGTCGTCGACGGCGTGTTCACCGGCGTGGGGAGCGTCGTGAGCTTCATCCCCATCATCGTCGTCCTGTTCTTCTTCCTGTCGCTCCTGGAGGACAGCGGCTACATGGCCCGCATCGCGTTCGTCATGGACAAGCTGCTGCGCAAGGTCGGCCTTTCGGGCAAGAGCATGGTCCCCATGCTCATCGGGTTCGGCTGTTCCGTGCCCGCTGTCATGTCGAGCCGCACGCTTTCCAGCGAGCGGGACAGGAAGCTGACCATCCTGCTCATCCCGTTCATGAGCTGCACGGCGAAGCTGCCCATATACGGATTTTTCACGGCCGCTTTCTTCCCCGGGCATGGCGGCGCCATCATGGTCGGGCTGTACCTGCTGGGGATAGCCGCCGGCATCCTGGTGGCCCTGGTCTCCAAGCGCACGTTTTTCAGGGGAGAAGCGATCCCCTTCGTCATGGAACTGCCGAATTACAGGATACCCGGCGCAAAAAACACGCTGCACCTCCTGTGGGACAAGGCAAAGGATTTCCTGCAGCGCGCCTTCACCATCATATTCGCCGCATCCATCGTCGTCTGGTTCCTGCAGAGCTTTGACTTCAGGCTGCAGCTCGTCGCCGACCCCCAGGAGAGCATCCTGGCATCCCTTGCCGGACTGGCCGCCCCCCTGTTCGCCCCCCAGGGATTCGGCGACTGGCGCGTGGTCACGTCGCTCTTTGCGGGCTTCCTGGCCAAGGAAAGCGTGATCTCCTCATTGTCCGTGCTGTTCGGCTCCACCGATATGCTGCTGGCGGCGGTCTCCCAGGCCTCTGCAGGCGCGCTGCTCGTGTTCTGCCTGCTCTACACTCCCTGCTGCGCGGCGATAGCCTCGATCAAAAGGGAACTGGGAGCAGCCTGGGCAGCCGCGGTCGTCGTCCTCCAATGCGTCATCGCATGGGTGTTTTCCCTGGCGGCATACGGACTGCTGTCGTTCCTGTCCTGATCACGCCCCGCCCGCTCCAGGGGCAATGGCCCCGCCGGGATGGCAAAGGGCACGCACGCCCCAGGCATGGCGCCATGCGGGCTTATTGAGCCCCCGCCTTGCGTGGGCGGCATCTTCTCGTGCCGCAGTCCCTTTCCTGCTCCGGCATCCCGCTGCTCCCGGTGCGGGATATCAGCCGGCGCATTCCCAGAAGAGTATCTCCGGCTCCCTGCGGAGCCTGACAGGCGGCAGCTCGCCCTTGCGATGGCCCATGCAGACGACGCCGACGAGTTCGCGGTCCGCAGGCACGCCCATGCGGGCGCCGAACGCATCCGTCTTGCACAGCCAGTTGGCAAAGCCGATCCAGCAGCTGCCGATCCCCATGCTGTGCGCGGCGAGCATGATGTTCTGGATGCACATGGAGCAGTCGCCGACATGCCACGGCATGTCTTTCCTGCCGTAGACGAACAGCAAGGTGCCTGCGCCGTGGAACATGTCGTATCCAGGGTTTTCCAGCATGGATGCGTATTTTTCCAGGGGCGATCCGGGCGTGATGCCGGACACCAGGACCTGCCTCGCTTCTTCGGCCAGCATCCTGATCCTTGCCTTGCCCTGCAGGATGCCGAAGGACCACGGCTGGGAATTGGATGCGGAAGGGGCTTTCGTGCCGAGCGCAAGCAGCGTCCTCAGCACATCTTCCCCGATGGGCTCGTCTGTGAACGACCGCACGCTCCGGCGGGTCTCCAATGCTTCGATGATATCCATGGCTGCTCCTTGGCTATGATGGGGAGGGACCGCTTCCGTCCGGGAGCGGCCCGCGGTTTGCCGCAGACGGGAAGGCCGGGGGAGAAGAGCAGGGCGGCAGGCCCGGGGACCTACTTCCCTTCGCACATGGTGCAGACCTTGTAGCCCTGCTTTTTGGCCTGCTCGAGGGAAGTGAAGTTCTCCGTGGCGCTCTTGGAAGCGTAATATTTGCAGGACGGGCCGTGCACGACTTTGGAAGAGGGGTTGCCATGCAGCACGACCCGGGCCTGCCCCTGTTCCTGGCGCTGCTGCTTCTTCGCCGTGGCCACGCCTTCCCTTCCCTCGCAGACCTTGCAGGCATGGTAGCCGGCTTTCTCGGCTTCCCGGGCGCTGGCGAACTCGGCCGTCGCCGCCTTGCTGCCGTAGTATTCGCAGTCGGAGGCATGGTAGATCTTGGAAGCCACGTTGCCGTGCAGGGGCATCTGCTGCCTGTTCACGCGCACGCCCTGGGCCGGCTGCTGCAGGCCGAAGTCCACAACGGGCTGCTTGGCGGCAGGCGCAGCCGTTGCCGTGAGCGCGAGGATGGCAAGGGAGAGGAGGATGCGTTTCATGTCAGTTCACCATGTCCTTGAGGGTTTTTGAGGGAAGGAACTTCACCGTCTTGCGGGGCGCGATCGTCATGGCTTCGCCTGTGCGGGGGTTCCTTCCGGGGCGGGCGGCTTTCTCGACCACGGTGAACTTGCCGAGGCCGGGCAGGGAGATCTCTTCGCCGTCGGCGATCTTTTTCTGCAGCGTCTGGGTGATGATCCTGACAAGCATGGCCGCTTCGCCCGGGGGCAGTCCGGTCTTGCCGATGAAGTGGAGAAGAAAGTCCATGGGGAACCTCCGTTTTATTCGATGGGGTCGTGGATATGCGGTCCGGCCTGCGGCGGCCGCAAGCCGGGGGCGCCGCTCCCGCCGCGTCCGGCACGGAGGCCGGGGCAGCGGTGGCGCAGGCAAAGGTTAGCGCCATCGCAGGAACATTTCAACCCGCGCCGGACGCCCCAGGGCACCATGCCGGTCCCTGCCTGGAAGATCCCTGCCGCGGAACGGCACGGCAGGAACGTATTCCTACCTGCCCATGAATCTGCGGGCGGCGGCGATCCCTATCTTCAGCAGCAGCGGACGCAGATCGGCATCGGCCTGCTTCAGCATCTCAGGTATGCGGATGTGCTGCGGGCAATGCGCCTCGCACCTTCCGCACCCGGCGCAGCGGGAGGCGAAGCCGGCGTCGCGCCTGAGCCCTATGTTCCGTGCGAACTCGATCCGGGCGCGCCCTTTGCCTTCCATATGCATCAGGTTGTAATAATGGAAGATCCCGGGGATATCCACCCCGTGCGGGCAGGGCATGCAGTAACGGCAGCCCGTGCAGGGGACTTTTTCGCGTTCGCGGATGATGCCCCTGATGCGTTCCACCAGGGCGAGGTCTTCCGCTGTGCATCCGCCGGTCACGGTCTGCGAGGCGATGCGGGCGTTCTCGTCGATCATCTCCAGGGAATTCATGCCGGAAAGCACGCAGGTCACTTCCGGCTGGTCCCACAGCCAGCGCAGCCCAAGTTCGGCGGGGCTGCAGCCCTTCCCGCTTTTTTCAAGTTCGCGGCGGGCTTTTACGGGCAGGTGGACCAGCCTGCCTCCGCGCAATGGTTCCATGATGACCACGGGCACGCCCCTGGCTGCGGCTGCCTGCAGCCCGGCCCTCCCCGCCTGGCTGTTCTCGTCCAGGTAATTGTACTGGATCTGGCAGAGATCCCAGTCATAGGCATCCAGGATGCGCAGGAATGTCCCGGTGTCGCCGTGGAAGGAAAAGCCGATGCTGCCTATCTCGCCCCCGGCCTTGTGCCTGCGGATCCATTCTTCGATGCGGAGCGTTTGCAACCTTTCCCATTCGCTAAGGTCCGTGAACATGTGCATGAGGTAATAGTCGATGCGGTCCGTGCGCAGGCGCGCCAGCTGCTTCCGGAAGATGGCTTCCATGGCGCTTTCCGTGCGGACGAGATACTGCGGCAGCTTCGTCGCGATGGACACGGCATCGCGGCAGCGGCCGTCGTGCAGGATGCGGCCGAGGCATTCTTCGCTGCCCGGATAGACATAGGCGGTGTCATAATAGTTCACGCCGAGCTCCAGGGCATGCAGGATCTCCTTCTCTGCCTTCCTGTGGTCTATCATCCCGCCTTTCCTGGTGAAGCGCATGCAGCCGTATCCCAGCCGCGAGATCTTCCGTCCGTTCCGGTCAAATGCGTAATTCATGGCTGTTCCCCCGCATGCTGCTGCGATGATCTCATGCCCCTGTCCACCTGTGCCCCACGCTGTCCTGCTCCCCATGCCATGTGCCGGGAAGGACCGATCCCCCGGCTTCGAGGACCGCCGGCCTGCCAGCGGGATCCGCTGCCAAAGACCGGATAAAGGTTGTGTATGACATAGGAGCGGGAAGAATCAAGCCGGTCGAGGCCGCCATGGCAAAAAAGCTGCCGGGGGGCGGACGATGCGCAGCCGTCATCATGCCCCGGCCGGCAGGAATGCGTTTTTTCCGGGATGCGCCTTATGGCAGGCGCAGCCCGGGGGGATGCGTACTGGGCCTGCCGCGATTGAAAGGATCATCCTGTTCGTGTATGCTGGCCCTGTTCCGGAATGCCCGGGGATCTTGAGCAAGCCGAGGGGAAAGCCCATGGACATCAGGGAGATCTATCATCATTTCGACAAGGCCGGCTGCTGCACCTTCGCGACGGTGGATGAAAACGGCTACCCGGTCACGCGCATAGCGCATTTCTTTGCCTTCGACAGCGAAGGGCTGTATTTCCGCACCATGCGCGTCAAGCCTTTCTACCGCCACCTTGCGGAGACCGGCCGCGTTTCCGTCTGCGGGCTCGTCACGACGTCCGCGGCCATCACCCTCGGCCCGGACGGCATGCCTGTCGAGGAGCCGGGGTATTTCATCCGGGTCACCGGAGACTGCCGCGAGATCAGCTTCGAAACGCTCAGCCGCAAGGCGGAGGCGGAGCCCATGTTCGCCCTCGGCGTCAAGGACATCCTGCGCTATCCGGACATGACGACATTCTGCCTGTGGCGCTTCAAGGGCGAGATCTACGATTATGATTATGAAATGACGGCCCGCGACCATAAGCTGGAGCGGATCTTTTTTGATTTCGGAGGCTTTGAACGTCCCTTCAAGGGGCTGCGCATCGGTCCTGACTGCATCGGATGCGGCACCTGCATGGCGGATTGCACATTCAAGGCCATCTCGTTCGGGGAGGACGGGATCTACCGCATCGATCCCGGTCGGTGCGACGCCTGCGGCACATGCAGGCATAACTGCCCGGCAGGCGCGGTCGAAGTCTTCCAGTGAACGGCCGGGGACTGCGGAGCGGCAGCCGGCCTGTCCAGGTCAGTCATCAGGCCTGGCCGCAGCGGCGCAGGCTTCGTGAGGGGGATGGATATGGAACTTGAGCTGCTGCCCCATCGGCTGACGATATGCAAGGTCCCCTCCGTAAAGGATATCCGGACCGATGCGGGGTTTTACTTCGTCGGCAGGACCGATGCGGAGATATCGCTGGTCTGCAGGACGGAGGATGCGCCTGCCGCCGCGGGAGCGCGTGATGACGGCTGGCGTGCTTTCCGGGTGCGGGGCCCCCTGGACTTCTCCCTGACCGGCATCCTGTCGGAATTGTCCGGGATCCTCGCCCGGAGCGGGATCGGCATTTTTGCCGTTTCCACATACGATACGGATTACATCCTCGTCAAAGAGGAAAACCGGGAGAGGGCGGCGGAGGCATTGTCCGGCGCAGGACATGCCATCTCGTGACTGCCCCCTTCTGCAGCGCCGGGACTGGCGGGCAGGGGATATCCCGGTCGATGCGGGGACGGCCCCGCATCTTGCTTGTATCCATGGGGACGGCCCCGAAACAATGTGAGGAGGCCATGCCGTGCATTGGCTTTATCTTTTTGCGGCCGGCTGCTTTGAGATCTCCTGGGCCGTCTGCCTGAAGTATTCCGCGGGTTTTTCGAGGCCGGGATGGGTGGTCCTCACGGTCATCGGCTCCGTCCTGAGCTTCGCATTCCTGGCGCTCGCCATGAAAAGCCTGCCTTTCGGCCCTTCCTATGCGGTCTGGACGGGCATAGGGGCTCTTGGCACCGCCATCCTCGGCGTCATCCTTTTTGGAGATGCCTTCACCTTCACCAGGGGGCTGGCCATGGGGCTCATCCTTGCCGGCGTGATCCTTCTCAAGATCTCCGTGCCCTGATGGCCGTGCCCCCTGTGGCGGGGGCCGGCCGCTATCCGCCGGAGGCCGGTAATGGCCGACCCGGCCTGGGGGCCGGGTCGGCAAAAGGTCTATGGGTGGTCCTGCGCCGGCAGGGCCGCAGCCGTGCCGGCATCATGTTTTACAGATGATGCGGCTTGGGGTGGATCTTGCCATGCTTCGGAGGCGCCGGCTTTGCATGGTGGTGCGGAGGCGGTGCAGGCTTCACATGCGGAGGCGGCGGCACCGGCTTCACGTGATGATGGGGCGGAGGCGGCGCGGGCTTCACATGCGGAGGCGGCGGAGGCGGCGGCGCATGATGATGGTGGTGGGGCGGCGGCCGGTCATAGCCGTCATCCACCACGACGCATCCGGTGGCGGCCAGCGCGATCGAGCCGGCAAACAGCAGGGCCATCATACGGCGTGTGATGTTCATGGCTTCTCCCTTGGATGAGGTGTTACGGGTGACCGGGATGCGGAGCGGCAGGGCGTCCGCTGCCGGTCTGGCTTACAGGACGCGATCCCTTAGCGGTGATGCCGGTGCGGCCGCGGTGGCGGAGGTCCGTGGCGGTGTGGCCGCGGGGGCGGCGGAGGTCCGTAGCGGTGTGGCGGCGGAGGTGGCGGCGGCCCGTAGCGATGGTGGTGCCGCCGCGGCGGCGCATAGCGAGGCGGAGGTGGCGGCGGTGTGACAATGACGGGGACGGCGGGGGCGGGAGCATAGCCCACGCTGACGTAGCCGGGATCGCCCACAGTGATCCCCACCCCGACGCCCGGGGCGTTTATGTCCACGGAACCGGACACCACCGCCCCCTGTGCCTGCATCGTCCCTGCAGACATGAGCAGGCCTAAGGCAACAAGGAAAAATGTTCTCTTCATGCCAGCCTCCATGGGAAAGGTTTCATCGGAAGATGACTGCCCTATAGCATAGGGGCCGTGTGACTGCAAGCTGTTGCGGCGGAATGATATGTGACAATGTGTTGCACAATCTTTCCTGATGTGGCGGGGCATGCGTTGCGGCGGCAGGCGCCTGGCTGCCTAGGGCTTTCCCATCCCGCGCCGCAGCGTGTCCAGCACGCCGATGACCTCATCCCCGCTGCGGCATATGTCCAGCACGCTTCCCTGGATCATGGCGTTGACCAGCCCGCCGTCGCTGTCGGCGCACAGGCGGATATCCGTGCGCAGCCCGATGACAGGCATGCCTTTGGCGCAGGCATAGCCTATCTCCCAGGCCGTGCCGTCATCGACCTGCGCCCCGTCCAGCAGCGCGACCACCACGTCGCAGGAGAGCAAGGCGTCGCGGTCGGCCTCCATGATCTGCGCCGCCGTGACCGCTCCTCCTGCCGGGAACAGGTCGCCCGGCCACAGGACATCGTATCCCGCAGCTTCCAGCCTTGCCTTGAACGCCCTGTGCCACGCCTTCTCCGCCTCGGAGAACAAGGGGCCTGCCTGATATATCCTCATGGTGCTCCTCATGTCTTGCTTTCCCGGCCGCAGCCGGCAGATCCTGGATCCGTTCCCCCTGCCGAAGCCCTGCGGGCCGCGATCCGTCTGGCAGCGTTGTCCCGGATGTTCATGTCATGGAACGCCTGATCCCCCGTGCGGAAGCGCTGCGGGCCGGAGTACCCGGTCATGCCGCCGGTGACGGGGGCGGCATCAGCATGATCCATGGCAGTGCTCCTCCCTTGCCTTCCACCGCTATCATAGCCCGGGCACCCCGGGATTTGCAAGGCGTAATTTCCAATATGAAACAATTTGTTGACGATTGTATTTCCAAAAGGTAATAAAACAAGGGGGCACGGGTCCCTGTCAGCAGCCGTGGACAGCATAACACCAACGGATATCAGGATATTTAAAAAAGTCATGCCCGCCAGGCTCGTCAACGTCTTCCTGCTCGTGGACTGCAACAACTTCTATGTGAGCTGCGAGCGCGTGTTCCGCCCGGACCTGGCGGACAAGCCGGTGCTGGTGCTCTCCAACAACGACGGCTGCGTCATCGCCCGCAGCCCGGAAGTCAAAGCCCTTGGCATCAAAATGGGCGAGGCGGCGTTCAAGCTGAAAAGCGAGATCCGGCGGCACCGCATCCATGTCTTTTCCTCGAATTTCGCCCTGTACGGCGACATCTCCGGCAGGGTCATGCGCATCGTGTCGTCCGTTGCCGGCAGGGAAGCGGAGCAGTACAGCATCGATGAATGCTTCGTGAAGCTGCCGCCGCAGCAGGCTCCCGACGCCCTCGGCATGGCAAGGGAGATACGCGCCCGCGTGCTGCAATGGACGGGCGTGCCGGTGTCCGTGGGCATCGCCGCCACGCGCACCCTGGCGAAGCTGGCGAACCACGGGGCGAAGAAGCTGCCCTCCGGCGTGTTCTCCCTCATGCGCCCGGAATCCCAGCTCGATGACATCTTCCGGCGCATATCCGTGGAAGAGGTATGGGGCATAGGCAGGCAGAAGCTGGCGCTGCTCGACCGCTATGCCATCCGCACCGTGCATGACCTGAAGCACGCTGACGAAGCCTGGGTGAAAAAGCGCCTCAGCATCACCGGATGGCGGACGCAGCAGGAATTGCGCGGCCTTTCCTGCATCGAAGACGGCCTGGTCTGCCCGGCGGCGCGGAAGTCGCTGGTCTGCTCGCGGTCCTTCGGGGAGAAGATAAAGGATCCGGCGCTGCTCCGGCAGGCGGTGGCGTCCTTCTGCTCCCGTGCCGCCGAGCGGCTGCGGCGGGAAAAGCTGGCGGCGTCCGCCATGATGGTCTTCATCCAGACGTCGTTTTTCCACGAGCCGTTCGAAAGCGCGTCACGGCTCATGTCCTTCAGCGTCCCTGCCAGCGACACCGCCGTATTCATAAAAGCGGCGCTTGCCGGCGTCGATTCCATGTTCCGGCCCGGCGTGCCCTACGGCAAGGCCGGCGTGATGCTGTTCGACCTGCTGGAGCGGGGCAGGGTGCAGGGCAGCCTGCTGATGATGGCGCATGCAGAGCGGGAGGCCCGGCGTGATGCGCTCATGGCATCCCTGGATGCTGCCAACCGCCGCTATGGCCGCGGCACCGTGAAGTTCGCCATTGAAGGGCTGGGCAAGGGTGTCTGGGCCCTCAAGCAGGATCATAAGTCGCCCGCATACACAACCGAGTGGGATGAGCTTGCCGTGGTGAAGTGCTGACGGGGAGCGGCGCAGGCGGCAGGAGCTGGCTGACAAGAAGCCCCGGTCATCGCCGGGGCTTTCCCTTTGCCTGAAATAGTCATGCAGCGGCACGCTGCAGACCATGTGTATCCAATGATGGCAACGAGGTGATGGACATTCCCTTTTCAGCGGATGAAATGCGTCGGCATCCACGGTTCCTTCTGGGGTACGCCGAAGGCGTCTTTGCCCAGGGCGATGCTCTTCATGAGGAAGGTCATGTTCCTCGCCAGGGTGCGCATGGTCTGCAGGCCTTCGGCGTCCTGCGCGGCCTCGCCGGGCATCCTGCCGTGCACGCTGTTCCAGTACTGGCTGGAAGCAACGGGCATGCCGCTGATGGTGAAGTACTTGTTCAGCTCGTCGAACGTGGCGGAAAGCCCGCCGCGCCTGGCGACGACGACGGATGCGCCGACCTTCATGCTCTTGTCGAAGGGTGTGCTGTAGAACAGGCGGTCCAGGAAGGCGACCACCGTGGCGTTGGCCGAGGCGTAATACACTGGCGAGCCCACGACGAGCCCGTCGCACTGTTCAAAGAGGGGCGCGGCCTCGTTGACTTGGTCGTCGAAGGCGCATTTTCCCCTGCTGCTGCAGGAATTGCAGGCTATGCAGCCGCGGATGGCCTTGTTGCCGATGTGCATCAGCGTCGTTTCCACGCCGGCGGATCCAAAGACTTTTTTCATCTCCCCAAGGGCAAGCGCAGTGTTTCCATCGGGGCGGGGCGAACCGTTGATCATCAGGACTTTCATGTTCCGGACTCCTTGTGCGGGAAGGATGGTGGGGCACGGGCTGGACAGGGAGCTCCCGCCCCCTGGCCTTTTGATACCATGCCCGGGGCCGGATGTGAAGATGCCCTGCGGCGGAAGCGTTACGGAAGGTGTGCGCCCCCATGGAAAAGGCGGGCGCGGCAAAGCCGGCCCGCCTGGGATCTCCTGGAGGAGAGGGTTCAGATGCGCTTCCTGCCGCCGCCCATGTGATAGCGCTCGATGGAGGAGAGCACGGCCTTGCGCAGGCGCAGGGACTGCGGCGTCACCTCGAGCAGCTCGTCCTCGCGCATGAAGTGCAGGCACTTTTCCAGCGTCATGGGGCGCACGGGCGTGAGGATGATGTTCTCGTCCTTGCCGGCGGCGCGCAGGTTGGTGAGCTTTTTCTCCTTGGTGGCGTTCACGTCGATGTCGTTGTCGCGGTTGTGCTCGCCGACCACCATGCCTTCGTACACCGGGTCGCCCGGCTTGACGAAGAGCGTGCCGCGGGGCTCCAGGTTGTACAGGGCGTAGGCCACGGCGTTGCCCGGCCGGTCGGCGATGAGCGAGCCGGTCATGCGGGTGAGGAAGTCGCCCCGGTAGGGCTCGTAGCCGCTGAAGTTGGAGTTCATGATGCCTGTGCCCTTGGTGTCGGTGAGGAAGTCGTCACGGTAGCCGATGAGCCCGCGGGAGGGCACGGAAAACGTCAGGCGCACGCGGCCCGTGCCGTTGTTCACGCAGTTGGTCATGCGCCCTTTGCGGAAGTTGAGCTTTTCCGTCACGATGCCCATGAATTCTTCGTCGCAGTCCACCGAGACTTCCTCGATGGGCTCGTACTTTTCCCCGTCGATGGTCTTGAAGATGACTTCCGGCCGCCCGACGGTCAGCTCGAAGCCTTCGCGGCGCATGGTCTCCACGAGGATGGCCATCTGGAATTCGCCGCGGCCCTTGACCAGGTAGGCGTCCTTGTTCTCGGTGTCCTCCACGGAGATGGAGACGTTGCGCAGCGCCTCCCTGTCGAGCCGTTCGCGTATCTTGCGCGCCTGCACGATCTTGCCTTCGCGCCCCGCCAGGGGGGAGGTGTTGATGCCGAAGCGCATGGAGACCGTGGGGTCGTCCACCTTGATGCGGGGCAGGGGGGTGGGGTCTGCGGCGGTGCAGACCGTGTCGCCGATGGTCACGCGTTCCAGCCCGGCCATGACGACGATGTCGCCGGGGGCGACTTCGTCCACGTCGACCATGTTCTTGCCCTGGTAGACCTTGAAGCTGGTGGCGCGCAGCGGCTCGGGCTGTCCGTCCGGACCGATGCACACGAGGGCGTCCTTGGTGTGCGCCCGCCCGTTCCTGATCCTGCCCACGGCGAGCCTGCCCAGGTAGTCGGAGTAGTCAAGGTCGGCAACGAGCATGTGGAAGGTCTGTTCGGGGTCGTAGCTGGGCGCGGGGATGTATTTGAGGATGGCGTCGAACAGCGGGGAAAGGTCCTTGCGCTCGTCGTTCAGGCTGTTCATGGCCACGGCGTCGCGGCCTATGGCGTAGAGCACGGGGAATTCCAGCTGGGATTCGCTGGCGCCGAGGTCGATGAACAGGTCGTACACGTCGTTGAGCACCTCGGCGGGTCGGGCGTCCTTCCTGTCGATCTTGTTCAGCACGACGATGACGGGCAGCTCCAGGCCGAGGGCCTTCTTGAGCACGAAGCGGGTCTGCGGGAGCGGGCCTTCGGAAGCGTCCACCAGCAGGATCACGCCGTCCACCATGGAGAGGGCGCGCTCCACCTCGCCGCCGAAGTCGGCGTGCCCGGGCGTGTCGAGGATGTTGATGCGCACGCCTTTCCAGCCTACGGCGCAGTTCTTGGCGGAAATGGTGATGCCGCGCTCGCGTTCAAGCTCCATGCTGTCCATGAGGCGGTCATCGACCACCTGGTCGGCGCGGAACATCCCGCTCTGCTTGAAAAGCCCGTCCACCAGCGTCGTCTTGCCGTGATCGACATGGGCTATGATGGCTATGTTTCTCAACGCCTCGTTGCGTTCCAGGCTGGCCACTGCTTGCTCCTTGGGTGAAAATGAAAAAGGCGCGCCCTGAGATGCCGCGCGTCATGGCGCAGGCATATTAATGGATATCGCCGCGCAAGGCAAGCGCTGATCGCGCTGCCTGGCCGGGCGCCCATGATCCTGCGCCGCCGGCTGGATGCCTTTGGTAGAGGAGGTCCTGCCGGCATGGCGCGCGGAGAGTTGCCTTCCGCCGCGTTTTCGCGTATGCAGGGGCGGCTCGGTGCGGCCCGCACGCCGCCGGCCCCAGGAGGACCCCATGCAGCATGTCTTTTTCCCGGAGCGCGTCTGCTCCAAGGTGTTCAAGATCGACGTGGATGACGAGACCAGGACCATCCGCGACTTCCAGTTCCAGGGCGGATGCCCGGGCAACCTCAACGCCGTCAGCCGGCTCATCCGGGGCATGAAGATGGACGATGTCATCGAACGTTTTGCCGACATGCCCATCTGCTCCGGCTCCAAGGTCACGTCCTGCCCGGAGCAGCTGCGCAAGGCGCTGCTGGAGATGAAGGGCATGATGGATTCCGGGACGCAGCCGCAGCGCCCGCGCTTCGGGCTGGATCCCTTCTCAGGGCTGTTCCGGTAGGGATATCCCCGGCGATCTTTGGGCAAGGTAGGCGCGCAGGGCGGGCATGGATGCCCTGGCGTCTTCCAGCCCCAGCCAGTACCAGGCGGCCAGCTTGTCCATGTCGGCTTCCATGCGTCCGATATCCATGGGGCGCGAGGGGACGAACTGGAAGATCCGCCCTTCCCGTGCAAGGGCGTCCAGCGTGTCGCACTGCCGGTTGTAGTCAGCGTTGCTCCTGCCCAGGGACTCCGCGAGCGCCGGCCAGTTCCGGTAGGCGAGGCGCGCCAGGAACCTGCCCCGGCGCGGATCCCTGCGGAAGCTGCCATGGCGGGTGCGTGCGACCACGACATGCTCAAAGCCGTTGTCGAGCGCCCACTGGAAGGGGATCTTGCAGCTGCATCCGCCGTCGAGGCAGGGGATGCCGTCCACCTCGACCATGGCGGAAACATAGGGCATGGTGCCCGAAGCGCGCATGGCGAGGCAGATGTCGCTGCACACGCCCTTTTCAAAGTATTCCGGCTGCCCTGTGCGGCAGTTGGTGGCCACGGCCACGAAGCGCCGGCGCGGGTCGTCCAGGCGCTCCCAGTCGATGGGGTCGAGCCTGCCTGCCAGTTCGCCGAACATGAAGTCGAAGCCGAAGGGGCTCTTGTTGCGCATCAGGGCGCGCATGCCGAAGTAGCGCGGGTCGTGCCGGTAGCGCAGGGGGATGCGCGCCGAGCGCCCGATCTGCCCCGTCACATAGCTCACGCCGTTGAGCGCTCCGGCCGACGTGCCGATGACGCAGGAGAAGTTGATGCCCTCGAGCATGAGGGCGTCCATCACGCCCGCGCCGTAGGTGCCGCGCAGGGCGCCCCCCTCCAGCACCAGGCAGCCTGGCGTGAGGTCCGTGGAGGCCATGCCGGAAGGCAGCCTGGATATGTCGTAGGTCTTTGAGCCCATGCATCCGCCTCGAATGCCTGCATTTTGCCAGATATGCCGCGCCTTGTCCACAAGGGCGCAAGGCGGCGGCCGGCACGCCGGGGCAGGAAAGCTTGCCCTGTGCGGCATGTGAAATAAATATTTTTTTGTTTCGCAAGGTTATTTATTTCCGCAAGACTTGACAAGAAAGGTTGGTTCAGAGCAGACTTGTCGGACGATGAATCATTGCATCGTCTTTTTGCGTCCCATCCCAGGGGACCGCGGCAGGGGAGGCCCCGGCGGCCAATGCGCATCTTCAGCAATCGAGGGATCACATGAACTTGACCGGTTCGGAAATTTTCTGCGAGGTCCTGGTGGAGCAGGGAGTGGACACGCTCTTTGGCTACCCCGGCGGTGCCGTGCTTAATCTGTACGACGCCCTCTACAAGTACCAGGACCGCATACATCACATCATCACCGCCCACGAACAGGGCGCGGCCCACGCGGCCGACGGTTACGCGCGCGCCACCGGCCGCACCGGCGTCGTGCTGGCCACCAGCGGACCGGGAGCGACCAACCTGGTGACGGGCATCGCCACGGCCTACATGGACAGCGTGCCCATGGTGGCCATAACCGGCAACGTGCCCAACTCCCTGATGGGGCAGGACAGCTTCCAGGAGGTCTATATCGCCGGCATCACCATGCCCATCACCAAGCATAACTTCGTGGTGGACAAGGTGGAGAACCTGGCGGACATCCTGCGCGAAGCCTTCACCATCGCCCAGACGGGCCGCAAGGGCCCGGTCCTGGTGGACATCCCCAAGGACGTCACCGCCGCCTCCTGCGCCTTCACCCCGGCCGCCCCGGCGCGCGATGAGTACCGCACCGTCATCGACGGCGCGGCCGTCGACCGCGCCGCCGAGATCATCAACGCCGCGCAGCGCCCCGTGGTCTATTACGGCGGCGGCGTGGTGGCGTCCGGCGCGGGCGACCACCTTTCCCGCCTCATGCACAAGGCGTGCATCCCCGGCGCCTACTCCCTCATGGCGGCCGGCGTGGTGAGCGGCGAGGATCCCCTCTGCCTGGGCATGGTGGGCATGCACGGCTGCCGCACCACCAACGTCGCCTTCGACCAGGCGGACGTGATGATCGCCGTGGGCACGCGCTTCAGCGACCGCGTGGCCCTGGCCCCTGACGAGTTCGGCCGCCGCGCCAAGCTCATCCAGATCGACATCGACCCCAGCGAAGTGAACAAGAACGTGGCCGTGGACGTGAGCCTGATCGGCGATGTCAAGGACATCATCATGGCGCTCCTGCCCAAGATCAACGCCGCTGTCCACCAGCCCTGGCTCGACACCATAGCCCAGCTGAAGAAAGAGGATTACTACCCCGCCAACTGCGACAACTGCCTCAAGCCGCACCATGTCATCCGCAAGATCTGCGAGAAGGCGGGCGACGACGTCATCGTCGTCACCGACGTGGGCCAGCACCAGATGTGGGCGGCGCAGTACGTGCGCCATCTCAAGCCGCGCCACTTCATCACCAGCGGCGGGCTGGGCACCATGGGCTTCGGCTACGGCGCCGCCATCGGGGCGCAGGTCGCCCGTCCGGGCAAGCGCGTCGTGCACATCACGGGCGACGGCTCCTTCCACATGAACATGAACGAAGCCTGCACGGCCGTCACGTACGGGCTGCCCATCATCACCGTCATCATGGACAACAAGGTCCTGGGCATGGTGCGCCAGTGGCAGACGGCTTTTTACGGCGAACGCTATTCCTGCACCACGCTGGAGCGCCGCACCGACTATGTCAAGGTGGCGGAAGGCTTCGGCGCGCATGGCTTCGCCTGCGTGACCATGGAGGAGTTCGACTACGCCATGGAGCAGGCCCTGCAGATGGACGGACCCGTGTGGATCGCCTGCGCCATCGACAGGAACGAGAAGGTGCTGCCCATGATCCCCGGCGGATGCACCAGCGATTCCATCATCATGTCTTAGGAGCGCCCAATGAAATACGTCCTTTCCATAGTGGTCGACAACCACGCCAATGTCATGGCGCGCGTCTCGTCGCTCTTCGCCCGCCGCCGCTTCAACATGAGCAGCGTCACCGCGGCGCGCACCAGCGACCCTAACATCAGCATCATCACCATCGTCACCGAGGGCGACGCCCATATCCTCGACCAGGTGATCAAGCAGACCCTCAAGCTGCAGGAAGTGAAGAGCGTTTCCGTGCTGCCGCCCAACGAGAGCCTGCTTTCCGAAACGCTCATGCTCCGCCTGGGCTTTGAGGATTCCACGCTGTCTTCCCTCAAGGACATCGTGGAGGTGTACCGCGCCAAGATCATTGACCTCACCTCGAGCAGCATGGTAGTACAGCTCACGGGCAAGCCCTCCAAGATCGACGGCTTCCTCGAGGTCATGTCGAAGTACCACATCACCGAGATGTGCCGCTCCGGCGTCATCGGCATGGCCAGGGGCGCACAGAGCGACTGGTGGAAGCGCAGCGAACAGGCGTAGCCTGCCCGTCCGCAGCAAGAGATGCCATCCCTTTTAACGAATTAACGAACGGAGAAACTCCCATGATCAAGAAGTATTATGATTCCGACTGCAACCTGGGCATGCTCGACGGCAAGACCGTCGCCATCATCGGCTACGGCAGCCAGGGCCATGCCCACGCCCAGAACCTCAAGGAGAGCGGCGTCAAGGTCGTGGTCGGACTGCGCAAGAGCAGCGCCAGCTGGGCCAAGGCCCAGGAAGCCGGGCTGAACGTCATGGAAGTCGAAGATGCCGCCAAGGCCGCCGACATCGTCATGATGCTCGTGCCCGATGAAGTCTCGGCCGACATCTACAACAAGCAGGTCGCCCCCTACATGGAAGAAGGCAACGTCCTGTGCTACGCCCACGGCTTCAACATCCATTTCGGACTGGTCAAGCCCGCTGCCAACATCGACGTCATCATGATCGCCCCCAAGGGCCCCGGCCACACCGTGCGCAGCCAGTACCTCGAGGGCAAGGGCGTGCCCAGCCTCATCGCCATCTACCAGGACTTCAGCGGCAAGGCCAAGGACATCGCCCTGGCCTACGCCTCCGGCATCGGCGCCGGCCGCGCCGGCATCCTTGAGACCACCTTCCGTGAAGAGACCGAGACCGACCTCTTCGGCGAGCAGGCCGTGCTCTGCGGCGGCGTGACCGAACTGATGAAGGCCGGCTTCGAGACCCTCGTGGGCGCCGGATACGCCCCCGAGATGGCCTATTTCGAGACCATCCACGAAATGAAGCTCATCGTCGACCTGATCAACCAGGGCGGCTTCGGCTACATGCGCTATTCCATCTCCAACACCGCGGAATACGGCGACTACCGCACCGGCCGCCGCCTGATCACCGACGCCACGCGCAAGGAGATGAAGCAGATCCTGCGCGAGATCCAGGACGGCACCTTCGCTTCCGAATTCGTGCAGGAATTCTCCGCCGGGCGCAAGGCCAAGTTCCTTGCCACCCGCCGCATGGAGTCCGAGCATCAGCTTGAGAAGGTCGGAGCCGAGCTCCGCCAGATGATGAGCTGGCTCAAGAAGTAGCCCGCATTGACGCAGCGCGCCGGGCATTGCCCGGCGCTTTCTTTTTTTACCAGAGAGAGGAGGAAGGGATGATGGAACTTCGCAGCGCGAACGTGACCCAGGGCGTGGAACGCGCCCCCAACCGCAGCCTGTTCTATGCCATGGGCTATACCAGGGAGGAGCTTTCCCAGCCGCTGATCGGCGTCGTGAGCGCCCACAGCGAGATCGTGCCCGGGCATGCGCATCTCGATAAGATAGCCGATGCCGTCAAGGCCGGCGTGCGCATGGCCGGCGGCACCCCCGTGCTCATCCCGGCCATCGGCGTTTGCGACGGCATCGCCATGGGCCATGTGGGCATGAAGTATTCCCTGGCGAGCCGCGAACTGATCGCCGACAGCGTGGAGACCATGGCCATCGCCCATCAGCTGGACGGGCTCGTCCTCGTCCCCAACTGCGACAAGATCGTGCCCGGCATGCTCATGGCGGCCCTGCGGCTCAACATCCCTTCCGTGGTCTGCAGCGGCGGCCCCATGATGGCCGGGTCCTACAACGGCGAGGAAGTCAGCCTTTCCAAGATGTTCGAAGCCGTGGGCGCGCGCAAGGTGGGCCTCATCGACGACAAGCAGCTTGAGGAATGCGAAACGGGCGTCTGCCCCGGCTGCGGCAGCTGCGCAGGCATGTACACGGCCAATTCCATGAACTGCCTGTGCGAGGCCATCGGCATCGCCCTGCCCGGCAACGGCACCATCCCCGCCGTGCATTGCCGCCGCATCCAGCTTGCCAAGCATGCCGGCATGGCCGTCATGGAACTGCTGCGCCGCGGCATCAAGCCGCGCGACATCGTCAATGCCAGCTCCATACGCAACGCCCTTGCCTGCGACATGGCCCTGGGCTGCAGCACCAACACCGTGCTGCATCTCTTGGCCATAGCCCACGAAGCCGGCGTGGAACTGGACCTTGCCCTGTTCAATGAGATCAGCGCCAAGGTGCCCAACATCTGCCACCTGGCTCCCGCAGGCCCCACGCACATGCAGGACCTGTACGCCGCCGGCGGCATCCCCGCCGTGCAGGCCGAGCTTGCCGAAGGCGGCTACATCGACACCAGCCTGATCACCGCCACGGGCAAGACCGTCGCCGAGAACATCGCCGGCGCACACGTCACCGATCCCGCCGCCGTACGTCCGCTCAGCGACCCGTTCAGCCCCACCGGCGGCCTCCAGGTGCTCTGGGGCAACATCGCCCCCGACGGCTGCGTGGTCAAGCGCAGCGCCGTTGCGCCCGAGATGCTCGTGCACAGCGGTCCGGCACGCGTGTTCGACAGCGAGGACGATGCCATCGACGCCATCTACAACAGCCGGATCAAGGACGGCGACGTGGTGGTCATACGCTACGAAGGCCCCAAGGGCGGCCCGGGCATGCGCGAGATGCTCAACCCCACCAGCGCCCTCGCCGGCATGAAGCTGGACCGCACGGTGGCCCTCATCACCGACGGCCGCTTCAGCGGTGCGAGCCGCGGCGCCTCCATCGGCCATGTCTCTCCGGAAGCCGCCGACGGTGGCCCCATAGGGCTCATCAGGGAAGGGGATACCATCCATATCGACATCCCCGGCGCCAGCATCAACGTGGAAGTGAGCGACGAGGAGCTCGCCGCGCGCAGGGCGGCCTATGTCCCGCGCGAGCCGAACATCAAGACGGGCTGGCTTGCGCGCTACGCCCGGCTCGTGGGCAGCGCCAATACCGGCGCGGTCCTCAAATGACCGCTGCGTGATGGCCAGGCTGCAGGGATCCGTCCCTGCGCCGGCATCACGCCCCAGTGCGCCGGCACCCGGCGGCGGCAGGCGTTCCCGGGTGAGAAAAATGCTTTTCCCGTCAAAAAACGCTTGACGAAGCACGCCGTTTTGTCTATCTCTCTTTCACGGCGTTCGTCGCCACGTTCCCCGATAGCTCAATAGGCAGAGCGGGTGACTGTTAATCACTAGGTTGGCGGTTCAAGTCCGTCTCGGGGAGCCAATTAGAGTTCATGCCCACTGGTTCATGCCAGTGGGTTTTTTCTTTTAACGCCTATATCCCTCTGATTTCAAATCAAATATTTCTCTTCCCCCTTCTCAGTTTTTACTCTCTTTTGCTCTCCCTGTATGTCCTCCCGCCGTGCTCTCGGAATTCTCCGCAATAGTCTCCGTTTTGGGCTTTTGGGTAGTCTCCTGTTTAACAGGGTTTGCTTTTGCTCAAACCGCTTTGAATGGCGATGATTTATATCTCATTGAATTTATATGAGAAT
>JAEEGF010447642.1_pt1 | contig 25654 bp, 13 predicted proteins | sample 9134171 | NCBI WGS metagenome assembly JAEEGF01 (sample SAMN16246542, study PRJNA631951) | gut metagenome | biome: gut microbiome; feature: rumen; material: AP-attached | host: Bos | place: Iran: Karaj | collected 2018-10 | reverse complement strand
CAGCACCCTCAGCCATGTAGCGCAGGATAGTAGCGTTAGCATAGTTGCGAGCGCCCTTAGAAACCTGCATGATAACTGGAGACTTTGTCTCAACGGCAGCCTGTACGATAGCCTGCATCTGCTCCATAGTGTTGAAGTTGAAAGCTGGGATAGCATAGCCACCGGCTACTGCTCTCTTGAACATCTCGCGAGTATTAACGAGACCTAAATCCTTGTAATTTACCATAGTTGTTGTTGTTAAATAAGAATTTGAAAATCTAATCTGACCGCAAAGATACAAAATAAATAAGAATTAAGAATTAAGAATTCGAAAATTCTTTTGAGGATTTCACGGATTTTAAGTGTTTCAGACCTCAGTGGCTACCTATGCGGGCAAAAATGCAAACTATGCGTTGCAAAAAGTCGCTCAGAACAGCCACCGACTAGGCAACTGACGTTCGGGCCACAGATGCTTGGCATAGGTATAGCCTTTACGTTCGAAGAGTTGCGTCATACGCGTTAGTCGTTGGATAAAACTATCGTAGTCCTTACGGGCAGGCTGTGTCCACTGTACTTCAGCGAGAGCCGACATACGGGGCAGGGCCTGATATTCCAGCATTTCCTCATTGACGATATACTCCGTCCAAAGGTTGGCCTGTGTACCCAGAATATGCGCTTTTGCTGATGCTGAGAGGCTATCTGGAGCAGGATCAAGGCTGTAAACCCGCTCAATAGGGATATAGCCTCCACAACGAGTGGGTTCAAACTGGCGATCTTCGGTCTGCTGATAGTCGAAATAGCAATGTGTGGTGGGAGCCATCACAACATCGTGACCTGCTTCAGCGGCTTTCGCACCAGGAGTTGTTCCTCGCCACGACATAATCATCGCATTCTGAGGACAGCCCTCAAGAATCTCGTCCCATCCGAGAGCACGACGATGACGGGCTGTGAGGAAGTTGAATACACGATGGGTAAAGCGGGACTGTATCTGTTCCTTCGGAAGCCCTAACGACTGGCACTTCGGACATTGCTCCCACTTCTCCGTAGGCGCCTCATCGCCACCAATATGAATAACCTCCGAAGGGAAGATATCCATGATTTCCGTCAGCACATCCTCTACAAACTGATAGACGCGTTCGTTAGCCACGCAAAGCACATCCTTATAGACACCCCAATAATGACCAACCTGATAAGGTCCGCCCGTACAGCCAAGTTCTGGATAGCTGGCGAGGGCTGCAAGCATGTGGCCAGGCATGTCGATTTCGGGCACTACGGTGATATGACGAGCAGCAGCATAAGCCACTATTTCGCGAGCCTCATCCTGCGTGTAATAGCCGCCGTAGGGGATATGGTCGTCGAGGTCGGAGTTGGTGCCGATAATCGTGCCCGTGCGCTGTGAGCCGACAGAGATGAGTTTTGGCCACTTCTTAATCTCGATACGCCACCCCTGGTCGTCAGAGAGATGCCAGTGGAACACGTTCATGTTGTGCATAGCCAACAGGTCGATATACTTCTTGACAAACGAAATAGGGAAGAAATGGCGCGAGCAGTCAAGATGCATCCCTCGCCAGGAGAATCGCGGAGCGTCGACAATGTTGACAGCGGGCAAGAGCACCCTGCCACCCTTCGTCTGTTCTTCTTCAGCAAGAGCCTTGCGAAGCGTCTGGATGCCATAGAACACGCCAGCAGCAGTACTTCCCGTGATGGTGACACCTTTCTTGTTGACAATGAGCCAATAGCCTTCGTTGTGTTGTACCCTCGGAAGAAGGGATAGCTCGATGTAGTTGACCTTCTTCTCCCGTTTCCGACTGATAGTCAGCGACATACCCGTCTGTTCACGAAGATACGACTGCAGGAATTCAGCCTCCTGACTAAGACCATCGGCAGCAAGTATCTGTACGCTGCTGTCTAACACGAACGGATCGTCCTGCAACATCGTTACTTGCTGGGGCATAGGCACCACATTATAGTTCACCCCTTGTACTGAGGAAGCAAATCCCTCTACTTCAAAACGCACCGCCGCGTCCTTGCTATTGGCAGGAAGCATACAAGTAATGGTGCGTGACTCGCCAGGAGCCAGCATCACGTAGTTGTCAGACCAATAGGCAGGACATACCAGTCTGCCTGTCGCATCCTTCACCTTCAGGCGCTGGAAGAAAGCAACCGTCGACGATGGATTCTTAAGAGTAAGTTCATAGCCATTACGGACTCGCTTGGAAGTCAGCAGACAGTCGACACGAGGCAGATTGTCGAGTGCACGATACGAGGCATAGCGGGTGATAGGCGTCGTCACCCAATCGGTCTTCTTCCAATCGTATTCATCGCGTTCAGAAGGTAGGAAATAATCATTGACAGCCAGTTCCTGTCCCTTCGAATCAGTAGCCTTCAAGAAGAGAAAGGCTGCTGGCGACTTCTGGGCAGGGACATCGAAAGCCTTCGCAACGGCTCCGGCCTTCAGCGTCAGTATTGTCTTGTTCTGGATATCCGCAGCACCATCTATACAACGCATCGAGGCCTTTAGCGTCACAGGTTTCAGCGTCTCGTTGACTGCGAAGACTGCACGTCGCTGGTAATCATAGATCAGTTGTACGGGCTGATTGCCACGCTTCACGGCATAATAGGCAGCATTGGGTTGCAGGTAATAGTCGTAAAGCTGCCAATAGATGCTGGGGCGCGCACTGTTCAGCATCCACTGAATGATACCCGTCGCACGAGGCACATTGATGCGGAACGACTCAAACATAGCCTTCGTACCCTCATAGCTGAGCAAGTCGGCACGATGCAGATAGCCGTCGATCGTCTTCGAAGGTCCGAAGCGTGCATCGATGACTGCCGTCAGTCTGGCCAGCGTGTTCATCTCAGAACTGGAGGCTGTACACAGCACATTCCATCGTGCATCGACAGGCCAGAGGGTACCGCGAAGCATCTTCTGTAATGACTCTCTGACAGGCAACTGAGCTCCTACGCCTGTCTCGGTATTGAAACCAAAGGCACCGCCAGGAGCCTGCGGGTCATACCAATAGGCAGGTGCCACATAGTCGTAAGGACCTTCCATCTTTGTACCCGAGAATCCAGAAATGGTGCTCTTCATCTGCTTGGCGGAGATGACGACAGGCCGATCATCGCAAGTAGCCAGAAACTGACGATAATGCTGTTCCAAATCTGGCACAGGCAAACGGTCGCTACCTACAAACCAGGCAATAATGCTGGGATGATGGCGCAGCCAAAGCACTTGATCAGCAAACGACTTGCTAATCAGTCGGATACTCTCCTCACTGGTGATACCTCCGTATTGCGGGTCACAGGGAGAACCCAGATACTCTTCCCACTCCCAATGGCAGCTCCAGCCAGCCAACAGCAATAGTCCCAGTTCGTCGCAGAGGTCGTAGAGACTTTGTGATGTACCCCAGAAGCCCTCCAAACGAACCGTATTCATATTCATGTCGCGCACGTATTCCAACTGCTGACGATTCCTTTCGGGTGTATCGCGCAGATAAATGTCATCCGTCCATCCTGCCCCTCGCAACAACACATCACGTCCGTTGAGCGTAAAGGCACGATAGCCTTCTGGCGTCAGATGGCTTTTGATGTCGCGAATGCCAAAGCGCACATCCTCTGCATCTGATACCACACCATCTTGTTCGAACTCCATATGCAAGTCATAAAGCTCTGGCTTCCCTAATGTGTGACACCACCACAAGCGCGGCTTTTCTACACGGATATCATTGCCCAGCACCACCATGCGATGCTCGTAAGGTTTGAGCGTGACTGGCGTTGTCAGCAGGCGTCCATTGAATGTTCCACGCAGTACGCCAGTAACGGGTTTATCCGTCAGGTTCTTCAGTTCGGCATCTATCGTCAGCCAAGCCTCTTGAAGCGTCTCTGTGTGCACACGAGAGCGGACGGACGAATGGCTGACAGAAACATCGCCACAGGTTTTTATCTTTACCTCACGGAAGAGTCCCATGCTTTCGTCAGCAGGACGCGGATTCCAATCGACGAAACCAATATTCGGCTCACCAGGCTGTGCACGAAACACCTCAACCGCCAGAACATTCTGCTCGCGGACATAAGGCGACACGTCGAAGGAGAACTGGCGGAACGTGCCAGCTACTTCATCCTTGCCTGCCACCAGGTGACCATTCAACCAGATGTTGGCACGATAGCAGATGCCGTCGAAGGATAGCAGTACACGGTTCTTTAAACTCACACGACTGATTGTAAACGTCGTACGATACCACCAACTGACGTCGAAGCGTTTCTTATCGATGCGCTGATAATCTTCGGCTGTCAATGCTTCAGGTTCCACGCCATTAGCAGTCAGCACACCCATCAACGTCGAGGGCACAGTGGCCTCGTACCACCCAGCCACATCGGCAGCATCTGTAGAGAGCACATTACCCGCCGTCTGTACTTTCGCTGACGATTGCACCAGCCAACCTGTCGACAGCGTCAGCGTTTCTGCATGAACCAATAAAGCCGGTAACACAGCAAAAACTATTAAACAAGATCGTTGAAACCTGTTCATATAAAGCGAAAAAGGTCCCGATAGCATTGTATCCTATCGGGATCATTAAATGAAATTAAATAACCAGATTTTATTTATCAGCGGGTTCGATGAACTTCCAAATACCAGCTGCCAAAGCACCACCTACGAAAGGACCTACGATGAAGATCCAGAGGTTAGCGAGAGCTGTGCCACCCTGGAAAATAGCAGGAGCCAGTGAACGAGCGGGGTTCACGCTTGTACCAGTATAGCGGATGCAAACGAGGTGAACCAGAACGAGGCTCAAACCAATAGCCAGACCTGCGAAGTTGTTAGTAGCGCCATTAGTCTTTGCAGTAGCACCCAACACAACAAGTACGAAAACACAAGTGAAGATGATCTCAGCCAGCAGTCCACCCAATACGGTAACATTGGCCTGCAGATCATTAGCACCAGTACCCTCCAATCCAGGAACATTAGCGGTGAGAATAGCTAGCAGGGCAGAGCCGATGAAGGCACCAATACACTGGAACAGAATGTACATGCCGCAATCTTTGGCATCCATACGTCCACTCAGGAAGCAACCCAGTGTGATAGCAGGATTAATGTGGCAACCAGAGATGCCACCAATGGTGTAAGCCATTGCTACAACAGCAAGGCCAAAGGCAAAGGCTGTTCCCACGACAGCAGGAATATTATTAACAGGATCACAACCCAAGCTGACAGCAACGCCACAGCCCATCAACACGAGCACCATCGTGCCCACCATTTCTGCAAAATACTTTTTCATAATGTTTACTATTAGTTTAAGTGATTAATGAATTTACTATTTGAACGCAAATATCGGAATAATATTTCACAATTGCAAACAAAATCGATAAAAAATTTACTTTTCGTCTGATTATTGTCCTTAAGTTACGAAAATATTCTTATCTTTGCACCCATGATGACAGAAAATCCATACGTAAAACAATTCCCGGAACTGATGGCTGGAAAGACGCTGTTGTATTGTCACGGTTTCGGCAGCAGCGGGCAGAGTGGCACAGTCAATCGGCTACGTACAGTGATGCCCAATACAACAATAATTGCTCCCGACCTTCCCCTCCATCCCCACGAGGCTATCGCCCTACTCCACAGCATCTGTGAAGAAGAGAAGCCCGATTTGATTATCGGCACTTCGATGGGCGGCATGTATACAGAACAGCTGAGAGGCTTTGACCGTATCTGCATTAATCCTGCCCTGGAGATTGCTGAGACGATGAAGGCTCACGGTATGACGGGTACGCAACAGTATCAGAATCCGAGACTGGACGGCATACAGGAATTCTACGTAGACAAAACACTGGTCAAGGAATACAGGGAGGTGTCGGAACAGCGATTTGAAGGGCTGACTGAGGATGACAGCCAACGTGTCTATGGTCTGTTCGGCGATGAGGACGACCTCGTGGATACGTTCGACATGTTTCATGAACACTATCCGCAGGCTACGCATTTTCATGGCGAGCATCGTATGGACGACAAGAGTTACATGCACTCGGTAGTGCCTGTCATCAGATGGATTGACGACAAGCAGGAAAAACGGCAGCGCCCTATTATATATATAGGTATAGAGACGATGGCAGATGCCCGTCAGATGCCGGCATCCTCAGTACAGAAGGCTGTCAGAATGCTGATAGAACACTACCAGGTATACTTTGTCTGTGATAACGCCGCCGATACGACAACACAGTCGTGGCTGGAGAGACATATCAATGTCCCAGCATGGCAACATACCATCTTCACACCACGCAGAGACCTGCTCTATGGCGATTATCTTATCAGCAAACAAAAAGAGAGCGACACCATGGCCACCCTCTTGGAATTTGAATCGGATACCTTCAAGACGTGGGAAGACGTCATTGAGTATTTCTCACGACTTGGCGGGCAGTAAAGGAATCGTCAAGACAAAGCGAGCACCAGGACCTTCAAAGGTTGTATCCAGACGGACATCGCCTTTCAGACGGCGGGCCATAGTACGGCTGAACGTAAGACCTATGCCCAAGCCTTCCTTAAAAGCATCCAGTTTATAGAAACGTTCAAAGATTTCCTCAGCCTTTTCAGCTGGAATGCCATGACCATTATCCTCTACAAAGATAGAAAGCCATGAAGGCGTAGCCGAAGCACGAAGCACGATTCGTCCGTCTTTCTTGGAAATGTTCTTGTAAGCATTGTCGAGCAACTGCAAAACAATACGCTTAATCATGCTCTCCTGGGTCTGTAGTGTAAACGATTCGTCCAAACTACTATCAAGGGTCAGCACTTTGTGAGCCTTGGAGTGGTTTTTGCAGAATTCTTCTACCGCACTATTCAACATATCGTTACAACGGACATCCTTGATAACAGTACCCTCTCTTAAATCGTCACCATACGACAATTCCAACATTTCGTCAATCATAGTCGTAATGATATTTGTATTATGAGTCATGGCCTTGGCAATATTCCGACGCTCCTCCGGGGAAACACCATAATCGGGATCAGCCAAGACTTGTGCAAAACCACTTATAATATTAAGAGGTGTACGCACCTCGTGACTGACGTTCTTGAAAAACTCCGTCTTCATCTGGTCGGCTTCCAACACACGTTGATAGGCAGTCTGCAGTTCACGCAGATGGCGACGACGCGACTGGACAATATACACCAGAGCCACCACCAGCATCAGCAGAAGCAATGAGGCACCTGTCAGGGCATAGAACCACAGACGATCAACCTGACGCTCGGCCTCATAGATGCGCAACTCATCCTGAATACCCTGCATGGAACCAGACAGGATGACACTATTGATAGAGTCGCTTTCTGCTGCACCTCTCTTGAGCGATTCGTAAGCCTCTTTCCAAAGACCTGCCTTTGAATAGACTTCTGCACACGTCTCAAAAGGATCATCCTCACTTTCACCAGCTAGTTTGACAGCCTCATCAATATGTCCCAAATGTGCCTGATAATAAACCTCCAGTTTTCGGCCATGTACAGAAGAAAGGCCTTGGGCCACGCCCTCCTTATAATGTTTGTAACCTTCAAGGAAACGGGGCGTGTCATCCAACATATAATATGCCAATGTGCGACGGGTCTCAATATCGAACACGCGTTCTGGCGAACGGTCGCGGGCAATGGAAACAGCCTGGTCAATAAGACGCAGAGCCTCCTGCGGATCATTATCAATCACGATGTTAACCAAATTCATATAGATTGGAGGCTGGCTGTCAATATAACCTTCCTGCTCCATACGACGGATAACCTCCCAAAAACAACGCTTGGCACTCTCCTTGTTGCCACAATAGCGGTAGATATGACCCATCATATTGACTGCCATATACATCTCCTTATCGAGTTTCTTCTCAGTCAACTCCTTCGACAACTGAGTGGCAAGCTTATAAGCTTCGAAGACGCGCTGGCGGTTCAACTGGAACACGATTTCGTTGCAACGCTGGGTATAGTAAGCATGTATATCGCCCTGTTTCTGCAAATAACCCTCCAGTTCTTTGACTGCCACAAAGAATCGTGCACTGTCACCAGCATTAAAAGAATGGTGCATGGCATCACGCAAGGTGAGATATTCCTGTGAGGTCTTATAATCCTGTTCTGTCTGAGCTTGAGTGGGCAGCAGGCAGGCAATCAAGAGGATAAATACTATCAATTGTTTCATATGCATATTTATCTAAATGTTAGCAGAAGGCAACAATACTACTCCGTGTTGTTTCTTGCCGTCCATCATGATTTTTAGAGGTTTGTCAAAGCGGACATGACGCACATACTGCGTTTCTTCCACTGCAGGCATTGCGTCGAGAACAGACTTTTGCATGACACCATCGCCCGTGAAGGTGTTGATGGTGAAATAGCCCACTCCAAAGGATGTCAGGTTCTGGAAGAAGTGTGTTCCTTGCGAAGGATCAACGTGATAATTCTTCAAGCCGGCTTCCACAATGACACGTGCGGCAGAAATATGGGGCCACTTAACAGGAATACCCAACCAGTAATCGCTAGATCCCCAGCGACCAGGACCTATCAGCACATAGTTCTTATCGGCATCCAGGAATTTGCGGTTAATCTGCTCTATCTCATCGGCTATCTGAGGATTGTTGACTGCCGTGAAGTCGTCATCCATCTTAACATAGACCACATCGACGACGTCCTCAGAAATACCGTGTCCTAAAGAGTTATGAGAACGTAAGAGACACTGCTCATCAGGAATAGCTGCCAGGTCCTCATCCAGCACCTGCTTGGAATCGACAATAGGACGGATCTGCAACAGATAGAAATCGCCACTGACACCTACCCCATTCTCGTTAGGACCCAGATTGCAGGCAAACTCAATCTCAACAGGACGACGCATCTCTTCAGAGCCATACTTCTGCGAGAGCTGCAGAATCTCTGGCAACGGGAAAATGTCGTGCTGGAGGACGCCACTGAAGGAAATAACCTTGCGCCCGCCTTCGTAGATTCCGTCACGAATAATCTGATCCACAGGATCATACGTGGAAGCAATGCCTTGTAGCGATCCATCCTTATCTGCCTCACGGACACGCAGATTCAAGATATTGAAACCGTCATCCACCTTGAAATCATCGCCGACATGACTGGTATCGAGCGCATAGAAACGAGTCTGCGTCTCCCTAAGCGCTGTTTCCATTTCGGAAGTCTGCAACACCTGCTTGGGATGGTAAGGAGACACTCGAAGCGTCTGTCCGCCATCTACAATATATTTACCCAAGCCTAAAGCCAACGACGCAATACCCTCTTCAGCCTGCTCATCGCCAATAGGATAATAGTTCAACGAACGCAGCACGCCCGAGAAGGAGGGATAGAATCGGGTATCATATTGTTTGCCTACCACCTCTTGAAGAATTACCGCCATCTTCTCCTGGTCGATGACGTTGGAAGTAGCTGTCATATAGGCCTTTGAGTCCTTGTAATATACAGAGGCATAAACACCCTTAATGGCACAGGCCAACATGCGCAGCATTTCGTATTTATCTTCCAGATAAGGAATCATATACGTCGAATAGATGCCAGCGAACGGCTGATAATGGGAGTCTTCCAACAAGGAGGAACTTCTGACGGCAATAGGCGTCTTGACAGCATCAAAGAAAGTGAAGAAATCAGCTATCAAGGCATCGGGCAATTGAGCGCGCATAAAATGCTGAAGGATTTCCTCATCAGGAGCATCGCTCAAGGCAATACCCCACAAGTTGTTATTATCCATGAACTCGTCGAAGAAGTCGGTACACAGCACGACGGTCTTAGGTATCTGAACCGTTGCGTTCTCAAACTGGTTGAGTTCAGGATGACGCTTAATGATATTATCCAGAAAAGCCAAGCCACGACCTTTACCACCCAAGGAGCCTTCACCTATTCGGGCAAAGTGGGCATAGCGGTCGAACTTCAGGCGGTCGAACACTGCCACAATACCGATATTCTTCATCCGTCGATATTGAACAATAGCATCAAAGATAATCTGTCGATGGGCATCCAAGTCCTGCAACTTATGCCACGTCACAGTCTTCAGAAACTGGCTGACGGGGAAAATGGCACGGGCACAGAGCCAACGGCTCATATTGTTACGCGACACATGATATTGGAACGAGTCGGCAGGAATGTTGAAGATATTGTCCTGCAGTTCCTTCAGCGTCGATACGCGATACACCTCTTGCTTAGTCTTGGGATCACGGAAGATGAAGTCGCCAAAACCCATGTGCTCCTCAATGAGCTGACGCAGGTCGACATTCATCTTCTTCGAATTCTTATCGATAAAATGGAAGTGCTCCTTCTCGGCCTTCTCCTTATTCTGAATCTCCGAACTCTGCAGGATAAGAGGCACATACTCGTCGCGTCGGCGAATCTCACGCAACAGTTTCAGACCGGCCTCCGCATCTCCTTCTTCAACATGCGACAGACGACCAGGTACTACCTTCATAGGAAATCTGGTATCACTAATGACGCCCAACACATTGTCGGGATAGCGTTCATACCACTCCATCGCTTCCTCATAGTTAGTAGCCAATACCACCTTGGGGCGTCCGCGTTTGCGTTGGGCTGCAGCATGCGGATTCAATGCCTCAGTAGAAAAGTTCTTCGACTGGGCTAGGATATAGTTGTATAGATTGGGTAGCACACTGGAATAGAACCTGATGTTATCCTCAACGAGTAAAATCATCTGTACACCAGCCTCCGTCACATCGTGTTCGATGTTCATCTTATCCTCAATCAGCTTGATAATCGACATGATGAGGTTGGTATTGCCTAACCAGCAGAAGACATAGTCGAACACCGACATATCCTCATCTTGAATACGTTTGGTGATGCCATGCGAGAACGGAGTCAATACCACACAAGGAATCTTTGGAGCCATCTGCTTGACGTCGCGCGCAACAGCAAATGCATCGTTGTCGGCATTACCGGGCATACATATAACCAGATCAATATCCGTTGTCTGTAGTGCACTGCTGGCCTCCTCAGTGGTCGATACCTGCGTGAACGTAGGCGGATAGCGCATGCCCAACTCCATATATTCGTCGAAAATCTTCTCGTCTACTCGTCCGTCATCCTCCAACATAAAGGCATCATAAGGATTTGCCACTATGAGGACATTAAAGATGCGCTTCGTCATCAGATTGACAAAGGAGACATCCTTCAAAAAGAAGTTATTAAACTCCTGTGGTATGTTAGTAGTGCTCATCGCATATTTCTTGTTATAATGTGCAAAGATAGCAGTTTTTTATAACATCACCAAAGATTTTCCACCATTTCTTACTTGTTTTGTATATGTTCGTTTTGCAATATAGAGTTTGCAAAGGAGGTGAGACCAATAAAAATAGAGTAATTAAGGTGCAATATTTTTTGTATTTTTATGAAAAACATCTCGTTTCTTGTCCTTTATACACCTAAAAATTTATACCTTTGCATGCGGAAATTTAAAACCAACTATTAAAAAAAGATGTTTCATATTTACGAAGGATTCCATCTGGTAGATACGTATCATAAGATGCGTTACCAGCGGAAGTACAATCCCGACACCAAGCGTGCCCTTAAAATTGCGTTAGTCATTCTTGTGACGTTAGGACTCTGGAACATGCCCTCCGAGTGGTTCGGCATTGAGAACCTCACCGTCATCCAGCAGCGTGTCATCGCCATCTTTGCGTTTGCCACGCTGATGTGGATTCTCGAGATCGTTTCCTCGTGGGCCACGTCAGTGGCTATCATCGTGCTGATGCTGCTATTCTGTTCGGATAGTGGTATTGCGCCGATGGTGAACGAAGAGGAGGTTGGAAAGCTATTGTCGTATAAAAGCGTGATGGCTTCGTTTGCCGATCCTATTATCATGCTGTTCATTGGTGGCTTCGTGCTGGCCATTGCAGCTACGAAGACGGGTCTCGATGCTCAGTTGGCTAAGGTGCTACTGCGTCCTTTCGGCACTCGCAGTGAGATGGTGCTCCTGGGATTCCTACTTGTAACAGGTCTGTTCTCCATGTTCGTATCAAACACAGCTACTGCTGCCATGATGCTTACATTCCTCGCCCCAGTGTTCCACCAACTGCCTCCCGAGGGCAAGGGCCGTATTGCTCTGGCCATGTCTATCCCTGTAGCAGCCAACCTCGGTGGTATGGGCACACCTATCGGTACACCTCCAAACAACATCGCCCTGAAGTATCTGAACGATCCCGAGGGATTGAATATGGGTCTTGGTTTCGGACAGTGGATGATGTTCATGTTCCCGCTTGTCATCGTGCTGCTGTTCATCAGCTGGCGCTTGCTGCTGAAGTTCTTCCCCTTCACCCAGAAGACGGTAGAACTGAAGATTGACGGCGGCATGCAGAAGGGTTTCCATTCGTGGGTTGTAATCATCACATTCATCGTCACTGTAGTACTCTGGCTATCTGACCGAGTAACCGGCATTAATGCCAACACAGTAGCTATGATTCCATTCTGTGTGTTTGCCCTGACGGGAGTCATCAACAAGCGCGACTTGGAGCAGATCAACTGGAGCGTCATCTGGATGGTAGCCGGTGGTTTCGCCCTCGGTTACGGTCTGAATGCCTCAGGACTGGCAGCCAATGCCGTCGAAAGCATTCCCTTCGGCGAGTTCTCGCCACTGCTCATCCTGTTGCTCGGTGGTGCCATCTGCTACCTGCTGTCCAACTTCATCTCCAATTCGGCCACAGCAGCCCTGCTCATGCCAATCCTGGCAATCGTCTGCGGCGCTATGGGCGACAAACTGGCTCCTATCGGCGGAACGCCCACCGTACTCATCGGTGTAGCCATCGCAGCTTCGTCGGCCATGATTCTGCCCATCTCCACACCACCGAATGCTTTGGCATTTGCAACAGGCTATGTGAAGCAGAACGATATGGCAAGGATTGGTGTCATCATGGGTATCATCTCCATGGTGCTCGGATTCGGCCTTGTCTACCTTATGGGAACCCTCCACATCCTGTAAAACAGGCAGAATTTAACAAACTGTAACTTTATAGTAAAAATATTTGGGAATTTCCTTTGTCATTTAAAGGAAATTCCCTATTTTTGCCTTGTCAAACTAACACTCTGACAAATTATAATATAAAATCAAATAACATTACAACTTTAAAACTTAAAAGCTTTTACTATGAACGTAGAGAAAATCATGCAAGGCTTGGAGCAGAAACATCCAGGCGAAGTTGAGTTCTTACAAGCTGTTCGCGAAGTGTTGGAATCAATTAAGGATGTCTACAATCAGCATCCCGAGTTTGAGAAAGCAAAGATCATTGAGCGCATTGTAGAGCCTGAACGTATTACTACATTCCGTGTGCCCTGGGTAGATGATAAGGGCGAAGTCCAAGTTAACATCGGCTATCGTGTGCAGTTCAACAGTGCTATCGGTCCATACAAGGGAGGCCTGCGTTTCCATCCGTCTGTAAACCTGAGTATCCTGAAGTTCTTGGGATTTGAGCAGACATTCAAGAATGCACTGACTACGCTGCCAATGGGTGGTGGTAAGGGTGGTTCTGACTTCAGCATCCGCGGTAAGAGCGATAATGAGGTGATGCGCTTCTGCCAAGCTTTCATGTGCGAATTATATAAGGTGATCGGTCCCGACATGGATGTGCCTGCTGGCGACATCGGTGTTGGAGCCCGCGAAATAGGATATCTCTTTGGATACTACAAGAAGTTAACATCTCAGTTCCACGGTGCAACCCTAACCGGTAAGGGCATTGAGTGGGGCGGTAGCATCCTGCGTCCTGAGGCTACAGGTTTCGGTGCCCTCTACTTCGTACACCAGATGATGGAGACCCACGGTCTTGACATCAAGGGCAAGACGGTGGCACTTTCTGGCTTCGGCAATGTGGCATGGGGTGCCGCTAAGAAAGCAACTGAACTAGGTGCCAAGGTGATTACCATCAGTGGACCCGACGGCTACATCTATGATCCAGAAGGACTGGATGACGAGAAGATAGAGTATATGCTGGAGCTTCGTGCCTCTGGCAATGACGTCTGTCAGCCTTACGAAGAGGAATTCCCAGGTTCTAAGTTCTTCGCTGGCAAGAAGCCTTGGGAACAGAAAGCCGACATCTATCTGCCTTGCGCTACACAGAACGAGCTGAACGGTACCGATGCTGACGCCATTCTGGCTAACAAACCATTGTGCGTAGCCGAGGTGTCGAACATGGGATGCACAGCCGATGCTGTTAACAAGTTTATTGCTGCCGGTCAGCTGTTTGCTCCTGGCAAGGCTGTCAATGCCGGTGGTGTGGCCACCTCTGGTCTTGAGATGACACAGAACTCTATGCGCATGGCATGGACTGCAGAAGAGGTCGACCAGCGTCTGCACCATATCATGTCCGGCATTCATGAGCAATGCGTGAAATACGGTAAGGAGACTAATGGCTATATCAACTATGTGAAGGGCGCCAATGTCGCCGGCTTCATGAAGGTTGCCAAGGCCATGCTGGCGCAAGGAATCGTATGAAATTGAGAGAATGAGAAATTGAGAGAATGAGAAATTAAGAAAATGAGTCATTGAGAGAATGAGAAATTGTCTGAAAATACAAAAGTGGGGATGGCTGCGACTGTTAACGTTGCTAGTTCTCATTTCTCATTTTCTCATTTTCTCATTTTCTCAATCCCAGAAGGGTAAAGCATCGTTTTATGCCAAGAGTTTTAATGGACGTAAAACGGCCAGCGGCGAACGGCTGCATCCTGACAGCCTGACCTGCGCGCATCGTACCTATCCCTTTGGCACCCGACTAAGGGTTTATAATCCGGCCAACGGGCGTAGCGTGATAGTACGCGTCACCGATCGCGGACCATATGTCCGTGGACGTATTATTGACCTCTCGTGGCGCGCAGCCAAAGAGCTGGATATTATTTCCAAAGGTGTAGCTATGGTGATTGTTCAAAAGTACAGTACCTTCATCATACCATTCCTACCTGAGGACGACATCGACATTCCCGATCTGGAGTTGGAAACCAATGAAGGATCAGAAAGCATAACTCCTTTCTGGCAGGAGCTCAAGGAGATACGAGAAAAAGCTTTCCCAAAAGAAAAGTAGCCAGCGATGTGGCTACTTTTCTTTTTATTTCCTGCGTGTCTCAACTACCAGTTCCTTCATCTGCGAAGTTATCTCCTTATTTCCTAAGGTAACACCAACCCTGATGACAGCCTGTCCGTCTTTCAGTTTCCTGTCAGCCAATATCGAAGCTGTATAGCGCACGCCGCTATTCGGAGCAATACTTTCTACATGCAGATTGGGCGATATCTGAATATGCTTGTTGCTTGTCATGTCTGTCACGGTAGGTTGTACATCATAGAGTATGTGCGATGAACAGTTCATAATCTCAAACGTCACCTTACACTCCTCGCCTGCCCGGATGACGCCGTCGTGATCAGCATCTACGATGCGGGCATTGCGAATCTCCACCTGTGGCGACACTGGTGAGTTGCTAGGACCGGCACCATCAAAGTCAATGCGGTCGTCGCCCTCATAGCCTGGCACATAGCCCGAATTATCTTGCTCATAGTCATAGCTAGCCTGTTCGGCTCGTCGCTGTTTGTATGCCTCCATCTTTTCTTCGTGCTTCTGGTCGGCAGCTGAGCCGATGGCAGCACCAACAACAGCACCACCAGCCATACCCACAATAGTACCGATATCGCTACCGCGCCATCCACCGGATATACCACCAATGGCCGATCCCAAGATAGATCCAAACTGGGCACCGACATAAGCGCCTTGGCCCGTATACGTGCCACAACTGCTCACCATCAGTCCGGCAACTACCACTGTCAATAACGTCTTCTTCATATCCTTTTTGTATTAATGACGCTGCAAATATAGACATTATTTATAAAACAACAAGAGGAGAATCCCCTAAAATTAATAGGGGAAGCCCTAAAAAATCTAAATTCTTAGCACGCTTCACCGTCTTTCTTCGCGATATTTAGTACCTTTGCCGGCAATTGTAAACCACTTAAACATATTAGAAAATGAAAAAATTGAATTTAAAAGTAGTAGCATTGCTGCTTGCTGGCAGCCTGCTCTCAAGTTCGTGTATCGGTTCTTTCAGTCTGTTCAACAAGTATGCTCATTGGCAGCGCAACATGTCGGGCAATAAGTATCTCAATGCCATAGTAGGCTTCGTGCTCATGCCCATTGTTGGTACCATCACCCTGCTGGTAGACTCACTGGTGCTGAATAGCGTAGAATTCTGGAGTGGCAACAACCCCGTAAGTGCCAATATCGGCAAGACAAAGATGGTGACGGGTGAAGACGGACGTCTCTATGCTGTCAAGACACTGAAGGACGGTTATGAGATAACTGCCCCCGACGGACAGATCACCCTCTTTACGTACAATGCCGAGACCAATGGATGGAGCGTCAGCAAGAACGGTGTATCAACAGAAATATTCCGCTTCAGCGACGATGGCAAGAGCATTGTTGTCGACGACAACGGCAAGAAGCATGAATTCAGCCTTAACGAACAGGGCGTAAAGGATGCCGAGCAGATGGCTACCGCCCGCTTCTACGCAGCAAGATAATAGAAAGGTCGGTTGATTATCAGTGCGGGCGCCCCTTATTGGAGCGCCCGCCTTAATTCATAAAGGTTACTTCTTGATGAGCGAAGCTACCCAAAGGATGGCAACGGCACCAATGGTTGCAGTACCTAACTGACCAAGTAGGCCGCCCCACTGAATACCTAACTGTTCAAAGAGCCAACCTCCCAATACACCACCAAAGAGTCCGAGTACAAGGTTCATAATAAAGCCAAAGCCTCCACCCTTAATCAACTTGCCAGCAACGAAGCCAGCGAGACATCCAATAACAATTGATAAGATAATTCCCATATTCTACTTTTTATTTAATTAAAGTAAGTGCAAAGGTAGTGCAAACCAAGCGAAATACAAAATTTTTCGAGAAAAAACACAACTGGTGACATCATTTTTTCATGAACTCCTAACCCAGACACCAACAATCCTTTTGTACAAAGGGATTCTGACGGGTTAGGAGTTACCCTTTTTTGCTATAAGGCCTAAGAGAAAAAGAGTTTACCGGCACTAAACTGGTAGTTTACCGTAACTAAACTCCTAGTTTACTTACTTCAAACTACCCGTTTGCTACGTCCAATCTATATGTGTATAAACATACATATGGCAAAGGACCACCTATTTATTAATAAGCGCCCCTTATTTTTCATTAAGGGACGCTTATTCAGCAATAACCTTGGGTTATTGGTAGAACTACTTAACTAATTTTATAAAAGAAGCCTCGCATTCCTGCGAGGCCTCTTCAGTTATAGTAAGAATGCTTGTATTAGCGTTCGTCGAGAACAGGTTCGTCAGCGAAGTCGAGCACATTCTTGCGGTTTGCCTGCATGCGCTCATACTCTTCCTTAGAACCGACAATGATCTTCTCGAACTCGCGGAGACCAGTACCGGCAGGAATGAGGTGACCGGCAATCACGTTCTCCTTCATACCCTCCAGGTTGTCGCTCTTACCACGAATAGCTGCTTCGTTGAGCACCTTGGTAGTCTCCTGGAACGATGCAGCCGACATGAACGACTTGGTCTGCAGAGCTGCACGGGTAATACCCTGCAGAATCTGGGTAGACGTAGCGGGCACGGCATCACGCACCTGTACAATCTTCATATCGCGGCGCTTCAACATAGAGTTCTCGTCGCGCAGTTTGCGAGCGGTAACAATCTGACCCTTCTGCATATTCTCGGAGTCACCGGCATCGATGACAACCTTCTTACCCCAGATGCGGTCGTTCTCCTCAGCGAAGTCAAGCTTGTCGACAATTTCCTGCTCGAGGAATGCGGTATCGCCGGGATCATTAATCTGTACCTTACGCATCATCTGGCGTACGATAATCTCGAAGTGCTTATCGTTAATTTTCACGCCCTGCAGACGATACACATCCTGTACTTCGTTAACGATATACTCCTGAACGGCCGTGGGACCCTTAATAGCCAGAATATCGGCTGGGGTAATAACACCGTCGGAGAGAGGCGTACCGGCACGTACGGCATCATGCTCCTGAACAAGGATCTGCTTAGAGAGTGATACCAGATACTTGCGCTGCTCGCCAGTCTTAGAAGTAACGACGATTTCGCGGTTACCACGCTTTACCTTACCCATGGTGACCTCACCATCGATTTCAGATACGATAGCGGGGTTGGATGGGTTACGAGCCTCGAAGAGCTCGGTGACACGAGGCAGACCACCGGTGATATCACCACCCTTTGCAGCAGCACGAGGAATCTTAACGAGGGTTTCACCAGTCTTTACGGTCTGGCCATCCTCAACAACCACGTGACCACCTACAGGGAAGTTATAGGTACCAATTACGCCACCATCGGCATCGATAATATCGCAGGTAGGAACCTTCATCTTATCGCGAGACTCAGTAACGATCTTTTCGGTCAAACCGGTCGTTTCGTCAGTCTCTGCACGGAAGGTGATACCCTCGATGACATCGTGGAACTTCAGCGTACCAGCATACTCGGTAACGATAACGGCATTGAACGGATCCCACTGAGCAATCTTGTCGCCCTTCTTCACGGTGTCGCCATTCTTGAAATAGAGTGATGAACCATAAGGAACGTTAACGGTAGAGAGAACGATCTTGGTGTTGACGTCGACAAAGCGAAGTTCACCCAGACGGCTAACTACCATCTCGCACTGGCGACCATCCTCGTCGAATGGAACGGTACGAACTTCCTCAAGCTCAATCTTAGAATCGTTCTTAGCCACAATGCTGGCATTGGCAGCTGCGTTGGCAGCCACACCACCGGCGTGGAACGTACGCAGTGTCAGCTGAGTACCTGGCTCACCGATAGCCTGAGCGGCAATCACACCGACAGCCTCACCCTTCTGCACCATCTTGCGGGTAGCAAGGTTACGGCCATAACACTTCATGCAGACACCATGCTTTGACTCACAGGTGAGTACCGAACGAATCTCAACACTCTCAATAGGAGAGTCTTCGATAATCTGTGCGATAGGCTCTGTAATCTCCTCACCGGCAGCAACAATCAGTTCGCCAGTAGAAGGATGAATAATATCATGAACGGAAACACGACCGAGGATACGCTCGTACAAGGTTGAGATAACCTCATCGCCATTCTTCAGAGCAGTGCAGACGAGTCCGCGCAGGGTACCACAGTCTTCCTCATTGATAATCACGTCATGCGAAACGTCAACCAAACGACGAGTCAGATAACCGGCATCGGCCGTCTTCATAGCGGTATCAGCCAGACCCTTACGGGCACCGTGAGTAGAGATAAAGTACTCAAGCACAGACATACCCTCCTTGAAGTTCGACAGAATGGGGTTCTCAATAATCTGAGCACCCTCAGCACCAGCCTTCTGGGGCTTAGCCATCAGACCACGCATACCCGAGAGCTGACGGATCTGGTCCTTACTACCACGGGCACCAGAGTCGAGCATCATGAATACGGCGTTGAAGCCCTGATCGGCCTCGGTCATCTCCTTCATCAGCACATTACCCAGATCGTTGTTGACGTGAGTCCAAGTATCGATAACCTGATTATAACGCTCGTTGTCGGTGATGAAACCCATATTATAGTTCTCAGTAATCTGCTGTACCTCGGCATTACCCTTCTCGATCAGGTCTTTCTTAGACTCTGGGATAATGATGTCGTCAAGGTTAAACGACAGACCTGCCTCGTAAGCCATGCGGTAACCGAGGTTCTTGATACCATCGAGGAACTCGCAAGCCTCAGCAAAACCAACGTTCTTGATGACGTCGGCAATGATATCGCGCAGTGACTTCTTTGACACGATCTTATTGACAAAGCCTACCTCCTTAGGTATAATGCCATTCACGATGACACGACCAACAGAGGTTTCTACCATGTGCTTCACAGGCTTACCATCAACAATATCGTCAACGAGCACCTTCACCTGAGCGTGCAGATCACACTTACCCTCGTTATGGGCAATGATAGCCTCCTCAGGACCGTAGAAAGTAAGGCCCTCACCCTTGGCACCTGGACGAATCTTAGAGATATAATACAGACCGAGCACCATATCCTGTGAAGGAACGGTGATAGGTGCGCCATTAGCAGGGTTCAGAATATTGTGGCTCTGGAGCATCAGAATCTGCGCCTCCAGAATAGCTTCGTTAGACAATGGGAGATGGACAGCCATCTGGTCACCGTCAAAGTCAGCGTTGAACGCAGTACATGCCAGTGGATGCAACTGGATAGCCTTACCCTCGATGAGTTTAGGCTGGAAGGCCTGGATACCCAGACGGTGCAGTGTTGGTGCACGGTTCAGCAGAACGGGATGACCCTTCATCACATTCTCGAGAATATCCCAAATAACAGGCTCGCGACGGTCGACAATCTTCTTGGCGCTCTTAACAGTCTTCACAATGCCGCGCTCGATGAGCTTACGGATAATGAATGGCTTATAGAGCTCAGCTGCCATCAGCTTTGGCAGACCGCACTCACCCATCTTCAACTCAGGACCTACAACGATAACCGAACGTGCAGAATAGTCAACACGCTTACCGAGCAAGTTCTGACGGAAACGACCCTGCTTACCCTTCAGTGAGTCAGAGAGTGACTTCAGAGGACGGTTAGAATCGCTCTTCACAGCTGATGACTTACGGCTGTTGTCGAAGAGTGAATCGACAGCTTCCTGAAGCATACGCTTCTCATTACGGAGGATAACCTCAGGAGCCTTAATCTCCATCAGTCTCTTCAAACGGTTGTTACGAATGATAACACGACGATAAAGATCGTTCAAATCCGAAGTAGCGAAACGTCCACCATCCAGTGGTACCAGAGGACGGAGCTCAGGAGGAGTCACAGGGATAATCTTCATGATCATCCACTCGGGACGGTTGATACCTTTCTCAACACTTGAGCGGAAAGCCTCAACAACCTGAAGACGCTTCAAAGCCTCGTTCTTACGCTGCATCGACGAATCGCTGTTGGCGCGGTCGCGCAGCTCGTATGACAAGGAGTCCAAATCAAGACGGACAAGGAGGTCGTAGATAGCCTCGGCACCCATCTTTGCTATGAACTTATTGGGATCGCTGTCATCAAGATAGTCGTTCTCAGGAGAAATATGATTGTCTACTATATCGTTATATTCTTCCTCAGACAACAGATCGTACATGTTTGAACCAATGGCATCATTGCCTTCAGCATCTTTCTTACCAGCCATAGCACCTGGCTGAATAACCACGTAACGTTCGTAGTAAATGATGGCATCGAGCTTCTTGGTTGGCAGACCCAACAGATAACCGATCTTATTGGGGAGACTGCGGAAATACCAAATGTGAGCTACAGGGACAACAAGCTCGATGTGACCTGTACGTTCACGGCGAACCTTCTTTTCAGTAACTTCAACACCACAACGGTCGCAAACAATACCCTTGTAACGAATACGCTTGTACTTACCGCAGGCACACTCATAATCCTTAGTAGGACCAAAGATGCGCTCACAGAACAAACCATCACGCTCGGGCTTGTAGGTACGATAGTTAATGGTCTCAGGCTTGGTAACCTCACCACATGAACTCTCGAGGATTTCTTCAGGTGAAGCCAGTCCGATGGTAATCTTGGTAAAGTTACTCTTTACTTTTGTATCTTTCTTGAAAGCCATATATCAATCTTTAATCTTTAATCTTTAATCTTTAATTTCTCAGATTAGTCCATCTTAATGCTAAGTCCAAGTCCCTTCAACTCATGCAACAATACATTAAGCGACTCAGGAATACCTGGAGTAGGCATGGGTTCACCCTTAACGATAGCCTCGTAAGCCTTAGCACGACCTACAACATCGTCTGACTTGATGGTCAGGATTTCCTGAAGCACATGGCTGGCACCAAAGGCCTCCAGTGCCCAAACCTCCATCTCACCAAAACGCTGACCACCGAACTGGGCCTTACCACCAAGAGGCTGCTGAGTGATCAAGCTGTACGGACCAATAGAACGGGCGTGCATCTTGTCCTCAACCATGTGACCGAGTTTCAAGAAGTAGGTGATACCTACCGTAGCGGGCTGGTCAAACTTCTCACCGGTCTCACCATCATAGAGGTGGGTAGAGCACAGGCGGGGCAGACCTGCCTTGTCAGTCCACTCAGCGAGGTCATCGAGCTTAGCACCGTCGAAGATAGGCGTAGCAAACTTAACACCCAACTTCTTACCAGCAGCACCAAGGATAGCCTCGAAAATCTGACCAAGGTTCATACGTGAAGGCACACCCAGTGGGTTCAGTACCAAGTCGACAGGACGACCATCCTCGAGGAACGGCATATCCTCCTGGCGTACTACCTTAGAAACGATACCCTTGTTACCATGACGTCCGGCGAGCTTATCACCGACACCAATCTTACGCTTCTTGGCAACGTATACCTTAGCCATCTGCAGAATACCAGAAGGCAGCTCATCGCCAATGGTAATAGCAAACTTCTTACGCTTGTTCTCAGCATCCAACAACTTGAATTTCTTCATGTAGTTGATGATGAGTTTGGCAATCAGCTCATTCTTATGCTCATCGTTGGTCCAATTACTGATCTGAACATCACCATATTCCAAATTCTTCAGATTGGTAGCCGTAAACTTGCTACCCTTGGTGATAATCTCGGCACCAGTATAGTCCTTTACACCCATTGAAGTCTTGCCCTTTGTGAGGGACAGGAGCTTCTCAATCAGGATATCTTTCAGATCGTCAATCTTTGCCTGATGCTCCTCATCAATCTTTGCCAGCGTGATCTTATCCTGCTGCTTGGTTTGACGAGTCTTGATGGCACGAGCAAACAGCTTCTTGTCGATGATGACACCCGTCAGCGATGGATTGGCCTTCAGAGAAGAATCCTTCACATCACCAGCCTTATCACCAAAGATAGCACGAAGCAGTTTCTCCTCAGGTGATGGATCGCTCTCTCCCTTAGGAGAAATCTTACCAATCAGGATGTCACCGGGCTCTACACGAGCACCCACACGGATAACACCATTCTCATCAAGATCCTTAGTAGCCTCTTCACTAACATTAGGAATATCAGCAGTGAACTCCTCAGCACCACGCTTGGTCTCACGAACATCGAGAGAATACTCGTCGACATGTACAGAAGTCAGCACGTCCTCTCGAACAATACGCTCGTTGAGCACGATAGCATCCTCATAGTTGTAACCCTTCCAAGGCATATAGGCTACCAGCAGGTTGCGACCCAGAGCCAGCTCACCATTCTCGGTAGCATAACCTTCAGTCAGAATATCACCCTTCTTAACACGCTGACCCTTATCACAGATAGGACGCAGGTCGATAGTCATATTCTGGTTGGTACGACGGAACTTGGGGATACGATATTCTTTCAGAGCAGGCTCAAAGCTAACAAACTCTTCATCCTCTGTACGGTCGTAGAGAATACGGATGGTAGTTGCATCAACATAGTCAATGACACCCTCACCTTCGGCAGTAATCATCGTGCGAGAATCCTCACATACTTGCTTCTCAATACCAGTACCAACAATAGGAGCCTCGTTGTGAAGCAGAGGAACGGCCTGACGCATCATGTTAGATCCCATCAGTGCACGGTGAGCATCATCATGCTCGAGGAATGGAATGAGAGATGCAGCGATAGAGGCAATCTGCTGTGGAGAAACGTCCATCAAGTCTACCTGTGTTGGAGGCACAACGGGGAAGTCAGCATCCTGACGACACTTAACGACCTTGCGAATAAAGGTGCCATCATCGTTCAAAGGAGCATTACCCTGACCGATAACGTGGTCTTCCTCCTCCTCGGCTGTCAAATATACTACCTCATCATTATTCAGATTGGCCACGCCATTCTCGATCTTACGATACGGAGTCTCGATGAAGCCAAGTTCATTAATCTTAGCATATACACACAGAGACGAAATCAGACCGATGTTTGGTCCTTCAGGACTCTCAATAGGACACAGACGACCATAGTGTGTATAGTGTACGTCACGAACCTCGAAACCAGCACGCTCACGCGACAGACCGCCAGGACCAAGTGCAGACAGACGGCGCTTGTGAGTTACCTCAGCAAGTGGGTTCGTCTGGTCCATGAACTGCGACAGAGGATTAGTTCCGAAGAACGAGTTGATAACGCTTGAAATAGTCTTGGCGTTAATCAGATCGGTTGGAGTGAACACCTCGTTATCGCGAACATTCATGCGCTCACGGATAGTACGGCTCATACGTGCCAGACCGATAGAGAACTGGTTAGACAGTTGCTCACCAACGGTACGTACACGACGGTTAGACAGGTGGTCAATATCGTCGACTGTAGCTTTCGAGTTAATAAGCTGAATCAAATACTTGATAATCTCAATAATATCCTCCTTGGTCAGCACACGAACATCCATTTCTGTGTCAAGACCAAGCTTCTTATTAATACGATAGCGACCTACATCACCTAAGTCATAACGTTTATCTGAGAAGAACAGGTTCTGGATTACTTCGCGAGCACTGGCATCATCAGCAGGATCAGCATTACGCAACTGACGATAGATGTAGAGCACAGCCTCTTTCTCTGAGTTAGAGGGGTCTTTCTGCAGTGTATTGAAGATGATGCTGAAATCCTGAGCTACAGACTCGTCCTTGTGCACAAGAATAGTTTGTGCACCGCTCTCCAGAATGTCAAGCATGTTCTCTTCTGTAATCTCGGTCTCACGCTCCATGATAACCTCATTACGCTCGATCGAAACAACCTCACCGGTATCCTCGTCAACGAAGTCCTCATTCCAGCTCTTCAAAACGCGAGCTGCCAACTTGCTACCTATAACCTCCTTTAAAGACTTCTTGTTTACCTTCACCTCTTCAGCAAGGTCAAAGATCTGCAGAATATCTTTATCGGTCTCGAAGCCGATAGCACGCAGAAGTGTAGTAACAGGCAACTTCTTCTTACGATCGATGTATGCATACATCACATTATTAATATCTGTAGCAAATTCAATCCAAGAACCCTTGAATGGAATAATACGTGCAGAATACAACAATGTGCCGTTTGCATGAACATTCTGACCGAAGAACACACCAGGCGAACGGTGCAACTGTGATACCACAACGCGCTCGGCACCATTAATCACGAAGGTACCATTAGCCGTCATATAAGGTATCGGACCCAGGAATACATCCTGTATCACAGTTCCAAAATCCTCATGATCAGGATCCGTGCAATAAAGTTTCAACTTAGCCTTCAAGGGTACACTATAGGTCAGACCACGCTCCAGACACTCATCAATCGTGTAACGAGGTGGGTCAATATAGTAATCCAAGAACTCAAGGACGAAATTATTACGAGTATCGGTGATAGGGAAGTTCTCGGCGAACACCTTATACAGACCGTCGTTCTTGCGTTCCTCAGGCGGAGTGTCCAACTGTAGGAAGTCTTTAAAAGACTTTAATTGCACATCAAGGAAATCCGGAAAGGGCATTGGATTCTTGACGCTGCCAAAGTTTACTCTGTTGTCTATTACTTTTGAAGCCATATATTGATATTTTGAGATTTTATAACCGGAAATTCCGGGGAATCCGGATAGTCCCGGACTATAAAAGACAAGAAAATGGTCGGGAACCCTCTACTGGAGAGCTCCCAACCACTTGTTATTGTTGTATTCTGAATTACTTCAGCTCTACTACGGCACCAGCCTCTTCGATAGCCTTCTTCAGGTTCTCAGCC
>JAEEGF011862359.1_pt1 | contig 25655 bp, 25 predicted proteins | sample 9134171 | NCBI WGS metagenome assembly JAEEGF01 (sample SAMN16246542, study PRJNA631951) | gut metagenome | biome: gut microbiome; feature: rumen; material: AP-attached | host: Bos | place: Iran: Karaj | collected 2018-10 | reverse complement strand
GTGTTTTCACGAATGTAAATACTCCGCGGGCGCACTTCCCGGTGCACGGGGTTTATGCGCGTACGCGCGTGCGCGAGGGCGCATCGCTGGGCGCGAATTGCACGGTTGTGTGCGGTCATACGGTAGGGCGAAGCGCATTGGTCGCCGCCGGTGCCGTTGTGACGAAAGACGTTAAAGATTATGCCTTGATGGCCGGTGTTCCGGCCAGGCAGATCGGATGGGTCTGCGAGTGTGGCCGTCGGCTGGATGACAGCCTGGTCTGCACCTGCGGCCGAAAGTACAGGCTGGTCGGGGAGAACCTCGAGAAGGCCGAATAATGTCATTCTGAGCGTAGCGAAGAATCTCATTATCAAGTAGTTGCTTGCTTTTATATAGGGCGAGCAAAGGCGAAGCCGTAGTTTAGACTGCCATTTAGGACACCCTTTTGTCATTTCGAGCGCAGTCGAGAAATCTTTTCAAATGGAGTTCAGAGATCTTAAGAAACAGTATCAGGTCCTCCGGAAGGAAATGGACCAAGCTATCTTGGATACAGTCGCCAGCGGTGCTTACATCATGGGGCCGCAGGTGAAGGAGTTAGAAAAACAACTGGCGGACTATGTCGGCGTCAAGCATTGCCTTACCTGCGCGAATGGGACGGATGCTTTGACTTTGGCGCTTAAAGCTTGGGGTATTGGCCCCGGCGATGCGGTGTTCGTGCCTGATTTCACCTTCTTCTCATCCGCCGAGGTTGTGCCTCTTGAGGGTGCCGAGCCGGTTTTCGTGGATGTTTGCGAGGATACGTTCAATATCGACGCGGCGGATCTGGAGCGTGCCATCCAGGAGGTGCTCGCTGAAGGACGGCTGCGTCCGCGCGTCGTTGTAACCGTCGATCTCTTCGGCCTGCCTGCTGATTATCAGGCTGTCCGCACTGTTGCCGACCGCTATGGGCTTCTCGTCCTTGAAGACGGAGCACAGGGGTTTGGAGGAACTATCGATGGGAAGCGAGCTTGTTCCTTCGGTGACATCGCGACGACCTCGTTCTTTCCCGCAAAACCCATCGGCTGTTATGGCGATGGCGGTGCCGTTTTCACGGACAATGACGAATGTGCAGCGCTGATTGACTCTTATCGCGTTCACGGCAAGGGGCAGTTCAAATACGACAATGTACGGATCGGAATGAATTCCCGGCTGGATACGGTCCAAGCGGCGGTTCTACAGGTCAAGCTAAAGGCGTTTGCCGAGTATGAGCTGGATGATATCAATGCCGCGGCCGAGAAGTATACGGAGCGATTGAAAGACATCGTCGCTACTCCGGTTATTCCGGCCGGTTTCCGCTCCAGCTGGGCTCAGTACACCATCAAGCTTCAGGACGGCGCGCAGCGCGACGCTCTCCAGGCGGCCCTGAAGGCCGAGGGTATTCCCTCGATGGTCTATTATCCGAAGCCGATGCATTTGCAGACGGCATTCGCGGGTCATCAGGATGTCTTGTGTCCTGTGGCGACGTCACTTTGCTCCCGCGTCCTTTCCCTCCCTCTGCATCCGTACCTGACGGAGGATCAGATAGATACCGTTTGTGCAGCAATCCGTAAGTTTCTGTAATGAGCCTGTTCAAGCGTAAGCCTTGGGTCGAACTTCAGCACGAAGAGGAGTACATTCCGAAGAATTACTCCGAGGCTGGAGTGGATAACGGGGCTAAGTTGGAAGAACAGTTGGTGGGGAATGTGGATTTGGAGAGAATCCACAATGCGACGAAGAGCATGGCCCTTGGTGAAATCATGGCCTGGCTGGACAAGCATCATGAAGAGTTCGACGAAAGCACGTTCATCGTCAATACCGATGACGGAAATGCCCTCGATACCCTAAAAGGCCACCATCCGCGGCTCATCATCAACAAGCTCGGCCTAACCCGTATCCGTCACTTGAACACCTTCCTTAACAAAGCGAACGAGACGATGGTGGATGGTGGATACCTTTGGTGTCATTCCCGAACGTCGGGGTTGAAGGAACAGATTATTCTTCGCTCGTATCCGGGTTTCTTTGGCAAAATAGTCTATGGCTTTCATTATTTCTGGCATCGGTTCTGCGCGCGTCTGAAACTGACCCGCTGGTTCTATATGTGGGTGACGAAAGGAAAGAACCGGAGCTACAGCCGCGTGGAGCTGCTAGGTCGGATGTATCGGGCTGGATTCGAAGTTGTGGACGAGCGTTTCCACATGGGAGAGTATTTCATCCTCGGACAGAAGTTCCGCAAACCCATCTGGGACGATGACCCCACTTACGGCGCCTTGGTCAAGCTGAACCGTGTGGGATATCATGGTAAGATGATCGGCGTGTACAAGTTCCGGACGATGTTCCCGTATTCGGAGTATCTGCAACCCTACATCTTGGAGCACGAAGGATTGCAGAAGGGCGGTAAATTTGCGCACGATTACCGTGTAAACTTCTGGGGGCGCAAACTTCGCAGTACTTGGTTTGATGAATTGCCCATGTTCATCAACATTTTCAAAGGGCAAATGAAACTGGTGGGCGTCCGTCCTCTCAGCCGACAGTATTTCGGCATGTATACGCCGGAAATGCAGGAGTTGCATATCAGCGTCAAGCCGGGTCTGCTGCCTCCGTTCTATTACGATGAGAAAACACCCGAGACTCTGGAGGAAGTCCAGGCATCGGAAAAGAAATATATCGAGGCCTACCGTAAGCACCCCTTCGCCACGGATTGGCGGTATTTCTGGGGGACAGTGGGCAATATCCTGTTCAAGCACAAAAGATCACATTAAGAAATATGGCAGAAGAAAAGAATTCCGTACAGGAAGAACAATGGGACATTGTTATTAAACCGAAGGATAAACTCCTTGCGGTGGATTTCAAGGAGCTTTGGCGCTATCGCGACCTGATTGCGTTGTTTGTTAAACGTAACATTATCACCCAATACAAGCAGACGATCCTCGGGCCGGCCTGGTTTGTGATTCAGCCGGCCATGACGGTAATTATGTACATGGTTGTGTTCGGTGGAATCGCTGGAATTCCGACGGACGGTGTACCGCGGCCGTTATTCTACCTGGCCGGTACTTCTATGTGGGGCTATTTCTCCTCTTGTCTGTCAAGGACTTCAAATACTTTCGTCACGAATGCCGGCATTTTTGGAAAAGTCTATTTCCCAAGGCTGGTCATGCCTATTTCCGGTGTTATCAGTAACCTGCTTCGGTTAGCCATCCAGTTGAGTTTCTTCATCATAGTTTATATCATTTATTCGATCGTTGATCCGGATTGTACGGCACATCTGACTTGGTATGCGCTGCTTTTCCCACTTCTGGTTTTTATGATGGCCGGTTTGGCTCTTGGTTTCGGCACCATCATTTCTTCCATGACTACCAAGTATCGTGACTTGCAGATCTTGTTCTCCTTCCTTGTCTCCTTGTGGATGTATGCGACACCTATCGTCTATCCTTTGAGCCAGACCTCGAACAAGTACTTCATGGGGATTTCCGTCCGCACGGCCATGTGTCTGAATCCGGTCACGCCGATCATTGAAACTTTCAAGCACGGTTTCCTGGGATGTGGCGAGTTCATAGGCTGGGGATGGTTGACGTATAGTTTTGTGTTCATGTGTCTGTTACTGGCTGTCGGTATCGTTGTGTTCAACAAGGTGCAGAAGACTTTCATGGATACCGTGTAACATGGTTGAAAAGAATCAGATAACGGTTACATCGCCCCTGCTTCCGGATTTGGAGGAGTTCAATCATCTGCTCCGGGAGATTTGGGACAGCAAGTGGATAACCAACAACGGTTCGTTCCACAGGAAATTGGAGGCGGCGTTGTGCGAGTATCTCAAAGTCCCGTATGTCAGTTTGTTCACGAACGGGACGCTCCCGCTGTTGACAGCGCTACAGGCCCTCCGTGTCACCGGAGAAGTCATCACTACGCCCTATAGTTTCGTCGCGACGACGCACTCCATCTGGTGGAACAATTGCAAGCCGGTTTTCGTCGATATCGACCCCGCAACCGGGAACATCGATCCGGACAAGATTGAGGCGGCCATTACGCCGAAGACCAGCGCCATCATGCCGGTGCATGTGTACGGGAAACCGTGCGATACCCGGCGGATTCAGGAGATTGCCGACAAGTATGGACTGAAGGTCATCTATGATGCCGCACATGCATTTGGTGTGGAGGTGCATGGGGAAAGCATCTTGAACGCCGGCGATTTATCCACGCTCAGTTTCCATGCGACGAAGGTATTCAACACAATTGAGGGCGGAGCCATGGTGATGCACGACGCGGAGACGAAAAAACGCATTGACTATCTGAAGAACTTCGGCTTTGCCGGAGAGACGGAGGTCGTCGGTCCCGGCATCAACAGCAAGATGGATGAAGTCCGTTCCGCCTATGGGCTGCTGAATCTCAAGCATGTGGATGCGGCCATCGAGGCACGGCATCAAGTTGCCATCCGGTATCGGGAAGCGCTGCGTGAAGTTCCTGGCATCACTTTCTTTGACGATATGCCCGGTGTTCGGCACAACTATTCTTATTTCCCTATTTTCGTGGATGCGGAAGAATATGGGATGACGCGGGACGAACTGTATTTCAAGATGAAGGAGAACGGAGTGCTTGGACGTCGGTATTTCTATCCGCTCATAAGTACCTTCAGCACTTATCGGGGACTTCCGAGCGCAGTACCGGAGAATCTACCGAATGCGCATAAGATGGCAGACAGCGTAATATGTCTGCCGATGCATCATTTGTTGGGAGAGGAAGAGACAAGTCGAATCCTGTCTCTCATTGTAGAGTTGTGACACAGGCGGTTTCTAAGCAAAGGGATAGTAATCTGGAACTCTTCCGGGTTATTGTCATGCTTTTGATTATCGCTCATCATTATGTCATCAATTCTGGCGTGTGGACTGCCATCAGGGCAAATGGGCCAACTACAAATTCTTTATTCTACTATCTTTTTGGGATGTGGGGCAAGACGGGAATCAACTGTTTTGTCTTGATTACAGGTTGGTTCATGTGTACATCGAGGATTACACTTCGGAAGTTTCTCAAATTGCTGCTTGAAATTGAGTTTTATCGGATAGGAATAGGTATTGTATTTCTTCTTTTGGGCAAACAGACCTTCTCTTGGGAGTGGGTTTTAGGTGTTCTTCCTGTTCGTAACATTAAAACGGGTTTCGTGTCCTCATTCTTGATGTTCTGGCTGTTCATTCCTTTTTTGAACATCCTTGTCAGGAATATGTCCAGAAAAGAGCATCTTGGGTTAATCGGACTCCTTCTATTTATTTATACCTTTTTGGGAACGGTCCCGGGATTTAGTGTAACAATGAATTATGTTTCATGGTTCTGTACACTCTTTTTCGTCTCTTCATACATGAGGCTTTACGATTTTCCGTTCAAAGACAGTTTTAAGGCATGGCTGGCCCTATCTGTTGGCTGCATCCTGATTTCTGCCCTGTCAGTCATTGTGATTCTTTTCAGTGGTAAGAGTTTCCATCCTTATTGGTTTGTGAGCGATTCCAACAAGATCATGGCGTTACTGACTTCCATTTGCCTTTTCAATTGTTTCCGGACATTAAGGCTTCCATATAGTAAGTTTGTCAACATTTTAGGAGCAACAACTTTTGGTGTTTTGCTCATACATGCCCATAGTGATACAATGCGTCATTGGCTATGGGTCGATTTGTTTGACAATGTCGGGCATTTAGCATCCGCGTCATATGCAGTAAGAGCGATTAGTATCGTACTTCTGATCTTTGTCGTGTGCGCCTGTATCGACTATCTTCGGATAGTTTTGCTTGAAAAGCCGTTATTTGCCATTTACGATAAACGGGTAGGCTTAATAGGGACTGAAAAATGAAGAAGAAACGCCTGATGCTCCTAGGAGGAATCCGATATCTGTTGCCAGTGATTGAAACTGCGCACAAATATGGGTATTGGGTGATAACGGTCGATTATCTGCCGGATAACGTCGCGCATAAGTATTCCGATGAATACCATAATGTCAGCATTTTGGATAAAGATGCCGTTCTCAAACTGGCTCAGGAACTGCAAATCGATGGCATCTTGTCCTTTGCTGTCGATCCTGGTGTCGTGACGGCTGCTTATGTTGCGGAGCTGATGGGCTTGCCTTTTTCCTGTAGTTATGATTCAGCATGCATATTACAGAATAAGGCTCTTTTCCGTCAATTCCTTACGGACCATCACTTCAATGTCCCCCATGCGAAAGGTTATTCCTCGATAGATGATGCGTCGCAGGATGTGGATTTCTTCCACTGGCCGGTCATAGTTAAACCGGTAGATTCCGCCGGTAGCAAAGGGATAACCAAGATTGATTGTCCAGACGAGTTACGGAAAGCCGTTGAGACCGCATTGGGTGAATCCCATTGTCATTCTTTCATCATTGAGGATTATTTGGAAAAAGAAGGGCTCTCTTCCGGATCCGAAAGTTTCTTCGTTGACGGGAAATTGATGTACAATGGTTTTTATGATCAGTTTTTTGACTCAAAAGCCGCTAATCCCTATACCCCGTCTGCAGAGTGCTGGCCGGCTGATAAGCCCGAATCAGTGTTAGACGAAGTCCGTTCAGAACTTCAGCGGCTTAGTGACCTTCTCCGTTTTGGTACCGGCCTGTTCAATGTCGAGTGGCGGGTATGTACCGATGGGAAAGTGTATTTGATGGAAGTCTCTCCTAGAGCCGGAGGAAACCGCTTGGCGGAAATCCTCAATTACGCTGCCGACGTGGATATTATTGATGCGGAAGTCAGAAAAGCGATGGGAGAAAAGGTATACGGGATTCATGAACCGAATTACCAGGGATGCTACGCTATTCAAGTACTCCATCCTTCAGCAAGGGGAGTTTTCGCAGGTTTGGAAATCGATTCGGAATTTGAACAAGGGTTTGTCATTGAGAAAGAACTCAGAATCAAGTTAGGGGACAGAGTTGATGCTTTCACGGGAGCAAATTCAGCAATCGGGACACTGTTCCTTAGAACAAAGGATAGGCAAGAAATGCGGAATCTCCTTGAAAGCATTGACCGTTTTGTAAAGGTTTCTCTTGAGTATTGATGTAAATGGGGAAGTTTGACGGGAAAAGGCTGCTTATACTTGGATCCAACGTTGGTACTGTGGATATCATCGAGTATGCAAAGAAGAATGGTGCCTATACGATAGTCGCAGATAACAGGCCCGTTGAGAGGTCTGTGGGCAAGCAATTTGCTGACGAAGCCGTCATGATTAGTACTGGGGATGTTGAGGCTCTTAAGGTTTATATCAAGGATAATCAAGTTAATGGAGTATTAGCCGGGGTCAGCGAGTTCAATCTGCTGAATGCGATGGAACTGTGCAACTACTTCGGTTTCCCATTTTACTGTACCCGACAACAGTGGGATTTAGTAGAAAATAAGGAGTGTTTCCGGAAACTTTGCCTCGATTATTCAGTTCCTTGCCCGATAACTTTTTATACTGGAGCGTGTCCTGCAGAATCTGTTTTATCATCCATGCCACTTCCTGTAGTTGTCAAACCTGTTGATGCATGTGCTTCGGTCGGCGTCTCTATTTGCAGAGAGTTGGAGAATGTAAAAAGGGCTGTTCAGGATGCCAGGGAAAAGTCGGGGAAAGGAAGAATTATCATCGAAAAGTATTTCGAGGGCGAAGAGTTCGCTGCGCATTATTCCGTGGTTAATGGAGAGGTGTCATTAGCGTGTGTTGACAATCGGGTTCCGATATCCCTTCATGATGGAAGTGTAACGACCGTACCCTTAGCCCGTATTTATCCTTCTGATTTCATTGACGAATATGTTTTCCAAGTTGATGGATCGGTTAGGATGATGATCAAGTCGTTGGGCTTGCAAACAGGCGTTTTCTTCGTTCAAGGGTTTTACAATAGAAATTTAAGTCGTTTTTGCATTTTCGAGGCTGGCCTTCGGTGTGCTGGTGAGGCTCCGTATCGTTTTCTGAAGAAGGTTAACGGAAGCAGTTTCATGGACAACCTTGTCGATTATGCTTTGTCTTGCCCCACTCGGGAATTGCCGAAGGACGATGCATACTTGAAAGGGAGACATTGCTGTGTAACATCCTTTGTTTCCAAGGGCGGCGAAATCGACAAAATTATCGGATACGAGGAGACGATATCCCGGATTAGATCTTTAGTCGATGCAGAATGTCGTTATCATGCAGGAGATGTTGTTCCGAACGGCGATACCTTGAGACAAATTGTTATGAGGTTTGTTCTCGTGTGTGATACAATTGAAGAAATGGTTGCTGATATTAGGGAGATAAACAACACGATTCAAGTGCTTGGCCGAGATGGGAAAGACATGTGCTTGAGGTTTGATGCCGGTCAACTATTAAATCCATATCCTCGAAAGTCATGAATACTGTATTGATTACTGGTGCTACAGGGTTTCTAGGTTACCATTTAGTTGGATCGTTACTCAATAAACAATCCTATAAAATAGTGGCAATTGGTGGAAGACCGGGAGATAAAGCAGTTTTTCATCCGTCTAATGAAAGATTGAGGTATTTTTTTCTTGATGAGTTGTATTCGAAATCTTTCAGTCATATTGATACGGTGATCAACTGCGCCTTTCCTCGAAGTAATGATCTTGGGGTGATTTCTGAAGCATTAGATTTTACGGAGGGAATGATTTCTCGTTTAGAAGAACTTGGGATTAAGTCTTTGATTAATGTCTCATCTCAGGGAGTCTATAAGCGTCTAGAAGCAGGATTATTGTCTAACGAAGATTCTCCTATTCAACCTATTGACTCTTATAGTTTGGCAAAGTATGCTGTTGAAAGAATGTTTTGTGTGTCGTCTTTGCCAAATGTGACCAATATAAGGCTTGGGAGTTTGAATATGCCTCAGAGATTCCTGCATTTTTTCGTTCAAAAGGCAATTATGGACGGGGAGTTTACAGTATCTGCACCGAATAAATATGCTGCTTTGCTTGATGTGAAGGATGCCGCATCTGGAATAGTCAGTTTGGTCTCTCTAGCTCCTCAAGTTCGTCGAAGTACATACAATATCGGCATTGATACACAGTATTCAATTCTCGATTATGCCGAGAGTGTGAAATGTATTGGTGAGGCTTTAGGGTATAGGATTTCCTATAATGTTGAGAATAATGATACTAAAGAGTGCGCTGGGATGAGTTGCCGACGTATATTTGAAGATACTGGATGGCGGGCACAAATCACGAAAGAAATCATGATCAAGAGAATGTTTCAAGACTTGAAAAATGATTAGTCCCAGAAGAATCAGGCAAGTCTTCCAGTATGGGTGGAAACATGCAGGAGAAATCAGTAGAGTTTATTTCTCCAACAAGAATAGAGTTGGTATTTTTATAGATATTCTTTCCTGTTTCATCAAGTACGGAATGTGGAGCAACCAGTATGTGAAAGAACGGTTTTGGGCTTTGTCTGCCAATGAGAAACAAAGCATTGGCACTAAGTATCGACAGGCGAATTCGAAGAAAGAACAGTGGCTCAGGGATTTTTACGAGAACAGGGATTTTTTCATCAAATACGGAAATGTAAAATATGAGAAGTCGCTTTTAAGGGAGAAAAGGAACAAGGCCTATTCCGAAAGATACAACGCCGGAAGGAATCTGCTCGTTGAATATGATGTCAATATCAGTAGACAACACTATCTGGATGGAACGATCTCAATTGGCGATGATGTGCTGTTAGCCAAACATGTTTTTATTGATTATTCCGGCTGTGTGGTTATAAAAAACGGTGTTCAATTGGCGAATGGTGTTATCTTAGAAACGCATCACCATGCCTTTCATTCCGATCCTGCTGTTCCAAGGAGCGTCATCATTCCTTCAGAATTAACGATAGAAGAAGGTGTGGTGCTTGGCTCGAGAGTGATTGTTCTTCCCACCTGTCATTATATCGGAAAATTCTCAAGAATTGGGGCAGGGGCGGTTGTGACAAAGGACATTCCTGATTATTCGGTCGCTGTCGGGGTACCGGCTAAAGTTATTCGTTCATTTAATCACGAATCGTAAGAGCGTATGATGTTCAGAGTTTGTGTTCGAAGTTATACGTATAATCATTCACTCTTTATTGAGGATGCCTTGAATGGCTTTGTTAGTCAAAAGACGGATTTCCCTTTTGTCGTTACCATCATTGATGATGCCTCGACAGATGATACGTGTCGAATTATCACCAGTTTCGTCGATAGATGTTTCAATACGAATGATGAAACGGTTGCTTCCAGGGAGGAAAAGGAGTATGGGACAGTCCTTTTTGCGCAGCATCGTGAGAATTTGAATTGTTTTTTCTCGGTCATCCTGCTTAAGGAGAATCATTACCGTCAAAAGAAGAGCAAACTTCCTTACGTGAGCCGTTGGATTGACGAAGTCCCGTATATCGCCCTATGTGAAGGGGATGATTATTGGACCGATCCACTGAAACTTCAAAAACAGGTGGACTATCTTGATGCTCATCCGGATTGCATGCTTTGCGTCCACGCAGCGGACTGGAAAACTGGCGAGAGAATATATCCTCGTGGATGCCAGGAAACTGTTCCGAAGGAGTATTCCATCGATGAACTAATCCTTTGTGGAGGTCTTTATTTTGCCACTGCATCTTTCGTTTGTAGGACGGAATTGAGCAAAGACTGGCCTGAATGGAGGAGTAAGGCAGGTGTCGGGGATTTCCCGCTTCAAATCCTGGCCGGAATTCGTGGTGGCGTGCATTATCTTCCCGACAAAATGTGCGTCTATCGTTATCGGAGCGAGGGATCATGGACATCCAACCTGAGAAATAATGAAGTCCATATCGCTTTCCACAAGAATAAGGTAGCGTGGATGAAACTTTTGGATGAAGCCACGGGGCATCGTTATCAGAGAGCGATCTACGATCAGTTGTTTTCGCATATCAATGCCCTTTTCAATCTTCGCGAGATTAGTTATAGAGAGTATTCCCAGGCTTTTCGTAAGTCCAGCCAGAAGCACGATGGAAGGTTGATGAAGGCTTTCCTCCGTTACTATCTTGAACCAGTGTATAGTTTTCTCCAGCGTATTAAAAAGAGTTTCCTGCCCAAATCTCACCGGTAAACAATGATGCCGCTTCGTATGCCCATGGAAGAATCCTTTTTCCTCCCGGAAGAGAGGAACGACTATGTTGTTTCTGCTGAGATGAAAAAAGTATGGGCGGTGGAACTTGACCTGCTCAACGAGTTCTGCCGGGTCTGTTCTGCCCATGGACTGAAATGGTTCGTCCATGCCGGAACCATGCTCGGCGCCATCCGTCACCAGGGGTTCATACCCTGGGATGATGATATTGATGTCATCATGCCTCGGGACGACTATGAGCGCTTGTGCAAATTGGGACCGGGGGAGTTCTCTCATCCCTATTTTTTCCAAAACGATGATACGGATCGTTTCTTTGCCCGTCCTTTCTCCCGTCTGCGGAATTCAGAAACGACCGCGATTTTCGCGAATGACCGGGCCTATCGGTATCCGTTCAACCAAGGCATTTTCATCGATATTTTTCCGATAGACCATGTTCCGGCCGATCCTCGGGAGCGTAGTGGTTTCTTCAAGGAACTTAACCGACTAGGTAACCGTGCCTGGCAGTGGCGGAATATGATTCATTTCTATCGGCCCAAAAAGGGAAAGGGAGTTGTGAAGCGCGTGGTTTATGGCTTGAAACATTTCTACTTCAAGCATTTCTTCAAAGGAGGCTATCGGTATTATCTGAAGAAGCATCACGAGTTGATTACGAAATATGATGGCGAAGAGACCGGTTGGGTGGGAGAGTCTGTCATTTATCCTTTAGGAAGGCACCTGTGGCGGTCAGAGTGGTTCGGTGAGGCGGTGAGTGTGCCGTTTGAGATGCTGCAAGTTCCGGTTCCCGTTGGTTATGAAGAGTGTCTTTCCGCATCTTTCGGTTCAGACTGGAGAACGCCGAAACATGCTCCCACAATGCACGGAGATACTTTTTTCGATCCGGAAAAGCCCTACACTTTCCATTTGAACCAGTAGATTCCGACTTATACACATACACCAATTGGCCCATGGTACCGCTTCGTTTGCAGATCGATGATTCCTTCTTCCTGCCGGAAGAGAGGAATGGGTATCTGGTTTCCGCCGAGATGAAAAGGATATGGGCAGTAGAGTTGGACCTCCTTCATGCGTTCGCTCAGGTTTGCGATAAATACCATTTACAATGGTTTGCCCATGCAGGAACGATGCTGGGAGCAGTGCGTCATCACGGGTTCATTCCCTGGGATGATGATATCGATATCGTCATGCCCAGGAAGGATTATGACAGGCTTTGCGAGATCGGCCCGTCCGCTTTCTCCGCACCTTTTTTTTTCCAGAATGAATCGACGGACCGTTTTTTCTGCCGTACATTCTCCCGGCTTAGAAACAGCGAAACGACGGGTATCCAGATTTCAGAAAGGGAGTATCGCTATCCTTTCAACCAAGGTATTTTCATCGACATTTTCCCTTATGACAATGTGTCGGACAACGATGAGGAATTAAGGGACGATATCCGGAAAATGGAAGCGCTTCTGAACAAGAGATGGTATTTCAGAAAACTGGTCTATTTCTACCGACCTCTCAAGGGGAGAGGGCCGGTCAGGAGATTGGGCTATTTCGTCCGGCACCTTTGGTACAAGTACGTGAATAAAACCGCCGGTGATTATGAGATATTGCTGCATGAATACCAGCGGATGCTGACCGCTCATAATGACGAAGAAACCAAACGGATCGGCGAAATGCTCGTCCATCCTTTGGGACGCCATATCTGGAACAAAGAGTGGTTTGATGGAAAGATTGATATGCCGTTCGAGATGATCAGCATTCCCGTTCCCATCCGTTATGAAGAGTGCTTGGCTGCTTCCTTCGGCAAAGACTGGCGGATTCCCAGGCAAGTCGGCAATTGTCATGGCCAGGTCTTTTATGACGTTGACCGTCCTTATACTGATTATTTAAACAAACCATAACCATGTACAACAACAGAGTAGTCGTTTACACGTCCGGGACATTCGACATGTTCCATTCCAATCATCTCAAGATGATTGAATACGCCCGCGGATTGGGTGACACGCTCATTGTCGGGGTCAGTACCGACGAGTTGGTCTCCAGTTACAAGAATCCGCCCATCATCCCGTTCGAAGAGCGGATTGCGATTATCAAGGCGCTCAAGTTTCCGGATATCGTGATTCCTCAGAAGACTCTGGACCATACGGAGGCGGTCCGGAAAATGAACATTGACGTGTTTGTTGTCGGGGATGACTGGGTAGGGAAATACGACTATCTGAAAGATTTGGGTGTTACCGTGTTTTATTTCCCCAGGGGAGAAGGGGCATCCACGACCGAAATCAAGAAGACCATCCTGGAACGGTACGAAGGAACTATCCGTCAAATCGATCATCAACCTAATCCCGACGTTGTAAAATGAAGAATGCGATTGTAACCGGGGCCACCCGGGGAATTGGTCTTGCGACGGCGGAGATGCTGTTGCAGGAGGGATATCATGTTACGGTGACCTATGCTTATGACGAGGATTCCGTACAGCCCTGCAAAGAAAGGCTGGGCGCCGTCAGCGATGCATTTGAGATCTTGTGGGTGGACCAGACCAGCAAGCAGGAGATGCATGATTTCGCCATGAAGATGCGGGAGAAAGGGCATATCGACTGTATCGTCTGCAATGCCGGCATGACCTTGCGGAAAGGACTGCAGGAAATCGATGAAGAAGGTTGGGAACGTGTGATGCAGATGAATGTCAACAGCAACGTTTACCTGATCCGTGACTTGTTCGATGTCATTCCGCACGGTTCCCGGATTGTTTTTACTGGTTCCCTGATGGGTATTCTTCCGCATAGCGTTTCCTTGTCGTACGGTGTGACAAAGGCAGCCGTCCTGGCTCTCGCCAAGAACTTGGTGAAGTTTTTTGAGGACACTGATACGACGGTCAATGCCATCGCTCCTGGATTCGTGGAGACGGAATGGCAGAAGAACAAGCCGCAGGAAATCAGGAATAATATCTACAACAAAACTGCAATCAAGCGATTTGCCGATCCCAAGGAGATTGCGGATGCGGTCAGGTTCTGTATCAACAATGCTTTCGTGAACGGGAGTATCATCGAGGTAAGCGGCGGCTATTGTTTCAAATGAATCTGGAGGAAGAAGTCCGTCAGGGATATACCATCCCCGTTGAGATGAAAAGTGTTTGGAAGGTCCAGATGGACCTTCTGAAGAAACTTCTGGCCATTTGCGAGAAGCATCATCTGAGGATATGGGCAGAAGGGGGGACTTTACTGGGCACTGTGCGGGATCATGGATACATTCCATGGGACGATGACATCGACATGGCCATGCTTCGGGATGACTATGACAGACTGGTTGCCATCGCCCCGGATGAGTTCACACATCCTTATTTCTTCCAATGTGGTCTGACGGAAAAGGTCTATCCGAGGGGACATGCGCAAGTCAGGATGGACGGGACGGCTGCCATCAGTCATTCTGACGCTTTCATCCATACGCACCAGGGCATTTTCATCGACATTTTCCCTTATGATGCCGTGCCGGACGATGCGGAAGAGAAAAAGATGCTGATCAAAAAGCGGAACAAGCAGATGGCCTTTCTCCTGCATCTCTCATCCAACGATCCCCTTCATCCCTTCCGGACGCTGGGTATGATGCTGAGACGCCCGTTTTTCCCGCTTTATTTTCGCCGGTTCGAGGATCTGCTCAGGTCCAATTCCTTGTCCGATAACCAGCATGTCGCATGCCTTGGGTTTACGGATGACCTGAAGCACTATGAGCGTGACAAGAACTGGTATGCTGAGACATTGTACTTTCCGTTCGAGGACATGATGATGCCCGTTCCGTCAGGATATGACCGGATTCTCAGCACCCAGTACGGTGATTATATGGTTCCGCGCCAGGCCCCGACCTTGCATGGTGGCTTCTGGAAACTGGATCCCGGAACGTCCTATGAATCATTCCTTCCTGAATTACGGGTTTACTGCAAGCAACTCAGGAAAGCGAGAATCAAATCCCGCATCAACAAGTTTCTCAAAAGAATCAAATAACTACCTGCCATGGATAAATTGCTGACCATCGTCATCCCTGTTTACAAGGTTGAAGAGTATATCAACAAGTGTCTTGATTCGCTGATCATCGCACCGGATCTCATGGAGAAGATGGATGTCCTGATCATCAACGACGGGACGCCGGACCGGTCGGCGGAGATGAGCCGGGAGTATGTCAAGCGTTTCCCCGGGATTTTCCGCCAGATCGACAAGGAGAACGGCGGTCACGGGAGCGTATGGAACCGGGGCGTCAAGGAGGCGTACGGGAAGTATGTCAAGTTCCTGGACTCGGACGACTGGCTGGAGAATCTGGATATCATGGTCCGGAAACTGGACCAGACGGACGCCGACCTGATTATTACTTCCTGCATCTGCCACTGCCCAGGAGATGAACTTTGGAAATTGAAGATTAGGGATATGGAGTTCGACCATGTCTATGATGCGGACCGTTTTGACTGGCTAGGCAACCGCAGCCACTGGAATTACATCTTCCATCATTGCGCCATCTATAAGACGGAGATGTTCCGGCAGTATCTTCCCCTTTTCCTGGAGAAGCAACCTTATGATGATGTTATTTTGGGTGCTGCCCCGATCATCGGGGCGAAGACGCTGGTCGCCTGGGATCTGGAAGTCTATCACTACCTGATGGACCGGGAGGGGCAGAGTATTTCTTCGGCCATGCAACGGAAGCATATCGATGCCAAGATCCGCGTCCATCAGAGTTCCATCGACTTTATCGAATCTCACCCGATTAAAGACCCGGCATCCACGAAGAAGACCTATTTCGACGTGAAGTTGCCGAGGTTGTATAGTTTCGGCTATCGGTTCCTGACGAACAAACTTCCCTATGAAGATGCCAAGCGATACACGAAAGAGTGGGACAAGTGGGTTCTGGAAAGGCATCCGAGCGTGCATCCCTTCTGGATGCGGTTGTATCGGATCCTGCCCTTCCGGACTTACAGGTGGGTTTATCGTCGTTTCCTGAAGATGCGCAAGAAATACAAAGGATGAAAACGGAAGGTATGTATGACTATTTGATTGTCGGCTCCGGCCTGTTCGGCGCCACTTTCGCCCATCTCGCGCATCGGGACGGCAAACGCTGCCTGGTGATTGAGAAACGTCCGCAGTTGGGTGGTAATGTGTTCTGTGAGGAGGTGGAGGGAATCCATGTCCATAAATACGGAGCCCACATCTTCCATACCAACAACAAGGGGATTTGGGATTTCGTCAATGGTATCGTCCCTTTCAACCGCTATACCAATTGCCCTGTCGCCAACTACAAGGGCAGTCTCTACAACCTTCCCTTCAACATGAACACGTTCTATCAGATGTGGGGAGTCACTACTCCGGATCAAGCGAAGGTTAAGATTGAAGAGCAGAAGGCGGAGGCCCTTGCGAGGATGAAATCGGAGGGTGTCCAGGAGCCGCGGAATCTGGAGGAGCAAGCCCTGCTGCTGGTTGGAAAGGACATTTACGAAAAGTTAATCAAAGGATATACCGAGAAGCAGTGGGGAAGACCTTGCACGGAACTTCCTGCTTTCATTATCAAGCGGTTGCCGGTTCGCCTGGTTTTTGACAACAATTATTTCAACGACGCCTATCAGGGTATTCCGGCCGGCGGATACAACCGGTTGATTGAAGGACTGCTTGAAGGAGTCGAGTGTCGGGTAGATACCGATTTCTTCAAGGATCGTTCCCATTGGATGTCCGTGGCCGACAAGGTGGTTTTTACCGGGCCAATCGACGCTTTCTACGACTACCGCTGTGGCCAGTTGGAATGGAGGACCGTCCGGTTCGAACAGGAAACGCTGGATACACCCAACTATCAGGGAAACGCCGTCGTCAATTATACTGACCGGGAAACGCCCTTTACACGGATTATCGAGCATAAGCATTTCGAGAGTTTCGGCAATGCCGTTTACGACAATCCGCACACGGTTATCTTCCGCGAGTACAGTACGGAATGGAAGCCGGGAATGGAGCCTTTCTACACGGTCAACGATGAAAGGAACAGCCAACTGTACTTGAAATACAAGGAACTGGCGGACGCGGAAGACCGCGTCATATTCGGCGGAAGGCTGGCTGAGTATAAGTATTATGATATGGCCCCAGTGATGGAAAGGGCTTTTGCGCTTTATAAGAATCAATAAGTTACACATTTTCAATAGTTTTATTTCATTATGGCAACTGCGATTGAATTCAACCATGTTGGTAAGCAGTATAGATTAGGACTTGTCTCCACCAAGACATTGTCTCACGACCTCGACCGTTGGTGGCAGACCGCAGTCTTGAAGAAGGAGGATCCCTATCTGAAGATCGGAGAGACCAATGACCGTTCTACGTTCGGCAACAGCGAGTATGTGTGGGCGCTTCGGGATATTGATTTCAAGATTGAACAGGGAGATGTCGTCGGAATCATCGGCAAGAACGGCGCAGGGAAGAGTACGCTCCTGAAACTTCTTTCCAAAGTTACCGGACCGACCGTGGGGACAATCCGGGCCAAGGGTCGGATTGGTTCTCTTCTTGAGGTGGGAACGGGCTTCCATTCCGAAATGACAGGACGGGAGAACATCTATATGAACGGTGCCATCCTTGGCATGACGAAGGCGGACATTGGCCGCAGGTTGGATGACATCATCAGTTTCAGTGGCTGTGAGCGCTATATCGACACCCCAGTGAAGCGCTATTCCAGCGGCATGAAGGTCCGTCTCGGCTTCGCTGTCGCCGCTTTCATGGAGCCGGAAATCCTTGTGGTCGATGAGGTCCTTGCCGTAGGTGATGCCGAGTTCCAGAAGAAGGCCATCGGAAAAATGCAGGATGTGAGCCGTGGTGAAGGCCGGACGGTCTTGTTCGTGAGCCATAACATGACATCCATCAGGGCGCTTTGCAAAACGGGTGTCCTGCTGGAGAATGGAATGACCAAGCAGATTGGTGAAGTTAATGAAATCGTCAGCCAGTATCTGCTGGATAATGCAATTTTGGTCGGTGATCTGCAGAAGGTGGTGCGGGCGGACATGCAGAAGTTCAGACCGTATAAGTATGACGGTGCGACACATCAACTTGAAATCGTTGAAATTGAGCGGTTGACTCCCTATAAGATTGATTCCAATGATTCTCCGGAGTTCCGCGTAAGGGTTAAACGGACTGAGCCGGCTATCAAAAAAATCCAACTCGTCACGCTGGTTGATGACCTGAAGAGCCAGCAGAGAGTCGGATTGACTTGCAGTGATGAAATCTGGATCGGCGACCAGCCCGAAGAATTTGAACTGCATGTCAAGTTGAATCATCTGAATCTTACCCGGGGCATCTATATGATGAACTTCTGGGTGTGCCTGGGCGACATTCACAGTAATCTGACCATCTATGATGCCGTGTACAATTCGCTGACTTTCCAGGTTGCCAAGGTCAATGACAAGATAGTGACGATGTGGTCGAAAGACTGGGGGTTCAACTATTTCAGCGGTTGTGAAACGGAGTTAGTCAAGTAGGGTCGGTTCGCTTCAGCATGATTCTGCATTTACTGACAGACGAGAAGTTTACGGATTATGTAATCGAACAGTTCTCCGAACCGGAGATGCGGTCGGAGTTCGTCCTGGTTCCTTCCAACGGTGCGTTGCATCTGGTAAAGAGAATCGATCAATGCCGGGTTATACGAGCACGTTCCAAAGCGTTCAAGGATCTTTTGGATGGTTTGGGTGCCTATACGGGGATTGTTCTTCATGGATTGTTCTGGTCCAGATGGCAAACCCCTGTTCTAAAAGCGGTCCCGGACCATGTCAAAGTTGCGTGGGTATGCTGGGGTGGGGAGATATACAGTTGTAGGGAAAGCGGTTATACCTTCAGGGCGCCTTATACCAGGCTTTTCTTGAAAATTCGCCATCTGTTCAAACGCGACAGTGATAGACGTTCTTTCGATTGGGAAGTTCCTAAGGAACTGTATAAGCGGCTGGATTATTGTACCACTAGCATAGAAGAGGAATATGAGTATGCGAAATCGTTCTTCAAGAACGATATGCGGCATGTCTGGTACACGTATTATTCCGTTGAGGAAACCGTCGGCCCGTTGATGGAAGAACGCTGTCACGGCAATAACATTTGGATGGGGAATTCTGCCGCGGTCTGCAACAACCATCTGGACATGATGTTTCTGCTGGCGAAGAAAAAGTATCGTTCAACAATCAAAGAACGGAAACTGGTCACTCCTCTCAGTTATGGAGAACCCTGGATGCGGTCTATTGTAGACCGTCTCGGGCGGTATTTGTTCAAGGACAGCTTTAAACCCTTGCGCCGTTTTCTGCCGCGGGACAAGTATAATGCCTTGATGCTGGATTGCTCCACATTGATCATTGGAGCGACAGAGCCTTTGGCGCAGGGGAATATTATTACTGCGTTATGGCTGGGAATGCGTGTCTATCTGAGTGAGAAGAGCATGTCCTATCTATTTTTCAATCGAATCGGTGCCGTAGTCTTCTCTTTGGAAAAGGATCTGTCCAAATACTACTTTTCTTCTTTGAGCGATGAAGAGGTCAGGAAGAACAGAGAAGTGCTTTCCCGTGTCTATGGGAAAGAGCATGTGATGGAGGGAGCCAGGGCGCTTGTGCAGGCGTTGAGTTGAATAAAGCGTGTCTGAATCGAATATAATACTCATTCTAGGGGCGGGAGAAGGGCAGGTTCCACTGATTCTCCGGGCCAAGGAGGCCGGTTGGTACACGGTTGTCGTTTCTCCCCAAGGACATTACCCCGGCTTTGAACTGGCAGACCACTGCTGCTATCTGGACATATCGGATGCTGAAGCGATTCTGGGGCTGGCGCAGAAAATGAAGGTCCAGGCCATCGCTACTGATCAGACAGATATTTCGATGCCGACAGTCGTGACTGTCGCCAAGGAGATGGGGTTGCCATGTATCGACTGTGCGAACATCTATCATTTCCAGTTCAAGTCCTTGATGCGGGAAATCTGTCATCGACAGGGAATTGCGACTATCGTTTTTTGTGTGACCGACAAGTTGGATGAAGCCCAGGCATTTTTCTTATCCATTCCTAACAGCAAGGCAATTGTCAAGCCGGTAGATTCCCAAGGCAGCCGCGGTATCCACAAAGTCTGCTCGCCGGACGGGATTCCGGACGCTTTCGCTTCCGCGTTGAAGTATTCAAGGAGTGAGAGAGTCATTATCGAACAGTTCATCGACGGGCATGAGATAGAGGTCGATACGGTGATGAAGGACGGGAAAACGGTGTGTACGCTAATCGGTGACGTCTATAATTTCGGTTTCGAGGATACCTTCTCGGCTTATGAGCGTATTTATCCGGCCAGGATGGAACCCGAACTTGAGAAAAAGGTCCATGCCTATAACGAATCCGTCCTGAAAGCCTTGGGTTTGACGACCGGTTGGACCCATGGAGAATACATTGTGACGGAGGATGGGGATGTCTATTTGCTGGAAGTCGGATTGCGGGGAGGAGGCAATTTCATAGGCTCTGACATTTTGCGTGACAGGATTGGGGTAGGGACGGATGAGATGGCCTTTCTGACTGCCATCGGCGAGAATTCGTTCTATGACAGGTTGGCCCCCCGTGAAGGTCATTGCGCGTACAAGTGTTTCTACTTGCCGGAAGGTGAAGTTAAAACGGTTAACATCGATGGAGATTTGTTGACCCGTCCGTATGTTCTGAGACATAATCTGGACAGCCTTTGTGCCGGCAGGCAGATCGGAAAAGCGACGGATAAGACCAGTCGGTTTACCGTGGTGGTAAAGGCAGAGACTGCGGATGAATTGAGAAGTATCCTCGATGATATCGAGAATCATATCCATGTCGGTGTCCTTACTTCGGCTGGAATGCAAGGGGCTATTTGGAGATAATGATTTGATTGAAAGATGAGTAATCTGGACTTATTGGGTCGAGTAAAACGTACAATCCGTTGTAAGAGACGGAATTATTACTATACGCTGTGGAAGAAACTCAAGCCTTCCGATTTTTATGATAATCCGGAGCGTGTGACGGCATTGTGGTATGCCGCGCGGGAGGGGAAAAAGCCGAATTTCCGACACCCTAAGGATTTCAATGAACGATTGATGGCCTTGAATCTACAGGCCTATCATGACAAGGACCAATGGCCTGTCCGCATCCAGTGCGCCGACAAATACGAGGTTCGAAAATATGTCGAAGACAGAGGTTTTGGATCCATCCTGAATGAATGTTACGGCGTTTTTGACAGTTTTGATGACATAAACTTTGATGTCCTTCCGGATCAGTTTGTCATCAAAACGACATCCGGCAGTGGACAGAACTATATTTGCCGGGATAAAAGCAAGATGGACAAGGAGGCGGTCAAGAGAAGATTCGATTCCTGGTTGAAAGACACGTCGCAATTCGGACTCACCACCGGTGAATGGCATTATACCCAGATCAAACCGCGAATCATCGTCGAGAAGTATCTGAGCATGCTTGGCGAGAGTGTTTCGTTGATTGATTTCAAATTCCATTGCATCCATAATCAGGTTTATGGAGAATATGTCTGTTATGACAGAATTCCGAACACGCATAGTGTCAACTATGACCACTATGATGCCGATTGGAATCTGACTGACGGCGTGATATCCAGTTTCCATCCCAAGCAGCGCTTGATTCCCAAGCCGAAGAGATTCGATGAGATGAAGCGCATCGCTGCAGCGTTGAGTCTGGGGTTGGAGTATGTCCGTGTTGACTTATATGAAATTGAGGACAGGATTCTGTTCGGTGAAATGACTTTTACTCCCATGGGAAACTATCTGCCGTACACCCATGAACGGTTGGTCGATATGGAAAAGTTTTTTGAGAATACATCCGCTAAATAGTTCAAATGATTGATTTTAACCGGCCCCACTTTACGGGGCATGAACTGAAATACATCCAGCAGGCCGTCGTAGATAATCACAGGATATCCGGCAATGGTCTGTTTACGAAGCAGTGCCAGCACTTCTTCGAAGAGAAATACGGGTTTAAGAAGTGCCTTCTTACTACCAGCTGCACTGATGCGTTGGAGATGGCCGCCATCCTCTGTGATATCCAGCCGGGAGACGAAGTGATCGTTCCCAGTTACACATTTGTATCTTCTGCACTTGCTTTCGTCCGTGCGGGATCGAAGATTGTCTTTGCGGACAGCACGGGACGGAATCCGAACATCGACGCCGATCAGATAGAGGGGCTCATCACGGAGCGCACGAAGGTGATTGTTCCCGTTCATTACGCCGGCGTGGCTTGCGATATGGACCGGATTATGGAGATTGCCCATCGGCACGGGTTGCTGGTCGTAGAAGACGCCGCTCAGGCCATAGACTCCTTTTACAAGGGACGGCCGCTGGGAAGCATCGGCCATCTGGCGGCATTCTCCTTCCATGAGACCAAGAATATCATCTCCGGTGAGGGCGGTCTTCTGGCGGTCAATGATGAACGGTTCATCCGCCGCGCCGAGATTATCTGGGAGAAAGGTACGAACCGGGCAGAGTTTTTCCGGGGGGAGGTGAATAAATATGGCTGGTGCGATACGGGCAGTTCTTTCCTTCCCAGCGAAGTCATTGCCGCTTTCCTATGGGCTCAGTTGGAGGAGATGACGACTATCCAGGATAAGCGCAAAGCGCTGTGGAATCAATATTACAATCTTCTGAAACCCCTTTCGGACAAGCGGTTCTTCCGTCTTCCCGACATCCCGGAATTCGCCACGAACAATGCCCACATGTTCTATCTCATATGCAATTCCTTTGAAGAGCGTACTGCGTTGATCAAATGGCTGAAAGAGCATGATGTCCAGGCGGTATTCCATTATCTGAGTCTGCATTCGAGCCCGTATTATCAGGACAGGCATGACGGCCGTGCCCTACCGAATTGTGATTTTTATGCCGATTGCCTGGTCCGTCTGCCCATGTATTATGATTTGACCGAAACGGATGTTGACAAGGTGTGCCGTCTGATCGAAGCGTTCTATAAAAGTGATAATCAATAAAGCCCAGCGATGAATAAAGTCAACATTTTGTGGACAGGCGGACTGGACTCAACTTACAGAGTTCTGGAATTGTCCATGTCGGAGGTTACGATACAGCCCTATTACCTAGCCAATGTCAACCCCTCGACGCAATATGAGATCAATGCGATTTTACGAAACACGGAAGCCATATTGAGCCGGCCGGGGACAAAGTGCACCTTGCTCCCCCTCATCGTTGTGCATTCTTCTCAGATTAGACCCAATGCGGAAATAACGGCTGCCTGGGAGAGATTGCATGCTTTATCCCGTTTGGGATCGCAATATGATTGGATTGCCAGGTTTGCCGACCAATACAACCTGACGCTTGAACTTGGCATCGAAAAGGATGATAAGGAGAGTACGATTGTCAGGTGTTTATCCCAGTGCGGCGGATATAGTATCCTTAACAATGAAGAAGTGGTCGTTTCGGAAGAAGGGACGGCAGACGCGAAGTTGGTATTCAAGAATATGAGATTCCCGCTTCCCTTGTTCAATATGACGAAACAGGACGAGATCGAACAGTTCAAACGGTGGGGGGCCACCAAAGTCCTGAATCGGACCTGGTTTTGCTACAGGCCGGTGAATGGGAAACCTTGCGGGCTCTGTGATCCTTGTCAGACCTATATCGAGGTCGGTCTTGGTAACCGAATCCCCAAAAACAGATTGAGACTGTACTATTTCCGTAAGAATCACGAGAAATTGTTCACCGGCATACGCAATCTGAAACGCCGGGTCAGGTCACTGTTCAGATAGTAGTCGGGATGAAAAAGGATATCGCGCCCATTATCATTTTCACATATAATCGTCCGGATCATCTGAAAAGGACGCTGGACTCCCTCTCACGTAATCCTTTATCGAGGGAATCGGTTTTGTATGTTTTCTGCGATGGCGCGAAAGACAATGATAGCGATGCCAATAAGGGCAAGATTGAGAGAACAAGGCTCATCGCCCATGGTGCAGAAGGGTTTAAGGATGTCCATGTCATCGAAAGGGAGCGTAATTATGGCCTTGCGCGCAATATCGTCGATGCTGTTACAAGGATCGTGAATGAATACGGACGGGTTATTACGCTGGAAGACGATGTGGTGACATCCTCCGGATTCTTGCGCTATATGAACGATGCGCTGGAGACTTACAAGGACGAAGATAAAGTGATGCACATTTCCGCCTATATGTATCCTCATAAGGGGCGATTGCCGGAAACATTTTTCTTCCCTGTCCCTTATCCCGGCGGTGGATGGGCGACCTGGGCGAGAGCCTGGAAGTATTACAATGACGATACGGAAACACTATATGAACAATGGAAGGACCGTTGGAACGAATTTGACGTATTGGGCGGAGATTATCTGTCGAGACAACTGATAGCCAATAAAAAAGGGACTTTGCGGACTTGGTTCGTGAAGTGGCATGCCGTCATGATGTCTCGAAAAGCACTGACATTGTATCCCCATCAGTCTCTGACTAACAATATCGGTTTCGATAATCAAGCCACCAATTGTTCGCCAACCTCGCAGTTTGACGTGAAAGAGTTGGCCGAATCGGTCCGAGTCGATAAGGTTCCAGTGAAAGTGAGCAGAAAAGCTTCTCGCATCATCTATGATTTCTACCAGGGGCACTGGTATAATAAGAGGCGCCGGAAAGCCATGGTTCAAAGTATCATCCGCGCCCTTCGGTTTTGGAAATGAGTCTCAAGTATTTCATTCAGAAACTATTCGGCCGTTGGCTGGACCGACCTGTTTTCAAAAAAGGGAAAACGGTCGGCTATTCCCTTGTTCGTTCGGAAAGGGTCAACTTCAAAACTGGGGCTCATACGAGGGTTTACCCTCCATACCGTCTGCGCAATACTTGTCTTGGAGCGTATTCCTACATCGCTCGGAATGCTGACATCAACAATTGCGAAATTGGGAATTTTTGTTCCATCGGGCCGAATTTCTGTTGTGGACAAGGAATCCATCCCACCAATGGTATTTCTACATCCCCGATGTTTTACTCCACGGCAAGGCAGAATGGCGTTTCTTTGTGCAAGAAGAGGAAGGTTGAAGAGTTTAAGCGGGTCCAAATCGGAAACGATGTGTTTGTCGGGGCCAATGTCACTGTGCTGGATGGAGTCCGGATAGCCGATGGAGCCGTTATAGGAGCCGGTGCCGTCGTCGTGGACGACATTCCTCCTTATGCCGTAGCGGTGGGAGTTCCCGCCAAGGTCGTGAAGTATCGTTTCGATGAAGAGACCATTGCATCTTTGCTCGAACGGAAATGGTGGGACGATCCGGAGGACCGGCTTTCGGCCATCGAAGAATCATTTTGGGATGTCAACGGATTTTTGCAGTTAAAATGACTCTTACCATCATTACCATCAACCGGAACAATGTGGCCGGACTCGAAAAGACACTGAGCAGTGTCTTGAAACAGATTTGTACTGATTTTGAATATGTTGTCGTAGACGGGGCAAGCACCGACGGAAGCGTCGAGGTGATACGGCGGTTTGCCGTGAGTTTTGGCAACCGTCTGAAATGGATATCCGAACCCGATAAAGGCATCTATAATGCGATGAACAAAGGAATCGGGATGGCGACAGGAGATTATGTGCAGATTCTCAACAGCGGTGATTGCCTGGTTTCGGAAGATGTG
>JAEEGF011680279.1_pt1 | contig 25656 bp, 21 predicted proteins | sample 9134171 | NCBI WGS metagenome assembly JAEEGF01 (sample SAMN16246542, study PRJNA631951) | gut metagenome | biome: gut microbiome; feature: rumen; material: AP-attached | host: Bos | place: Iran: Karaj | collected 2018-10 | reverse complement strand
GCTGTATATGCACCACGATGCTTATGCCGACTCTGCCATTGCTACGCTGCCCGCCCATGCCTTGGCCGGTGACTATGAGCGCTGGATAATGCACCTCATTCCAAAGTGCGACACCATGCGGATCAACAACCTCTTGAAACGCTTGTACGAGAGCGGGCAGTATCCTGATGAGACATTGCAGTACCATTTCAACGAACTACAGGGCATGGAGACAGGTGCTGTCTATTGTGGTGCCCACGAGGGTGACATCATTGGCAAGCTCATCCTACAACGGGTGTTGGGCGTGCATCAGGACATAATTCTTTATGACGAGAATGCCTCTATGAATCCTGAGTATGTGAAGGATGTGTTTGGGCACATCGGCATTACCTTTGACAAGGAGTGGTACTGGCAGGGATACGATGATCAGATGGAAAAGCAGCGAGCTATCATGCGCTACATCTTCGACCATTCCAAGCGCCCCGTCTATCTGTCGGCCCACAACATGCAAGGGTATGTTTTGGGATATGGTCTGCCCGATGAGCTGAAGGCCCGCTTATACAACGAAGGACTGACCATACGCTACTCCTCCAAACCCTATGACAACAGGGCCGTAAAGCGTCGCAACATAGAGAAGCGCTACCGTCTGGAGTATCTGCGAATGTCGTTCCATCCGAAAATGAAGGAGACACAGCTCTTCTCGTTCAGCGCTGATGCATACGCCATGAACTATATAAGGCTGCTGCACGACCAGCTACCCTATTACAAGAAGCACAACCGGGAGCGTTATCAGTGGCTGCACGGCATCTTTACCGATATCATCGAGCGGTTAGAGAAGAAGAACTATGATGTGGATGAGTTCAAAACGTACCTGAAATGAGTATCTTCCATCTGAAACCGCTGCGCCAGCAGACTGACGAACAACTGATGGTACGGGCAGCAACAGGCAGCGATACAGCTTTCGAGGAGCTGTATCGCCGCTATGCCCGTCGGCTGAAAGGCTTCTTCTTCCTGCAGTTGGGCGGTGACGAGGAACTGGCAGCCGATGCCACGCACGACGTGTTCCTCAGAGCCTACGAAGCCCGCGACCGCTATCAGGAAGGGCGCAAGGTTGACACATGGCTCTTCACCATCGCCTATAACATCTGTCGCAACCACTATCGCAGCAATGCCTACGAGGCACAACTGTTGGCCACCCTCGATGCTGAGCCTTTGGCAGACCAGCAAATAGAAGTGCAGCTCGACCAAGTCGCCCTCGACGAAGCCTTGACGCAGGTGCTCGCCGAACTGCCAGCACCGTTGCATCAAATCTTCTCTCTACATTATCAGGAAGAACTGACTATTCCCCAGATTGCTGAGATTGTCGGCATTCCTGAAGGTACTGTCAAATCGCGTCTCCACAAGACAATGAACATCATTCGTAAAAAACTAAAGAAATATGAGAATCACTAACGAACAGATCATTCAGTCGGCCCGCCGTCAGCGCGAGACCGTCAACAACCGCATGGACGTTGCACCCTGGAGCCGCCATCAACGTCCTCGTCGTGGTTTTGCCGCCGTAATAGCTATTGCCGCCAGCTTCATCAGTTTTATTGCCGGCTATGGCGTTCGTGCTAACATATCCCAGTCTGACATCCAGCCAATGGCGCAGAGCATCCTGGTGCAACACGACACTATTGTGCATACTGAGACCGTCCGTGACACCGTTTATCAGATGCGTACTGTCACCAAGTACGTAAAACCCTTGACTGCTCAATCATCTCCAGCAATCGACCAAAAGGCTATTAATCATCAAATCAGTGAGAATGAAGCCGAACAAGCGGCATGTTCCATGCTATGCGATAACATCCCATACGTCCTATTGGCCACTCCGTGAAGTTACTAAATGATTTCGGCGACAATGCAAAGAATCGAGAAATATAGATAAGGTAATTTTTTTCTGCTTTCGTACAACCTTTTAGCCTCCTGATACGTTTATACAACAGAAAGCAGAAACAAGAACGCCAGATGACCCGAGAATTATTCACCCAACTCGTCCGCAAAGAACTCCCCGGCTTGCGTCGTTTCCTATTGGCGGCCTGCAGCGGCAACAGCGATGAAGCAGACGACGTGGCACAGGAGGCACTCATGAAAGCATACATGGCCTCACGTTCGTTCGACAACGAAGCGGGTTTCTCGGCTTGGCTCTATCGTATTGCCTGCAACACGCTGATAGACCATCAACGAAAACAGACAACCCGAGGCATTGTCATTGACATCGACAAGGCGGATGGGGTGGCGGCCGTTTCCCGCTCCGACGACGGTTTCACCTACCAAGAGTTATATTGCGCCATCGATGGTCTGAACGTCAGCGAACGCACGGCTGTGCTTCTCTTCTATATGGAAGACCGGCCTATCAAGGAGATTGCCGTTATCATGAATGTCACCGAGGGAACAGTGAAGGGTTATCTTTCAAGAGGTCGCGAACATTTAAGAACGAAGTTAAGTAAATGAAGAAAGATATGAAAGAACAGGAACTACGAGACATATTTCACGATTATCGGCCGGCGATTGCTGATAACGACGAGTTCATGCAGAGGCTGACAGAACAGATGGATGCCGCAGATGCCCAAGAGCCACAACAGTCTCGCATCATTTCATTCTACCACCGAGTGCTGCCTTGGGTCGCTGGCATAGCCGCAGCAGTGGTTGTGGCGCTGTTGATCATCAAGGAGCCCGCTACTACCCCTGTGACTTCCTATAGCCAGCCCCGCCTGCCTGAATACTATCACAACGCCCCATCCTATTCAGAATTCTCTTCCTACGAAGATATAGTCAACGAGATAGAGCGTAGTGGCAGGCAGCTAGAGAATGCCATCGCACAACTATAATAAAAAGAGAAAAGACGTCTTGCTATTCATAACCATCAATCATCAACAAAACGAGCAGAACAATGAAAAAAACAATATCCCTTTTAGTAGCGAGCACCCTGTTAGGTTCTTGCACCTCAGAGAAAATCAGCAGTTCATCAGATCCCATTGAGAATCTGGTTTCCTATTTAGACAGTAAAGACTTCGACCAAACCCACAAGCGGATAAGATATGAGGGCGGTGCCATCCTGAAAACGAACACAGAGTATTACTGTATCGTTGCAACACCAGAAGCACTCAAGTCAAAGGAGTATCAGGACCTGCCCAAAGAGAGGTTGCAGGAACAAAAAGAAAACATGGAAATACAGGACTCCTGCCTCCGTGCCTTCCGCTGGGGATGCACCTCTGCCCGCCATTGCTATCACAAGGAGAGCCACGTGCTGGATAAGGACACCGTGGTCTATGCATTAGCCCTCGACGGCATGGACGGAGAACGCATCGAACTGGAGGGTGTGGGTAGCTACCAAGACTATTTCGTTGGTTATAAAGCTGCCCGTGCTGCAACTTTGAAGGTGAAGGGCACCAAGCAATACTCCGAATGGCAGATGCAATACATCACCCGCGAGGAGAAAGGCCGGGAAGAACCCTTCAACATGCGCCCACTCGACGACTTCATCAAAAACCTGATGGAGAATGTCGACAGCGTGAAGGTGTATGAAACCTCCTACGAAATAACCCATGAGGACCTCGGCGGGAATCCCTCACTGGTCGGAGAATTTGCCCCCGACGAGGAGGGCACCTATAGCGGCAAGACGACGGGACATCTCTACGTGGTGCCTGAATCTGCTGCCAAGGACGTAGAAGAAGGATTGCGCTTTTGCGTGAAGAACGACTATCTGGGATTGAACCCCAATCAGAAATTCTTCATTACCATGGATGGGAAAGAACTCGTTATCGGCAGGAACGAACCCCTTACCTTCAGCATCAATGAAACTGTCAAGCATCAGCAGTTATACGCCCAGAGGTCTGTTGACGGCCATTTCTACATCCTTGTCCTCGACGAGACAACCGGTGCCTACGGTCTCCCCCGCTGCTGGAAGCACATCATCCAAATCAAGGACCACAAGGAGATTCTCATCCCTGGCGCACACAAGCCCAACAAGGACGGGTGGATAGACATAGACTAGGGAAACAGAACAAGAGACACTGGCTGTTGTGTCAATGATCGTACGTATCAAAATCTAATGCTTTGAATTTCAGCTGATTGTTATTTCCATTTGTGTCAATACCCTATCAGCTCTTGACAAGAGGCTTTTCGTTTTGTAACTTTGCAATATCAAACGAATACTGAAGATGAATATGACAAGAGGAAAAACAATTTGCAGTGTGATAAAGATTATCTGTTTGCTAGTTGCCTTGCCGGGGTGCTCCGACAAGGCAACTAATGTGGAACGTGCCGTTGACTATCGTTTGCCTGTTGACACAGTGATTGTCGAGAAAGAACCGGATACTATTATGAAGCAGACGGCTGTTCCCTATATTCCACTTCCTCTCATTCCGCAGGAGGATTCCACTAAGGTTTTCGACGTTGTAGAGCAGATGCCACAATTCCCTGGCGGAAGCGGAAAACTACAGGAATATATCGAGCAGAACATGCACTATCCTGCCAAAGCCAAAGCTGCCAACTTACAGGGACGGGTCATCATCGCTTTCATTGTCGAGAAGGATGGGAGCATCAGTCATGTAAAAGTAGTCAAGAGCGTAGATCCATTGTTGGACGAGGAGGCATTGCGAATAGTAAAATCAATGCCCAAATGGCATCCCGGTAAGCAAACGTATTTGCCAGTCAGAGTGAAGATCTTTCTGCCTGTAACATTCCAACTGTGATGACAGTCCCTTAATGATGTCATTCCAGATGTAGTAGGCTGACGTTCATCTTCTTGTTAAGCCGGCTCTTGGTGCTGCGGACAGCCTGTTCCGAACAGCAGAACGAACGGGCTTTCTGATGGTCATTCTTACCATAGTATTCCATGATGCAGAAGAACGTCTCCTTTGGCGTGAGAGGCGATGGAGCTTTGCCGAGAGCATCGGCAAGCATACTATCTACCATCGGCAGTATCTTCATGACAGCCTGTTCCTCGTTCTTGCCCATCTGGCTGATGTTCTGGTCGTTGATGATGGCAAACAGCACGTCGATGCCTTTCTTTGTCTCGTTGATGTCAAGCTTCTGAGTACTGTCAAGATCCGTATCAGCCACCAATGGCGATTCTGTGAGCCGTTGCATCTCTTCCCTTAGCTCTTGCCTGGCAGTAGTGATACGTTGCTGATAGAGTCGGGACAGAGCCTTTATCCGGCGTACGTACCAAGTACCGAGACCGCCAAGCAGCAACAGGAGCAGGATGATGACCAAGGCAAGCGCAGTCTGTTGCCGTCCTGCCTTGGCCTGCTCCACCTGCGACTGTACACTCATCACATTCATGTACATCTCAGGAGATATGGATTTCATCAGCAGTTCCAGTTGCTGTTGCTTGCCCTCACGATAATAGATATAGCAGAGCAGCGAGAGTGTATTACGCTCCTGTATAGAGTCACGGCTCAACAGGAAAGCGCGACTGGCGTATGTCTCGGCTTTCGCCAATGACCCATTGAACATTTCCCGATAGGTCCAGTCCTGATAGATGGCAGCACTGTCTTCGATTTCACCTGCCGCCGTAGGCTGAGAGTTGGTTTCCAGCAGTTGGCATGCTGTCATCATGCAGACCACAGCGCATAACAATACCTTCCTCATCTTCATCATTGTTCCATTTAAAACCGCAGTCCGAAGAACGTGCGGATGCGCCATTTGATGTTGTGCAGGGCAAGGCTCGCCTCGTCACCGTTGTTGGAAAAATTGAATACCATCGACATGCCAAGGAACTTGTTGCTCCACTGTCGGACGACAGCACCCCGACCGGTGATGATGACCTCGGGGAAGTGATAGTGAAGGGGTATGCGATTGTCGCCGAAAGTCATTGACGTGTTGCTATAGACGATAAACGTAGGCAGGGCGGAGATATGTAGCAGCCAGCCTTTGTTTGGCACGTAGTTGTAGCCATAGCCTGCACCAAGCCCCACGTTGACTATCTTCAGCTGCATTTCCTGATCCCAGTCGAGTGAGGCGCGTTGCGCCATGCCCGATGCGGCCAGAAGGAAGCTGCCGGCAGAACGGCGCTGTATATAACTCTGCGAGAAGGCTGCGGGATAGGAGAACCGGCGGCTGTTGAAAATATAGAAGGCATTCAGATTCAGTGTCTTCACCTTCAGCATTCCATCGGACAGCATGATCCGCTCCATGCCTTCGTGGTCGTGCCACCCCGAGAAATTATGAGCATCCTGATAGATGACATCGAAGCCAAAACGACGACCGTAGCTGTTGAAGTTCAACTCGTAGTCACGGTACTTGCCCATCAGTTTGGCGGGATTGAGCGCCGCACTGAGTGTGAAGCCCAGGTAGCTTGCGCCCACACTGATAGTCGACTTCCTGTTGGCTTCCATCTCCGATTTGAAGTGCTGTCCATTATCAATGCCTATTGCCTCCATCCTCGCTCCCGACACATTCATACGCGCCGTGACAGTCCACTTCGTTGTAGGTCGTTGTATGTATGCCGTGTCAACATTGCCCTTGAAATAGTTTTGCGTCAGCAAACTGTCGGCACGGTGAAAGAGGCTCTGAGCCTGACTGCTCATTGACGAAAACAGCAATATGGATATGCATAGTTTTTTCATTTACTACAGGATACTATTCCAACGGCACAAAGGTACGAATAAATGAGTGAATAACAAAATGAAAGTTTACTTTTGATGCATGAATGAATAAAAAACTGCTGATTACTTGGCGGTTTGAAAGATTATTCGTAACTTTGCGCATAGTAAAGGCAAGAATGCGATATGATACTTGTTGTAGATGACGATAAAAATATCCGCCTCTCGCTGAAGCTCATCCTGGAGCGCAACGGATATGAAGTGGCCCTGGCCGAAGGGCCGAAGGAGGCAATGCAGATAGTTCGCAACACACCGGCGGTGGAGCTGGTACTTCTGGATATGAACTTTTGGAGCAGCGAGAGCCATAAAAGCTCGCTTTCAAATGGCCGAGTCGCGACAAAAGTCGGTGAAGCCAGTTTCACTCGCGCCACTGACGGAGAGGAAGGACTGACACTGCTCAAACAGGTGAAGGTGTTCCGTCCCGACGTTCCGTGTATTCTAATGACGGCGTGGGGGACGATTGACCTGGCTGTTCAAGGCATGCGTGCCGGCGCTTTCGACTTTATCACTAAACCATGGGACAATGGTGTACTGCTAGACAGGATTGAGACAGCACGAAGCCTCACCCCCAGCCCCTCTCCAAAGAGAGAGGGGAGTATATACCTTCAAGAGCAGAATCAGACAGCAAGAGTAACCACTCCCCTCTCTCCTTGGAGAGGGGTCGGGGGTGAGGCTCTCTCTGACATTCTCGCTACCGTGGCCCGCGTGGCTCCTACCAATGCGCCCGTCTTGATTACAGGTGAGAGCGGTACGGGCAAGGAACTCATCGCAGAGGCTATCCACCGACAGAGCCAACGAGCCAACGGGCCGTTTGTGAAGGTGAACCTCGGTGGCATCTCCACTTCCCTGTTCGAGAGCGAGATGTTCGGCCACAAGAAAGGTTCTTTTACTGATGCCAAGACCGACCGTATAGGCCGTTTTGAACTGGCCAAGGGGGGCACCATCTTCCTCGATGAGATTGGCGAACTCTCGTTGGCCAGCCAGGTGAAGCTGTTGCGGGTGCTGCAGGACCAGACCTACGAGGTGCTGGGCGACAGTCAGACACGCCGAACGGATGTCCGTGTGGTCTGCGCCACGAATGCCGACCTTCGCGCGATGGTTCAAGAAAAGACTTTCCGCGAGGATCTGTTCTACCGCATCAATATCATCAACCTCCATCTTCCGCCCTTGCGTGAGCGCAGGGAAGATATTCCGCTGCTGGTTAATCACTTCCTTCAGATGGCTTGCGAGGCAAACGGTCTCCCGCATGTCACCGTCTCGACAGAAGCCATCGGTTATCTCCAGACGCTGCCGTTCCCTGGTAATATCAGAGAACTGAAGAATCTGGTGGAAAGGGCGCTGCTGATGAAGCCTCACCCCCAGCCCCTCTCCAAGGGGAGAGGGGAGTGGTCACTTACAGCCACTGACTTCCAGAATAGTTATTCATCAGTTCAAAGCCTATCTACTCCCCTCTCTTCTTGGGGAGGGGTTGGGGGTGAGGCCACCCTCGAATCCATGGAGCGCAATGCCATCGCTGCCTGCATTGCCAAACACAGCGGCAATCTCTCGCTGGTGGCTAAAGAACTGGGGATCAGCCGCGGAGCTCTGTACCGTAAAATAGAAAAGCACGGATTGTAGAAAAGGTGAAAAGGGTAAAAGCAAATTGGTGAAAAAGTAAAAAGGTAAAAAAGTGAAACTGAAGCATTATTATCTCCTCCTTACTGCGGGCATCGTCCTGTTAGGCGGTGTTACCCTTTTCGCCACCTTCAAGAGTCACCCTACATTGTTCTATGCCACGGAGGGTTTCATGGTTGTGCTGCTGTGTTACCTTTGGTACTTCTACCGCAAGACCATCCGTCCGTACGACACACTCATTGGCGGTATGGAACTGGTGAAGGACCTCGATCTGACAACACGGCTTGCACCTTCTGGCCAACACGAGACAGATGTCATCGTCCATACGTTTAACGACCTGCTGAACCGACTGCGCAACGAACATATCAAACTCGAAGAGCAATACACATTTCTCGATCTCCTGATAGAAGCCTCGCCGATGGGGATTATCCAGTGCGACCTGGACGGCCATTTCACTTCTATGAACCCAGCTGCCCGAGATATGTTGTCGCCCAGCATCGAAGATGCTATGCTGGCGCTGCCCCTTGGTAAGACTGACACCGTTAGAATTCCAGGTGAGCCTCAGCTTTTCCGCATCAGCCATCTGTCCTTTCCCGACCGTGGTTTCCAACACCCTTTCTTCCTGATAGAATCGCTGACCTCTGAAGTACGCTTGGCAGAGAAAGCAGCCTATGAGCGTGTTATCCGTATGATTGCCCACGAGGTGAACAATAGTGTGGCAGGGATTATCAGCCTCACCCCCGACCCCTCTCCAAAGGGAGAGGGGAGTATGTACCTTCAAGAGCAGAATCATGCAGCAAGAGTAACCACTCCCCTCTCCCCTTGGAGAGGGGTCGGGGGTGAGGCTGCCGAGCGCCTTACCGCCCTTTCTGCCTTCGTCACCCGCTTCGCCGATGTCGTCAAGATCCCGCAGCCACAACTACAGCTCTGCGACCTCAGCGAGGAGGTTGAGGCCTGTCGTCCCTTCCTTGAGAATCTGTGTACGTCGGCCGATGTCCGTATCGACTTCCAACTGACCGATGAAGCGATACCCGTTCGTCTTGATAGCGTTCTCTTCCAACAGGTTCTGATCAACATCGTCAAGAATGCCGTTGAGAGTATTGGTGAAAAGAAAAAACTACTGGCAACCGACAGCCAATCGGAAGTGGACGACGGAACGTCTGGAACGAGTGATGTCTCCATCACAGTAGCACCGCCTGCCAACATCACCATCACCGACAACGGCCAAGGTATTCAGCCATCTGTGGCGAAGCATCTCTTTACTCCCTTCTTTTCCACGAAGCCCCAGGGTCAGGGCCTTGGACTGCTGCTTATCCGCGACATTCTTACTTCACACCGCTGTACGTTCAGTCTGCTCACTGACCCTCGTGACAGCCTTACTCGCTTTACCATTCATTTTCCTATATGAAAAAAACTGTCCTGACTTTCCTCCTAGCCATCTGTTTTCACACAGCAATGGCTATTGACCTTACCAAGGCAACCATCGTTTATCAAAAGGGCGATGCTCCGTTAGTGAAGCAGATGGCCCAGGTTTTGGCTGATGATATTGAACGCGTCTCGGGAACAAGACCTTTGACGGGTGAACGAAAAGGCAGTGGACCCTTTATAGTTCTCAGCACTGTCAAGTGCTCGAATCTTCATAAGGATCTGCGAGGAACATGGGAACGTTATGCCATAGACACGAAGAAAGGCAACAGCCTTTACGTCACTGGTTCGGACGCCAGAGGCCTGGCTTACGGCGTGTTGCATATCAGCGAGGCGATTGGTGTCAGCCCTTGGTACTGGTGGGCAGACATCCCCGTAGACAAGGCCAACAAGCGCGTGTTCGACTATGAGGAGAACATTGTCAGCCGTTCGCCCTCCATTAAGTATCGTGGGTTTTTCATCAATGACGAGGACTGGGGCCTGAAGACATGGGCAGCACAGAACTTCGAGAAGGAGCTGGGTGACATCGGTCCCAAGACCTACGATAAAGTGTGCGAGCTGATTCTCCGTCTGAAGGGCAACATGCTAGCTCCTGCCATGCACACCTGTACGGGAGCCTTCTACAGTCATCCGGAAAGTCAGCAGATGGCTGACAAGTGGGGAATCATGATTACAACCAGTCATTGCGAACCGCTGTTGTTTAACAATGCTGCTCCTTCGGAGTGGGACAAGGCACGCGACGGTGAGTGGAACTACGAGACCAACAGTGCCACCATCCTGAAAAAGCTGGACGACCGCATCCGCGAGACGGCTCAGTATGACAACATCTATACCATGGGTATGCGCGGCCTGCACGACGAGGCCATGAAGGGCAGTACAGATCCGAAGGACCGTGCCCGCACACTGGAAGAGGTCTTTGCCCGTCAGCGTGAGATCCTGGAGAAATACAAGAACAGGAAAGCCGGGCAGATTCCGCAGATCTTCGTGCCCTACAAGGAAACGCTCGATATCTATGATGCCGGGCTGCGCGTACCGGATGATGTCACCATCGTGTGGCCCGACGACAACTACGGCTACATGAAACGTGTGTCGAATGCCTCGGAGCAGCAGCGCAGCGGACGAAGCGGGGTTTACTATCACCTTTCTTATTTGGGTACTCCCCATGACTATCTATGGATCTCCACTACTCCGCCTATGCTGATGTACGAAGAGCTGCTGAAAGCTTATAACGCAGGTGCAGACCGTTACTGGCTGCTCAATGTAGGTGACATCAAGCCTATGGAGATGGAGATACAGCAGTTTTTTGACATGGCTTACGACTTCGCAGCATTCAGCTACGACAATGTGAACCGCTATCAGGCCGAATGGCTCACCAAGGTCTTTGAGTCACAGTCTTCTGACCTCAGTGCTCAGTTCCAGTTCATCCTTGACAACTACTACCGATTGGCGTGGGACCGCAAGCCTGAGTTCATGGGCTATGAGTACGAATGGGACAGCCCGGAGTACAACCGTCTGCACGATACCGACTTCTCGTTCAAGAGGGGTACGGCTCAGAAACGGCTTGTGGACTATCAGGACATCTGCTTTGCCTATAACGCCATTGAGAGTCAGGCTGTTCCCGAACTGCGACCAGCCCTCTTCGAGATACTTGGCTATGCTGTGCAGTCTGCCTGTCAGGTGAATAGGAAGTTCCTCTATGCGCAAGCTAACCATGAGACGGGCAGCGACATCTTTGCAGAACAGTCGAGGGAGGCCAACCGCGAGATTGAACGGCTGCGTGAACGTTATAACTCTTTGCTGGGTGGCAAGTGGAACCAGATGATTTCAGAGGTACCTCCAGGCTATACGGCCAAGTATCAGCTGATGCCGAAACTGGGCAGCCAGCCAACCGATGTCCATCGACTGCCCGCAGCCCAGCTGCATCCGGAGTTCATCCATCAGATAGACCTCTCGGCACTGGCTGTCAAGCCTCCTTTCCGTCTGCTCGAAGGCATCGGCACCGACTGGGTGTCACTTCAGATGGGTCAGCCTCTAGATCTGGACACAATGGGTAGCATCGATATTCCATTACCCATTGACAGTCATTCCTTGACACGAAACGACAAGCTCAGTCTGTGTATCTCTGTCGTTCCTATGTGGCCAGTGGCCTCCGACCGCAGCAACCGCTTCATGGTGAGCGTTGACGGTGGCAAGGCAGAAACCTGCGAGAATGTATTTCAGGAATGGGGCCCGGAGTGGAAACTGCAGGTACTCGAGAACCGGAAGGAGTTCGTTGTGACGCTGCCACTCGACACTACGCGCAGCGAGCATGTCCTCACGCTCTCGATTGTTGACCCTGGGCAGATCATTCAGAAGATCACTTATCAATAGCTACTTCATGACAACACACCCTTTTACCGGTCTTTGCCAGGGAGAGCGGTAAAGAGGGCTTCGGGTGGAGTAGTCCCACGTCTGCGGCTTGTGCTGCTTGTCGAAGGCAACAAACTCGTCGTATGACGGGGTGCGTCCCTCGCCCAGCTCAATCACCTTATTATATATGAACTGACGGCTGGGAGCGTTGAACGGACTGGTGCTGCGGTTCATCATGCTGTCGTCCGACGGACGGTAGATGCCTTTAAAGTACGTATATCCTCCTTCGTAGACTCCTATTTTCTCGTTAAGGAACTGGCTGTCGCCTATGAACGATTTCCATAGCACTTTCGTCTCGTCTTCTTCAGAGTCTACATTCTTCATCCACCCATAGCTGTGCATGTAACGCAGTTGCGTCAACACGTCGTCTGTGGCTGCACCTTGTTCGTCGTGAGCATATTCGTCGGCCAGCTTCGCCAGCCCGTGACCGATGGCTTCGTGTACAGCCACGGAACGGAAGGTCTCGCTTTCCAGATTGTTAATCACAGGGAACAGTGCCACGGCATACTGTTTGAGTCCGGGTTTGGGGTGATTAGAAAAAAGATATGTAACACCCTTGTAGATATGAGTGTTCATCACGACCACGGCCAAGGCATTCAGCGAGTCGATACCCTCCACCTTTCGCAGATACTGGCTGATTTGCCCTGCGTCGCTACTGATCTCTGTCGACTGGTTGTCGGGCAGACAACTGAAGACCGTCTGCGACTGCTCGGTGAAGTAGTTGTTGGCTGAAACGGCATTGACCATGTACACATCGAAGTATTCGCGCAACGAACGCACAGGCTCCTCGCTGAAGAGGTTTTCCATGGTGCGTCTCATCACGGTCACGTAGGTGCTGTCCTGGATATCAAGATCGGTGAAGCCATCACCCATCAGGACGAAGGGAATACCTTTTCCGACGGTAGCCTTTTGCAGCACAGTCACCTTACCGTCCTCGGAATAGTCTGTGGACACGTATCCGTCGTTCAGACCGTCCTGATGAATCCACAGGGTGTCGAGTGGCATCGGGTTCCCCTTTTCATCGTTCAAGGCCAGGAACAAGGCCCCGTCGCGGCCGTCTCTCGACGTGTTGGCCACCACATTCAGCGGTACGAACTTCATGGTTTTCTCCGCCCTGGTACGGTTGTCAGGAGCAAGCACCCACTCCTCCAGTCCTTCGGTGGAATAGAGCTGGATGTCGCCTTCGTTCATATTGGTCTTGAACGAAATGTCAAGTGTTCCGCCGGCAGCTGTCAGCTCGTACTGATCCTTGTCGAAGATGGCATAGTCGGCACGCTGCTTGACGGTCAGCGTTTTCGTTTCACCGCCCGACTGAATGGTAACCTTGGCCGTACGAGTAGCTTTCGTACGGTTGGTCTGTGTAGTCGTCAGCGTGAGCGTGATATTCTCACCGGCATCACCTTTGGCTGGCGACACGTTCAACCACCTGGCGTCACTCTTTGCTGTCCAGCTGTTTTTCACCTGCATCGTGGTTTCCAGACTGTTGTTCACCACAGCATGCATTTCAAGGGTCTTTTTTGAATCGGCTATCTTGATAGAATCCTCTTCGTCCTTCTCACAGCCTGTCAGCATCAGGGCTGCAAAGAGCGTCAAGGTTAGCTTGAATACGGTCTTCTTCATCGTTGTTTATTCAATTTTCGGCAAAGGTAAGCAAAATAAATCGAATAAAGAAACGATTTCACCGGTTTTTCTCGGAAACTGTCAGGAAACTGTGCTGGTGGTGGAATCTGCATCAGGGATAGAAGATGCGCTGCAGGAAATCCACAAGATACCTGCGCCAGTTCTCCCATGAATGTCCACCTTCTGACGACACAAAGGTGTAAGGATATCCATGGCTGGCCAAAAGGCTGCGATACTGGCTGTTCATCTTGTTCAGGAAATCGTCTCTGCCTATAGCCATGTAATAGAGTCTGGGAGCCGGACTGAACTGTTGGGCCAGTTTCTGTTCTATATTCTCATAGATATCCAGACAACTGAGCTTGTCGGAGAGGCTGATGGGTGCTGGAATCCTGTCGCCGATCAGGGCTGCAATGTTCCTGATGCGCTGCCGGTTATAGTTGAAACGTTCTATCTTGTAGATTCTCTGTTCGGTGAGCATGTTGGAGGTCTGTGCAGAGAACAGGCCGACGTAGTCGAACAGCTGGGGATGGTTCAGCGAGATGAAGAGAGCGTGCAGACCTCCCATTGACAGACCGGCAATAGCACGATGGGCCTTATCTTTCCTGACACGGTAGTTCTTCTCTGTGAAGCCGACGATTTCCTTGACGAACAGTTTCTCAAATTTCCCCACCATTGAGTTGACATTGTTTCCTGACGGCAGTTTGTCCATATACGGGCTTTCACCAGGTGCTGCATCGAGTTCAATATTCCCGTTAGGCATCACAACGACAAGCGGCTTGATGCTGTCTGTATGGATCAGATCGTCGAGTATTTGGCAGACCCGTCCGCCATCGGCCCACGTAGTCTCATCACCGCCTGATCCATGAAGCAGATACAGCACAGGATAGAATTCTTCCGGATGGTCATCGTAGCCCGGTGGCGTATAGACACATAGACGGCGTTGTGACATACCGTTCAGCGTTGACGGATACCACACTTTTGACAGCGTTCCGTGAGGGATGTCCTTGTCGACGTAATGGTCGGCCATGCCTCCCGCGACAAAGAAGTAATTCAGCCGCTTTTCCACATCGCGGGTTACCCGGCTGTTCTTGGGGTCGGCCATCACTCTACCATCCACCACATATTCATAGGTGTACATCTCAGGAGAAAGAGGAACGGTGTGATATGTAAAATTGTCACCTTGCTGCTCCATCTTGTATTTCCTGTCGCCCAATATCAGTCTTGCTTTTTTGGCTCCGGGCGCATGAAGTGTAAAGGTGACGCTACCGTCAGCCGACACGTACGGCTCTGAGTCCTGTGCGGCAAGACGCAGAGGGATGAAAGCAAGCAGTCCAAGGAAAAGCCTAAAAATACAGTCCCATGTGGAAGGAGAGACCTTCCAGTTTGTTCTTCTCATCATTCTCCTTGTATTCCTGTAGTGAATAGCCTAATGAAAGATAGCCGCCCATGCGGGGAGTAATACCGAAATTCACACCTGCTGACGGATTGCAATAGAGTCCCTTGAGACCTGTTACAGAATATCCTGCACGCCCTTCAATAAAAGGAGCGATGCGGGTTCTCAAAAAGCTGAACTGGACATCGGCGAACACCGGCATGGTGTTCTCGGTCATGGAGAAGACATACTGTTTCTCGCGATACTCGAAGTGCTGTAATCCGAAACCGCCGCCAACGAACAGGTTCCGGTTCAACTGATAGCCATGGACGGTGATCAGCCCTGTGGCCACAATCTTCGACTCTTTCGAATTGGTGTCTTGCCCGTACTCCAGAAAACCACGGTAGCCTTTAGGACGCCAGGTTCTGATAGGAGGATCTATGTCTTCCTGTACATTCACCACGTAAAGGCTGGTACGTTCCTTGGCTATGCGTTCCACATCGCTGAAAGCACACACAAGCACGCCACCGTCAATCGTTTCCATTCGAAGGCTGTCATTGGGATACAACTCTTTGTAAAAGCCTTTGATAACACTGCCGTTCTTCAGAAACACCACATCGCGATACTCCTGAGCCTGAACTGCTGACAGAAAACATGTCAGCAACACTATGATACCTGTAATACGCTTCATTTCCTATGGGTTTTGCACCGTTTACATCCTGACAAGGCATGTATGCCTTTCCGGCTCTGTGCCGTGTTGACAGAACAGGCAGATGCACAGAATCATTGTCCCATGCATCTGCCTTTGCTGTTAAGAGGTTTTAGACCTGGTGGAATTAATCCTCCAGCTTAATGGGCTTGTACTTCGGTACAAGAGTCTTCATAATGGTCCAACCGATGAGGTAGGCAACGGCGCAGATGCAGAACACTACCATATAGGCAGCGGGCTTGCCGTCGAATCCGAAGAAGGTGAAGTTGGCACCCTGGGCAGCTGCCCAGTCAAAGAATTTTCCGCTACCGAGGTTGATACTCATCGAACCGATACCTCCGGCCATTGTGCCCAGGCCGACGATTGTACCGATGGTGGACTTGGGGAACATGTCGCCGATAGTGGAGAACAAGTTGGCTGACCATGCCTGGTGTCCAGCACCCAGCAGACCGATAAGGATGGCAGGCCACCAAGGGCTATAAGCACCGAGAGGCTGGGCGAAGAGGCCCAGTACGGGGAAGCAGGCGAAAATGAACATGGCACGCATGCGGCCCAGGTAGGCGTTCATGCCTTTCTTCTCGACGAAGTAAGTGGGCAGGTAGCCGCCTCCGATGGAGACGATGGTCACGATGGCGTAGAGTGTGAAGATGAGCAGGATGCCCATGGTCGAGTCGCTGGTGTAGCCATACTGATCCGAGAAGTAGGCGGGTGCCCAGAAGAGGAAGAACCACCACACGCCGTCGGTCATGAACTTTCCTACGAGGAACGACCAGGTCTGCTTGAATGTGAAGCACTTGAAGAACGGTATGGTCTTCTCCTCCTTCACATTGTTACGGTCCTGGACATCAGCCAGGTCGTTGTCCTGCTCTATGTAGTTGAGCTCAGCCTGGTTCACACGCGGGTTCTTGGCAGGTTTGTCATAAAGCCATATCCACAATCCCATCCAGATGAAACCAAGGGCACCGATGATGATGAAAGCCATCTCCCAGCCCCAGGCACGTGCCAGCAGGGGAATGGTGGCAGGAGCTGCCAGGGCGCCTACAGAGGCACCGCTGTTGAAGATGGAGGTGGAGAAAGCACGGTCTTTCTTGGGGAAGTACTCTGCCGTGGCTTTGATGGCAGCGGGGAAGTTTCCTGCTTCACCGACAGCAAGGATCAAGCGGCACGAGAGAAACAGCCAGACGGAGATGGTGGCAATGGCCACGGCTGCGTCGCTGCCAGCCTGAACGGCACGCAGGGCCTCTATGGAGTCGTAGCCCTCAACGGTCATGGCCACCCAGCCGCAACCGGCGTGCAGCACAGCACCTAACGACCAGACGAAGATGGCAATGAGGTAGCCTTTCTTGGTTCCCATCCAGTCAATGAACTTACCGGCAAACAGGTTAGCGATAGCATAGAACAGCGAGAACATACCAGTAATGGTACCATAGTCGCCATCAGTCCAGTGGAACTCAGGGGCAATAAAGTCCTTCCAGGTTAATGACAGGACCTGACGGTCCATGTAGTTAATAGTGGTTGCCAGGAAAAGCAACCCGCAGATGACCCAACGGAAGTTGGACATTTTGGTGGTTTGAATTGGTGTCATTTGTTTTCGTTATTTCGTTCTGACGTTATCTCGTTATTTCGTTATAACGTTATCACGTTATTACGACTATTTGATATCGATGACGGGAATGTTGTCTTTATCGTTGTAATAGAGGTTCTCGCCTGCCATACCCCAGATGAAAGTATAGTAGTAGGTTCCAGCTGCAGCGTGCATGGACCACTCAGGCGACATGATGGCCTGCTCGTTGTGGAGCCATACGACACGGCTCTCCTCGGGCTGACCCATGATGTGAGCGATGGTCTGCTCCTGAGGCAGGTTGAAATAGTAGTAGGCCTCTATGCGGCGGCCGTGGGTATGAGGAGGCATCGTGTTCCATGCGGCACCGGGATTGAGCTGCGTCAGTCCGAGCTGCAGCTGGCAGGGACCTTCCTCGAGCACGTCGTTGACGATGAGCTTGTAGACCGTGCGGTTATTACATTCCTCCAGCGAGCCTACAGGTCCCCAGACGGCTGCCTTCAGCGAGCCCTTGCGGCCGTCGAGGGTAATCCACTGGGTCTTGAAATGCTGATGGGCGGTGGCGCTGTTCAGGTAGAACTTGGCTGGCTTCTGGGCGTCCTTCGAGCGGAACTGCACCTTCTTGTTAACATCCTTGTCCTTGCCTATGTGGCCACGGCCAATGTAGAGGGCCTCTTTGGGTGAAAGGTCATACTCCTTTCCATCGACGATCACCACACCGTCACCCGCGCCGCAGTTCACCACGCCAAGCTCACGGTTATACATGAAATACTTCTCCTTGATGGTGTTGTCCACGTCGAGACCCAGCTCCCAGAAGTTCTCCAGGGTCAGCGTGGTGTTCACGGGCATGGCACCGCCGAAGATGAAGCGGTCGTAGTGCGAATAGGTGAGCAGGATGGAGTCGGCAACCATCACTTTCTCCATCACGAAGCGGTTACGGAGCAGCTGCGTGTCATAGTGTTTCACATCCTCGGGATGGCAGGCTGTCTGGAACTTCACGTGCTGAACGCCCACATACCTGTCGGCTTCCTGCGCCTGGGCAGAAAGCGTGAGGGCCAAAGCCCCCGCAATGGATAGAATTGCTTTTTTCATTGTCTTGCTTTTTTATTTATTGTTCATTTCTTCTTTCACAATGCGCTTGCGGTTCCACACCACCATGCCGATGGTGATGATCGTGAGCACACCCATGCCTATCCACTTCAGGTATTTCACGAAGGCATAGATGGCATAGCCGAACAGCGACGAGGCGAAGTCCAGAGCACCAGCCTGGAATCCTTCGGGTATCTGGGCAGCCTTGTCCTGCGTGGCCTCATAGACTGTGTTGGCGGCCAGCGTGAAGGCAGGCGCCATGTCGGTGACGAAATAGAGGCCTATAGTGACTGCCACCAGACCGATGATAAAGGTCTTCACGACATTGCCTTTGGTATAGGGCAGCACCATCACGAACACATAGAACATACCGGCCAGCGAAGCCAGCGGCAGGAACTGGTTGCCGGCCTTCGACAGGGCAATGGCCAGGATCAGCGTCACGGGGATGAGCAGCAACGAGACTACCAGCGTGGTGGGATGGCCGATGACCAGAGCGGGCGACATGCCAATGTACACTTTCTTGCCCTTGAACTTACGCTTCACCACCTCCTGCGTCTTCTCGGATATAGGCATCAGACCGTCGATGAACAGACGTGTGATGCGGGGGATGAGCTCCATGACAGCACCCATGGTCACGCCGAGGAACAGCACCGACTTCACAATGCTCATCACGGCGTCGGTGGTGGAGCCGAACCCTGCGGCATAGTCAGCAAAGTTCAGGAAGTGGTCGAAGTGGGCAGCAGCACCTATCAGCGCGCCCACGATGACACCCAGCACCAGCGGCTCGCCCAGCACGCCGAACTTCTTCTTCAGCCCCTCGGCATCGATGTCGAGCTTCGAGAAACCGGGAATACGGTCCAGCAGCCAATTGATGGCAATGGCAAACGGCGTGAAGCTCTGGCAGAACGGCTGCGGAATCGAGATGCCGTCCATGTTGTCATAGTATTTCTGAAAGCGGTCGGCTGTCAGGTCGGCCATCACCAGCGTCACGATGTAACAAGAGATGGCGGCGAAATAGCCCCACAACAGGCTCTGGTCCATTACAAAGTAGGCCACGGCGCCGATGAAGGCGAAATGCCAGTAGTTCCACAGGTCGATGTTCACCGTACGCGTACACTTCGTGATGAGCAGCAGGAAGTTAATGCCTAAGCAGATGGGGATAATCAATGCGCCCACAGCCGTATTATAGGCCACGGCGGCGGCGGCGGGCCATCCCATGTCGAACACCTTCAGGTCGAGATCAAAGATCTTCGAGATAGCATCCAGTGGGGTGTTGAAATTGGTAGTCAGCAGGGCTGTGACAATGCCGAGACCGACGAAACCCACACCCACGTAAAGACCACTCTTGAGCGACTTTCCGAACTTCATGCCTATGCACAGGCCGATGATGGTAAACAGAATAGGCATCATGACCGAAGCGCCCAAACTGATGATGTAACTGAATACTTGTTCCATTTGTTTTAATATCGATATTTAGCTTGTTTTAGTAATAATCTTTGAAGATCTACACAATTTGAGTGCAAAGTTAATAAAAAAAGATGAAACGCAGAACGTTTCGCCACATATTTTTTACGTTATCGTTAACGTCAGCCTTTTTCATAGCTTATCTCATGCAAAATCAGCCATGGACTCAGTTACATCATTTGTGGATGAATGGCGAGCATGTCAATTCGTGAAGGAAGTTGATTCCCATTACGGGATTGTTTACTAAACCCATTAGAATTGAAATTTAAAAGTGAAACATGTTGAAAACTCTGCCACCTTGCTTTTTCGCTCCCGTTCACGATGCTGTTCTCATGCCGAGTCACTGCAGTTGACATGCCGAGTCACTGCAGTTGACATGCCGAGTGAGCAACGTTCACTTAACGAGCGATCGAGCTTGATTGACGATGCAAGTATTCTCTCCGACAAGCTTCAAACATTCTTGTCTGAATGCTTCTTTACGATCTTCAAAAGAATCAGATTTTTCCTCACGCGTCCGCGGTAGGGGGTGGGGGTTTTCTCGTCTTTTTCTTTTTTTTCTTTTTCTTTTATAGGGGGTGCAGGGGGGAATTTTTCTTTTTCATTTCTTCTTTTTCTCTCTTTTTGATTGCATTTTGTTTCAAAAAAACAACGGTACTTTTTTGCATACCTGCGACACACCAAAGCACGTTCCTCGGGACTCAGTCCTTTGAACATGGCAACGACGCAGTAAAAGTGATGGAGCAGCGTCCTTACAAGCTGCTCTTCACCTTCATTGTAGGCCGTATAACTCTAACAGACCAACGACATATTGTTCGATTTTTTCAAACTCACACAATCAATCTATATTATTAATCTCAAACATCTTTTTAGGGATCACTTCGTACAATATTTATCGAGCGTTTGGTACGCCTTTTTGTCATCCCCCTATCGCGACTACCTGAGCTGAGCACGCTTTCGCAGCCAGTGAACACATTGAAGGCCACGCATTTTCCTTGTTGGCTCTGATGTTGAAAACGCTGTTGATTGCTATCACAATTTGTAAATTAATTTACTCGACTTCCGTAAGTAAGAAAAAACGGTCTGAAAGGCCAAAAGCTTGCAGCACAGGGCAATGCCCAAGACAAAATTAGCAAAAAAATTAGCATTCCGTTGCCTGTAACGGAATGCTAATTTTTCTGCTAATTATTTGCTCACGTTTTGCTAAATGGCCACATTCCAATAAGTGGTGTTTTCACTTTCTCCAGATGCGTGGCATCTTCATTCATGAACGAGAGCGTACTCAGTAATCTGATGTCATGGTAAAAGGGTCATTGATTCTCTCAAACAATCAATCACCCCCCGCGATTCACGAACCTATGGATCAGCGAGAGCCGCCCCACCCTCTCGTTTTTGTGGCATGCGATGACTTGTCAATCCTGGAAATAGACGCGCTTCACGCGGTTAGAGACACCTGTCAGCACCTCGTAGGCAATGGTGTCAAGTGTATCGCTGAGCACAGAGACGGGCAGGTGATCGCCGAAGATTTCGACCATGTCGCCTTCATGGCAGGGAATGTCCGTCACGTCAATCATGGCCACGTCCATGCAGATGTTTCCTACATATTCTGCCTTTTGGCCATTGACCAGGCAGTAGCCATGACGATTGCCCAGCCGACGGTTCAGTCCATCGGCGTATCCAATGGGTATAGCACCTATGAGGCTGTCGCGGTCAAGCACTGTACGACGGCTGTAGCCAATAGAGTCGCCCGCCTTCACATGGCGAAGCTGCAGGATGGTGGTCTTGAGCGTGCTGACGCATTTCAGCAAGGAGTGATCGCTGCTATAGGGCTCTACTCCATACAGGCCGATGCCGAGGCGGCACATGTCGAGTTGTCGTTCAGGGAAATGCTCGATACCGGCCGAGTTGTCAATGTGCCGGAGTATCTTGTGACTGAAAGCGTCCTGCAGGCGTCGGCTTTCCTCATCGAACAGCTGGAACTGGCGAGCGGAGAACTCGTTGAAGTCGTCGCTGTCGGAACCAACGAAATGAGAGAAAACGGAACGGGGAATGACGGCCTGCTGCCTATGCAGACGGTCAATGAGCTGACCAATCTCGTCGGCATTGAACCCTAAGCGATGCATGCCTGTATCGAGTTTGATGTGGACAGGCCAGCCGGTAATTCCCTCTTTACGGGCTGCACGGACGAGTGCATCGAGCAGACGGAAACTGTAGACCTCGGGCTCGAGGTCGTAGTCGAAGAGGGTCTTGAACGACGACATCTCTGGGTTCATCACCATGATGTTGGAGGTGATGCCTGCCTTGCGGAGGGCAACGCCCTCGTCGGCTACTGCCACGGCGAGATAGTCCACACGATGATCCTGCAGCGTCTTGGCAATCTCAATGGCACCGGCACCGTATGCATCGGCTTTGACCATGCACACCATCTTGGTCTCGGGCTTGAGGAAGGAACGGAAATGGTTGAGGTTTTCCACCACTGCATTCAGATTGACTTCAAGGATTGTCTCATGGACTTTCTGCTCCAGCAGCTCGGTGATACGCTCGAAGCCGAAGCGACGGGCGCCCTTGAGCAGGATCAGCTCGTCGTGGAGCTGATGGAAGACAGGGCTTTGCAGGAAATCGTCAACTGTGGAAAAGAAGTATTTCTCGCCTATGGTGAATGTATGAGACTGAGCCGAGATGTCGGGGCCTATGCCGATGAATTTGTCCACGCCCCGTTTGCGCAGCAGTCCGTCCACTTCCTGATAGAGTTCCGTGGGCTGAGAGCCGCTCTGGTAGATGTCGCTGAGGATGAGGGTGTTCTTCAGAGGCGCGAGACGGGTGGTGGGTGATGTGGACTGACGGCGGTTCATGAAGTCGAGGGCAATGTCCAATGAGTTGACGTCGTTGTTGTACGAGTCGTTGATCAGCGTCAGCCCCCGCTGCCCCTGCTTCACTTCCAGACGCATGGCGACAGGCTCCAGATGGGCCATCCGTTCGGCTATCTTCGCAGGCTTCATCCCTAGGAGCAGGGCTGTGGCCACGCAGGTGATGGAATTCTCGATCGATGCATTGTCGATGAAGGGAATGCTGTAGGTATGTTCCTCGCCCTGATAGACGTAGGTCACACGTTCGTCCTTTACCTCTTTTATATATAAAGGCGCCTTCTCGTTATAGCGCGACCACCCGATCTTCTGTCCTTGATAGGCTGAACGGCGAATGCAGCGTCCCACCACATCGTCGTCCGACGGATAGACAATGGCCTTTGTGCCGTGCATCAGCTGAAGCTTCTCCATGCACTTCTCTTCCATGGAACGGAAGTTTTCCTGATGGGCCGTCCGAAGACAGGTAAGAACGCCGATGGTGGGCTGGATAATGTCGTGCAGGGCCAGCATCTCACCCGGTTGGCTGATGCCCGCTTCAAAGATTCCCACCTGTGTCTGCTCGTTGAGCAGCCAGACGGACAAAGGCACGCCAATCTGTGAGTTGTAACTGCGAGGCGAACGCACCACCTGGGTGTTGGAAGCCTTGGGCTCCTGCGGGTCGGAACAGCCGACACCGGAGACGATCTGGTAAAGCCATTCTTTCACCATGGTCTTGCCGTTACTGCCCGTAATACCCACAATGGGGATGTTGAATTCGTCGCGATGGCGCTCGGCCAGCCGCTGCAGGGCTGCCAGTGGCGAAGGAACGACAAGGAAGTTGGCCTCTGTATAGTGGCTTTCATAGCTGGCGGGGACCTGCTCGACCACGAACGACCGTACTCCCCTGCGATACAGGTCGTCAATATAGCGATGACCGTCGTTGCGCTTGGTGCGCAGGGCAAAGAACAAAGTCTCCTCAGGGAAACAGAGTGAGCGGCTGTCGGTGAGCAGCCACCTGACGTTGGCGTCTTTCTCGCCGTAACGGCGAGCACCAAGCAGGGTCGTAATCTTTTCAATGGAATATTTCATAGTGCAAAGGTAGGATATTTTTTCTGCAACGCTGCTACTTTTAACATAGTTTTATCCATAAATGCCTTGTAGGCCTCGCTGTCTGCATCAAACGGACGGTGACTAAGGGCAGCTTTGACAGGTGCCCACTCGCGAAGGAACTCCTTGGCTGAAGGGCTGAAACACCAGTCCGTCAGCCGTTCCCAGATAAGCTCCACTGCCTGTTCTGAGGGATGAAGCATGTCGGCTTTGTAGAAACGGTAGTCGCGCAACTCGTCCAGCACCAGTTCGTAGGCAGGGAAGTACTGCAGACGTGAAGAAGAACGGTGAGAATCGGACGATTTCAGAAGCTGGTCAATGGCCAGCAGCAGCGTGGCCTTGGATAGCTGGGAGCCGTGGTAGCCGTATTTGCGATAGCGGATGGGACTGACGGTCAGTACGATGTTCATGTCGGGGTTCAACGTATGGAGTCTGCCGACGGACTGCCGCAGATAGTCAGCACATTCAGCGACGGTCAGCTCTTCCTCCTGGAATAACGCTGCAGGCCGTTTCTGGCAGTTGTCGACAATCTCGCCCGTCTCCTTCAGCCGATAGACGTGGTTGGTGCCCAAGGTAAGAAAGGCGGTCTGATAAAGCCCGTCCAGCCGCTCGATAGTATGGAGGACGGAAGCAGGATTATACATGACGCCGAAGGGGTTCACCGTAGCACGGAACTTCTCTTGCAGAAACCGCTGTCCGATGCTGTCGGCAAAACAAGAACCCACAAACAGTATCCGTTCGCATGGGGATATCTGGAAGCTGGCCATACCCGTGTCCACTTTCGTCTGGAAATCCATCTCTTCTTGTCTTAAGTGAATAAAAAAAGCCCGAAATTCGGGCTTTTTGACTTGTTGCGGAGGCAGGATTCGAACGTGCGACCTCCAGGTTATGAGCCTGGCGAGCTACCAACTGCTCCACTCCGCGATGTGATGATTCTTGAATTCGGGTGCAAAGGTACTACATTTTTCTTGATTACGCAAATTTTCATGCGCTTTTTTTGCATTTTCCCCCTCATCCGCTCATTTTCCTTGACATAGCTCACTTTTTTCACTCATTTATTTGGTCAATTCAAAGAAAAATCATAATTTTGCACACGATATACACAGTGTGCAAAAAGTAATTATCCAGGAGCAAAAACAAAGATGTCTATTTCAAAAACCAGACAACTGCTGGTAGACGTAGCACGCCAGCTGTTTGCAAAAAAGGGGCTGGAGAACACCACGATGAACGACATTGCGCAGGCGTCGGGCAAGGGTCGTCGTACCCTTTATACCTATTTCAAATCGAAGGAGGAGATCTACTATGCTGTCATCGAGAGCGAGCTGGAGCGACTCAGCGACAAGCTCGACGAGGTGGCTGCAAAGAAGATACGTCCTCAGGACAAGATCATCGAGCTGATCTACACCCATCTGAGTATGATCCGTGAAACCGTGGTGCGCAATGGCAACTTACGTGCAGAGTTCTTCCGTAACATCTGGATGGTAGAGAAGGTACGTAAGCATTTTGACGACGCAGAGATAGAGCTGTTCCGTAAGGTGTATACCGAAGGAAAGGATGACGGCGAGTTCGACATTGAGAATGTAGACCTGGTGGCTGACATCACCCACTATTGCATCAAAGGACTGGAAGTTCCCTATATCTATGGCCGCATAGCCCATGGCATGACCGAAGAAGCAACGAAGCCACAGGTGGCCAAGGTGGTTTATGGCGCCTTGGGGAAAATAGCCAAATAATGAATAAATAAAGAATAAGGTAAATATAAAAGTTTAATTGTAAATCAAAATGGGATTATTAGAAGGAAAGACAGCACTTATTAC
>JAEEGF012200255.1_pt1 | contig 25674 bp, 20 predicted proteins | sample 9134171 | NCBI WGS metagenome assembly JAEEGF01 (sample SAMN16246542, study PRJNA631951) | gut metagenome | biome: gut microbiome; feature: rumen; material: AP-attached | host: Bos | place: Iran: Karaj | collected 2018-10 | reverse complement strand
TGCCTGGTGAAGACCTGCGCGAGGTTGTCGCAGTCAGGGTTCTCTTTGAGGATATTGGCGGTCTCCTCGGAGTTCTCCTTCTCGCGGTAGAACTCGTCGATGCGCTGCTCGTCGTAGTCGTGGTAAACCTCCTGGTGTACAAAGGTCTCCATGGGCAGCTTCTGCGTCAGGGCGGGCTTCTTCACGGGGTAGCCCATCGGGATGCAGGCCACGGGGATGACGTGCTTAGGCAGTTGCAGCGCCTCCACGAACTTATCGACGTTGTAGGTGATGGTGCCGAGCCAGACGAAGCCAAGTCCGAGGGCTTCGGCGGCCACGCAGGCGTTCTGCGCGGCGATGAGCGCGTCGGTGACGGCCCAAAGGTAGCTCTGCAAGTTGCTGTAAGCTTCCGTGTTGGCATTGCGGAAGCGGCAGTACTGGTTGAAGCGGCGGAAGTCGGCGCAAAAGGTGAGGATCACCGGCGCGGAGGTCGCCATCGGTTGGTTGAAATGGAACGGCGCGAGCTTGGCCTTCATTTGCTCGTCGCGGGTCACAATGACGCTGAACAACTGCATGTTGCCCATCGTGGAGCCGCTGCAGGCCGCCTTGAGGATCAGGTTCAGGGTTTCCTCTTCCACGGGACGGTCGCTGTACTCGCGCACGCTGACGTGATTGAAAAGGGTTTCCAAGGTGGGGTTATAATCGGACTGTATCATGCCGCTATCGTTGCAATGGGGACAAACTGTCGAGGATTTTTCTTTGACCATAATCTTGTTTTTTTTCGCGGTGCAAAAATACCAAAAAAAAACGGAAACGAGGACAGCATCTTCGTTTCCGTTTGGCTAAGGGGAAAAAACCGCCTAACTCTTCGGCGCGAGAATCACGAACGGAATCATCATCTCCTCCATCGAAATGCCGCCGTGCTGGAACGTGTTCTTGTACATGTTCACGTACTGGTTGAAATTGTTCTGGTAGGCGAAAAAGTCCGACTTGGTAGCGAAGATGAAGCGCTGGGTCATGTTCTCCTTGGGCAGGAAAGCATCGTCGGGGTTCTTGATTTCGAAGACCTCCTTGGCGGGATAATCCATGCTGCTGCGACCCACCTTGTAGCGCAGGTTCGTGTTCAGGTCGCGCTCGCCCACCATCTTCAGCGCACGATCGACCTTAATGGTGCCGTGGTCAGTGGTGATCATCACCGGTATTTTCCTTTCCGACAACCACTTGATCATCTCAAAGAGAACCGAGTTCTCGAACCAGGAAGCTGTGACGCTGCGGTATGACTTCTCGTCGTCAGCTAACTCGCGCACCACATTGACGTCCGTGCCCGCGTGCGAAAGCATATCCACAAAATTGAACACGATGACATTCAACGGGTTATTCAACATCTGATGGAAATTGTCGAACACCTTCTTGGCAAAATCCGGATTCAGGATCTTGTGGTATGAATACTTGATGTTCTTCCCGTAGCGTTTCAGATACTCGCCTAAAAGCGGCTCCTCAAACTGGTTTTTGCTGCCGGAATCGCTCTCGTTGAGCCAATAGTTCGGATATTTTTTGGCGATCACCGACGGCATCAGGCCGGAAAACAGAGCGTTGCGGGCGTAATGCGTGGCCGTGGGCAGGATGCTGTAGCAGATGCTCTCGTCCTGTATATAATAGTAGTCATGCACCATCGGGTAAATGCTACGCCACTGGTCGTAGCGCAGGTTGTCGATGACGAACAGGAAGGTGCTTTTCTGGTCGCTGAGTTTCGGGAACAGCTTCTCTTTCAGTACCGTATGCGACTGCAGCGGTTTGTCGTCAGCGCGACCGTTCACCCAGTCGAGATAGTTGCGCTGCACGAACTTGGCGAACTGGATGTTAGCCTCCTCCTTCTGCGCAGCAAGCATCTCCGTAATGCTCTCATCCTCAATTTTTTCGATTTGAAGCTCCCAGTTCACTAACTCCTTGTAAAGTTCTTCCCATTCCTTCACGCTCAGACGGTCGGAAATGCGCATGGAAAGTTCTCGGAACGACTGCTGGTAGTTGCTAGTCACCTTCTCGCTCACCAACTTCTTGTTGTCGATATTCTTTTTCAGGCAAAGCAGTATCTGGTTGGGGTTCACCGGTTTGATGAGGTAGTCTGCGATGTTGGAGCCGATGGCGTCCTCCATGATGTGCTCTTCCTCGCTCTTGGTGATCATTACGATGGGAATATGCGGATAGTCCTTTTTCAGACGTTGAAGGGTTTCCAGACCGCTCAAGCCGGGCATGTTTTCATCCAAAAAGATGATGTTCACGAACTCCGTCTTCAGGATTTCTAATGCTTCAGTCCCGCTCATGGCGGGAATCACATCGTAACCTTTTGATTTCAAAAACATAATATGCGGTTTCAACAAATCAATCTCGTCATCCGCCCATAAAATCTTCGTATTCATATTCTACTATTCATTTGAAAAACGTAAAAACAACGGCGATAACGGCGATTTATTTTATTGACGCCTCTGTTTTTTTATTTGGGTGCCCTGTTCAACGTCTATTCATCGTCTTTCATCGAGTCATCGCTTCATCCTCTCATTCTCTCATCCTCTCATCATCGCATCATCGCATCATCGCAAACCGCAAACCGCAAAAAAACGCAGACCTTTTTAAACCATTCCATAATTTTTATATCTTTGCCGTCTGAATTTTATCGGAATTAATTCTAACGAAAATACAAGAAAAAATGAGAAACGTTCGCTTTTTAATGGTTATCGTGATGATGATCTTCAGTGTCAGCTTGATGGCACAAAAACCATTCGCCGGCAACATCACCTTTGAAATGTCCGCAGAGGGCTGCTCCGATCCGAACATCGCCGCCGAGCTGGCCGAGCAAAGCATGGAATACACCGTCATGGGCAGCAACTACCGCATGGAGATGAGCCAAGGCATCGATGTGATCACCATCGCCAACGGCACCAACAAGACCTACACGGTCATTCTGGGTATCCCCGGTTATGGTAAATATTACATCCAACAGGATGAAGCCGCTGTCCAGAAAAAACTGGCCACCACGAAGTTCGACTACAACTACAGCGATGAGGAAAAAACGATTTCCGGCTACAAGTGCAAGAAAGTCGTTGTGACGGCCACTGATCTGGAAACCGATGAGGAAGAATCCGCCGTGCTGTGGGTGACCAACGAACTGGGTCTTGGCGACGACATCAACTTCTTCGAACACCCGGGGTTGAAAGGCTACCCGCTCAGCACAGAAGTGACAACTGAAATGAACGGTGAAAACGTGACCCTCATCACGCAAGCCACCAAGATTGTTCCGAACAAGAAGGTGAAACCCACCATGTTCCTGCTGCCTTCCGATGCAAAAGACATCAAAGAGGCTCCGGACGAGCTGAAGCAGATGCTCCACTTAGGGGAAGATGAGGAAGAATAACATCTATGTGGCGACCGCTCACAAACGCTGAAATCAGCCAGCTGATTCAGCAGAACAACAGTGCAGACGACTGGACCCGAATTTCAGTCGCCTGCGCTTTTTCTGTTTTAAACATCCGCAACTGCCACTTCCACGGCGAAGTGAAAATTGAGGACAACGTCTCGATGTCTAACGTTTTGCAAATAGCAAACTACCACATTGGTGCTAACACGAAACTCTCCAACATCGGACAACTGACGTTTACAACTGAACGGTTCGCGTACCCTTTGGATCTCTGCAACGAAGACGGACGCTACACCGTCATGGCCGTGCCCGGCATGAACACAACGGACGTATGTTCTGCCCTGCACATCGGAAAGCCAAACCTTTACGCCGACAACAGTCCCGAGACCATGGGCTATATCGGTGAAAACGTCACCATTGAAAACGTCACTGCCATCCATAACACCCACATTGACGCATACGCCGAACTGTCTGGTTGTTGCGAACTCGAACAGGTTTTCGTTTCCTCCTCCAAGGATGAGCCCGCCCGTTTGGGTGCAGGGGTCATTGTCCGCCGCACCATCGTACATAAAGGTGCGCACATCGACTCCCGCGCTTTCCTGTCCGATACCCTTGTCGGACAGCAGGTCAGCATCAGCGAGGGGGCACGCGTCTATCAGTCCGTCATCGGCGACAACAGCCACATTGCAGGCTGCGAGATCGGTCACGCCCTCCTCTACCCCTGCCACGAACAGCACCACAGCAACTCGTTCCTGATTGCCGCACACATTCAGGGGCAGAGCAACATGGCCGCAGGTGCGACCCTCGGCTCCAACCACAACGGACGCAAGAACGACGTAGATTTGTTCGCCGGACGCGGTTTCTGGCCCGGACTCTGCGCGACCATTGCATTTCCAAGCCGTTTCGCACCCTACGTCCTCATCGCCAAAGGAGACTACCCGCGACCGCTGCAGATTCCGTTCGCTTTCTCGCTTATTAACAACAACATACGGGAAAACTGTTTGGAAATCATGCCCGCTTTCTGGTGGATGCACAATGCCTACGCTCTGATGCGCAACGAATGGAAGTACGAACATCGGGACAAGCGTATTGAATGCACACAACATTATGATTACAAGCCACTTGCACCTGACACCATACATATAGTGAAAGAAAATCACCAGCTGCTGACCCGCCATCTCGCAGGCGAAACGGAACTCCCGAAAATGGAAATGTCAAACCGTCCTGTCAGAATACTGAAAGCGGACGAAGCCGCTACCGCCTACCGCGAAATGATGCTCTGCTACATGCTGAACGAAGGAGTGTTCAACAACAAGCTGGAAACATTGGTAGAAATCTTGGACAAAACAAATATACAATGGGTTAACGTCGGCGGGAACGTACTGACCACCACCCAATGGCAGGAAATCTGCAACGAAACATCTTTGACGGAAGCGCACAAATTGCAGACAGAATTTGCTGATGAAAACAAGTCGTTGACTTGTTTCAAAGATGCCGTTAACTTTCTGCCTTACCTTTGCGAAGGCAAGGTCACCGCATCAAGCTTCCGAAGCCTTCATGTTGAGGCAATAGCGGCACAAGTCCGCTTCTATGAGCGAGTTATACAAGAAAGGACTAAGGACGTTAATTCCGAGTTTCGCATAACGAATCCTATGTTCACTCACGTCATCAAAAATGTAATGGAAGACAACATCTGCAAAACGGCAGCAGAAAAAATCGCACAATTGGAGAGTTCCCTGCATATTTAAAATCGAAAATCAACAACAATATGGCCATATACGATGAAATCTTAAGTAAAAATGTCAAAATCGGCGTAATCGGTTTGGGCTATGTCGGGCTTCCCTTAGCGATGGCATTTGCCCACAAAGCTTCTGTTATCGGCTTTGACATCAATGAGGAGCACCTCAACGTGATGCGCGGCGGCAAAGATCCTTGCAAAGAATTGGACGACAACGTGTTCGATAATGCGGACATCTTGTTCACATCCTCGTTGGACGATCTGGCCAGAGCAAAATTCTATATCGTGGCGGTGCCGACCCCTATCGACAAAAACAACAAACCCGACCTGAAACCGCTGATTTCCGCCACCCAATCGGTGGGCAAAGTGCTGAAAAAAGGCGACTATGTGGTCTATGAATCCACGGTCTATCCCGGATGCACTGAAGAGGATTGCGTCCCCGTGCTGGAGAAGCTGTCGGGACTGAAAGCCGGAACGGATTTCAAGTTCGGGTACTCGCCAGAGCGCATCAACCCGGGTGACAAGCAGCACACTCTGGAAAACACCAAGAAAATCGTTTCCGGCTGTGACTCCGAATCCTTGGACAACATCGCAAATATCTATTCCATGGTGTTGGAGAAAGGCGTACACCGAGCCCCGACCATCAAGGTGGCCGAAGCCGCCAAAATCATCGAAAACACCCAGCGCGATGTGAACATCGCCCTGATGAACGAGCTGTCCATCCTGTTTGGCAGGATGGGAATCAACACTTACGATGTATTGGATGCTGCCGGAACCAAATGGAATTTCCTCAAATTCTTCCCCGGACTGGTCGGCGGACACTGCATCGGCGTCGATCCCTACTATCTCGTACACAAGGCCGCTGAACTGAAATACCACACACAGGTGATTTCCGCCGGTCGTTTCGTGAATGACTCCATGGGCGGATACATCGGCAAAAACGTGGTCAAGAAGATAATTGCCTCTGGAAAACCGGCCATGAAATCCCGTGTGCTTGTCATGGGCATCACCTTCAAGGAAAATGTGGCCGACATCCGTAACTCCAAAGTGGTCGATATCATCCATGAGCTGCAGGACTTCGGTGTCATCGTCGATGTCGTCGATCCGTACGCAGACCCTGACGAAGTGAAAAAATGCTACGGTCTCACCCTCAAAGCCCAACCCGAAGGTCCTTACAACGCCATCGTCGCCGCCGTCGCCCACACCCCCTACCTCAACCTCACCGAAGACTACTTCCTCAACCTATCCGTCGGCAACGGCATCCTTTTCGACATCAAAGGACTGTACAGGAAAGCGATTAATGAGATGACCTACTGGAGCCTGTAACCAATTAGTAATTAGTGATTTTTGAAACCTGAAACTTGAAACTTTGAACCTTTAGCATGGCCGACAATTACATAGAGAACAAATTCGACGAATACAACAGCAAAAAGAAGGTGGTCTATAAATCCGCCGGACGGTCGTTGGACCAACTGCTGAAGGCAAACCGCAGTTATCGTGGTTATGATCAAGCATATACGGTTTCAAAAAGCACATTAGAGAAGATTGTGGCGGTAAACGCACTGTTGCCGTCGGCGAAGAACCAGCAGGCACTGCGCTTCAAGTTGGTGACAGAAGGCAACGGCGACGACATCGTTTTGGAAAACATCAAATTAGGAGGAATGCTGCCGGAGTTGCACCTGCCGTTTGCGGGAACCGAGCCGAGAGCCTTCATCATTGTCTGCGCCACCGTGCCTGAAAGCAAAATGCTGCACGTAGATGTAGGTATCTCCGTGCAAAGCATGTTACTGAAAGCCGTGGAATTGGGCTATAATGGATTGATTATCGGGGCTTTCAACGCCAAGAAAATCGAAGAGGCCTTTACTCTCCCCTACCCTCCCGTATTGATTCTCGCCATCGGAAAAGGCAACGAGAAAATCGAGCTGAAAGAGATTTCAGCGAACGAAAGCCACGCTTACTACAGAGACGAAAACGGCACGCATTACGTGCCGAAAGTGCGATGGGAGGAACTGATTATCCGATAATCTTGACGAAAGGCGATTTTGTAGAGACGCAAAATTTTGCGTCTCTACGCCTCTAAACCTATACTATTAACTTAAATTTCCAAGAATAATCTCAATGCGATCGTCAAACGCCTCGCGGGTGGCGTAGCCGACGTGGGGAACGCACACACAGTTGGGAGCATTCAGGAGCGGATGGTCTTGCTGCAACGGCGGTTCTTTCTCATAAACATCGATGCCGGCACCGGCTATTTTACCGTCACGGAGACACTCCGCCAGCGCGTCCATATCCACCACATTGCCTCGCGCCGTATTTATCAAAATTGCTGACGGTTTGCAAAGAGCCAGCATCTCCTTGCTTATCAGATGTTTCGTTTCGTCATTCAGCGGCACATGCAGTGAGATGATGTCACTGTCACGCATCAGACCTTCCAACGTCACGTATGCGACACCCAAATTCAACACCTCGGGCTTATGCGTTCTGCTCCAAGCGAGGACCCTACAGCCGAAAGCTTTCAACAGCTCAATGGTACGGATGCCGATAGCCCCTGTTCCCACAATGCCGACGGTCTTGCCGCGCAACTCTCTGCCAAGAAACGCGCCGCGCACCCCGCCTTGACGGATACTTCCATCCAAAAAAGTGATTTTACGGAGGACATCTATCATCAGCCCGACAGCCAACTCGGCGACTGCTTCTGTGGCGTATCCGGAAGCATTCTTTACCAGAATGTTATGGGTCTCGCAATAGCCTAAGTCAATATGGTCCAAGCCGGTGAACGCCACATTCAGGAACTGCAGTTTCGGACATTGGGACAGCACTTCCTCGCGAAGCGGGATATTGGAAATCATCACCACTTCCGCGTCTTTCATGCGCTCCACAAGCGTGGCGACATCCTCTTTCCTGTCTGCATACCAGACAAACTCGTGGCCTTTGTCAGCCAAATTCTGACGGATTTCCTGCGCACGTTCTGCGGAAATCCCAATAGGTTCTACTGCAACTATTTTCATAACAAACTATCCTGATTAACGGTTAATGACATTTGCTTTCTCCACCTGTAAGACCTGAGAAATATTCGGGTCAAACAATGCAGCCACGACCTGGCAGTTCGCGGGATTCCAATCATGTCCGTCAAAACTGACACTGGCGGCATACGTCTCAGAATCACCCGAGTTCCAAGAGTCCTTGGCCAACACATATCCAAAGGCATCCGTCAATGCGCAACGCAGCACGTGGTTGTGAACATAATCTTCAATATCCTGATTGCCATCTTTTTGCGGTTTCACAATACCGTCTTCTAACACAAAAAGGACGATTCTGAGCTGATGGTCAATGGCTTTCAGCGTGGTCACTTTGACATTAGCTTTGAGGGTTTTGGAGGCCTCGTCAAACTCGTTGATGAGCTGCACGGCAGCACGTACATTCGATCGATCCAGTCCGTTAATCACGGAAGCCCATTGTTCGCGCGGCCACCCGCCTTGAACATTCTGCCTGTTCACAATAGCGGCAGGAATTCCGTCAATACCGTATGCATCACCAATCTGATTGCCCGCTTCCGTGCGGAAATCGTAGCTGAACACGCTTCCGAAAGGCTTGGCCAGTGCCCCATAATGAATGCCGACCGTCACCAACGTGTCTCCATACTGCTGATGGAGCGACTCCAACGTCTGATGACCCTGCGGACAGTTCGTGCAACGATGGCCTGTAAACTCTTCTACGAGTATCTTGCGATATACTTCGTCAGGATTTATATCCGGAAAAGTCACCGTAACGTCTTCATTCTGAACAATCTGATAAATATCGCCTTCAATTTTGTCACAACCGGCAAGCAGAAGGCAAGCCATACAAACAAAAGCAATGATGTTTAGAAATATTCTCTTCATTTCACGCTATTTTTCTTGAAATTTGAAAAGGCAAAAATACAAAAAAGTTTCATTCCTCAAAAGGCAATAGCCAATCGCTAAAAGCTAAAAGCTAAATCTTATAGATTTTCCCTTTGGGTTTGTCGGATTTTTCCTCATCCTGTTGGGAGGGTACGCGTCCCGGTTTCACTTCGAGACGGAAATCCTGCGAAGTGATGGTCTTGTATGTCTCGGTTTCATCGTCGTAATAAGTGAACGAGGCACCGGGGATGAAATATTCTCCTTCGGAGCGCGGTATCAGCGTGAATTTGAACGTCTTGGAGCCGCTGACAAGATTTCCCTTTGCCCCGATGCGCTGCGACACCTTCGGATAGGTGATGTCACAATCCGACGGGAAGTCGATGTTTAGATCCTTGGCTTCGATGTGATGGAGGTTTCCATTACCTGACACAGTGACAGTAAGCGTTACTGACTGATTGGCATTCACTTCTGTCTTGCTGATGGAAGCGGAGATGTCAAAATGTCCGACCGTTTCCGTCTTTCCGTCATTGCGGGCACCCGGAAGCGGTTTCACCTTGATGGAAAGTTCGTTAGCGGTAAGACGGAAATCCTTGGCACGGGTGGTCGTCATATTCCCCCAGAAGGGATTCTTCACCACGGCAGGCACACCGATACGCACGATAAGGTCGAGTTTCGGAATCGTCACCTTGCCGGTTTTGAGTGGATACGCCGCCGTTTGCAAAATAGTATATACGTGGTAACGTTCTCCTTTGATAGTCTCCGTGGATTCATCGCTGTAGTTCAGATCGAGCCGGTCAAGCCATAGTGCGTCAGTAGCAGCATAGTTGGCGCGGGCAATGTCATATCCCTTGATGTCCTGTTTGATGTACAGTTTGTGTGTCACCACAACGGCTTCGCCCTGCCATGCTTCCGCCTGTGAGATCTCGGCTTTCACAAACAAGTCGTCCTTCTTGATCTCGTCCTTATATTCCACACTTTCCGACTTTGACTTCGGTTGTTGGGAACGTGAATCGCCTCCAAAGAAGTTGATATCCGGCCATTCAAAATGGAAAAAATCAGAAAAGCCGCCATTTTCCTCCTGCGGTGTCTGTTTGCCAGCCTTCACCACACGCACCTCCACTGGATTGCTGCGCAGCACCTTACCGTCCACTGAAATGGAAACGCCTGGTATAGTGAACGTTCCCTCACGCCGACCTGTCAACACATACGTATAGGTGTATTGCGTGTTCTGCTCCGTGTGGCCATTCGCGATGGAGATGGAGGTGCTGGAGCCCATGCTCGGCCCCCCGACAAACTCGAATTTTCCGAAATCCGTGTCCAATATTGTCCCCTTCTCATTCGTGGTCACCGTGTATTGAAACTGCTGGTTCATCACCACTTCTGCCGGTGCTTTTGCTGTACAAACGGATTCATCCTGGGCATTGGTAATATATGATGTGCCAAATAAAAACAGTGAAACAAATAATAGGATATTCCTTCTCATACTCATAATATTTACGCTCGCCATAACGCAAAAACAATGCCATTATTGTGCATCCATTGACTTCGTCATGTCAGCTTCAATAACCTATAACCTATAACCAATAACCATTAAAAGCACTTCGCCAGCTGGAAATACAAATCCGTGAAGATAAGGGACGAGTTCCCGTTGCGGGTAATGTGGTAAATCGCTTTGTTGCACAATTCCGTCATAGAGGAAATCTGCTTCAAATTCAAGACTCCTTGATATTTGGCTATCACGGATTGCTCCTGATGGGTCACCTTCAACAAAGCTGAATTACGGGAGTTCTGCATCAATATGTTTCTCAACATGCGCAAAACTAACTGAAGGAACTGTTTCTGATACTCGCGTCCCTGCTTGATCACTTCGTCAAAAACGCCTTGCACCTGTTCGTACTGCACGTCAAAAAGGTTCTTTTTCTGCGCAAACGCCACCACACTATCGAAAAAAGCCTCAAACTGCTGCAGCAGGAGCTGTTGTTCTTCGTTATCCGTGGCAACTCGCATCGCCTTGTTGTAATCGCCCTCAGCCAGCAATGCGATATCGGAAGCTTCGTCTTGGGAGAGTTCCGGATAAGTTTGTTGGAGCTTTTCTGCAATATCCGAATCCGTCAGACGCGGAATTTTCACCAACTGCGTACGCGAAAGAATCGTATTCAAAATCTTGTCCGGCTCCTCCGAAATCAGGATGAATACAGATTTGCTCTCCGGTTCCTCCAGCGTTTTCAGCAATTTCGGTGCGGCAGAATGATACAGCCGGTCAACACACCACAGGATATACACCTTGTATCCGTCCTGATGCGAACGCATGTTGTTGTGATACAGGATGTCCGAACAATCGCGAGTGTTGATGGAAGCTTGCTTGTTCTCCCCTTCCAACTCGCTCAGCCAATCGTGTATTTCAATGTGAAAATCATTTTTGAGGACGAAATCCTTAAATTCCGAAGCCAATTGGGCGGAATCAGGGTCTTTTTTCACTGATTTCGTCGTACAGTTGGGAAAATAGAGATGAAGGTCTGGGTGTGACAATTTGGCATATTGCTTGCAGGACGGGCACTCGCCGCAGGAATCGGTTTCCGTAGGGTGCTCACAGCAAAGATACTGCCCGTATGCCACCGCCAGAGCCAAGGCATGGCTACCCGGCTGGGCAAGGAAAAACTGTGCATGGGCGGCACGACCGGAACGCGCGAGATCGATGAGTTTCTGCTTCAAGGCTTTGTCCACCAAAACATCCTTAAATTGCATAACATAAGTATTTTAGTGACGGATTTTCTCTAACCATGAACGGTCATTGGTGTTCTCGTATGTATCCAACTTGTAGAAGAGTTCCTCCAAATCAGACGCGTTTAGCAGCAACGAGTGGTGGAACGGGCGCAGGAAGCCCTCCTCCATGAACTTATCCAACTGCCGGAGCAGGAAGTCATAGTAACCCATGTAGTTATAGATGACAATGGGCTTCGTGTGCATCCCCAACTGCGCATCGGTGACCATCTCGAAAAGCTCGTCCATGGTGCCGTAACTGCCAGGGAAAATCACAAACGCATCTGACTTCTCCTCAAGGAGTTGCTTGCGCTCGCTCATGGTCTTCACCAATATCATCTCGGTGAGGTTGGTTGCTAAGACTTCCCCTTGGGTGAAAAAATCAGGCGCCACACCGATGACCTTCCCGCCCTTGGACAAACATGCCTCCGCAGCCGCTCCCATCAGTCCGATGGAGCCACCCCCGAAGTAGAGGGTCAACGATTTCTGAGCGCACATTTTTCCGAAACGGGCCGCCTCACGGGCATACACCGGGTTGTTTCCTGTGGATGAGCCACAATATAATGCAAGTGATTTATAATTCATAAGACATCCAAATTTGTTAATGTATGGTAAAAAATGGAGATGAGCAGGTATCCGAAGATGATCAACGGGAACGAGCCCAACTTGAAAATGAAGAACAGGACAATTCCCACCAGCAGAATCAGAAAGCGGGCAATGTTCATTCTGGTGAACTTGAAATTCTTGAACTTCAGAGAAACCATATTGATAGGGCTGACCAACAAATAAGCAAAAAAGAGGGCGAAAAGGAGCACCACCCAATAATTGTTAAGGATGGAAACATACTCCGCACCTGCCGGAATGAAACCCAGAAATAAGGCATTCGCCGGCGTGGGCATCCCGATAAAGTTCTCGGTCTGCTTTGTGTCGATATTGAACTTGGCGAGACGAACTGCAGACAACGCAGGAACGAGGAACACCAGATATGACAGGTAGTACACAAACGGTGTCTGAGCCGCAGGGGACATCTGGAAATAACAAATGGTCAGCCACTTATAGACAATCATCGTGGGTGCGACCCCAAAAGAGACCATATCCGAAAGCGAATCCAGTTCCTTGCCAATGATGGAAGTCACCTTCAGCAGACGGGCGCTGAGACCGTCACAAAAATCGAAAATGGCAGCCACTACAATCCATAACGCTGCCAAGGTGAGATTGCCGTTCAGCGAAGACATGATGGAGATACAACCGCAAACCAGATTCAGGCAGGTGATGGTATTCGGGATATGGGCTTTTATGTTGATACTCCTCATATTACACAACTATTTAAGAACCCAATACTTAGAATCCACCCCTTTGGCGAACTGCTCGGCTTCGGCTTCACTGTCGAAAATACCGATGCAGACACGCAGATTGCCCACGCCGTCCTGCTTCAAGATTTTCGGGGAATACTGGTCAAGTTTCTTCTGACGAATGTGACGCAACACATCACTTTCCGACGGGAAACTGCCCGCAATCACATAATAATGTCCCTTCTCAAAATGAATGTAGTCGTACTTGCTGTCCGCAGACTGCTTGACCACAACGGGAGTATATACCTCTGGTTCAGACACTTCTTCGGGCTGTGGTTCTTCCTCGACAGGTGTGGCACCTTCAACTTCCTCGAAGGACGCAACATCTACTTCATCAGGTTCATCGACTACCACCTCCTGCTCCACGGGTTGTTTCTTATCTTTCCATTGATGGTAATACGAAATAAGTTTGTCTTTGAAGACGAATCCCAAAGCACCCAAGGCAACCAGCAACAACAGAAGCACCCACAACCATGCCCCATGACGACGCTTCTTTTCGTCATCGTCATCGTCATCGTCGTCATCGTCATCGTCCTCTTCATCCTCATTGTCTTCTTCATCGTCTTTTTCTTCGCCCTTCATCGTTTCATCCTCGGGCGAATCATTATTCGCCCCTACAGGTTCGGGTTCAACAACTGATTCCGGTTCGGGCTGTAGAGACGTTTCCTGAAACGTCTCTACAGATTCGGGTTCAGGTTCGGCTATGGGCTCGGGCTCCACGACGGGCTCGGGCTCGACTTCATCCACAGGTTCCCCAATCGCCACCGTCTCATCCTCGGGCGAATCATTATTCTCCCCTACAGGTTCGGGTACAACAACAGATTCCGGTTCAGACTGTAGAGACGTTTCCTGAAACGTCTCCACATATTCGGGTTCGACAACGGGTCCAGGCTCCACAACGGGTTCTGGTTCTTCCACAGTCTCCTCAATCGCCAACGTATCATCCTCGGGCGAATTATTATTCGCCCCTACAAGTTCGTGTTCAGCGGCAGATGCACCAATATTCTTGATATCAATCGGTTCCATCCCCTCAAACTGACTGTTCAGCTGCGGCACAACCGCGCTTTCAAAGGAGATGCTCCCTTTTTTATCCAGCATAAACGTGCCGAAATCCCCATACGTCACTGACTTGTTGTGTTGGAGGGCGACCAGAAGCTCGTCCACCCATCTCATAATCTGCTCATTCGCCTCTGTGAACAAGCATTTTCTATCACGACTGATCTGGTTGGCGAGAGCGAAATTGTTCTCCTCGCTGTCATTCTGCGAGAAAACCACCTCATAATGAGGAGGATGTATAGTTTCCTTGTCAATCACGGCGTGCTTCAGTTGCGTGCGGAACGCACCGAGACGCTCGACAAACACATGGTCTTCTTGTTGTAGGGTTTTTAATAGGTAATCAATCATGTTAATTGATAATTGATAATTGATAATTGATAATTATTAGGGTAGTACTTACTGTTCCCACATTCTTAATTCTTAATTCTTAATTCTTAATTCTTAATTCTTAATTCTGCATTATGAATTATGAATTATGAATTTTTCCAGATCATCCGGGGTGTCGATCCCGATTCCTTGATAGTCGCATTCGAGCGAGTGGATGATGTAGCCGTTTTCGAGCCAGCGAAGTTGTTCGAGCTTCTCGCTGTTCTCCAGTTCCGAAGTCGGAAGCTGCACAATCTCTTTAAGTACCCCGTAGCGATAGGCGTAAATCCCGATATGGCGATAGTAACACTTCGGCGGAATCGCTCCATCACGAAGATATGGGATTGGCAAACGACTAAAATAAAGTACCTTGCCATTCTTGGCTTTCACCACCTTGACCACATTCGGGTCGTGAAGCAACTTCTGATCGTGGAATGGATTCACCAGAGTGGCAATTTGCACTGAAGGGTTCTCGAAAGCGCTTGCCAGCAGATGGATCTCCTTCGGCGAAATCAGCGGTTCGTCCCCTTGGATGTTGATGACCACATCGTTATCGTTTGGCTGCATGGCTTTCGCCGCTTCGCCGCAACGATCGGTGCCAGAGGCGTGGTCGGGTGAGGTCATCACCACCTTGCCTCCGAAACCACGCACGCAGTCCGCAATGCGCTCGTCGTCCGTGGCCACCGCAAGGTCGTGCACCTCCGACGACTGCACACGTTCATAAACCCACCGCACCATCGGTTTGCCCTGGATTTCGACCAAAGGCTTGCCAGGGAACCGGGTGGAAGCGTAACGGGCGGGGATGATGCCGAAAACGTTGAAATCTCGCATATCTGTAGCTATTTTCACATCGTAGAGACGCGCCTTGGCACGTCACTTCAGATGGGATTATTTGAAAAGACCGTACAATTCGGTGTCAATCTTCTCGATAATCACCCCGAAATCCTCGGGACGCTCGGCGAATTTCAATTTGTTGACATCCACCACAAGGAGTTTGCCATCCGTATAGCTGTCTATCCAGTTGTTATACAGCTTGTTGAGATTTTCCAGATAGGACAGGCTGATATCTCCTTCGTATGCGCGCCCGCGCTTGAGAATCTGCGAGATGAGCGTCTCCACATCGGCCTTGAGATAGATGAGCAGATCCGGCGGCTGCAGGAACTTCTTCATCAGCTCGAAGAGCGAGGCGTAGTTCTCGAAATCGCGGGAAGCCATCAGTTCCATCCGATGCAGGTTGGGCGCGAAAATGTACGCATCCTCATAGATGGTTCTGTCCTGAATCACATCTTTCTTGCGCTGACGGATGTCCAGCACCTGACGGAAGCGACTGTTCAAAAAATAGATCTGGATATTGAACGACCAGCGTTGCATATCCTGATAAAAACTGGCCAGATAGGGGTTGTCCTCCACACTTTCGTAGAGCGCGTCCCAGCCATAATGTTTGGCCAGCATTCCTGTTAACGTTGTTTTTCCGGATCCAATATTTCCGGCGACGGCAATATGCATATTTTTAATGGTTATGGGTTAGTGGTTATTGGTTATTGAAGCATATACAATGTGATTTGAAGAATAAAAAGAATCCTTTTTCATCGCATCATCGTCTCATCGTTTCATCATGCTTTCTCGGTATGTGTGGCGTGAATTACCAAGTAGCAGCACAGTCCGACAAACATTACGATGGCAAGGATGTTGTACATGGGGGAACCGATGTAGTCGGCCATGAAGGTGGGTTCGACACCGGCATACTTGAGGATGGCACTGAGGACACCCATGATGGCACCGCCGGCAAGCAGACCGGAGGCGAGGAGCGTGCCCTTCTCGGCACGTTTCTTGTTGAGGGCCTCGTCTTTACTGCGGGTCTTTACGAGCCAGGCGAGGAGACCACCGACGAGTAACGGCAGATTGAGCTGCAACGGGATGAACATACCCAAGGAAAAAGCCAGTGCGGGAACACCGATGACATCCAACAAGATGGCCAGCACAGCGCCCACAATGTAGAGAATCCACGGGGTGGAACCGCCGTACATCATCGGTTCAATGATGGCTGCCATGGCGTTGGCCTGCGGAGCCACCAAAGCGTTCTCACCCGTATATCCGTAAGTCTTGGACAACAACATGATGACCGCACCGACCGTCAGCGCGGAGACCAAGGTGCCCACAAACTTGAATGCTTGCTGTTTGAATGGCGAGGTGCCGATCCAGTAACCGACCTTCAAATCGGTGATGAAACCGCCCGCCATGGAGAGCGCGGAGCAGACGATACCGCCCACCACCAACGCGGTGATGATGCCCATACCGCCTTTCAAGCCAACAGAGGCGAGGATGAAAGAACTGAGAATCAGCGTCATCATCGTCATGCCGGAGACAGGGTTGGTACCCACGGTGGCAATGGCCGTGGCAGCTACTGTGGTGAACAAAAAGGCAAAAAGGAACACCACCAACAGTCCGACAAGGACTTGTTTTAGGTTCATCTGCATCCCGCCAAAGAAAAAGAATAGAATCATCATCGCGATGACAGCCAGGAAACCGAAGAGGATAATCTTCATGGAGAGGTCGCGTTGTGTGCGCACCACCTCGCTCTTCGCACCCGCCGCCTTGCCAGCTTTCACCGCCACGCCGATGGATTTCTTGATGACACCCGCGGACTTGATCACGCCGAGAATGCCGGCCATGGCGATGCCGCCGATGCCAATGTAACGTACATATCCTGAGAAAATAAGGTCGGGATCAAGGGTGCTCATGGCTGTTTGCACACCATCGACTTCAATCATTCCGTACTGTCCCAACAGCGGAGTCAGCACCCACCACGACAGAGCGGAACCGGCACAGATCACGGCCGCGTATTTGAGCCCGATCAGGTAGCCGGTGCCCAACAGGATGGACTCGGCACTCATCTTGAAAACGAACTTATGGTTCATGGCCAACTGCTCGCCCCAGCCCGTCATACGAGTGGTGATGGTGTCGGCCCAAAAATGGAACGTAGTCATCAGGAAATCGTACAAACCACCAATCAAGCCGCTGATCAACAGCAGTTTGGCCTGGTTTCCGCCTTTCGCGCCCGACACGATGATCTCGGTTGTGGCAGTAGCTTCGGGGAACGGGTACTTGCCGTGCATGTCGGAGACGAAGTACTTGCGGAACGGTATCAGGAATAGGATTCCCAAGAAACCGCCGAGCAGCGACGACATGAAAATCTGGAAGAAATTGACCTGAATTTCCGCGCCCGCCACAGGGTTTGTCTCTTTGATGATATAGATGGCCGGCAAAGTGAAGATGGCACCCGCCACAATAACGCCGGAGCAGGCACCAATGGACTGGATAAGCACATTCTCCGAAAGCGGGCTCTTCCGCTTCGCAATGGTGGAAATACCCACCGCAATGATGGCAATCGGGATGGCAGCTTCAAACACCTGTCCGAAGCGCAAGCCGGCGTAGGCTGTTGCCGCGGAGAAAATGACCGCCATCAGGATACCCCAGAAGATGGTCCAGGCATTCAGTTCAGGATACTTCTTGTCGCTCAGCAGGATAGGCTTGTACTCCTCACCCTCCTTGAGCTCCCGATACGCGTTTTCGGGAAGTTTGATTTCGTTTTCCTCTTGTTCAATCGTAGTTTTTTCTTCTTCCATATTACTTATTTTCAATTATTTACCTTTCTTACCCTTCTGTTTTCAGACGAAATTGAACTATTCTTTTCAACGCTGTTTTCCGTCCAAAAACAAACTGCAAAAATAAAAAAAATAAGTTGAAACTACAAAAACGAAATATCAACAAAACACAACCAAACCCTATTCGCCTAACAATTAACTTTTTCAAAAAAAAAAAAATGAGGCACCGTTTTCACGATGCCTCACATTATGCATTATACATTATGAATTATGAATTATGAATTATGAATTATGAATTATGAATTATGAATTAGTACATGCCGCCCATACCAGGGTTCATGCCGCCAGCGGGCATTGCGGGAGTTTCCTCCTTGATTTCGGCGAGCACACACTCGGTGGTGAGCAACATGCCAGCGATGGAAGCGGCGTTCTCCAAAGCCACGCGGGAAACCTTGGTCGGGTCGATGACACCAGCCTCGATCATGTGCTGGTACTCATCGATACGGGCGTTGTAACCATAGTCGCCTTTGCCCTTCGCCACAGCGTTCACGATTACGGAACCCTCCTTACCGGCGTTGTTGGCAATCTGACGGAGAGGTTCTTCCAGAGCGCGGCGGACAATGTCGATACCGATCTGCTGGTCCTCGTTGTCGCCCTTCAGACCCTTCATAGCTGCGATGCTGCGGATGTAAGCCACACCACCGCCAGGGATGATACCCTCTTCGATAGCAGCGCGCGTTGCATGCAAAGCATCGTCGAAACGGTCTTTCTTCTCCTTCATCTCCACTTCGGAAGCGGCACCCACGTAGATGACTGCCACGCCACCTGCCATTTTGGCAAGACGCTCCTGCAGTTTCTCGCGGTCGTAGTCGGAAGTGGTCTTCTCAATTTGGGATTTGATCATGGCGATACGGGCTTCGATGGCCTTCTTGTCGCCCTTACCGCTGACGATAGTCGTGTTCTCTTTGTCAACCGTGATCTTCTCCGCTGTTCCGAGCATTTCAATGGTGGCATCCTCAAGTTTGTAGCCTTTTTCCTCAGAAATCACGGTACCACCGGTCAGGATGGCGATGTCTTCCAACATCTCTTTTCTTCTGTCGCCGAAGCCGGGAGCCTTCACGGCCACGATCTTCAGACCGCCACGCAGACGGTTCACGACGAGAGTAGCAAGAGCTTCGCTGTCAACATCTTCGGAGATAATCAGCATAGGACGGCCGCTTTGGACAACCTTTTCCAGAATCGGGAGGAATTCCTTCATGTTGCTGATTTTCTTGTCGTAAATCAGGATGTAAGGAGTGTCATAGACGGCTTCCATCTTCTCGGTGTCGGTCACGAAGTAAGGAGAAATGTAACCTCTGTCGAACTGCATACCTTCGACCACCTTCACGTAAGTGTCAGTGCCCTTGGCCTCTTCGATGGTGATCACACCCTCTTTCTTCACTTTCTGCATAGCCTCGGCAATCACTTTGCCTACTGCAGAATCGTTGTTGGCGGAGATAGTAGCGACCTGCTCGATTTTCTCATGGCTGTCGTTGATTTCCACAGATTGAGCCTTGAGGTTCTCGACAACCGTTGCGACGGCCTTGTCGATACCGCGTTTGAGGTCCATCGGGTTAGCACCTGCGGTCACGTTCTTGAGACCGGTGTTGAAGATGGCCTGTGCGAGCACGGTAGCGGTGGTGGTACCATCACCGGCTTGGTCGTTGGTCTTGGAGGCGACCTCTTTCACCATCTGCGCACCCATGTTCTCGATGGGCTCCTGCAGTTCGATTTCCTTGGCGACCGTCACACCGTCCTTGGTGATTTGCGGTGCACCGAACTTCTTGTCGATGATCACGTTGCGGCCTTTCGGTCCCAGTGTCACTTTCACGGCGTTGGCTAATGCGTCAACACCTTTTTTCAGACCCTCGCGGGCTTCCCAGTTATATTTAATGTCTTTTGCCATTGCTTTTTGGATTTTTGTTTGTTCGTTTGTTTCTATTGCCCCAGGGCTCACTTCGTTCTCCCTGGGTTGACATAGGTCGGGCTTTCAGCCCTTTTTGATAATGTTTATTTAATAATGAGGCTTGAACGTACGCCCCAAATAACTGCTAAATGCTAACTACTAACTGCCAACTATTTGCAGATCGCGTAAATGTCGCTTTCCTTCATAATAAGGTAGGTCTCGCCGTCAAGTTGGATTTCGGTGCCGGAGTATTTGCCATAGAGCACGGTGTCCTTCACCTTGACGGTCATGGGTTCGTCCTTCTTGCCGGGGCCGACTGCGATGACGGTTCCTTGTTGGGGTTTTTCCTTGGCGGTGTCGGGGATGATGATGCCGCCGGCGGTTTTCTGTTCAGCTTCTGCAGGTTTCACTAAAACTCTGTCTGCTAAAGGTTTGATTGTACTTTTCATATTGATATTTGATTTAAGTTGATATTTCTTTTTTGACGGCGGTTTTTGTTGCAAATTCCGTGCCAAAAATAGCGAAACGATGGTGAACCGATGCAAAGAGACGATGAGAGGTGAAAAAAGATAATGGTATGACAAATTGTCACTTTTGTGCATTCCGCTAAGACTAAAGCAAAACGAATGGATCGGGCAGTGCTGTTAGGTTATGTCATAATATGAGGCTGCTATTGTGTTGACAAGCGTGTTGCGGACAATCGGGCTTAACGCATAAAAAATACATCCATGTTCCGTACATAAAAAAAATGTATTTTTGCAGATTGTAACATTTGTGAAAAAGAGAGCTATTATGGATAATTTCATCGTTTCAGCGAGAAAATACAGACCTTCGACGTTTAAGTCCGTGGTGGGACAGGAGACCATCACATCAACTCTCAAGAATGCCATTCGGAACAACCAGGTGGCGCAGGCCTTCCTTTTCTGTGGCCCGCGCGGGGTGGGGAAGACCACCTGCGCCCGCATCTTCGCCAAGGCCTTGAACTGCGAACATCTCACTGACGACTTCGAGCCCTGCAACGAATGTGACTCCTGCAAAGCTTTCAATAACTCGGCCTCGTTCAATGTTTTCGAGCTGGATGCGGCTTCGAACAACTCGGTGGAGGGCATCCGCGAGCTGGTCGATCAGGTGAGGATTCCGCCGCAAGGTGCCAAGTACAAGGTCTATATCATCGATGAAGTCCACATGCTTTCGGGCGCTGCCTTCAACGCCTTCCTGAAAACGCTGGAGGAACCGCCCGCATACGCCAAGTTCATTTTGGCCACTACTGAGAAACATAAAATTCTCCCGACTATCCTTTCCCGTTGCCAAGTGTATGATTTCAAGCGGATTAATGATAACGACATTGTGCGGCATCTCCAGTTCGTGGCGCAACAGGAAGGGGTCACCGCAGAGGAGGATGCTCTGCGTGTGGTGGCGGCCAAGGCCGACGGTGCCTTGCGTGACGCACTCTCCATCTTCGACCAGTTGGTCAGCTTCTCGGGTAAGAATATCACCTACAAGGAAACAATCCAAAATCTGAACGTCTTGGATGTGGACAACTATTTTCAGGTGATGGACATCGTGTTGAGCGAGGATGTGTCGGGAGCATTACTGCTGTTAGATGACATTTTGGCAAAAGGCTTCGATGCGCAGAATTTCATATCTGGTTTGGCCACGCACATACGGAATCTGTTGCTCGCGCAGAACCCTGGCACCGTGCAGCTGCTCCAGATGTCCGACGCTATCAAGCAGAAACTGCAAGTGCAGGCACAAAAGGCGGACAGGATGCTTCTCACCCGCGCTTTGGAACTGGCCAACCAGTGCGATTTCAACTATAAGATGTCGAACAACAAGCGGCTGTCGGTGGAGTTGTGCATGATGCAGATCAATGCCAACTACGTTTATATGCGGCATCGTGCGAGGCAATCGCAGGAGCGATAACATCCCGGAAGGCGCAGGCGGTTCCGCCGAAGGCAATACCCTCGACAGGCGTATGGCCTCAGAACCTCAAATTTCCAATCAGGGTTTGCAATTTGCGGGCTTCGCACCCATCAAGCCGCTGCCCTCCATCAAAGAGGTGGTGGCGCAGACCCTCACCCTGACCCAACCTGCAACCGTTGAGACGCAAAATTTCACGTCTCAACAATCCGCAATCACCGAAACGGTGTCGCAACCTGGAACCGTAGAGACGCAAAATATTGCGTCTCCACAATCCGCAAATACAGATACGGTGTCGCAACCCGCAACCGCCGAGACGGCACCGCAACCCGCAACCGCCGAGACGCAAAAACTCGCGTCTCCACAACCAATCTCGGACGATGCAGAATCTTTCGAGGATTGCTGGAAGCAGTTGATAGATTCAATCTTCCAGAAAAAGCCGGCCTTCTATCATCAATTGTATGACTATCTGCCTGAATACGAACAAGATGTTATCACAGTGGATGTGGAGAACGACTTTCAGAAGAACCAGCTGGAGATGAGCAAACGGGCGATGCTGGAATACTGGCGCAACCATTTCCAGTTGAATGTCGATGAGATAGAGTTCGTGATCCATGAGCATGAGAGGAAAAAGGTGATTTATACGAGCGAAGACAAGGTGCAGAATATGCTGGAACAAAACCCTGCTTTGAAGGACTTCTTACAAGTGTTGAATTTTAGGATAAAGGATTGAATTAGCGATAATTAAAAATTAAACGTGGATATTATGAAAAAAGGACTACTATTTTTGATGTTAATGTCGGTTTTGACAATAGGTCATTCGCAGGCTTTTTTATATCGTGCTGCCCAGGATGCCCATCTGGACAGTGTTCGGCAGGGCTTTAATCTGCCGCAGGAGTTCACCGGTGAGGGCGTGATAATCGGTATCACCGATTGGGGCTTCGACTATACGCATCCGGTATTTTATGACACGAATATTGCGCGTTACCGAGTGTTGCGTGCATGGGATCAGTTCAAGACCTCTGGACCTGCACCGGAGGGCTATGACTATGGTACGGAATATATTGGCGCGGAAGCCCTATTGAATGCGAAATGTGACACCAGCAATGTGTATGATTATGCCTACCATGGCACGCATTGCGCCGGTATCGCCGGTGGTGCCGGGGCGGGAACCATCTATCGCGGCGTGGCCGTGGATGCGGAATACCTGTTTGTCAGTGTCAATTTGACAGACCAGAAGGTCATTGACGCGTGGCGTTGGATGTACGATGTTTCACAACAAGAGGGTAAACGTTTGGTAATCAGCATGAGCTGGGGTCTATACTATCTTGACAATATGGATGGGACTGGCCCTTTGGCTGAGGAGATGCAACGGCTCTATGACCTCGGTGTGGTCTTCGTTACCAGTGCGGGCAATAACGGCGATGAAAACGACCATCTGATGCACAACTTCACCCCGCAGGACACTATCCGCACTGCTTTCACATTCCCCAGCTCCTCCATCGGTTCCCGCATCACCATGATGAACAGCGCCAACCAACCGTTCTCGTTCTCCTTGTTTGCCATGGACAATTCCTATAATATCCTTGCGGAGACCCCATTTTATGCCACTACCGGTGAAGGTCTCGTCAACTCCATGCTGGTGGTCGGCACCGACACTATCCGCTACTGGTTCGAAGCGGAGGCCTCCAACGAGTACAACTTCCGTCCTGGGGTGCAGCTGCGTGTCTCCAAGAACGCTGGTCATAAATTAGGACTTGCGGTAGCGGCTAATGGTGGTGAGTTTCATGCCTGGAATATGGCGCTTATTGAAACCGACTACGGCAATTGGGGCGGCACCTTTGTGCAGCCAGGCCAGCATCCCGACTGGATTCAGGGTGATGCGCTCTACGGAATCAGCACCCCGGCCAATATTGACTGCTCGATTGCCGTGGCGGCCCACTCACCGCGCTACACGGCTCCGTCTGGAAATGTTGTAGGTGGTACCATCGCATCGTTCTCCAGTTCGGGTCCCGGATTCCATAGCGTCAACAAACCAGACATTTCTGCGCCAGGCAAGAACATTGTTTCCGCTATTTCCAGCTATACCAACACGTATTCAGGAACCTACGCGAAGACGATTGAATTCAACGGGCGCAACTACAGGTTCGTTTCCTTGTCAGGAACCTCCATGGCGGGACCTTTCGTGGCGGGCGTGGCTGCACTGGTCTTGCAGGTGAATCCCTATCTTTCCGCCTCCCAAGTCAAGGATATACTCCTGCAAACGGCCTATAATGACCAGTTTACGGAAGAATCGGGACCACTGCGTTTCGGCAGCGGAAAGGTGAATGCCTACCAGGCGGTGTTGTCGGCATTGACAACCGTGGGTATTGATGATTATGTTATCAATAAGGAGTCTCTGTTCACCGTTTTCCCGAACCCCACGACAGGCCAGTGCTTTGTGACGGCAAATACCGAATCTGACCAATCGTTGTGCCAACTCTTTGACCTTACGGGACGCATGGTGTCGCAAACCCTTCTCACACCCGGCGTAAACACCCTCACTTTGCAACACCTTGCGCCCGGCTGCTACGTGATGAAGATTACCGATGACGGGACGGTGGTGACGAAGAAGCTGGTAATCAACCGTTAGCCGTGGAAGATATGTCATGACGAATCTTTACGGCAGCCAAAAAACGGCACAATTTTTGTAAAACAAAAAAAATAAAGCGAAGAATAGAAACATGGGAGAATATATTCCAAACGAAGAATTAGAAAACAAGACCGTGGTGCGGAAGTACCGGGAGTTGTTGCGGGTGGTTTACCCAAGGACAACCGCGGAAGAGCGAAAGCAGATCCGTAAGGCCTTTGTGCTGGCCACGAACGCCCATTTCGGGGTGCGGCGGAAGAGCGGCGAACCCTACATCTACCATCCGATAGCGGTGGCTATGATTTGCTGTGCCGAGATGAACCTCGGGGCCACCTCTGTCATCTGCGCCCTGCTCCACGATGTGGTGGAGGACACGGATTACTCACTCGATGACATGCGCGAACGTTTCGGAGAGGTGGTCGCCAATATCATTGACGGCCTGACAAAAATTGAGGATTTGGTGGTTGATAACCAGAATGTCTCTCTTCAGGCGGAAAACTTCAAAAAGATATTCCTTTCCATGTCGAAGGATGTGCGGGTTATCCTCATCAAGTTGGCTGACCGTCTGCACAATATGCGTACGTTGGATGCCATGCCGCACGAAAAGCAGCTGAAAATAGCCTCTGAGACTTCCTATTTCTATGTTCCGTTTGCCCATCGGCTCGGTTTGTATTCCATCAAGAGCGAGTTGGAGGATTATGCTATGCGCTACACCAACCCGAGCGAATATTTCACGATTGCCGAGAAACTGAAAGAATCTGAAAAAGAGCGTTCCACGATGATTCCGGAGTTTATCGCCCCGATAAAGGCCGCTTTGGAGAAAGCGGGCATCCAGGCGGAAATCTCCAGCCGGACTAAGTCGGTTTCTTCCATCTATAATAAAATGCTCCGCAAACAGATTAATTTCGAGGATGTTTACGACATTTTCGCGGTGCGTTTTGTGTTTGACAGCCCTTTATACGAGGAATTTGATATCTGTTGGAAGATATATCGGATTATCTGTGACCTCTATAAGACCAACGCGATGCGCG
>JAEEGF011857441.1_pt1 | contig 25677 bp, 20 predicted proteins | sample 9134171 | NCBI WGS metagenome assembly JAEEGF01 (sample SAMN16246542, study PRJNA631951) | gut metagenome | biome: gut microbiome; feature: rumen; material: AP-attached | host: Bos | place: Iran: Karaj | collected 2018-10 | reverse complement strand
TCTCAGTCCCAATGTGGCCGATCACCCTCTCAGGCCGGCTACCGATCGTCGCCTTGGTGGGCCGTTGCCCCGCCAACTAGCTAATCGGACGCAAGCTCATCCCATACCGATAAATCTCTAGTCAACCCCCCATGCAGGGGGCCACTCTCCTGGACATTAACCGCGCGTTGGCACGGGTATTTCCTGATATGGGGCAGATTGCTTACGCGTTACTCACCCGTTCGCCGCTAGGTATTGCTACCTCGCTCGACTTGCATGTATAAGACACGCCACCAGCGTTCGTTCTGAGCCAGGATCAAACTCTTCATTGATTATTATAGTCTGTCCCGTTATCACGTTCGTATTGACTTCCAAGAATCTCTCTTGGGTCCGTCACTAAGCACATCTCCGATTCCTTCAAACTGCCCGGCGGCCTCTCGGGCCTCCGTCCCCTTCGATCCGGGGTCTTGTGGACCGCTCGTCTCGGGAGTGGTGCCAATTATAGAATTTAACGAAACTTTTGCAAGGGGTCAAGTAGATTTTTTTTCATATTTTTTCATTTTTTTGCTAAAAACCGCATAAAAACTAGACATACCCAGCCTCGGCACACACTATAAACACTCTATTCACATGAATTTTCAACAGGCCCTTCTATATTATTGACTTACAAAGGTTTACAAAAGGGAACCCCGAACAAAAAACGGTATAAAAACCACCCGAAGGCACCTCTATTTACACACAAATTAAACATTTCGCAAGGTTAATTTATCCTAAATTACTTTGTATTTACTTCGCGAATGCAGCAAATATTTTTTGCATAGTGGAATAAGCCACATCCATATTATTTTAATCTATCCATAACCTAATGAGCTTGTTGCATTAAGCAGATTGAATTTGCTTTGCGATAGTCTCCGCAGGATTCGAATTCAAATCCAAATCGACCTCGGTGGATTCTACCTGCCAACGGAACCAGGTGAGCTGGCGTTTGGCGTAGTTGCGCGTTTTGCGCTTTACTCCGTCCAATACGGCATCAACATCGCGATCTGTTTTTGCCGCAAGAAGTTCACGGTAGCCCAGGCTCTGCCAGGCAGGCGCTGCAAGCGGCACGGTTTGAGCCAAACTGTGGACTTCGTCCATCCAGCCGTCCGCCATCATTTGGTCCACACGTGCATCGATACGGGCGTAGAGGTTTTCGCGCGAGCGGTTCAGCCAAAACACGGGGAGTTTGCCTATGCCGCCCTCGCGCTCTTTTTGCCATTCCGAGAGTTTGCGGCCTGTGCCCTGCCACACCTCGAGCACGCGCACAATACGCTGCACGTTGTTTGAATCGACATTCGCCATGGCCTCGGGATCCGCCTCTTTCGCCATTTTGAACAAATTAATAAAACCCGAACCCAAAGCATCGCGTTCCAAGTTTTCGCGGACTGCGGGGTCTATTTTGGGAATCTTAGGGAGACCCAGCATGAGCGATTGCAGGTACAGGCCGGTTCCCCCCACCAAGATGTAGTTTTGCCGCGGGCTGCTTTGCAGGAGCCTATTGACATCCTGGCAGAAATCGCCCGCAGAGTAGGTTTGCATGGGGTCGAGGAAATTGACCAGGTGATGACGCACCTTGGCAAGCTCCGCCGGCGCGGGCTGTGCCGTTCCGATGGCAAAGCCCCTGTACACCTGACGGGAATCCACGCTGACGATTTGGGCATGGAATTTTTCGGCAAGTTCCAGCGCCAAGCTCGACTTACCGATTCCAGTGGCTCCCACAAGTGCAATCACGATAGGCATACGCCGTTAATGTAGCTATATTTGAGCCAGATGAATAAAGTGAAACACATTCTTGCCATATTTATCGTTCTCGCAATATTGGCGACGGCAGCCTACGTATTGCAACAGACCGACCTCGGGGCGCGCCTGCTGCAGCACAAGGACGCCGAACCCGAGATGGTCGCCGACTCCGCGGCCGTCCAGGACACCACCCCGTTCGTTGACAGATTCAAAAACCAGCTCGAAGTCATCCAATCCAGCTACTCTAAAAGGAAGAAACGCGACTTTTGGACCTTGGGCAAGGGACGTACGATCATTTATTACCTGTTGCAGGCGCAGCGTTTTTTGAAGGCGAACGGCGGCAAGGTGCTCTACATGGAAGAAATCCACGACGACGTGGGAACCCAGGCCGCCAAGCTTGACGCCCTAACCCCGGACGGCGACACGCTGAACATCACCCTGCAGGTTTCGGAGAACGTGTTCCGCGACAATGCCTCGTACCTCGCGATTGCCTTCCAAGTGACCCGACTCACACCGGAACTGATCGTCGCGTTGAACGGTCTCGACTTTCCCTACGACCTGATGATCACCCCGTTCGGGATGGGCGATGGGTTCTTCCCCGACTTGGACCGCATTAAGAACAAGGAACTGGTGCTGTGGCTGTTGATGGAATCCCAGAGCTTGGACTCCCGCCACAACAAGCTGCGCCCCATCCGCATCCACCACACGCAGCAGCAAATCGAGAACATCATTACCGAAGCGAAGGCGCTGGTACCGAGCGCGAAGGGGATCGCCACGCGCTTTGCCGAGCAGGCGGTGGAGCACAAGCAGCTTTTGCAGGCGACGTTCGCCCCCGCCAAGGAACAGGGACTTTGGTTTGCCGACCTCTCGACGAACCAAAAGTCGAGAACGCAGGAAACCTGCGAGGACTTTGGCATTAAATGCAAGCAAATTTCGCCGTACAACCCCTCGAACAGCACGCTGGACGACTACGTTACGCGCAGGCTCCGCGCCGCCTCCAAAAGCGGGATGGCGGCCATTGTAGTCCCCCTCAGCACCGAAAGCGTGGCTAAAGTCAAATCGATTAAGGATAAAACGGCCAAGCAAGGCACCACCATCATAAATTTATCTACCTTTATGGCGTATTAACAAGGAGACCGTAATGAGCGCAAAACTTGGAGTCAATGTCGATCACATCGCCACCATCCGTGAAGCCCGCAAAATCAGGGAACCGGACCCGGTCACGGCGGCCCTCATTGCAGAACTCGCCGGTTGCCACGGCATTACGGCCCACCTGCGCGAAGACAAGCGACACATCCAGGACCGCGACATCCGCCTACTTCGCGGCACGGTGACCACCAAGCTCAACCTGAAAATCGCCCCGACGGCAGAGATGCTCCAGTTCGCGACGAACGTGCAACCCGACCTGGTGACGCTCGTATCCGAGAACCGCCAAGAAATCACCACCGAGGGCGGGCTGAACGTCACCGCCAAGATTGACGAACTCGCCAAATTCGTAATGACTCTCAAGAGCAACGACATTGCCGTATGCGTATTTATTGAGCCCGAGACCGAACAGGTGAAGGCGGCCAAGAAAATTGGCGCCGACTTTGTGGAATTCAACACCGGCAAGTACGCCGCCGCCTGCGACCTCGGCAGCATCCAGGAAGTGGACCGCGAAGTCTCGGCCATCGAGGACATGACGGTTCTCGCCCGCAAGTACGGGCTCCGCGTGCTCGCCGGCCACGGCCTCAACTACCGTAACGTGGGCGCCATCGCCGCAATCGAGGGCATCGAAGAAATCAACGTGGGCCACAGCATTGTGAGCCGCGCCGTGTTTGTGGGCATGGAAAAAGCCGTAAAAGAAATGTTAGAGGCCATTCGCCGCTAACGCGGCGACGGCAATGTGAAATGTGTAATGTGTGATGTGAGATTTCCTCATGGAGGATAACTCTACTAAGGTGCTAAAGCACCATGTATCGTTTAAGACATTCCACACTTCACATCAGTCACTACACATTGATCAATAATCCTCATACTTCACGTCGTGAAGTACAAGTCCTTGTGGCGGCGCCCATGTGCGTTCACCCTTAAATTTTTTTTCGAATATTTGATTTACCGTTCCCTCGGGGAATCGCCCTCGGCCTACATCGAACAAGGTCCCGACCATCGCGCGTACTTGGCGGTGCAAAAAGCGGTTCCCCTTGATGTGGAAAACGCAAGTCCATTCGTTTACACGTTCTAGGCGGAATTCGTACAAAGTACAGAGCGTCGACTTGCCGTCGTTCCTGGGGATGCAAAAATCGATAAAGTCGTGCTCGCCCAAAAACGAAGCAGCTTCGCGCTCCATGGCGTCGAGATCCAGGTGCAGAGAACCGCACTCCCAGCCGTACTCGCGCATGAGCGCGACCGGGCGCGTGAAGATGGTGTACTGGTAATAGCGCTGCACCGCATCGTAGCGGGCGTTAAAATCGTCGGCACAACGTTCCAAATCGCGAATGCGGATGAGCCTCTTGGTGAGGCCGTTAATGGAATGCACCGTCTTTAACGGGTCCAACTCGCCGTCGTAGTCAAAGTGTACGCACTGGCCGCGGGCGTGCACCCCCGTATCGGTACGGCCCGAACCCGTAAGCCGAATGGGCGTACGGAGCGCTATCGAGAAAGCTTCCTCGAGCGCAGACTGGACTGTGATGAACTTGGTCTTGCCCGCCTCGTTCTGGACCTGCCATCCGTAAAAGGCGCTGCCCAGATATTCGCAGCGGAAGCGGTAACGCATAAAACTAGCCGCCCATCTCCTGGGCTTCGCGGATAATGGCTTCCACCTGTTCTTGCGGGATCTTCAAGTTGGTCGCGATGGCCGAAGCGGGGAAACCGCGGCGGGACATTTGCAATATCTTGGTCTTCTCGGTGAACTCGCGGTCAAAGCGGTTCGTCTTCATGGGGGAACTGCCCTGGATGCTGGCGTCACCCGTAGTGTTGTGGCTCTGGGCGCGGATCTTCATGGTCCTGTCGCGGGCGACACCGCGCGGGGAACGGAGCACGTCGGAAAGCGACTGCATGGCGCTGGTGATGCGTTCCTTTGCTGTGGGGCGCAATGTCGGCTTGGCGTCGAGGTCCTCCGACAAGATTTTATTCTCGGGAACGCCGTTCTCGTCCTCAAAGACCACCTTGGGCTTTTCAGTCACCGTGGGCTCACCCACGACTTCGTCCAAAATGGAGCGCTTTTGCGGGCGCGGACGCGGCGCCATGAGCGTCGGGTCGTTCTCGAAACCGTTCTTGGGCTCCTTGAAGCGCTGCTCCGCCTTGAGGGCTTCCAGCTTTTGCGTGAGCACCTTTTTGCGGTGGCTCAACGCCATCAACAAAATCACACAGAAGGCGACGGCGGCGACGCCACCGGCAATCCACAAAACCGTATCGTTCGAGAATCCGCCCAACGACTTTCCGTCTTCGCCCGGTTCACCTGCACCGGGGGCGGAACGCATGGCGTTCAAATTCTCCCAAGACGTTTCCAGTTCGGTACGAATGGCCAGCTGGGCATCGGGCTTGTCGGCAGATTCCCACAGGAGGATCTCTAGCGAATCAATCTTGGCACGTGCCTGCAAATAGGCTTCGGCGTCAAAGGACGATCCCGTCCTGGAAAAATCCATGAGCAAATACGCAACCACCCCAGCAGCCAACACGAATAAAACAATGGGAGCGAGAATTTTCTTCATACAAGCCACAATGTAGAAAATAATTCCGCCCAGGGCCCAAAGGCGCCCCGCGGAAAGTTTTTCACAAGCCTCTTTTTCTCAAAAAAACGGGAAAAATGTTCCCGAAAGCCGTTGTTCCCATTGAGAAGTTCTCAACACTTTCAACGGTCGGAATGCAAAAAAGGATGTTTTTGCCTTCTCAAAATGGTATCTTATGGTCAAGAACTCTTTGTTCTCCTCCTAACCCCCAAAAAAAATCCCTCAGCCTAAAAGCCGAGGGGTTTTTCCGTTTTATAGCCTTTTTTGGCGGTTTTTCGTCAATTCTTCTTTTTGAGGAAGACTATGGCGAAGAAGATGGTGAATATCAGGGATGCCACCAGGAACGCCAAAATGGAGGTCGAGGCCAGTTCGCCAATGGTGCGAAGCCCCTTGTGCTCAACACCCAAAGCCCCGGCAAAACCCGCCGCCGTGGTAACGGAACTCGCCATCACCAAGCGGCCAATGTTGTCGACAAGCATGCGCGGCGTCATGGACGGGTCCTGGGACCAACCCACCAGCAGATGGATGGTCGAGTCGATGGCAAGGCCCAGCACCGCGGGGATCACCACCACGTTGTAAATGCCGATGTGCCCAAGACCTATGGTCACGTTCAAAACGCCCAACAAGCCGGCACTCCACAAAAGACCTATGAGGAGCGAACCCGCCGAGATAAGCACCAGCTTCAGCTTGCGCAACGAGAGCGCCAGGATGGCGATAATCACGAGAATCACCACAAAAGCCATGCGCATGGAATCGTACTTCACGGCGCGCACCACGTCGGCCAAGATGAATTGGCTGCTGAACACCTTCAGTTTTTCGCCGCCGAATTCCCAATGGCCATAACGATCTTGCCACTCGCCCGCCTCGCGGGCGTCGGAACTGTTGTAGCGACCGTAAATAAAGCCAATCTTGCCGACGCTGCCGTCCTTTTCTTTGAGCAGGTCCACCGCCCACTCGGGCAGGGAATCGACCGTGAACGGAGCCACCTCCTCAGCCAGTTTGCGGAGCGTCGCGATGTTTACGCTGTCGTCGCCCGTAGCGCGGTCAAACACGCGGGCCTCGGCAAGTTCCTTGATTTCGTCAATCACCTCCATACGCTCTTGTTGGTCCTTTTGCGAAGGCATAAACGTTTTGAGCGTGAGGAAGCTGCGGAGCGTGGAATCGTGCTCCACGTGCATGCGCACCATGAGCGTGTCGTACAGGGAATCCAGAAGTTCGGCGCGGGTCGCCATCACAGCCGCCGGCGTGGAACTCTTGCGGTTGCTAGCAAGGGCGTTACCCGTACTGATGGACTTCCTCGTCTCCTGCACGTTCTCCTTGGGCGGGCGGCGCAGGTTCTTGAAGTTGTACTCGAATTCCAGGTAAGGCGTAAAGCACAGCATCACAATGGAGAAAATGCCTCCGGCAATGGCGGCGCTCCTAAAGAAGCGCATCACCTTGTCGTCGTCCCAAGACTTGGGGAAGAACGAGTTGCGCGGGCGCGGCGGGAGCCCACCTGCCACAAAGATGAACACCGGCATGGCGAAGATGGCCGTGGCAAAACTGAAGAATATGCCCACCGCCGAGATGACGCCGAACTCATAGAACCCGACAAACTTGGCAATCAAGAGCGAGAGGAGCCCAGCAATGGTGGTGAGAGCGGCAAGCGCCATGGGGCGGAGCAAACGGGCGACACTTTGTTCCATGGCAAGCTTCAAGTCGCCACAGGCCGTGTAGCAGCGCTGGCACGTTCCCATAAAGTGAATCGAATAGTCCACACCCATACCGAGGATAATGCTTGTCACCAGCACCGTGAACGGGTTCAAGGCACCGTAATAGAGCGTGGTAAAGCACATGGTGAGCGAGCAGGCCAAAAGCACCTGGGCAAGCATCAAAAGCGGAGCCTTGACGGCGCTGCGGAAGAAGAAGGCGACAATCAAGAAAATGAGCACCACGGCAATGACCATCGAGATGGTGCTGTCGCTCATGATGTCGTTTACCTCGTTCAGTCCCTCGTAGGAACCTTCCATGGTGATGAGTACCGGCTGGCCGTAATCGACGCTGCTGAATTTTTCAATCAGAGTGTCGGAACGCGAAATAATGTGCTTCACAAAGTCCACGTCGGTGGACGGACGGACCAGCTTGCACTGCACTACGCCGTTGAAGAGAGTGGAGTCGTGCTTGTCCTCGCCAATCAGGCGAGTCTTGAGTTCCTTAGGCAAATTGCGCTTGGGGCCCTCGTCCTTGGCGGTCTCGGCCCCGTCTTCATCCTTCTTTTTGAAGAACGACTCAAAGGCATCGGCGGCCTCGTCGGGGAGGCCAAGGGCCTGCGGCAGGTTGGCGTCGAACCACACGCGTTCCTTTTTGGCGGGCGCGGCGGAGTCGGCAGAAGAACTGTCGCTCGCAGCCAGGAGGTCCACAACCAGCGGTCCGTTTTTGCGGCCAATTTCGAGCTGGATGTCTTCGAGGTTGTCGCGGATACGTTCCAGATGCTCGATGGGCAAATAAATCAGGGCGTTCTTGGTAAAGAAGGCATTGTCGTTTTTCACCTGCGGCTTGCTGATGATGTCGTCTTGCCAGTTCGCGTTGATGTATTCCTGGATGCTGTCTTGCAGGCGAGCGACCAGGTACGGGTCCTTCGCCTGGATGGCGATCATAAAGCGGTCAGTGCTGCCAAAGCGCTGATACGATTCCTCAAGGGCAATTACGCTGGGAGTCCCCTCGGGCAAAAGCGTCGCCAAGTCCGTGTGGATTTGCAACTTCAGCACCGTGGGAATCAGGCTCAAAACAAGGATGGCTATGATTACCAGGAACGATTTCCACTTGTTCCGTTCAACAAAATTCACATAATGCGCGGCAAAGCGCTCTATTTTACTTTGGTTCATTTGCTATTTCCTAATGTCACTGTTTTTGCAGGGCGTCGGCCAGGACCACGCGGTTGCCGCCATTGGTCTCAGCCATTTGCATTGAGGCATGGGCCGCATATATCAGCGTTTCGGCATCGACGGCGTGCACCGGCAGCACAGAAACGCCCAAGCTGAGCGTCGTCGCCAAAATGATGTCGCCATAGCTGACCTGCAACTGGGAAATCTCGTAACGAATCTTTTCGGCACGGTCGCGCGTAATCTTGTAGTCGGCGCCCGGCAAGATAATGCAGAACACGTCCCCTTCGTAACGGCACGGGATGTCCTCGGTGCGGATGAAGTTCGGGAGGCGTTGCCCCAGCTCCCAGAGCATCTGCTCCACGGCGTGCCTTCCGCGGGTCTTTTGAATCTCTTGGACGGCGTCCGGGCAAAGCATGATGATGCCGATCGGGGTCCCGTGACGGGCGGCGGCAGAAATCTCGCGCGTGAGGGATTCTTCCATGTAGCGCTTGTTGAAAAGACCCGTGAGCCCGTCCCGAATGCTGTGTTGCTGGAAACGCAAATTCAAGTTCTGGTTCGCCACATAGAGACCAAACGTGGCAGCTACGATGCTCACCTTCGCCTTCCAGAATTCCAGGGTCTCGCCCTCGGGTATCTTGTCGACCTGGATGGTCAAGATGCCAAAATGCTCTTCTAGCCCCTCGATGGGGGCGCAGAAGGCAATCCCCTGCGGGTGGTGGTGCAGGTGGGTGCAACCGCCATCGGACTTGCCCGAGGCAAAGTCGGTTATTACGATGTCGCCCTTGTTGAAGCTCGCGCACTCAGCGGGCATAATCACGTCGTCGCTCACCACGAAGTCGCCAAACGAGAATATTTTACGGAGTTCCGACTGCACATCGCCATACATGTAGAGGATGCCGGCGGCATTGGGGAACAAAAGCGGCAAAGCCTTTTCGAGGGCGCCCACCACCTCGGGGAACGGGCGATTCTTGAGGATTTCCTTGCAAAAGGCGTTCCACGGCTCCAGCGGGAAAACGGGGCGTGCCGCCGCGTCCAGTTTCTCGAATACTTCCTTGGCGGGCATGGCGCTCGGCGGCAAAATGCTCTCGAACGGATTCTTGACGGGGACGGGGGAATCCGCCTTAGTCTCTTCGTCGCCCACAGTCGGGACCACAGGGATGTATTCCGTCTTGGGGGCGGACTGTTTGGCCTCATTCAGGGATTCCACGTAATTTTCTTCGGCTTCCTGGAACTTTCGCTTGCAAGAGATAAAGTAGATGAACCATACCACGGCGCCCCAGGCGCCCACAAAGACAAACTTGCCATAGAGCGGGATGTTTGATTCGGGGATAAAATACGACCCGACGACACCACCGGCAAAAAGGACAAGGAATAAGAAATAAGATAGGAAGCTCATACCATAAATTTACACAAAATTTTTGGACGATGTCAATGGGATACCGACAAAATGCACAAGTAACGTCCTCAAAAACAATAACGCCGCGTACCGGGCGGATTCTTTTCTAAATTGGGGTTTATGACCATTCTCGAAAAAATCGCCTTGGCGCTTCCTGCCGTCGAAAACCCCGCCTCTCACGAGACCGCACGGCTCTTGTCGCGGGCCTAAAATTCTTGAATGGAGCCGTGCTCTCGCCACCGCCCCTTGCTTTAGGCAAGGGGCTTTGTGGCTCACGGCGTACCGGGCGGTTTTTTTTCTAAATTGGGGTTTATGACCATTCTCGAAAAAATCGCCTTGGCGCTTCCTGCCGTCGAAAACCCCGCCCGGTACATGGGCGGCGAAGCCAACAGCGTGGTGAAGGACCACAGCAAAATGCTCGCCCGCATGGCGTTCGTGTTCCCGGACACCTACGAGATTGGCATGAGCAACAACGGCATCCGCATTTTGTACCACGTGATCAACCGCGAGCCCGACCTGCTTTGCGAAGTGAGTTTTGCCCCGTGGGATGACATGGCGCGAGAAATGCAAAAGTACGACATCCCGCTGTACACGCACGCAAGCTACACGGCGGTGCGCGACTACGAAGTAGTAGGCATGACGCTGCAGACCGAGCTCAACTTCACGAACGTGCCCTACGTACTGGACCTGGCAAGAATCCCCGTGTGGAGCCGCGACCGCAAGGAAGAGGACCCCATCGTGGTCGCCGGCGGCCCCTCAATGGCGAACCCCGAACCCGTCGCCGACTTTTTTGACGCCTTCATGATCGGCGACGGCGAAAAACTGATTGTCGAATTTATTCGTTGCGTGGGCGAAGGCCGCAAGGCGCACCTCCCCCGCGCCCAGATTTTGCTTAACTTGTCTAAAATTGACGGCGTATACGTCCCCAGCCTGCGCACGGTTGTAAAGAACGAATTTGGGGTTCTGGTACCGGCAGAGCCCGCCAAGGGAACCTACCAGAACACGAACGGCGTGCGCCGCCAGTTTATCCCCGTGATGGACCCCAAGGACTACCCGGTGCGGAACCTGATCGCGAACATGAGGCTGGTGCACAACCGCTTTAGCGTCGAGGTGATGCGCGGGTGCGCCCAGGGCTGCCGTTTTTGCCAGGCGGGCATTTGGTACCGCCCGTGCCGCGAACTGGACCCCGACGACGTGCTGGACATCGCCAAGGCGGGACTCAAGGCGACCGGTGAACGCGAGCTCGGGCTTTTGAGCCTCTCGACCGCCGACTACAAGCCCGTAGAAGCCCTCACCGACTCCATCATTGACGACCCGTTCTACGACAACGTGGATGTGAGCCTGCCGAGCATCCGCGTGAACAGTTTTGGCCAAAGTCTTGCCGAAAAAGTGGCAGCCCTGAAGGGGGGACGCAGTGCCACCTTCGCCCCCGAAACCGGTTCGGAGCGCATCCGCAAAATGATCAACAAGACCATTAGCGACCAGGACATGTACGACGCCGCCGAGCACGCCTTCAGCAGCGGGTTCAACAAGATCAAGCTCTACACCATGATCGGCTTCCCCACCGAGAACGAGCAAGACATGGAGGCGTTCTGTAACCTCATCCAGAACCTGGTGAAAATCGGCCGCAAGCACAACAAGGGAATCCAGATCGCGGTCTCCATCGGCATCTTGATACCCAAGTCTTTTACCGGGCTGCAGTGGGCGCCGTTCATGGACAAGGACACGGCGCTCCAGCACATCAAGTACGTGCGCGAAAAGTTCTTCCGCCACCCGAACGTGAAAATCAACTGGGCCAGCTGGGAGACGAGCTTCCTCGAGGCCATCTACAGCCGCGGCGACCGGAGCCTCGCCCCTGTGATTTACGCCGCCTACAAGAAGGGCATCATTTTCGAGAGCGACACCTACCGTTTTGACTTTGAAAAATGGCTGCAAGTTTGGCAGGAGACAGGCTACGAAACCGACTGGGTGTACCGCACCCGCGAGGCAAGCGAAGTGTTTCCTTGGGACTTTATCCACGCGGGGACCACCAAGCAGTACCTGCGCCGCGAATGGGAAAAGGCGTTTGACCCGAACTCGGCACCCGTGCCCAACTGCAAGTGGGGCGACTGCCAAAAGTGCGGCATCCCCGGCTTTGGAGCCGAGATCAAGCTCGCCGACAACCCCGTGCGCCACAAGGCGCCGAGCCGCACCCCCGAAGAAATCAAAAAGCTGGTCGCCGAGCGCCGCCCCAAAAAGACGGAGGCCTTCCGCTACAAAATCACCTTCAAAAAGACCGGCATCAGCCGCTTTTTGCCGCACCAGAACATGCTGGGCTTTTTCGAGCGCACTTTCCTCTGCGCAGGCATCCCCATCAAGTTCAGCGAGGGCTTTAGCCCAAAACCGCGCATTGTGAACATGGGCGCTCTCCCGCTTGGCATGGAGACCTACTGCGAAATCATTAGCGTGGAACTGCTGCGCGAGCTCGACCTCTCGACCGAGAACAAGCCAAAGCTCATCGAGAGCCTCTCGGCGCCATTCCCGCGCGGCATGGAAATCGTGGACATCGAGCCTCTCAAGGAACGCCTGAGCATGCACTTCCCCACGGCGATGATGTACAGCTACACCCCCGAGAGCGTGCCCGCCGACCTGATGGAGCGGTTCAACGCCAAGACACTCCCCACCGTCGTGAACCACCGCGGCCAGGAATTCGACCTGAACGAGCACGTGATGGAAATCGACATCCAGGGGAAAACCCTCGTCATCAAGGTCAAGTGCAACAACCAGGGGACCACGATAAGCCCCTTCGTGATATACGCAGGGCTCCTCGGGATTACCATCGACCCGACCAAGCTCGACGAAGTCTCCAGACGCTTCTTGGTGGCAAAAACCGCAATTATTTGGTAAAAAAAGACAAATTAAACTTTTTTTACCCAAAAAATTACATTTTGGGTTTTCATTTCGCCTTTAAGGATTTATATTAAAGCGCAAACTAACACTAAGGAGTTATACCTATGAAGAAAATGTTTCTTGCTGTCGTGACCTCCCTCGCCCTGTGCGGTTACGGCTTTGCCCAGGACGACGAAGACGAATACGAAGAAGAAGAAACCACCGAAGAAGTGAAGAAGGCTCCGGCAGTCGAAGAAGAGGAAGAGGAAGAAGACGAAGCTCCTGCTCCTAAAAAGGAAAAGAAAAAGAAGAAGAAGTCCGCCGCCGTTAACGCAGGCGAAGGGACTCTCGGACTCCAGTTGGACCTCGTCGACGCCATTGACAATGCCGGCCTCCAGAAGTTCTACCTGACATACAAAATCTCACCCGATATGGAACTGAGCTTGATCTTTGGTCTGTACAGCCACGGCGAAACCACCGCCGAAGCCAACGGTGTTGAAGCGGACCAGGAAGACGATTACACCCAGATCCAGATTGGTGTGGGCTTCGACTACTTTATCACCCAGAAGTTGCTCCCGATTTCCATCGGCGGCGAGTTCCTGTTCAATCACTGGGGCGAAGACAACAGCCAGATCGACATCAACATCTTGCCGGGCTTCCGCGCCAACTTGGCCGACAACCTCTACCTGACGGGCAAGGTCGGCCTCTCCATCAACTACCTCTTCTCGAGCGAAGATCAGGGTGGCGCCACGGTGGACTACAGCCGCTTGGACTTCGGTCTCAAGACTGGCTGCTTCATCAGCTGGTTCTTCCTGTAATCCGTTACAGAACAGAAAATTTAAAGCCGCTCCTCTTGGAGCGGTTTTTTTTGTAGACTCTTTTTCTACCCAATTTTAGAGCTAGCGGTCTTTTACTCTGCAGGTAAAATAATTTCGATGTGGCTGGTGCTCACATTGAGAAAATGCGTGCGGAACAAGTCCTTTTCGGCACGGTCGCTCACCTTCACCTGGGTGACGGCGATAAAGTCCTTGTTTTCGCGGATGTAGTCGGTAAGACGTTCGTCACGGAGGGTGTCGATTTCACCTGTAATAATAAAACTGTCGGTCCATATCTTTACTAGCATGTTTTAAATATAAAGTTTTTTATTCCAAATAAGAACGACATTCGCTTTTTTTTAACACTATTTCGTAATTTGAAGCATATATTAAGTAAATAATTAGAACATAAGGATACTACCATGGCTTCCAAAAAGAAAATCAGCCCCGTCCCCGGGAAAATGGCATACGAAAACCAGGCTTTTATGGAGAGCGACGCCGGTCGTCCGCTCCGCATTCTCTCCGAATTCTTTGAACCCGGACTCGTCTTTGAGCAGGAAGACATCAGGAACACCTTTGTTTTCTTTGGCTCGGCGCGCACCCTCCCTCCCGACGAAATAAAAAAACGCCGCAAGGGTTGCAGAGACAAAAAGGAACTCGCCCGCCTCGCCCGCCTTGAGAAGGTCGCCAACTCGTACAACGCCGCCCGCGAGCTGGGCGCCCGCCTGGGCAAGTGGGCAAACAAAAAGCACAGCGGCTTCGCCGTCATCACCGGCGGTGGTCCGGGCATCATGGAAGCCGGCAACCGGGGCGCCTCCGACGTGGGCCTGCCCTCCATCGGCCTCAACATCAAGCTCCCGTTCGAGCAGCATTTCAACCCCTATATTGACGACGAGCTGAACCTCCAGTTCCGTTACTTCTTTATCCGCAAGTACTGGTTCCTGCGCAAGGCGCGCGCCCTCGTGATTTTCCCGGGCGGCTTTGGCACCATGGACGAGATGTTCGAAATGCTCACGCTTATCCAGACCGACAAGTACGCCCAGCAGATGCCCGTGGTGGTGTTCGACTCCAAGTTCTGGAAAAAGCTCATCAACTGGAACCTATTTGTAGAGACGGGCATGATCAACAAGGAAGACCTCAAGCTGTTCCGGTTCTGCGATACCGTGGACGACGCCTACAAGTTCATTACCGAGACTCTCGAAAAACAGGGTGACGATTGGAGCCGTAAGACTTGGGAGAACGATCTCAAGCAAGCCTAAAACGACCTAGTTAGCTAAATTTGGCGCCATGATTAGAAACTTACTCGCAGAGACCTTGGACAGGGTGTCGCGCAACCTTGCGCTTCGCCCTCAGTACTCTATGCAAGAATACCAGCGGTGGTTTGACCAGAACCCAGAATTTTTGCACAATGGCGCCATGGAGCGGATTGAACTCATTGAACCCCTGACTCTCGAGGGAACCAACAACCTGTACCGTGCGAACTTCTGGATCCAGCACCCGAACGACGAACAGCACTACGGCGAACGCGAAATCGTCGTGAAGATATGCAAGTTCTGGGCTGCTCCCGGCAAAAACAGGCTCCACCGCCTCAACATGCTCTTGAGCGCCTTCCAGGATGAGATCCGCATCAACAACCTGATCCGCGCCACAAACATCGAGGGCGTGGTCCAGAGCCTGGGTGGAGGGCTCGCCGGAAGACACCCCTACCTCAAGCTAGAGTTCATCAAAGGTTGCTCGCTGGACCGCATGTTCAAAACCGACCTGACCGACGACGAGAAACTGCACCGCGTTGCCCAGATTGCCTACCTTGCGAACACAATAAGCCAGTTGCACTACTACCAGGTGATACACAAGGACTTGAAGCCCAAGAACCTGCTTTTGTGCCAGAACCCTCTGCACAAGAACAACCACAAGATCCTCATTTGCGATTTTGGCTATGCGCAGGCAAAGCTACGCGAGACCGTCAACGAATACGGCGGTCAGCTCACGCCCTGCTACAGCGCCCCGGAGCAGGCGATTATGGGAGAGAACCTCTCGTACTCGGTGGACTACTTCAGCTTTGGCATCATTGTTCACGAGTACCTCACGGGCTACAAGCTGTTCCCCAAGGCGATGGACATCTTTACGGAAGACGGTTACAGGATTACGGACCGCTACCTGGACTACATCAAGACCGGGCGCGAGAACCGCTTTGAGGACTCCCGCTTCCCCGAGCTCACTCAATGGATTGAGAACCTCACCATTTTCGACAGCTTTGAACGCATGCAGAACTGCCCGAACCTCTTTGACATCGCCCACAAGCTGCGCGAAGAGGTGAACGCCCAGGGCTACCGCGACGTGAACACCGACTTTTTGTGGAACCAGCTAAGGGAATACGGCAATAGATAGACGGGGAAGCTTTTATGAACAGGAAGGTCAAAAGGTTTTTTAGGCGCCTCAAGCCCAGCTACTACATCTTGTTCGTCCTGGTCGTTGGACTGGGACTGTTCAACGTCATTACCGCGATACACCCCAAGGCACAGCAGGAACGCCGCGAAAGGACAATCGAGCGCCTGTTCGATTCCTGGTGGGAAGAAAAGGGCGCCGCCCAGTTTATTGCAGTCGGCTTGAAGGCCGACGAAAAGACGAGGCAAGAGGAATTCGATCAGTTCCGCGAACGCTACCTCAAGCAGAACCACACCTTTATTGTGGAGGACCGCATCGCCGAAATGCGTAAGGAATTCCGCGAATGGTGGGAAATTGGCGGCGGCAAGGAACAGTACATCCAAGACCACAACATTTATCCCAACGAAAAGATATTCCAAAACGAACAGAGGAAATGGATCAAGAACTACACCGACAAGCACCTTAGATACAGTTTGGCTTTTGTCCCCAAGGACGGAGAATACCTGAGGCTTGCCACCTGCTGGCTTCTTTTTCCCGGAGTCCTCGCCTTCCTGCTTTTCGCCATTATTGGCGGGTTCGCCTTTGTGCAAACCTGCGAGCGCTGGGGTACTGCCCTAACCAGCGGCATATTTGTACTGGCGAACGTCGCCGGCGGCTACGTAGTCACCCTGCTGACCACGACCAGTTTCTTTGACCACTTCAGGGAGAACCGCCTCATGGGCGGGAGCGTCGCCATCGCCTTTTTGCTGGGCGGGACCGCCTTCGGGCGCACCAAGGACTCCGTTCCCGAAAAAATCCGCTACCTGGCCATTGCCGGGCTCGTCATCGACATTTTAGTCAACGCCTTTATTTATAGCGGCATTTACGGCGCGGTCGCTCTCGCCTCGCTCATGTTCTTTGGGCTCGGCACCATCGGCGGCATGAAAATCCCCAACCGCACCAAGAGCGAGCAAGAAAAGAACGAGGAAGCCATCGAGGCACGCCTTAAACAGCAATCGGCAAAGAACTCCATAGCCGCCAAAAAAGCGGCCACCCGCGAGCAGTTCGAAGAAGGTTTCTCCGAATTCAGGAAGGGCCACCTGGACGCCGCCCTGCAACTGCTGACGCGCGCCATGACAGCGCTTTTGCAAGAGGCCCCGCCCGACAAGGAAGCGCTCCAGAGCTATGCCGAACGCATGGTGAGCCCCGACTTTTACATTGACATTTCCAGTGCGCAGTGGCTGGAATGGGGCGGCATCGCCAAAATCAAGAACCTCCACGAAACCGCCCTGATGTTCCTCGAAAAAGGGCTCCTCAACGAGAGGAACGCGACCCTCGCCCGACGCGCCCTGTACAACATCGGTGAAATCCGTATTCTCAAGAACGTGAATCCGGAAGAAGGCAAGGCCCGCCTGAACAAGGTCATTGAACTGAACGACAAAGACATCCTCGCCGTCCAGGCGAGAAGGCTTTTAGACAGAATCAAATAAATCGCGTCTGGATTCTGAGTTACAGAATAAGCATCCCGTCGCCGTAGCTAAAGAGCTTGAGGCGGTTCTCGACCGCCATCTTGTAGGCGTCAAGCGTATTCTCGCGACCGTAGAATGCGGACACAAGCAATATGAGGCTGCTCTTGGGCCAATGGAAATTGGTGAGCAGTCCGTCTATCACCTTGTACTTGTAACCCGGGTAGAAAAACGCGTGAGTCACGCCCTTTTGCGGCTTTAAAAAGCCGTTAGCGTCGGCGATGGTCTCGACCACGCGGGTACTCGTGGTACCCACGGTCACAATGCGTCCGCCTTCGCGCTTCGCCTTGTTGATGATGTCGGCGTTCTCCTTGGTGAGTTCGTAATGTTCGCCGTGCATCTTGTGCTGAGTGAAGTCCTCGACCGAAATGTTCTGGAAGGTGCCGGGGCCCACGTGAAGCGTGACTTCAGCGACAGAGACTCCCTTCGCCTTTAAATCGGCAAGCATCTGCTCGCTGAAGTGGAGGCTCGCCGTAGGCGCAGCCACCGCCCCAGCGTACTTGGCGAAAATCGTCTGGTAAGCCTTTTTGTCGTCCTCGTCATCGGGGCGGTCAATGTAGGGCGGGAGCGGCACATGGCCCTGCGCGTTCATCACCGCCTCAAGCTCCACTGGCGTCACCGCAAAGCGGAGCACGCGGGCGCCGTCTTCCCTGATGTCTTCGACCGTCGTCTCGACACCGGCAATGTTGAGCACGCGCCCAATTTGGAACGCCTTACCCGGGCGCACCTGCGCCTCGTAGCGAGCATTCCCGTTCTCGGCAGGGATAAGCGCCTGCACCAAAAGCGTCTCGACCTTGCCGCCGTGCAGCGTTTCGCCATACAAGCGTGCCGGAATCACCTTGGTATTATTTACCACAAGGCAATCGCCGGGACGGAAGAGTTCAACAATCTCCGGGGCCTTCATAATACGGCGTTCGCCGCCATGGCGCGGGCAATACAAAATGTGCGTCTTGCCCTTGCCCGCCGTGCGGGAGGCGATTAACTCCTTGGGGAATTCAAAGTTGTAATCCGAAAGCGAGTGTTCCATTACATTTCTTCCAATGTATCCTTAAGAAGCTTCTTCATTTCGTCGCGGAGGGATTCCGGCTTGAGAATCTGCACATGCGGCAACATTCCCAAAAGCCAAGTTTTAAAGTCGGGCGTGACACGGATTTTCATGTCGACCACATCCCTCTTGCCGCTGTCCCTGCGAAGCACCACCGGCGGATTGAAATGCGACTTTTCGAACTGGTTCTTGAGCCAGCCATCCTTGATGAGGAGTGAAACACTTTGCACCGGGTCTGACTTCGTGTACTTGCCAAACGTGTACTTGTAATGCGTCGCCGCGTCAAACACCAAGTTGTCTTCTATAGGCTTGTTCGTCAAAGTGACATTGGAAATGTTTTCTACAAGGTAATTTTTGAACACGTTCTTTTGCGCATAGGTCTCGTCGGCCGCGACCAGGTACAAAGTATCGATTCGCATAATGACCTTGACCGGGCTCAGTTCCATGGTCTCCACTTTTTTGTCGCCGGCATGACTGTAGGTCACGCGGATCTTGAGTTTTTTGTGGATGGCGTCAAGGAGTTTGTTGACCATCACGTCCTGGATCTTGTTGTCGCTGAACGGGCCATAGTCCAGCACCAGGTCACGGTCCGTGGTGATGGCCTCGGGTTTGAACTCGTCGGGATTCGTCGTCTGCAAAGCCTCGATTAGCTTGTCGAGCAACTTGCGGTTCTTGACATTGGCAGGAGTCGCGTCCGACATGTTCTTCTTGATTTTTTCAAGCTGCTTGACAGCGCCCTGGTTAAAGTTCATCTTTTCTTCGGTCTGGATGACCCACACCGTTTCACCGTTGCGCTTGTGGCTGTGAAGTCCGCAGTTTTCGCTACGAAGCAGTTCCAAATAGCGGAATACCGTGCGGGGGCCGCGGCCAATGGCGGTCGCCAGTTGGGACACGGTCATCTCCCTTTTCAACAAATCCTTCACGGTGTTTATTTTCTCATACCCAGCCATAAGAAATCTCCTTTTTTTGCTTAACAAATTCTCAACCTATTTTCGATGGATGCCGTCTTGACCGTTTTCACGGCGTTGAGGAACGCCCACTGCTTTTGGAAGGAATTGGCAACATGCCCTTCTAGCAAATACTTGTTGTTGTAATAACTCACGCGAATGTGCGCCCCCGACAAGCGGGAACTTACATTAAAGACGAGTTCAATATCCTTGCAGATGTTCACATTTTGCAGGGAGCTCTCGGGCACAGTCTCGATGACAAGCGAAAGGTCCTGGAGGCCCGTCATGTTGGCGATGCGGTTTTCCAAGTCCTTGGGATAATTTTCCTCCGTGCAGCACAGCCGCACTTTCGCCTTGCTGTTCTCGACCTCTACCGAATAGTCAAACACGCGGACGGTCAGCGATTCCAGCATGCGCAAAATGGCCTCCCTGATGCGTTCATCCGAAATGTAGGTCTCCATTTGCACGCGCATAAAGTCCACGCAGCCGCGGACGCGCGGCATGTTGTTGACGCAGGCGCAAAGGGCGCGCTTAACCATCAGGCTCCTGACAATGCCGTCCAGGTAAACAATCCCCTGCCCCACCGTCACAGAGACCCGGCGGGAGTCCTCGGGGAAGAGCTGGAACAGCTTGCTGCGGACCACCTCCGAAAGTTTTTCGTTGGGGATGTTCTGCATGGACTGCGGAATAGTGATGAACAAAAGCGACTTGTCGTCCAGGAGGATGGCGAGCTTGTCCTTGCCCGCATCGCTCACCAAGCCGACGGCCACTCCAAACTGGTCCCTCAAGGTGTGGTAGACATGGTCGCCTATCAGCACATGCGCCGTTTGGGCGGGAACCAGGCGGTAGCCTTCGGGAGCATTCTCATTTGAAATGACAACCTTGGAGCATTCGATCTGCTCGGGGGCATTGCCGTCATAGCTGACCTGGAAAACATCCTTGTCGCCGGTCTGGAAACAACTCATGACCACGCCCGGCTTGACGGCGCCCTTGAAGTAGAGCCAGTTCCCGGGAGACACGCGGTTGTAGCCGTAAATCTTGGCGTACTCCGTCCCCACATTGCGACGACCGAGGGAGAACTCGTGCGAAAAGGCGACAAAAGTCGTCTCGCATTCGTCGCAGCTGCATAGAAGCGGTATGTGCGCGTCCAAACCGCCGTACGTCGAGTACGGTTCCTTGGCAAACAGCCCGTGGGTCGTCACCCTGCGGCAACGCCTGCAAAAGAGCTGTTGCGAATGTAACCTATGTGGAAACTGGGAGCGCATTTTTGAGTTACTAGTTGATAGTTACTAGAATTATCAATCCCAAGAAGCTTCTTGCATTAAAAAATCACTAGTAACTAATAACATAGAGCTTTAAACTATTCCTTCATGAGCGGGAGCGCCACGTCGATGCGGCGCAAAACCTCTTGTTTGCCGATGATCTCGAACATTTCCCAAAGGCCGGGGCCTGCGGTAACGCCGGAGACAGCCAGGCGCGGGGCGCCCACCAGTTCGCCCACCTTGTGGCCGCAGCGTTCAGCAAGATCGTAAAAACCCTTTTCGATGACCGGCGTCTTGAAGTCGTCAATGGAAGCGAGCATGTCGCGCACGAGGGTCGCCAGTTCCTTGGATCCTTCGCCAAAGTGCTTCTTTGCGCCCTTCTCGTCGTAAGTCGTCGGCGCGACAAAGAAGTACACCGCCATGTCGGCCAGGTCCTGCACAAAATGGGCGCGCGGCTTGAGCTGCTTCACGATCTCGTCGAGGCGTTCTTCCGGCTCCTTCGAGAGGTCAATACCCTTCGCAGCCAAGCCTTCCTTCATGATTCTCTTGAGGAAGGCGTCGTCGCACAGGTGAATGTGCTGGCCGTTCATCCACTGCAACTTCTTTTCGTCGAACATGGCGGACTTCGGGTTGATGCGTTCCAGCGTAAAGCAGTCGATCATCTCCTTCACGGTCATGACCTCGCGATCGTCACCTGGGTTCCAGCCGAGGAGCGCGAGGTAGTTCATGAGCGTTTCGGGCAGGTAGCCGAGGTCGCGGAATTCGCCTACGGATGCGGCGCCCTTGCGCTTGCTAAGCTTGCCGCCGTTCTTGTCGAGAATCACCGGAAGGTGGCACCATACGGGCGGTTCCCAGCCAAACGCCTTGTACAAAAGCATATGCTTGGGCGTGGAGCTGATCCATTCATCGCCGCGCAGCACGTGGGTCGTACCCATCAGGTGGTCGTCGACGACACTTGCAAAGTGGTACGTCGGGTAACCGTCGCGCTTGATAAGCACCAGGTCGTCCAGAAGTTCGTTCTGGTACTCAATGTGGCCGCGGATCATGTCGTCGAACTCCGTGACGCCCGTCTCGGGGACCTTGAGACGGATGACGTACTTTTCGCCGGCGGCGATGCGCGCCTCAGCCTCTTCGCGACTAATGTTACGGCAATGGCGGTCATAACCCGTCACGGGCACATGGCTCTTTTCCTGCTCGGCACGGACTTCCTGCAGGCGCTCCTCGGTACAAAAACAGTAGTAGGCGTCGCCGGAATCCAAGAGCTTCTTGATTTCCCTGTGGTAAATGTCCAGGCGCTCGCTCTGGAAGTACGGGCCGCAATCGCCTTCGCAACCCGGGCCCTCGTCCCACTGGAGGCCCATCCACTTGAGGTCGCGCATCAGGTCGTGCAGGGCGGCTTCGTTGTAACGCTTGCGGTCGGTGTCCTCGATACGCAGGTAGAACGTGCCACCCGTGGCCTTGGCAAAAAAGTAGTTGTAAATGGCGGTACGGGCGCCGCCCACATGCAGGTAGCCCGTGGGGCTGGGGGCAAAACGGACACGGACAGGACGAGATTCAGACATGATATCCTCTTTGAAAATGGTCAAATTTCGTCACAAATTTAGCAAAAAAGCAAAAAAAAGACCCGCCCTCGGGGCGATACGACCGATTTTCCGACTTTTGCCATCACCAAAGCCGCAAACCACCGAATCTTTGCTATCTTTTTGAGCATCAAAGAGTTACTGACCACTTTTTAACAAGGATACGAGTCAATGGAAGCATTGAACGCATTTCTCGATACCGTGGACGGATTCGTGTGGGGCATCCCGCTCATCGCCGTCATCTTGTTCGTGGGCCTCCTGCTCACCATGCGCCTCGGCGTACTGCAAATCACCAACCTCAAGAACGCCTTGCGGTATGTTATCCGCAACGAGAAGGATGGCGAGGGCGAAGTCTCCAGCTTTGCCGCCCTCTGCACGGCGCTCGCGGCGACCGTCGGCACCGGCAACATCGTGGGTGTCGCGACCGCCATCGGTACCGGTGGACCGGGAGCCCTCTTTTGGATGGAAGTCGCCGCTTTTCTCGGCATGGCGACCAAGTACGCCGAAGGGCTTCTCGCCGTCAAGTACCGCAAGGTCGATACCGACGGCAAAATCCTGGGCGGCCCCTTCTACTACATCGAGACCGGCATCAAGGAGCGCTTTGGGCTGAACTTCAAGTGGCTCGCCGTGATGTTCGCCGTGTTCGGCGTCCTCGCGGGCCTGCTCGGCATCGGCACCATCACGCAGGTGAACGGTATCGCCTCGGCCGTCGCGACCGTCATCCCCACCTCCGAATTCGTGAACATCAGCGGCAACTCCATCTCGTACTCCACCGCGCTTGCGGGCCTCTTGGTTACGCTCTTTGCGGCAGCCGTCATCATCGGCGGACTCAAACGCATCGCGAAGGTCTCCACGCTCATCGTGCCCTTTATGGCGATTTTCTACATCATCTTCTGCCTGCTCATCATCGGCCTCAACCTCTCGCAGGTGACTACCGCCATCGAGACCATCATCCGCGCCGCGTTTAACCCGAGCGCCGTGACCGGCGGCGTGGTGGGCACCATCTTTATCGCCATGCAAAAGGGCATCGCCCGTGGCATTTTCAGCAACGAGGCGGGCCTCGGTTCCGCCCCCATTGCCGCTGCCGCCGCCCGCACCAAGGAACCGGTACGCCAGGGACTCGTATGCATGACGGGAACCTTCATCGACACCATCGTCATCTGCTCCATGACGGGCATCGCCATCGTGGTGACGGGCGCCTGGAGCCCGGAACTCGGCCTCCAGGGAGTGAACATCACGCTCGAAGCCTTCACCCGCGGACTCTCCATTTTCCCGGCGGGTGCGACCATCGCCCCGTACGTGCTCACCATCGCGCTCGTGTTCTTTGCATTCACGACCATCCTCGGCTGGGCCTACTACTCGGAACGCTGCCTCGAATACCTCGTGGGCCGCGGCAAAAAAGGCGCCATCCTCGCTTACCGCTGGCTTTACATCGCCGCCGTGTTCGTGGGCCCCTACCTCACGGTGAGCGCCGTGTGGACCAGCGCCGACATCTTCAACGGGCTCATGGCCTTCCCGAACCTCGTTGCTCTGATTCTACTTTCCGGCATTGTCGCCCGCGAGACGAAGAAGTTCTTCGTGAAGCTCGAGAAGGAGAGGAACTAGCCTAAGGCTAGAAGCCGCAGTACAAGGGGGGACATCCCCCTTTTTTTGTTTTCGGCTGTTTTTTTTCTTGACTATCGCCCCTTGTTGATTTATTTTTACAACGAATAATCCTCTAAGGAGACCGCCCTATGAAGAAATTCGCTCTCTTGGCCGGGACCTGCGCCCTGTTCTTTTTCGTCGCCTGCGGTGACGATTCCTCCACAAGCGCGTCGAAAAACGACTCGCCCAGCACCGCCGAAATCACTCCCCCAAAAGATACGGCTCAGGTCGATTCCGGTTGCACCGTAAAGGAAGCCGACGAAGGCTTCGACATCATTTGCAACGGCGATTCCGTCGACACCATTCACGACGAGGAGACCGAACAGGGGACCTGCCACGTGAAGGACACCGTCAACACGTCCGGGAACGCCGGGGTGAGAATTACCTGCGGGGATTCCACGCGTGTCGTATGGTCCGCCACGACCGACAAGGACGAAAGTTCATCTTCCACCAAAGAAGAAAAAGTTTCAAGCGGCACGGAAAACGGATCTTCAGCCAGCAAAGATGAAAACGTCTCGAGTGGCACGGAAAACGGATCTTCAGCCAGCAAAGATGAAAACGTCTCGAGTGGTAATGAAAACACATCCTCGTCAAGTCAAAAGGAATCCTCTGAAAAGAGTTCTTCTTCCGTAAAGTCGGAGGATTCTTCCTCATCCGTAAAACCGGGAAATTCCTCGTCTTCCGCAAAACCGGAAAGTTCTTCCGTCAATGAAGAATCATCTTCATCCAGTTCTGAAGAAACCCATTCTTCCTCGGTATTGATGGTTCCTCCACTAGACACCCTAACTTGCAATTCCAAAAAATACACAACCGATACCGCCTTCTGCTTCAGGAGTCGACTGAGTGGAAACTATGCCGTCTACAAGCTATGCGGCGAAGCTGAATACGACCCGGAAGTCGCAACCTGTGACGGGGGCACCGTCAAGGTGGAATGCGGCGGAACCGCCTATGACACCTTGCAGAAAGTTTGCCTGAACGAAGCCCTCTACCCCCTGACTGCCACCGAAAAGGGAATCGAAGGCGTTTACATTGGCGCAAATGACACCACTTTTGACAGCGACCAGAACATTGTCAGCGTAAAACCAATCTATTTTGCCAAGGCCAACCTCCTTCTAGTCAAGAAAGGCGAAGGCAACTACGAGGGCGTTGTCCCCGCATCGCCCGGAATCATTTCGAAGGGAGCCCGTATCAAGTACCACAACGAGATGTACTACGATATCGAAGCCGACACCTTGGACCTGTTCGTCCATGGGGACACAAGCGGATACTTCTACTTGGAGGAGATAATCAATAGTAGCGATATAGCTGGCAACGATGCCTACGACATCGCCCGGGCCAAGCTGGGCGGGAAATGGAGATTACCGAGATATGACGAAATATGGCACTTATACCGCTACCGATACTTTGGAGGAGCCCCTACAGAGACGATTATCGACCACCACACCGTTTGCTATAACCATATCGACCCTATCCACAAGACCGAAATCGCCCTCCCTAAAGCGGGCTACTATAACGAAACAGGCTTTGTCAACAATTCTCATGGCTATAGGCTTGATAAAGCCGGAAATTCTTTTATACCATTAAACTTTAATACTAATGGCGGGGCGATTAGATACGGTTTCGCAGTCCGCCCGGTATTTACCGGCGACTAGGGAATTGAAAAATCTATAGTCCCATCATCCCGCAGAGTTCGTCGCCAATGGCGCCCTGGTTGATGGTGACCATGATTATCTTTTGTTCCAATTCACTTGGCGGGTCCATGGGGCCCGTTTCTTTTTGTGTACCGCGCACCAGCAGTTCGCCAAGCGCGACATGCAGCGCGAGCGATGCATCGATGTACTTGAGGTGCGTCGGTTCTTCCAAGATAAAGTTCAGCGGTTTCTTTTCGGCGAGCACGC